>Ga0335081_10008103_pt1 | contig 16848 bp, 14 predicted proteins | sample Lox_Sample_35_FD_206713 | JGI IMG/M metagenome (GOLD analysis project Ga0335081, IMG submission 206713) | Soil microbial communities from Loxahatchee National Wildlife Refuge, Florida, United States - Lox_Sample_3.5 | ecosystem: Environmental > Terrestrial > Soil > Wetlands | place: USA... | reverse complement strand
TCGGCCGCGATCGTGAATCCATACAGCACCGATTTCGCGAAAGAGTCCTCCACGCTGCGGCGCTCGGCTGCATTGTCGCTCGAGGAGCGGAAAACTTCCTGCGGCTGGACCAGGAAAATTTTTGGCCCGTAGCGTTCGAATTTCACAATCCGGCCGCCGCCTTCCTGCCCGCGGTCAAGGCCGATGTCGTTCGACCCCAGGCCCGCGGCCAGTCCGTCGGCAAGCAGAAATTCCTGCTCGAAACGGGTGATTTCCAGGAATAGCGACCCGGTGCGCGCGTCCCAGTACAGGGGGAAAAAGCCGTCTAGCTTGCGCATGGTCGCGGTGCGCTCCTCAATTGAAGGAATGCGCGCCGGAAGTTGCGCGTTGCCTCCGCCGCGGCCTTGCGCATGGATGATCGGCGCGGCGCACAGAATCGCCGCCAACAGGATCGAGGATCGTAGCATGAGAATCGTCTCCAGGCGTTCATTTTATACGGTCAATCTGAAGATATTGAAAAGCCGGATCCGAACCCGCGCCGACCAGCCCTGCCCGTTAGGGCGGGGGTCGATCTTCATCCGCAGGGAGGGCCGTGGCTAGGCATGCTACGCTGTTCTGAAGTCAAGGAGATCCCTGGAATGTTCAAGTATTTGCTCGGTTTTTTGCTGGCCGCGTCGGTGTTCGCGCAGAACAGCGTTGCGCCCGAAAAAGAAGCCGCCATGAAAGCCGATATCGCGGGCGAAATCGATCACATGAAAAAGCAGGCGCAGGTGATGGTCGACAGCGTGTTCAGCTTCGGCGAGCTCGGATTCCAGGAGTTCGAAACTACGCGCTATCTGAGCGGCATTCTCGAGAAAAACGGCTTCAAGGTCGAACACAATTACGCCGGCATTCCCACTGCGTGGGTCGCGTCGTGGGGAGAAGGCAAGCCGGTGATCTCGCTCGGCTCGGATATCGACGATATTCCGCAGGCCTCGCAGAAACCCGGAGTCGCGTATCACGATCCGATCATCGAAGGCGCGCCAGGCCATGGCGAAGGTCACAATTCGGGCGTGCCGCTCAACATCATCGCCGCGCTCGCCGTGAAGCACGTGATGGAGCGCGAGCACCTTAAAGGCACCATCCGCCTGTGGCCCGGCGTCGCCGAGGAACTGGTCGGAACCAAGGCGTATTACGTGCGCGCGGGGATGTTCAAGGACGTCGACATCGTGCTGTTCTGCCACGTCGCCAACAATCTCGGCGTTTCCTACGGACCCAGCGGGCAGAACGGGCTGGTGTCCATCGAGTATTCCTTCAAAGGCGAAAGCGCGCACGCGGCGGGCGCTCCATGGCGCGGACGCAGCGCGCTCGATGCCGCCGAGCTGATGAGCATGGGCTACGAATTCCGCCGCGAGCATCTGCGCCTGGCCACGCGCGTCCACTACGTGATCACCAATGGCGGCGATCAGCCCAATGTCGTTCCGCCCAACGCGGCCATCTGGTTTTATTTCCGCGAAGCCGATTATCCGCACATCATGAATCTGTGGCACATCGGCGACAACATGGCCAAAGGCGCGACTCTGATGACCGACACCGAATACAGCGAGCGCCTGCTTGGCAGCGCGTGGCCGGGATATTTCAACAAGCCGATCGCCGAGGACATGTACGCGAATATGAAAAAGGTCGGGCTGCCGCAGTGGTCGGATGACGATCAGAAGCTGGCGCGCGCGTTCCAGGCCGAGTTGAAACAGCCGGTTCGCGGGCTGGCTACGAAGATTCCCGAATTGCGGGCGCCGCGCGCGCAGGCGGAGAACGACAATACCGGCGAGGAAGGGCAGCAACAGCCGATGGGCGGCGGCTCGGACGACATCGGCGACGTTTCCTGGAACGTCCCCACGGTCACGCTGCGTTTCCCGTCCAATATTCCCGGCGGTCCGGGCCACAACTGGGCTAATGCGATTTCGATGGCGACGCCCATCGCGCATAAAGGCGTGATCGCCGGCGCGAAGGTTCAGGCCATGACCATGATCGACATCCTCACGCATCCCGAGCTGGTGAAATCCGCGTGGGACTATTTCAACAATGTCCAGACCAAGGACATGAGATACACCAGCTTCCTGCGTCCCGACGATAAGCCGGCGATCTGGCTCAACCAGAAGACCATGGAAACTTATCGCGACCGCATGAAGCAGTTCTATTACAATCCCGACAAGTACGACACGTACCTGGAACAGCTCGGGATCAAATATCCGACGGTGCTGGAGAGCTCGAACTGAAGTTTCGGCCCCCACGAAAGATCCGGCCTTAGAATGAATCCATGCGGAGGCTGATCGAGGCTCTGCGGCCTACGTTTCGCTACTGGATGCAGACCGAGGTGCACGTGTACGCCTTCTCGGTGGCCGCCAACGTGCTGCTTTCGTTTTACCCCTTCCTGATCGTGATGATGTCCGTGTCGCAGCGCGTCTTCGGACGGGATTCGACCATTGCCGCGATCCAGCTCGCGCTGCGCGATTATTTCCCGGATTCCTTCACCAGCTTTCTGTACACCAAGGGCAAACACGAGAATTTGCCGGTGCAGCCGGTGGAGGTCGCTTCACTGATCCTGCTGTTGTTTACCGCCAACGGAATCTTCGAGCCGCTCGAAGTCGCGTTGAACCGCGCGTGGGGAATCGCGAAGAATCGCAGCTTTTTTCGCAACCAGGTGGTCAGCCTCGGATTGATTTTCGTCTGCGGCGTGCTCGCGCTCGCGTCAATGCTGCTCACCCAGCTCAACCGCGCCTCGCTTCAAGGATTCGCCGCCGATTTTATTCCCGCGCTGTTCTTCAAAATGGCCGCGGTTCCGATGGCGGTGCTGATTCTGTTTCTCATTTATTATTTCCTGCCGAACGAACGCCCGCCGGTGAATCGCGTGATCGCCGCGGCGATCGGCGTGGGGCTGCTGCTTGAAGCCTTGAAATACGTGAACAAACTGGTGTGGCCATGGTTTCAGCGCAAGCTCGAGAGCGAGTATCACGTGTTTCAATATTCGGTCGCGCTGATTTTTCTGGCGTTCCTGGCGTCGATGCTGGTGCTGGCAGGCGCCGAATGGGCCGCGCGCGGGCACTCGCACCTGGAAATGAAGAAAGACGTGAAGAAAAATGGCTGATCTAGCGGTGATCACCGGAGCTTCGGCGGGAATCGGCGCAATGTTCGCTCGCAAACTGGCTGCGCGCGGCTACGATCTGCTGCTGATCGCGCGCAGAGAGGACCGGCTGCGGTCGCTCGCCGCGGAAATGAGCGACGCGCATCACGTGCACGCGGAATACATGCTCGCGGATCTCGCCGATGAGCGCGACCTGGAGCGCGTGGCGGATCGTGTCCGCTCGGCCGCGAATCTCGGGCTGATGGTCAACAACGCCGGGTTCGGCATTCATGGGCCGTTTTTCGAATCGGACGTGGAGGGGCAGGCGGCGATGCACCGGCTGCACGTGATGGCTACGATGCGGCTCACGCACGCGGCGCTCTTGAACTTGGTTGCTCGCGGAGCGGGGGGCGTGATTAATGTGGCGTCGGTCGCCGGGTTCGCGCCGGCGCCCCGCATCGTCAGCTATAACGCGACCAAAGCCTGGATGATCAACTTCACGGAAGGAATCGCGATGGAGCTCGTCGCGCGCGGATCGAAGGTGCGCGTCGAGGCGCTGTGTCCCGGCTTCACGCTTTCCGAATTTCACGACGTGGTAGGCATGGACCGGTCCGGCGTGCCGAAATCGTTGTGGATGAGCGCGGATTTCGTGGTCGAAGAAGCGCTGAAGGGTCTCGATCGCGGCGATGTCGTGGTGGTTCCCGGATGGAAATATAAGATGATCGTGGCGGGCATGCAGTTATTGCCGCGAGCGCTTTTGCGCAAACTGACCCTCCGCCAGACGCGAACGTTCCGTCGTCCCAAACGGCAATAATCGCAACTCAAGCGCAACCCTGGAGCGTTCGGATTACGTCAGGTATTAGAGGAATTGTGGATGCCTGATTTGTGGACCAGAAGAGGTATTCTGGCGCTCGCGGCGGGGGCCGGCGCGTCGCGTTTGTTCGCGTCCAGCGGAGATTTCTGGAACAAGAAGGACCCGTCGGAATGGAATCACGACGAGGTCGAGCAGCTCACGACGAAATCGCCGTGGGCCAAGGAGGTGAGCGCGTCCGCGCCCTACCAGGGCGGCTATCCTGGCGGCGGATATCCTGGGGGTGGTTATCCCGGGGGCGGATATCCGGGCGGCGGGATGGGACGTCGCGGCGGCATGGGTCGCGGACCGATGGGGCAATCCTACAAAGGGCTGGTGCGGTGGGAGAGCGCCAAGCCGATTCTGGACGCGCTCAAAACCGAAATTCCCAAAGACTTCGCCAATCGCTACGTGATCAGCGTGAGCGGATTTCCGCTGAACGGCGGAGGCCAGCGGCGCTATCAGCAGACCGACGATCAGGACAGCTCGCGATCGACGAAGGATCAGCTCGACAAGCTGAAGCAGTTGACGTACCTGGAGCCCAAAACTCGCCGCGACGCGCAGCCGGGAATGGTCCAGGAGCCGACGGCAGCGCCGTACGGCACGGTGTGGTTCGGATTCGATCGGGATTTCCTGAATCTCAAGGAAGAAGATAAGGAAGTGACCTTCGAGACCACCTTCGGCCGCATCAACGTGAAGGCGAAATTCAATTTGAAAGACATGCTGTATCACGGCGAGCTGGCGCTGTAATGCTCAGTTAGCCGCAGATGTACGCCATCTGCGTTCGTCGGCAGCTACAGCTCCACGGTGATAAACTCACCACGTGGATCTCAATCTAACTCCTCAAGAGCTTGCCTTTCGCGACGAAGTGCGGGCGTGGTTTGCGGCCAACGTTCCTAAAGACTGGGTCCAGCGCCGCAACGCGGAAGAGTCGATGCAGGCGCGCTTTGAGTACCTGCGCGCGTGGCAGCGAAAGATGTTCGACGCCGGGTGGGCGGGAGTTTCGTGGCCCAAGGAGTACGGCGGCCGCGGCGCGACGCTCATGGAGCAGGTCATCTTCATCGAAGAGATGGCGCGCGCAGAAGCGCCGCCTATGGCGAACGTTCTGGGCCTCGGGTTGATCGGCCCAACCATCATCGCCTTCGGCAACGATGCGCAGAAGAAGCGTTACTTGCCGAAGATTCTGAGCGCCGAAGAGATCTGGTGCCAGGGGTTTTCGGAACCTAACGCGGGCAGCGATCTGGCCGCGCTCTCGAGCGAAGCGAAACTCGACGGCGATGCGTTCATCGTCAACGGACAGAAAATCTGGAACAGTTACGGATGGGCCGCCGATTGGTGCGAGCTGGTAGTGCGCACCGACCCGTCCGTTGAAAAACACAAAGGATTGACCGTCCTGCTGGTGGATATGAAATCGGCGGGCGTGGAGGTTCGGCCGCTCAAGCAGATGACCGGCGAGAGCGAATTCTGCGAGCTGTTCTTCCGCGACGTGCGCGTTCCCACTGCCAACGTGATCGGAAAAATCAATGACGGATGGCGCGTCGCGATGGGCACGCTGATGCACGAGCGCGGAACCTTCGGCGCGGGATTGCAGGTGAATTACCGGCGCAATTTCAACCGCTTGGTGGAGATCGCGCACCGCATGAATCGCGCCGGCGATCCGCTGGTGCGGCAGAAGCTGGCGCAGGCGTACACCGAAATCGAAGTGATGCGCTTCAACCAGATGCGCGCATTCAGCCGCATTAACGAAACCGGCGTGCCCGGACCGGAAGGATCAATTCAGAAAATTTTCTGGAGCGAGCTGAATCAAAGGTTCCAGCAGACGGCGCAGGAAATCATGGGCGCATACGGCCAGCTCGCGCACGGCGCGGCGGACGCGATCGACGAAGGGCAGTGGGAGTACGGATACCTGCGCAGCCGTGGCAACACCATCGAGGCGGGGACCTCGGAGATCCAGCGTAACATCGTGGGGCATTTTGTGCTGGGATTGCCCAAAAGTTATTAGCCGATAATTCAGGCGAATAGGGAATAAAATGCAATTCGGATTGAGTGAATCGCAGCAAATATTAAAAAATAACGCGCGGAAATTTTTCGCGGCGGAATGCCCGGTATCCGAGGTGCGGCGGATCATGGAAACGGAATCGGCGCACGATGAAAAGCTGTGGGGGCGCATGGCGGAGCAGGGTTTTCTGGGCGTGCTGATTCCGGAAGAGGCCGGGGGCATGGGCTTGGGAATGGTCGAGCTGGCAGCGCTCGCCGAGGAGATGGGACGCGCGCTGGTTCCGGGACCGTTCCTGGCGACGCTCGCCGGCGCGGCGGCAATCGAAGCGGCCGGATCGCAAAAGCATCTCGCGCAGATTGCGTCGGGCGAGATCAAGACTACCCTCGCGCTGCTCGAAGCGAGCGCGAGCTGGGATCCTGACGCGGTTGCGATGCAGGGGCTCATCGGCGAAAAGATGTTCGTGCCGGACGCGGGTGTCGCCGACGTGATCGTGGTGGCGGCGCGCGATCGTGGCGAGCTCGCGCTGTACCTGGTCTACGGCGATTCGCTTCAAAAGACCGCGATGCCGGCGATCGACCTGACGCGGCGCCTCTATAAATTGCAGTTTGACAATGCGCGCGGCGAGCTGCTCGCGCGCGGCGAGACGGCGCGCAAGGCGCTCGACCGCGCCGTGGATATCGCTACGGCGGCATTGTGCGCGGAGATGACCGGAGGCATGCAACGCGTCATGGAAATGGCGGTCGAATACGCCAAGACGCGCAAACAGTTCGGCAAGCCCATCGGCCAATACCAAGCCGTGCAGCATCAGTGCGCGGACATGCTTGTGTGGACCGAGAGCTCGCGCTCGGCGGCGTACTACGCAGCGTGGGCGCTGGACAATCACGCTCCTGACGCGCGCGCGGCGGTCAGCGTGGCGAAAGTTTACTCGAGCGACGCCTGCCGCGAAGTGGGCAATCGCGGAGTGCAGGTGCAGGGCGGCATGGGATTCACCTGGGAAAACGACGTTCACCTGTATTACCGCCGCGCCAAGTCGAGCGAAATCGCATTCGGTGACGCTACATTTCATCGCGAAAGAATCGCGCGCCTGGTGATCGATCAGATGAACGCCCGCACTGCCGTTGGGGTATGATGAGAATGCGGTCGGACGGGACGAAGCCTTTATCATGTCCGCGGGGTAACGTAGGAATGCTGAAAAATCGGGACAGCCTCGAGCAAAAACATTACAGCCCCATTTGTCAGACCCTGTCAGGAAGGATGCTCCATGGAAAAACAAGCGCAAAATATACAAGAAGCATTTTTAAACAATGCGCGCAAAGACAAAACCTTTCTCACGATCTATTTGATGAGTGGAGTCAAGCTAAGCGGTAGAATCAAGAGTTTCGATAAGTACTCCGTGATTCTCGAATCGAACGCCCAGGAACAGTTGATTTTCAAGCACGCGATTTCGACGGTAGTGGTATCCAAGCCGTTCCACACCCCGGTACACTCGAACGCGGCCACGGCGGGCACGCACGGCTCGCCCGGCGCACCCATGGTGGAAACCGAATAGCGCACTTGGCGGGGGAGGAAATCGCGCTTCTCGTGGGACTGCGCCTCACCGGGCGTACCAGCCAGCGCGCGCCTTCCGGATTCGAATCCATCAGCGCGGAAGAATCCATGGAAGAGCTGGCGGCGCTCGCCCGCAGCGCCGGCGCGACGGTGTCCGAAGCGACCATCCAGTCGCGCGCCCGCGCCGACGCCGCCACGCTGATCGGCTCGGGCAAAGTCGAAGAGCTGAAATCGAAGATCCATTTTCATCAGGCGACCACGGTCATCTTCGACCGCGAGCTCGCGCCGACCCAGCAGCGCAATCTCGAGCAGGCCCTGGACGTGAAGGTGCTCGACCGGACGCAGTTAATCCTGGACATCTTCGCGCGCCGCGCCCGGACGCGCGAAGGGCAGTTGCAAGTGGAACTGGCGCAGTTGAACTATCTTTTGCCGCGGCTGACCGGAAAAGGCGCGGCGATGTCGCGGCTGGGAGGCGGCATCGGCACGCGCGGACCGGGCGAAACGAAACTTGAGACGGACCGGCGCAGGATTCACATGCGCATTCACGCGATCGAGCGGGACCTGGAGCGCGTGCGCGGCGGCAGAACCACGCAGCGCCGCCAGCGCCAGGCCGTTCCGCTGGCGACGGTCGCGCTGGTGGGATACACCAACGCCGGTAAGTCGACTCTATTCAACCGGCTCACGGGCGCTGAGGTGCTCGCCGACGCGAAGATGTTCGCCACGCTCGATCCCACGGTGCGGCACATCACGCTGCCCTCGCGGCGCAAGGCGCTGGTGAGCGACACGGTCGGTTTCATTCGCAATCTGCCGACGACGCTGATCCGCGCATTCCGCGCGACGCTCGAAGAAGTGGTCGAAGCCGAGCTGCTGCTGCACGTAGTGGACGCGAGCTCGCCCGAGGCCGCGGGCCACACCGCGCACGTGTTCGCGACGCTCCAGGAGATCGGCGCGGCTGAGACGCCGCAAATTCTGGTGCTGAACAAAATCGACCAGGTGCCGGGCGAGCCGGACGCTTCGGCGCTCGCGCGGCGCATTTTGCAGGACCCCGAACACCAGCCCGCCGGCGCGGTCGCCATTTCGGCGCGCACCGGCGTCGGCATCGAAACGCTGCTCCACAAGATCGACGAGACGCTCGCGCTCGACCCGGTGTCTAACTGTGTATTCCGGTTTCCGGCGGGCGACGGTGGCCCGCTGCACTGGCTGCACGAGCATGGAAAAGTCACGGCGACACGCTACACCGGTGAAACGTGCGAAGTGGAGGCTTCCGTCGCGGAATCGGTGCGGCGCAGGCTGAAACGCTACCTCGTCCACGCTGGGCTATGATTTAGAACAGGGATTAGAGCGGGGATGAATCTCCCGAACCTGCTGACGCTACTTCGGATCTTCTTCGTACCGCTGCTGGTGGCGGCGCTGCTCGCCGACGGCACGTGGATCGCGCGCTGGCTGCCGCTCTCGCGCGAGATGTTCGCGCTGGCCGTGTTCCTCACCGCGGCGGCCACCGATCTGATCGACGGGTGGCTGGCGCGGCGCTGGGGGCAGGTGACCACGGTGGGCACGCTGCTCGACCCGATCGCCGACAAGCTTCTGGTGTCGGCGGCCCTGGTTTCGCTGGTGGACATCCATCGCGTGGCGGCGTGGATCGTGATTCTGATCATCGGCCGCGAATTCGCCGTGTCGGGTCTGCGTTCCATCGCCGCGGCGGCGGGCTATACCATCAAGGCCAGCGAGCTCGGCAAGACCAAGATGGCGTCGCAGGTGCTCGCGATCTCCCTGGTGATCGCCGGCATTCGCTGGCCGGCGCTGGATGAGCCGGGCGTGATCGCGATGTGGGCGGTGATGCTGTTCGGGATCGTCTCCGCGGCGGATTATTTCCGCAAATTCTGGCGCAGGGTGGACGACCAGGTGAAGAAGCGCCGCCGCCGCGAGCTACTGCGCCTGGAGCGGCAAAAGAAACGCGAAGCGGCGCTGCGAGGAGTGGCCGCCACGCTCGCCTCGCGGGATGCGGGCAACGGATAAGCTCTTCGCGGCGATCCGCAGCGGCTTATGCGCCGCGCCTCAGAGCTGAATACGCGCGAACATATATCCGCCGATCGCCAGAAGAATCGCGCTCAACACGGCGAGTACCGCCAGGTCCACCGCCGAGCCGAAGTGCGACAGACCAATCAGCGCCGCGCGCAGCCCGTCCACGCCATAGGACAGCGGATCGATGCTCGCCACGATGCTCAGCGCCTTGGGCAATCCCATCAGCGGAAAGAGCGCGCCGGAGAGGAAGAAAATCGGCATCACCAGAAAATTCATCACAAGCTGAAAGCCCTGGAAATCGTCGAGCGCGGACGCGACCGCCGTGCCCAGCGCCGTGAACAGGATTGCGATCAGCGCCATGAATCCGATTGCCGCCGGGAGCCCACCGATTGCGCTGGGGCGGAATCCCGCTGCCATGCAGATCGCCAACACGATGAAGCCCTGGATTATTGCGACCGTCGCGCCGCCCAGCGTGCGCCCGATCATGATCAGAATTCGTGGCACGGGCGCCACCAGCGTTTCCTTCAGGAATCCGAACTGCCGGTCCCAGATCAGCTCGACCCCGGAAAAAACGCTGGTGAACAGCACCGTCATGCCGATGACGCCGGGCGCGAGAAATTGAATGTAGTTTCCTTGTCCGGCACGCTGGAAAATGGGGCCGAATCCGAAGCCGAGGGCGACCAGAAACAGCAGCGGCTGCCCCAGGCTCGCCACGATTCGCGAGCGCGAGCGCACGTAGCGCTTCAACTGCCGCAGCCACAGAATGTAGATCGCCGTCATTTTAGCGCCTCCCTTGGCAGATTCTCCCCATATCGCGCATGCGGTCAGCGCCTCCCCTGCCAGAGTCTCGCCATGTTGCGCATGCGATCGGCCGCGCTCGCGTCCTCGTCGCGAATCGTTGACCCGGTGAGCTTCAGGAACGCTTCCTCGAGCGTCTCGGTTTCGGTCTGCTGCTTCAACTGCTGCGGCGTCCCCTGCGCGACGATGCGGCCGTGATCGATGATGGCGATACGCTGCGCCACGCGATCGGCTTCTTCCATGTAGTGCGTGGTCAGAAAGACGGTCACTCCCTCGGTCTGGTTGAGCGCCTTCACGTGCGTCCAAAGCTGATTGCGCGTCTGCGGATCGAGGCCCAGCGTCGGCTCGTCGAGGAAGATGATCTTGGGCGTGTGCAGAAGGCCGCGCGCGATCTCCAGGCGGCGCTTCATGCCTCCGGAAAATTGTTTCACCGGGTCGTTGCGGCGCTCCCACAGCTCGAACAGCTTGAGCAGCGTTTCGCTGCGCTCGTGGCGGATGTGACGCGGAACTTTGTACAAGGCCCCGTGCAGATCCATGTTCTCCCACGCGGTAAGTTCGCCATCCAGGCTGGGGTCTTGAAATACGATGCCGAAGCGCTGGCGCGCTTCATTCTGATGCACCGTCGGGTCGATACCGTCGATCTCGACTTTGCCGCTGGTCGGCCTGAGCAGCGTCGTGAGCATCTTGATGGTGGTGGTTTTCCCCGCGCCGTTGGGTCCAAGAAAAGCGAAAATCTCACCCTGCGGAACGGTGAACGACACGTCGTTAACGGCCTTGAGCTCGCCGAACACTTTGGTGAGATTCTGCGCGCGTATCATGGCTGATGTTCAAGATTAGCACGCGCCACCGCTGCGCCCCGCACAACTGAGATGCTGAATAGGGACCGCTCCGTCCAGCGACCGTGAAAGGGTCAACCGCATGCCTGTATCCGATGACGAGCTTCGCACAATTGACGGCTGGTGGCGCGCTGCCAATTATCTTTCCGTAGGACAAATCTACCTCTACGATAATCCGCTGCTTTCCGAGCCTCTCCGGGCCGAGCACATCAAGCCGCGCCTGCTGGGCCACTGGGGCACCACTCCCGGACTCAATTTCGTCTACGCACACTTGAATCGCATCATCAATCAATTCGGTCTCGACATGATCTACGTCTGCGGACCTGGCCACGGCGGGCCGGGGATGGTCGCCAACACGTATCTGGAAGGGACCTACACCGAGCTGTTTCCCAATATCGGCCAGGACGTGGAGGGAATGCACCGCCTGTTCAAGCAATTTTCCTTTCCCGGCGGAATTCCCAGCCACGCCGCCGCGCAAACACCCGGCTCCATCAACGAGGGCGGCGAGCTCGGCTATTCGCTGCTGCACGCCACCGGGGCCGTGTTCGACAACCCCGGCTTGATCGCCTGCTGCGTGATCGGCGACGGCGAGGCCGAAACCGGAGCGCTCGCCGCGAGCTGGCATTCGAACAAGTTTTTGAACCCGGTCAAGGACGGCGCCGTTCTTCCGATCCTGCATCTGAACGGGTACAAAATCGCCAATCCGACGGTCCTGGCGCGTATCCCGCGAGAGGATCTCATCAGCCTGCTCAAGGGCTGCGGATACGAGCCGCGCTTTGTCGAAGGCCACGACCCGATGCCCATGCACCGCCTGATGGCCGAGACGCTCGACGCGATCGTTCCGGAGATTCACGCCATCCAGAAAGACGCCCGCGAAAACGGCGTCACCGGCGCGCCGCGCTGGCCAATGATGGTGCTGGTGACGCCGAAGGGCTGGACCGGTCCGAAAATCGTCGACGGAGTGCAGATCGAAGGCACCTTTCACGCCCATCAGGTCCCGCTGCTCAATGTCCGCGAAAATCCCGAGCATCTCAAGCTTCTCGAAGCGTGGATGAAGAGCTACCATCCCGAGGAGCTGTTCGACGATTCCGGGGGACTGATTCCAGAGTTGCGCGCGCTCGCGCCTAAAGGCCGCTGCCGCATGGGCGCCAATCCGCATGCCAACGGCGGGGGTCTGCTTCGGGGTCTTCAGCTCCCCGATTTTCGCGACTACGCCGTGAAGGTTTTAAAACCCGGCGCTGATTCCGCCGAAGCCACGCGCGTCCTGGGCGTGTTCCTGCGCGACGTCATGAAAATGAACCTGGAATCTCGCAACTTTCGCGTCTTCGGTCCCGACGAGACCGCGTCCAATCGCCTGGATGCGCTGTTCGAAGTCACCACGCGCGAGCTGGTGGCGAGAATTCTTCCCCAGGACGAGCATCTTTCACGCGACGGCCGCGTCCTCGAAGTGCTGAGCGAACACCTGTGCGAGGGCTGGCTCGAAGGTTACCTGCTTTCCGGCCGCCACGGCCTGTTCAACTGCTATGAAGCCTTCATCCACATCATCGATTCAATGTTCAACCAGCACGCCAAGTGGCTGAAAGAATCGCGCGCGGTTCCGTGGCGCCATCCCATCGCATCGCTGAACATCCTGCTCACATCTCACGTCTGGCGGCAGGATCACAACGGCTTCAGCCACCAGGACCCCGGGTTTCTGGATATTGTGGTCAACAAGAAAGCGGATATCGTTCGCGTGTACCTTCCGCCGGACGCCAACTGCCTGCTTTCGGTCGCCGATCACTGCCTGCGCAGCCGCAATTACGTCAACGTGATCGTGGCGGGGAAGCAGCCCGCGCTGCAATATCTGGACATGGATTCGGCCATCCGTCACTGCACAGCCGGAATCGGCACATGGGACTGGGCGAGCAACGACCAAGGCGACCCCGACGTCGTCATGGCGTGCTGCGGTGATATTCCTACGCTCGAAACTCTCGCCGCTGTGGAATTGCTGCGCAAAAACATTGCGGATGTCCGCATCCGCGTGGTCAACGTGGTCGACCTGATGGCGCTTCAGCCCAAATCCGAACATCCACACGGCCTCTCCGACGCCGATTTCGACGCCATTTTCACCAGGGACCGGCCGGTGGTCTTCGCGTTTCACGGCTACCCCTGGCTGATTCATCGCCTGACTTACCGCCGCACCAATCACGACAATTTTCATGTCCGTGGATATAAAGAGGAAGGCACCACCACCACGCCCTTCGATATGACCGTGCTCAACGATCTCGATCGTCTGCACCTGGCGGGCGACGTGCTCGACCGCGTGCCGCGCCTCGAATCGGCCCGCACGCGCCTCCAGCCCATGCTCCGCAACAAGCTGATCGAACACAAACTGTACATTACGCGCTACGGTGCGGATATGCCCGAAATCGCGAACTGGAAATGGCCGCTGTAATTTTTCGTTAAGACGCCTGGGAACCGGCCGAGTGGACCGCCGCGCTTGCTTCTTCGCGACCCGAGCTCTTTCGTTCCAGGCTGCGCGGCAGCGAAAAGTAAAACGTCGATCCCCGGCCAGGTTCGGATTCCGCCCAGATTCGTCCGCCCTTTAGCTCGATTACGCGCTTCACGATCGCCAGTCCCAGCCCGCTGCCCTGCACTCGCGAAGAAGGCCGCGCCCGCTCGAACGGCCGGAAAATCCGCTCGGCGTCTTTCTGCTCGAACCCGGCGCCGTTATCCTTCACGGCGAAAATCCATTCGGAGCGCTGCTGGCGCGCGGAGATGTGCACCACCGGCGGACAACTGGAGCGATACTTCAGGGCGTTGCCGACCAGGTTTTGAAAAATCGAGCGGATGCGGTCCGCATTGGCCTCGAGCGACGGCAGCCGGTCGTGTGTCACCGTCGCGCGCGTTTCGAGGATCGCCGCCTGAAGGTTCGCGATCGCCGCGTCCGCCGCCGCGTTGAAATCGATCAGCTCGTTCTTCAATTCGAACGACCCCGCGCGCGCGTATTCCAGCAGATTGCGCAACTGTTGCTCCACGCGGCCCACGCCTTCGAGCAATGTGCGCGTGAGCAAGCGCGATTCCTCGTCGATCCGGTCTTCGTTGCGCCGCACCAGCATTTCGCTGTACATCGCGATCATGCGCAACGGCTCCTTCAAATCGTGCCCGACGCGATAGGCGAAGTTCTGGAACTCCTCGCTCGCCGCGGCGACTTCCTCGGTGCGCCGCGCGAGCGTTTGCTCCAGCAGTTTGTGCTCATGAATATCGGCGCACACTCCGCTCCAGTTGGCGATTTGGCCCTCCGCCGGCCGGATAGGCTTGGCGTGCGCCTGGAACCAGCGGTATTCGCCGTCAGCCCTCCGCACGCGATACGTGGCTTCGAACTCGGTTCCAGCCTTCACCGCATTCGACCAGTTTTCGATGTACACCGGCCGGTCTTCCGGATGGATCGCCTCGATCCAGCCGGCGCGCGCCCGTTGGTCGTCGAGCCCGACATAATCGCAATAGCTCCGGCTCGCATAGCCGCAGCGGCCGTCCGGCGCGATGGTGAAGAGCACGTCGGGCACGGTCGCAGCCAGGGTCCGGAACTTCAGCTCGCTCTGCTCCAGCGCCTCGGCCGACTGGCGCAGCCGCTCTCTCGACCGGTGCAGCCCCTCCACAATGATGCTGATCCCCACCCCCAACACCAGAAAGAGCGTTAGCATCATCAGCTCTGCCGAAGTATCCTTCAGGAAGAACGAGTGACGCGGCTCCAGAAACAGGTACGCGCAGATCGGGACTGAGAGTACGGTCGCGGCGATGCCTGCCTGCACTCGCCCGTACAGCGCCGCGATCACCACACCGCACGCGTATAGCAGAAAAGGATTTCGGTTGTGCAGAATCGGGTCGACAGCAAGCCGCGCAGCAGTGGAAACCGCAACGCACAGAACTGCCAGGAGGTACGGTCTCAGTCGGTCCATCTCACGACGAGTCGCCGTAATGCTCCCACCGGAGCATCAGCAACTACCATAATTTTACTGCCATGCGAATTCTAGTGCTGAACGGAGGATCGAGCAGCTTCAAATGCCGGCTCGACGAAATCGTGGGCGATCCGCCGAGCGCGCCACCCGCGCCACTGTGGCAGACGCGATTCGATCTGAAACCCGGCGCGATCGAGCCGGTTCTGCGCGCGGTTCCGGGGCACGTGGACGTCGCTGGTCATCGCATCGTCCACGGCGGCGAATTTCGCCAGAGCACGCGCATCACCGACGAAGTGCGCGCCGAGATCGCGCGCGGAGCCGAGGAAGCCCCCACGCATAACCGTTTCGAACTCGACGCCATCGACTGCGTCGCCAAAATCTTCCCTGGCGTTCCGCAGATTGCCGTTTTCGATGCAGCGTTTCATTCGACACTCGATCCCGCCGCGTACGTCTATCCGGGTCCGTACGACTGGCTGGCGCAAGGCATCCGGCGCTTCGGGTTTCACGGCATCAGCTACCAGTACGCGTCGCGGCGCGCCGGCGAAATCCTTGGGCGCCAGGCGCGCCTGGTGATCTGCCACTTAGGTAATGGCGCGTCCGTCGCCGCTGTGCGCGACGGTAAATCCGTCGACACGACTATGGGGTTTACGCCGCTTGAGGGATTGATGATGGGCACGCGATCGGGCTCGATTGACCCCGGAATCCTGATCTACCTCATTCGTCATCGCGGTTACACCGCCGAAAATCTCGACGAGATTCTCAATCGCCAGTCGGGACTGCTCGGCATCTCGGGAGTTTCCTCCGATATGCGCGAAGTGATTGCCGCGATGAACCAGGGGAATGAGCGCGCGAAGCTCGCCTTCGAAATCTACGCGCACCGTCTGTGCCGAGCTGTCGGAGCCATGGCCGCAGTCATGGGCGGTGCCGACGCAATCGTCTTCACCGGAGGCATCGGCGAAAATTGCGCGCCGCTGCGCGATCTCGTCGCCCGTCAACTCGCGTTTCTGAGCGGGCGTACTCTCGTGATTCCCGCTGAAGAGGAGTGGGAAATCGCGCGCGAGTGCTTCCGCATCGCCAAGACGTAACCGTTCCATTCCCTGTAACGCTATAATTTGAAGCAATCTTAAACTCGTATGGCGATTCCACGCAGACTTCTTTTTCTGATCGGTTGCGCAGGCGCGATCCTGTCGGCGCAGACGCAGACCAATCCAGGGCCCGACGAGATTGTTTTCGTCAATGGCGATAAGCTCGCCGGACACTTTGTCCGCGCGAACGCAACCACGGTGACGTTCAAGACCGACGCCCTCGGAGACCTCACCATTGATTGGAAAAAAGTAAAGGAACTGCACACCACGCAGAAAGTCGCCGTGATTCGCAAGGGGGTGAAACTCAAGAAAAAGGAGGCAACCGTCTCGATTCCCGAGGGCACACTTTCCGTCGCGGACCAGAAGATTCAGTTAGCGCCCCCGCCGCCGCAGGCGCCGCAGCCGATTCCCGTGGGCGACGCGAACGTGGTGATGGATTCGACTGCCTTCGAGAAAGCCATGACGCACACCCCGAGTTTGCTTCAGGATTGGAAAGGCACCGCGACCGTGGGCTTGTCGCTGGTGCAGGCGACGCAGGAGTCCCGCACCTTCACCGGCGCGATCAGCATGGTTCGCGCCGAGCCTTCCGAGAATTGGCTCGACCCGCAAAATCGCACTGCGTTCGATTTCTCCGAATCCTACGGCGAGGTGACACAGCCCGCCACTCCTACCGTGAAAACCTCGATCTTTCAC
>Ga0335081_10008102_pt1 | contig 16848 bp, 12 predicted proteins | sample Lox_Sample_35_FD_206713 | JGI IMG/M metagenome (GOLD analysis project Ga0335081, IMG submission 206713) | Soil microbial communities from Loxahatchee National Wildlife Refuge, Florida, United States - Lox_Sample_3.5 | ecosystem: Environmental > Terrestrial > Soil > Wetlands | place: USA... | reverse complement strand
AGATCTATCCCGAGTTCGAGTTAAAAGAATATCGAGGCCTGGAACTGGAAGAGAAGCCGGCCACCGTAAGCGAGGCGGAAGTCGACGAGGCATTGGAGGCGGCGCGCGAGGAAGCGGCCATCACCGAAGTGGTGACGGACCGTCCCGCGCAAGACGGCGACTACGTCGGCGTCGACTATCAGGGCCACGACTCCAAGGAGCCGGACAAGGTCCTGGTGGAGCGACATGAAGCCGTGGTTCTGCTGGCAGGCGAGGGCACGCTGCCCGCGTTCACTGAGAATCTGAGGGGAACGAATGCGGGCGACGTGCGGACATTCGAGGTCACCTACCCGGAGGGTTTCGCGGGTCGCCGGTTGGCGGGAAAGACGGTGATCTACCGGGTGCAAGTGGAAAGCATCAAGAGTAAGGTGCTGCCTCCCCTCGACGACGAATTGGCCAAGTCGGTGAGCGATGTCTCTACCCTGGAGGAGTTGCGTGCCAAGGTGCGAAAGGACCTGGAAGAAGTTCACGAGCGGCGGCGGGAAAGAGAGGCGAAGCGCGCCCTGCTCGACAAGCTGGTGGAAGCGCATCAGTTTCCGGTCCCGGAAGTCCTGGTGGACGAGCAAGTGAGGCGTCGGATTGAAACCTTCGCCTCGGAGTTGGCGCGCCAAGGCCTTGAACCGGATATCGACTGGCGCAAACTGAGCGAGGAGTCGCGCCCTGATGCCGAGAAGGACGTCCGAGGGAAATTGATCCTGGAGAAGATCGCCGAAAGGGAGAATATCGAGGTGACCGACGCGGAAGTGGACGAAACCATCCGCGAGCTGGCTGAGAGCCAACACGAGACGCCCGCGGCCCTGAAAACGCGCTTGACAGGCAGTGGGGGGCTGGCTAGAATTGAATCTACACGCCGCACGCAAAAGGCCCTTGACTTCGTATACCGCAACGCACAAATAATTCGGAAAAGTGAATGAGGGCACGCGAGGCACTCCACTTAGGCGGATAGGCGGGCAGAGACCATGAGCAAGAACGAACCGAACATGACCCTGGTGCCAATGGTGGTGGAGCAGACCAACCGGGGTGAACGCGCCTACGACATCTACTCCCGGCTGCTCCGCGACAACATCATTTTCATCGGCACGCCGATTGACGACAACGTCGCCAACCTGGTGACCGCTCAATTGCTTTTCCTGGCGGCGGAAGATCCGGAAAAGGACATCTGGATCTACATCAATTCCCCCGGCGGCGTGGTGACGGCTGGAATGGCCATTTACGATACGATGCAGTTCATCAAGCCGGATGTATCCACCACTTGCATCGGGCACGCCGCTTCCATCGCCGCCGTGCTGCTGGCGGCGGGTACGGCGGGCAAGCGTTTTGCACTGCCCAACGCCCGGGTCCTGATTCACCAGCCGAGCATGAGCGGCCTTTCGGGACAGGCCACCGACATTGAGATTCATGCCCGCGAGATCCTGCGGATCCGGTCGAGCTTGAACGAAATTATGGCGAAGCACACGGGTCAGCCGTTGGAGAAGGTGGAGCGGGACGTCGAGCGCGACTTCTGGATGGATGCCCAGCAGGCGCGCGAATACGGAATTGTGGATGAGATCATCTTCAAGCACAAATAACCCCGGGAGCGTGTCGTGAAGCGCAGTGGTCTTGATGAAGCGTTGCATTGTTCTTTTTGCCAGAAGAGTCAGGACGCGGTCGGCAAGCTGATCTCCTCGCCGGGAGAACCACGGGCGTATATTTGCGACGAGTGCGTAGGGGTCTGCAATGCCATCCTGGAAGAAGACCAGGACCATCGCGTCCCGGCGTCCGCCCAGGGTAAGTTAGCCAAGCCATTTGAAGTGAAGGCCTTCCTCGACCAATACGTGATCGGCCAGGACAAGACCAAGAAGAAGCTGGCGGTGGCGGTCTACAACCACTACAAGCGCATCGTCATGACCAAGGTGCGCAGCGACGTGGAGTTGACCAAATCCAATATCCTGCTGATCGGGCCCACGGGAACGGGAAAGACGCTCCTGGCTCAGACCTTAGCGCGGCAACTGGAAGTGCCCTTCGCCATTGTCGATGCCACCACCCTCACCGAAGCCGGATACGTGGGCGAGGATGTGGAGAATATCGTCCTCAAGCTGCTGCAGAACGCCGGCAACGACGTCCAGCGCGCGCAGCAGGGGATCATCTACATCGACGAGATCGACAAGATTTCCAAGAAGGACGAAAATCCGTCCATCACCCGCGACGTCTCGGGCGAGGGCGTGCAGCAGGCGCTGCTCAAGATTCTGGAAGGGACCATCGCCAACGTGCCGCCACAAGGAGGCCGCAAGCACCCCCACCAGGAGTTCACCCCAGTGGACACCACCAACATCCTGTTTATCTGCGGTGGGGCTTTCGTCGGGCTGGAACGCATTATCGAGCGCCGGGTGGGCCATAAGAGCATGGGCTTCCACACCACGGAACCTCCCATGGTTTCTCCTTCCGGCCGAAGAAATATCGAAGTATTGGAGCAGGTTCAGCCGATGGATCTTATTAAGTACGGCCTGATACCGGAATTCGTAGGCCGTTTACCGGTGGTGAGCGTTTTGAATGATCTGGATGAGAGCGCTTTGGTGCAAATTCTTACGGAGCCCAAGAACGCGCTGGTTCGCCAATATCAGAGACTCTTCGAGTTTGAGAGCGTCAGGTTACGCTTCACGGACGAAGCCTTGCGCACCGTCGCTCGCCAGGCACTGGAGCGGAAGCTCGGTGCCCGCGGCCTGCGCATGATCCTGGAAGACCTGATGCTCGACATGATGTATCACCTTCCCGGCCAACGAAAGGTGCGGGAGTTTGTGGTTACCGAAGAAATGGTGAAAAACCACGAAATCAACTTCAGCTCGACCGCGCTGGAAAAGGCAGGTTAATGGAAAGCCAGATGTTCAGCGGACGTGAAAGAAACGATACTCGAATCCTCCCCATGATGCCCATCCGGGACGTGGTCATTTTCCCGACCATGATGACTCCCTTCGTGGTGGGGCGCGAAAGCTCCATCCGCGCCCTCGATGAGGCCTTGGCGGGCGACAAGAAAATCTTCCTCGCGACTCAGCACGACGCCTCGGTGGACGATCCCAAACCCGGCGAGATTTACGCCGTGGGCACCATCTCCAACATCGTGCAAAGCCTGAAGCTTCCCGACGGCAACATCAAAGTGCTGGTGGAAGGGATCGAGCGCGGCAAGGTTTTGAAGATCACCAGCGAAGATGGCTATTTCCGTGCCGCGGTCAAGACGACCTCCTTCCGCACCGTCACCACCCCCAGCCTGGAACAGGTGATGCAGCGGGTGACCTCGTTGTTTGAGCAGTACGTCAAACTCTCGCAAAACCTCAACTACGAAACCATGATCGCCGCGGTGAAGATCGACGACGTGGGAAAGTTCACCGACACCATCGCCACCAATCTCAACGTCAGCATCGAGGAAAAGCAGGAACTGCTGGAGATCTTCGATCCTGTGGACCGGCTAACGCGTCTCGAGAACATGCTGGAAATCGAGATCGAGAAACTGAATGTCGACCGGACCATTCAGGGACGGGTGAAGCGCCAGATGGAGCGCGCCCAGCGCGAGTACTATCTCAACGAAAAGATCAAGGCCATCCAAAAGGAATTGGGCCGCAACGAGAAGGGCGAGGCCGACGAGCTCAAGAAGAAGATCGAGGCGTCGGGCATGTCCAAGGATGCCCATGAGAAGGCGATGGCCGAGTTCAAGCGCCTGGAGATGATGCCGCCCATGTCGGCGGAATCCACCGTCTCACGCAATTATCTCGACTGGCTCCTAGCAGTGCCATGGAAGGACAAGACGCGCGAGATTCGCAACATCCGGCGCGCCGAGCAGATCCTGGAAGAGGATCACTACGGCTTGGAGAAGATCAAGGAACGCATCCTGGAGTTTCTGGCCGTCCGCCAGCTTGTGAAGGCGCCCAAAGGGTCGATCCTCTGCTTTGTCGGACCGCCGGGCGTGGGAAAGACGTCCCTAGGCAAGTCGATCGCGCGCGCCACCGGCCGCAAGTTCGTGCGGCTGTCGCTGGGTGGTGTGCGCGATGAAGCCGAGATCAGGGGCCACCGCCGCACTTACATCGGTGCCCTGCCCGGCCAGATCATCCAGATGATGAAGAAGGCCGGCACGGTGAATCCGGTTTTCGTCCTCGACGAAGTGGATAAGATGAGCATGGATTTCCGCGGCGATCCGTCGGCCGCCTTGCTGGAAGTGCTCGACCCCGAGCAGAACCACATGTTCGTCGATCACTACCTGGACGTGGAGTACGATCTGTCCAAGGTGTTCTTTATCGCTACCGCCAACGTGGTGGATACCATTCCGCGGCCGCTTCAGGACCGCATGGAAATCCTGCGCCTTTCCGGCTACACCGAGCCCGAGAAACTGGAGATCGCCAAGCGCTTTCTGGTGCGCAAGCAGCTCGAGGCGTCGGGGCTGAAGGCTGATAACCTCACTTTTACCGACGACTCCATCCTGAGCATCATCCGCGGCTATACCCGCGAGTCCGGCGTGCGCAATCTTGAGCGCGAGATCGGCGGCGTCTGCCGCAAGGTGGCGCGCAAAGTGGTGAAGGAAGGCAGAGGTCTTCGGGTAACGGTGAACGCCGACGACCTTAAAGAGTACCTCGGCGTGCTCCGCTTCCGCGACACCAAGTCGGAAGAAAAGAACGAAGTCGGCTTGGCGCTGGGGCTGGCCTGGACTGAAGTCGGTGGCCAGGTGTTGCAGATCGAAGCGACGGTGATGCAGGGCCGGGGGAAGCTGCAGCTTACCGGCAAGCTGGGCGATGTGATGCAGGAATCCGGGCAGGCAGCGATGAGCTACGTCCGGGCGCGCGGCGCGCGGCTGGGCCTGGACACGGACTTTTATCGCCGTGCGGACATTCATATTCATGTGCCCGAAGGTGCTATTCCCAAGGACGGCCCGTCCGCCGGCATCACCCTGGCCACGGCCCTGGTGAGCGCCCTCACCAGGATCCCGGTAAGATGCGACGTGGCCATGACCGGCGAGATCACGCTACGCGGCAAAGTGCTTCCCATCGGGGGTGTGAAGGAGAAACTGCTGGCCGCGCACCGCGCCGGATCGCGGACGGTGATCCTGCCCCGCGATAACGAGAAAGATCTGACGGAGATTCCCGCCAACATTCAGCAGGAAATGACGATCCGCTTCGTGGAGACAATGGACGAGGTGCTCGACTTGGCGCTGGAGACGAAACTTGAAGAGCGGCCGCCGTTGGTGGTGGCGCCCGAAAGATCCTCGGCGCTCGAAACGCCGTCTCTCGAAGCCGATCGCACCCCGTTGGCGAACTAAGAAGGGCAACGTAGTTGTAACGCCGGGCTTCAGCCCGACATTCTTCCACCCCAGGCCACAAAGGCCGCCGGCATCAGGTGCCGGGCTGAAGCCCGGCGCTACTAAGAACGAAAGATTACGAGAGGAAGTAAGAAACCAAATACCCGTGACGTGCATCAGAGAAGCCGGACGCGAACTCCCTTCACTGAGACCTTGGAGGCTCCGCTTCGTTCCCAGTTGCCCAGCTTGATAATCCGATAAGACGAAGCCTAAATACGACGCACGATGTCACCGCCTTTTCGGCCACCCACCAGCCGTATCGATCCGCCTAACATGCCATCGACCGGCTCCATGCCCGAAAGAGCGGCAAACTACCACCAGCCGAGCTTAGACTAGGGCCGGCCCGGCTCCAAACGGACCCACAACGAGATCCACGAGTTGAGAGAGAGTGTATGGCAGCTAAGAAGACAGAAGAAGTCCAAGAAGAGAAAATCATGGAGCTTAAGGTTGGCGAAGTCCTCGACATCGCCAAGCTCAAGGAGATGAACATCGTCACCTTGGTCCAGGTCGCCAAGGACCTGGCGGTGGTGGGCGCAAGTGGCATGCGCAAGCAGGAGCTGATCTTCAAGATCCTCCAGGCGCAGACCGAAAAGAGCGGTCTCATCTTTTCCGAAGGCGTGCTCGAATGCCTGCCCGACGGCTTCGGGTTCCTGCGCGCCCCGGATTACAACTACTTGCCCGGTCCGGACGATATCTACGTCTCGCCGTCGCAGATCCGCAAGTTCGACCTGCGCACGGGCGACACCATCTCCGGCCAGATCCGGCCTCCCAAGGAAGGCGAGCGCTACTTCGCGCTGATCAAAGTGGAGGCGATCAACTTCGAGCCTCCCGACGAGGCGCGCAACAAGATCCTGTTCGACAACCTCACGCCCCTTTATCCGCAAGAGCGTTGCCGTCTGGAAACCGTCCGGGACAACGTCTCAGCGCGGGTGCTCGACTTGCTCACGCCCATCGGCAAGGGCCAGCGCGGCTTGATCGTGGCCCCGCCGCGTACCGGCAAGACGATGCTGCTCCAGACCATCGCCAACTCCATCAGCACCAATCACCCGGAGATCACGCTGATCGTCCTGCTGATCGACGAGCGGCCCGAAGAAGTCACCGACATGCAGCGCACCGTCAAAGGCGAGGTTATCAGCTCAACCTTCGACGAGCCTGCCGCCCGCCACGTTCAGGTGGCCGAAATGGTGATCGAAAAGGCCAAGCGGCTGGTAGAGCAGAAGCGCGACGTGATCATCCTCCTCGATTCGATTACCCGCCTGGCGCGCGCTTACAACACGGTGGTCCCACCCTCCGGCAAAGTGCTTTCCGGCGGCGTCGACTCCAACGCGTTACAGCGGCCCAAGCGATTCTTCGGGGCGGCGCGCAACGTTGAGGAGGGCGGCAGCTTGACCATCATCGCCACCGCGCTCATCGATACCGGCAGCCGCATGGACGACGTGATCTTTGAAGAGTTCAAGGGCACTGGCAACATGGAAATCAACCTCGACCGCAAGCTGGTCGATAAGCGTGTCTTCCCTGCCATGGACATCAACCGCTCCGCGACGCGCAAGGAGGAGTTGCTGGTGCCCAAGGACGAGCTCAACCGGATCTGGGTGTTGCGCAAGGTTCTGAGTCCCCTGTCGCCCGTCGAGAGCATGGAACTCATCATCGACAAGCTCTCCAAAACCAGAAGCAACGCCGAGTTCCTGGCTTCCATGAGCAACGGCGGCCGGTAGGATTGACGATGGCAGATTGACGATTGGAAGAGTGCGCGGCACTGGTATCCGCACGCTGTGATTTTCCTGAAGAGCGCCCTCGCGGGTTTACTTTCGGTGGTCCTGGTTGCGATTCTCGACCTTGTGGTACTAATCGTGCGCGCCGGTAAGCCGGAGCCCGGAACCGAGATCGGCTTTGACCCGGTTTCGATGTTCAAGTCTTCTCCGGTTTATGGGATAACGGCGCTGGCGGTATTTGTTCTCGGATTCTATTGGGAATACCGGCGCGTCAGAAATCGCCAAGCCAATTGACGATTGGAAAGCGGGAGTAGCTCCCCCTTTTCTTCCAATCGTCAATCTGCAATCGACAATCTCTGCGCTAGCTTCACAATGCGGTCCGCCACCTGCTCCGCCGTGATCATCGTCGAGTCAATCTCCACCGCATCGGGTGCAGCCACCAGCGGCGAAATCTTACGTTCCGCGTCAAGCTGATCACGGCGGCCGATCTCATAGGCCGTCTGCTCCAACGTGGTCGAGCGGCCTTCGTGCTGATCTTCATGGTGCCGCCGCCGTGCTCTCTCCTCGGGATCGGCCCGCAGAAAAACCTTTAGCGGCGCGTCCGGAAACACTACGGTCCCGATGTCGCGCCCTTCCATCACCACGCCACGACCTTTGGCCAGGCTGCGCTGCAAGGCGACGAGTTTGCGGCGGACCTCAGGCAAGCGCGAAACCTTGGCCGCGGCAAGGGTGACCGCGGGGGTGCGGATCTTCGCTGTCACATCCTTCCCATCGAGAATCACCCGCTGGCCGGACGGGTCCGTCGCGAAGCGGATGGCGGCGTCGCTGATCGCATCGGCCACCGCCGCTTCATCGTCAGGCTCGATACCCGACTCGAGCACCTTGAGTGCCGCCGCGCGGTAGGTAGCCCCGCTATCGACGTAGTCCAGGCGGAGGATCGCCGCGACCTTGCGGGCTACTGTGCTTTTCCCGGCTCCGGCAGGCCCGTCGATGGCAATCACAATGGGTCGTTGCATGGTCCTCAGATTCGTTTGAAGGCTTTCTGAATGTCCTTGAGAGAGTAACGGAGCACGATGGGCCGACCGTGGGGGCAGGTCATCGGATACTGAGTCTTGGCCAACGCGCCGAGAAGCCATTCCATCTTGCTCCGCTCGAGCGGCATATTGATCTTAATGGCGGCGTGGCAGGCCACCGACGCGGCGATCTTACCTCGCAATTCGTCTAGCGATATCGCCCGTGCCTCGGGGCCAATGCCGTCGAGAATCTCGATCAACAGTTGCTCGGCGTCGGCGGCGCGAACGTCGGCAGGCGCAGTCTTGATGGCCACCGTGCGCTGCCCGAAGGGCTCCACGTCGAAGCCGTTCGCCGCCAGCTCGGTCGCGATCTCGTGAAAAGTCACTTCCTGTTCCGGCTTCAGCTCCACGATGTTGGGCAGCAGCAGTCGCTGGCCCTCCACCTTCTTCTCCAGCCGCTGTCGAAGGTGCCGCTCGAAGAGCACGCGTTCGTGGGCGACGTGCTGGTCGACGATCCACAGTCCCTGCGCGTTGGTGGCGACGATGAAGCTCTCCTGCACCTGGCCGAGCGGACGCAGGTCGGTGGGAAACTCATCGACGCCGACGGCCACCGCCTGGCTTGATCCAGGCGGCGCGCCGGAGTCCCGCGCGATCGGCACCGTCGCTTGGGAGTATGGGGGCGGCGCATCGAATGATCCGTCCGGCGACCCGGTCGGCGAAGTGTTTGGCGGGACGTGCGGAGCAATCCTTGGCGAGAGGTCTGCGGCTCTGGGCGGGGGAATTGCCAAAGCTTCGAGTGGCAGGCGCGCCGTTTGGGGCTCGGGACGCGGAGGGGTCAGGCGAAAGTCTGGAGGGCCTGGGAGTGCGGGCGTCCCGCCCGCTCTTCCCTTGCCGATGCTGTCGGCATCGCCCGCTTCGCGTCGATCCAAGGGCTGGCGGGACGCCCGCGCTCCCAGGTCCCGGCCCCCAGGTCCATCCTCGCTGAGTTTTTCCGCTGCTTCGATCTCATCCTCCATCGGGATGCTGGCGCGCCTCCCGGCCGGAAAAGCAGCCACCGGGCGCGAGGCTACCAGGGCCTGGCGGATGGAATCACGCACGAAGTCGTGGATGAAACCGGAGTGCCGGAACCGAACCTCCGTCTTGGACGGGTGCACGTTCACGTCCACCTCGCTGGCCGGCAATTCGAGAAAAACGAGCGCCACGGGAAACACGGTAGGCGGCAGAATGTTGCGCGTGGCTTCGGTGATGGCATGAAGGATAAGGCGGTCGCGCACCAGCCGCCGGTTTACAAAGAAGTAGATACTGTTGCGATTGAGTTTCTGCACCTCCGGCCGCGAGACGAACCCGTGGACTTTAACCATGGGCACCATCGGTGTCGCCGGGGCTACCGCGGCCACATCCTCTTCTTCCGCCCATTGGGTCGCGGGAATCATCGCCCGTTCGCGCGGCGCCACCTCCACCAGTTGCTCGAGGAGCTTCCCTCCCATCACCTGGTAGATCCGCTCGCGACTGCCGGCCACGGGCGAGACATTAAGGATCTCGTTGGAGAGCGAAGCGAGGCGGAAGCTCTTCTCGGGATGCGCCAAGGCGTAATGGGTGAGCAAGGTAGCGATGTGGCCCAACTCGGTCGATTCCGACTTCAGGAATTTCCGCCGCGCCGGGGTATTGAAGAAAATGTCGCGGACCTCGATTCGCGTCCCGCTGGGCCACGCGATCTCCTTCACGTCGCGTAAGCGGCCGCCTGCGATCTCCAGCCGCGTGCCGGCGCTTTCTGAAGCGTGCCGCGTTTCCAGGAGCAGGCGGGAGACGGCGGCGATCGAGGGCAGGGCCTCGCCCCGAAAGCCGAGCGAAGCGATGGCAAACAGGTCTTCGGCGGACCGGATCTTGCTGGTCGCGTGGCGCTCGAAGGCCAGCAGCGCGTCGTCGTGCGTCATCCCGCAGCCGTCATCGGTGATGCGAATCAGCCGCTTGCCACCCGCTTCCACCGCCACCTCGATCCGCCCCGCGCCCGCATCAATCGAGTTCTCGAGCAGCTCTTTCACGATCGAAGCGGGCCGCTCCACCACTTCGCCCGCCGCGATCTGGTTGGCAACAGCCTCAGGAAGGATGTGGATTACTGACATAGGGATTGCAACGCGGCCATCAGCCGCAAGCGACACTCGCCGGCCATTCAGCAACTATAACTGAAATCGGGGCGCGGCGCGTTTCAAAAACGCGCTACTGGAAGGTGTGAAGTGATCACGAGCCGGGCTCCACCACAGAGACACCGCGCGGCCCCGGGGGCAATCACGAAGGATCCTCAAACGTAGAGGCAGCAGAGGTCGAGAGAGCACCTTTTCTCAACCATCCTGTGTGGCACCGCAGACCCACTCTCGCTTCGAGAGCAATCAAAGAGTCCACCTCGCTCAACGCGAGACGGCAACTCCAGTTCCGTCTTCTCTCGGGCCTCTGCCGCTCTGCAGACTCTGGAGGAGCCCGGAAGAGGCGAAATGGCCCAGAGCGCAAGCCCTGGGCGACGCGGACACGATTCCGGCGCCATGCCGGGACGCCCGCGTTTCCTCCACGTTTCACTTTTTAACCGCACTCAGGGAAACCTTTCTTCTGGCCAATTCGTCTAGGTTAGTGCTAGGATAAAGGCAGTCGTTCCGGGCCCAGGCAAGGCTAGGAGGCGCGCCATGAAAGTCTCGGGAGAGATCCTCACCAAAAGCATTTTAGGTTTAGTAGTGTGCGCGGCCATCGCTGCGCTCGCGGCGCCGGCGATCGGCGTGGGCGACGATGCGCCGGGGTACTCGCACGTCCGCATCGTCCGATTGAGCTTCGCGGAGGGCACGGTGACTGTCCAGCGGGCGGGCAGCGCCGATTGGTCCACCGCTACTGCCAACACGCCACTGGAAGAGGGAATGAAAGTGGCTACCGGCGACGACGGGTTCGCGGAGATCGAATTCGAAAACGGCTCCACGGCGAGGATTGGCCAGCTCTCGACGATCGTCTTCACCCAGCTCGCGCTGATGCCGAGCGGCGGCAAGGTGAACCATTTGACGTTGGAGCGAGGCTACGCCACGTTTAATATCCAGCCGGAGGGAGATGACGCTTACGAGGTGAAGGCAGGCAACGCGGTCTTCACGCCGGGCAGCAAATCCGAATTCCGCATCGACATTGACAATCTCAGGCTCCGCGCCGAGGTCTTCCGGGGTACACTCGGGACCCTCGATCCCTCGTGGTCCGGCACGCTCGCCAGGAACGATGTTCTGGCGCTGGCGCCCAACCAGGTTCAGGCGAGCGGCCAGCCGTACAACCTGACCCAGGGCATCACCAAGGACGATTGGGACAAGTGGGTGGCCGAACGCGACAGTCTGCAGGCGCAGACGGGCGGCGGGCCCCTCCCGACCGGCTCCCCTGGTCTCTACGGGTGGAACGACCTCTATCAGTACGGCGACTGGAGGCTGCTCCCCGGCTATGGCTACGGCTGGTTTCCTGATGTAGCCTACGGCTGGGCGCCGTACACCATGGGGCGGTGGGCCTTCTATCCCGGCTTTGGCCCCACGTGGATCAGCGCCGAACCCTGGGGCTGGCTGCCTTACCACTGCGGCGGGTGGATGGACGATCCGACTTGGGGCTGGTTCTGGGCCCCGGGTATGGGCGGCTGCATGGATTGGTCTCCGGCGCTGGTGACTTGGTACCAGGGGCCGGGTTGGACCGGCTGGTCTCCCCTCCCCCCGCGCGGCCCGGGGCGCGTAATCGGCGGGAAGCCGCCGATCGCTTCACCCTGTCCACGCTGCAAGACGCCCATCGCGGTGGTGAAGACGCGGGAGATCGCGGAAGGAAAATGGATCCAGCTCAACGGCTACAAGAACGTCAACCTCGCCCATGCGCGCGGGGAACCGGTACCAAGGTTGAACGTCCAGCCGACGCGCGTGGCTAAATTGCCCGGCGATCCAGCTAGCGCGCCTACCGCGCGATCGGTGGTCGGTTGGGAGATCGGCGCCAGGGGTGAGCCGGCCGCCATCCGGCCGCACACCTTTGGCACGCCCGCGCCTTCGCCGGCGACTCGCTGGGGCGGCGGTGCGATGGCTGGAGCGGGTGCGGTCGGCCGCCCGGGTCAGCAGTCGGGTCGCAGTTCCGGATTCAGCAGCTTTTCGAGCTCCGGTCGTGGCGGCGGCTACAGCGGCAGCCATGCCAGCTCCGGCGGATATGGTGGCGGCGGCGGCCACGCGAGCAGCGGTGGATGGGGCGGCGGCCACGCGAGCGGGGGTGGTTATAGCGGCGGCCACTCTGGCGGTGGTGGTGGCTATAGCGGCGGCGGGGGAGGCGGTGGTGGCCACTCGGGTGGGGGTGGCGGCATTAGTTCATCGAGCGGCGGCGGCAGCTCAGCCAGCGGTGGGGGTGGCGGCGGACATCACTAAGCAAGTCGAAAGTTAAAGGTCGAGGGTCGAAAGGTCGAAGACCGTGCATCTTTCAGGCTTCTAGTCTTCAGCTTTTCGACCTTCGACTTTTCCACAGTTCAACTTCTTCCTACCAGATCACGATTCCCGCATAGCCCACAACACGCCTACGGCTGCCGCCCGCGTCGGCCGAGGTAGCGTACTTCACCAATTCGGCGCGCTGGGCTCCCAGTTCCTTGGCGGCGGTGAGGAGGGCAATGACGGGACCGTACCCGCACATTGTGATACTCTCCCGCCGCCTCACTTCGTAGAGCCCCTGGGGATCGAGCGCCAGGATCCGTTCTATTGCTTGGCGGTCTTTGATCCGAGTGATGCCGTCCGGCTCGTAGTGGTTCATGTCGCTCGAAGCGACGATGAAGACGGGCTGCGAGGCTTGGCGCACCGCATGGGCCAAACCGTGGCCGAGCGCATCGAGCGGAGCGTATGACGCCACCCCCACCGCGATCGGCACAATGGTGAAGGGCTCTCCCGAAGCCTCAAGAAATGGCACCTGGACCTCGAGCGAGTGCTCGTCCTGGTGGGCGCGCGAGTCTTCCTCGATCAGGTGGCAAGCCTCGCGCAAGGTGCGCGCAAGGGCCTGATCGATGGGTACCTCCCCAAGCGGCGTCCGCCAGGCACCGTGCGACATCACCGCCAGCGGCACTCCCCGCCCATAATGATTCGGTCCGAGGATGATGTAGCATGAGCGAGCCGGCAGGCGGCGGTAGACGGCGCCGGCCACATGTCCGGAATACATGTAGCCGGCGTGAGGCACGACGCAGCCGATAGCGTCTTGGAACTTCTCCGCCTCTGTCGCCGGAGGGGCAAGGTACTTGGCCAAGTCGCGGGTCAGAGTCTCAGAATCGGCAGGGTAGAACGCACCCGCGACGGCCGGAATACGAACGTCGGTACCGGGCATGGAATCATCGTATTCCCGGCCGGGAACGGTGTCAAGCCAGGGAAATGAGAGAGGTGTGCGACATAATTGTGCCCGGGGTGCAGCGGATGATGGCGCCGGTGGGGAGCGAGACTTCCTTTGAACGCGGTCGCCGACAACAGGAACGGCTGGCGGGAGTGAAGGTCACCCCCAAGGCCAGCGAAGGGCAAGCGGAGACCATCGGAGCCGAGATCGCGGCCCAGGAGCAAGAAGAGATCCGGGGGGGCCTGCAATTGGAGTTGCCGCAAGTGCCCAGGCCGGAGATTCCCGTGCTCTATAGCGAGATGGATTCCACGGGGGTACCAGTGGTCGCTTCCGAGACTGGGGGTCGGTCGGGGAAAGAGGGTGAACAGGCGCGGACGCGGGATGCCAAGTCAGGCTGCGTCTGCACCCAAACCACGGTGAAAGGCCGTCCGGTGCGAGAGGAAGGCTCGACGACCTCTACGGGAGGTATCGAAACCGCGGAAGAGTTTGGGCCCAGATCTACGTCGAAGCTGGCCAGCGGGGTTGGAACCGAGCCCACAAGAAAGTGGTGATCGGCGATGGGGTCTGCTGGATCTGGAACTTGGCGGCGAAACACTTCCCGGGAGCGGTGGAGATTGTCGGCCTCGACCATGCTCGTCAGCACCTATGGGAACTGGCGAAGAAACTCTGGCCGACCGACGAGCGCCAGCGTCTCCGGTGGGCAAAGAAGTGGCAGAAGCGCCTCGATAGCGGTCGGATCGAATCCCTGGAGCGAGGTTTGGGCTCCTTGCCTCCGACCGGGCCCCGAGCCCGCCCAACTACTGCGATGCGAGGGGGACTATTTTGCCCGTAATGCGGAACGTATGCGCTATCCCGCCTTTCGCCGCCAACACCTCTTCGTAGGTTCCGGGTCATCGAAGCCGGCTGCAAAACGGTGATCGGCGGTCGCCTGAAGTGGTCCCGCGTGTTTTAGACGGTGCGAGCGCCAACGCCATCATCGCCCTCGGTCGTAATCGACTGAGCAACGAATTCGAGGATTATATTTTATTATTGGGAGGCCGCTATGCCCGCGCCGCCTGATTTCTCCACCAATTTGTCGCACACCCAAGCGAGACAGCGAGGCTAAGCGAGACAGGAGCGAGGCGGCGAGACAAACCGAGGCGATACGAAGCGCGAGAGCACAACCAGGGGTCTGCCAGTCAGAAGGCCGATTGACTGTCTCGAAGTCTGTCTCGGGTTGCTACGAACCGAAACCTCCGTCGGGGTGCGCGACATAAAAGTGGGAGTCAGGCGGCAATAGCTGCACGCCGGTTCTCCCAGTAGTCTTCAAAGCGGCCGTTGAGATGTGAGCAGCGGAGAGCCAGGATGGCGTTAGCTCCCTGCACGGTCCAGAACATTCCGGAACGTTTGAGGCGGGAAGCGACCACCGTTTTGCATCCGGCTTCGATGACGCCCGAGCCCACAAAAAGGTGTTGGCGACGAAATTTGGGGTAGCGCATGCGGTCCGCGTTCCTTTCAAAGTAGTCCGCCTCGGTGCGGAGCTTCTCCGCCACTTCGGGGCTAGTCGACTTGGTGGAACGTAACGCCTGCACGAGTTCTTCGATTTTTCCCCGATCCAGCAGGCGCTGCTGGTGGAGTTTCATCCAGCCTTTCTGCTTCCCTTCATCCTGGGGGTAGAGCCTGCGCGCCACCTCCTACAGATGCTGGCGAGCGTGGTAGAGGTCGACAATCAGGATCGCACCCGGAAAATGCAGGGCGGCCAGATTCCAGATCCATTCCGCCCCGTCGCCCATCACCACCCGGAGGAGCGCACGGCTCCAACCCCGTTTCCCGGCTTCTCGGCAAAGGCGTCGCCCAAACTCTTCGGCGCTCTCGATGGCGCCGGTATAAGTGGTGGAATCCGGATCGCGGATGGGGTATCCCTTTCGGTCCCAGGTAGTCTGGGTGAACACACATCCCAACTTGACTTGCCGCGTATGGGCCGGTTGGCCGTCGATCTTGCCGGACCGACCCACCGTCTCCTTTTTCACCACCGGGATTCCCGTGCCATCCATTTGCACGTAGAGGATGGGAATCGGCCCGCCGGCGACGACGGGCAGGTCCAACTGGAAGGCCTTCCGGATCTCCTCCTGTTCACGCTGAGCGAGATGGCCACCGATGGCCTCCGCCGTACGCTCCACCGCTTTGGCCGTCACCTCCAACCCCGCGAGGATCTTTATCTGTTGCCGACCGTAACGGAAGGGGGCATCCTGGCCCACGAAGGCGTGCATGCGGCGTACTCCGGGAGAGAACTCCGTGTTTTCGATGTCCAGTTCGACATCCACCGGAAACTGGCCCACGTGGCCATGGGAGCACAAGTAGTAGGGGCGGGAGACGCGTACCGGGCCGAGAATCGTCAACACGGGTTTAGAGCGCATTTCCAGGTAGTCGGCGCGGTGGCCACAACCACAGGGCAACTGACGCTGCTCGAGTGGCGGGACGGGGAACTGCAGGAGACCAGAGAGGGCCGCGGCGCCCGCTTGATGGAGAGCCGAGCGCAGGGCGCTCTCGACCGCTTCCAGGTCGGTGCCGCCGTCTTTGCGGCGTTGCACAAAGACCCGGCTCAGGAGTTGGTTTACTTCCCTCGCGACCTCCTGATGGATTGCAGCAGCCGTTTTTTTTCCTGCTCGGTCCAACCGCCTCGTTGCTGCGCGACCGGGCGCAGTCGGCAGATTCTTTCGTTGAGGGCAACCAGATCCTGGCTGAGCTGCTGGAAGCGGTGAAACTCGTGTACCTCCTGTTGCGCCTTGCGCAGGGCGGGGGGATTGGGAAAGGTCTCCGTCACGGTCTTGCCGGCCACTCTGCGAGTCAGGCGAAACTGCGGCTCATGTCCAAGATCGTTCGGTTTGGCGCAATGGCAGGAGGGCTTGCCGCATCGTCGCGTAGTAGCGGTAACCGAACCGGGGCGAAAATCACCCAAACGGAGGAACTCCTCAAGGAGCTTGGACCGTTGGGTCTCCAAAGATTCAAGGTCATCAGTCATTGAGATCTCTCTCCTCTCTGAGCGTCCATATACGCTCAGAAACATACTACAAAAAAGAGAAAGCCGCAACGCCTCCACTTTTATGTCGCGCACCCCCTCCGTCGTACATCTCCCGGATGCGGCCCGAAGTGTGATAACATAGGATCACAACGAGATGGCGAGCGCAGGCCCGTAGCTCAGCCCGGTTAGAGCGCTACCTTGACACGGTAGAGGTCTGGGGTTCGAGTCCCCACGGGCCTACCATCACTTTCGATAACTTGCGGCGGTATCCGGTCCGTTTCGCCAATTTCAGCCGGTTTTGTGACGTGCTTTGGAGTGAACCCCGAAAGTGAGACAGTCGGAAATGTCACAAGTTTCATTGAATGGGGAGGACGGTGTGGCCAAATGGGAGAGGCACAAGCCAGAGTTTAGGAAGCAAGCTGT
>Ga0335081_10008101_pt1 | contig 16849 bp, 16 predicted proteins | sample Lox_Sample_35_FD_206713 | JGI IMG/M metagenome (GOLD analysis project Ga0335081, IMG submission 206713) | Soil microbial communities from Loxahatchee National Wildlife Refuge, Florida, United States - Lox_Sample_3.5 | ecosystem: Environmental > Terrestrial > Soil > Wetlands | place: USA... | reverse complement strand
TCCGCCAAGCCCTTTGTCAGTCGATGCGCCAAAACGATGGGAAGGGGCATCCACTCCGGCGTTTCGACGGTCGCGTAGCCGAACATAATACCTTGATCGCCTGCGCCCTGCTCTCCGCCTGCGTTCTTGTCCTGATCCACTCCTTGAGCGATATCGGTGGACTGTTTCGATATCATTTGCAGTATGCGGACGTTTTCGGCATTGAAGGCAACGGTGCGGTCCGTATACCCGATATCGCGAATGGCTTGCCGTGTGGCGAGTTCATGATCGACCTGACCTTGTGACGTGATTTCGCCAGCGACGACCACAGTATCTTCCTTGCAAAGGACTTCACAGGCAATCCGCGAGCGTGGGTCCGCCGCAATATATGCGTCCAGGATGGAGTCGGCGATGTAATCACAGACCTTGTCAGGGTGTCCTTCGGACACCGATTCAGAGGTAAATGTGTAGGCAGAACGGGAAGCTAGAGGTGCCGATGGATCGAGTTCAGAAAGAACGCTTGGCATGGATGCTCCTTTCAAGTGGAGTGACCGTATCTCTCATGGGCTGTTCCAGACGTACTGCGCAGCCTCAGAATTGGACTCCGCGACTTCGGGCGTATTTTTTGCGTACCTTTCCAGGGCGGGCCGAATGACCGGATAGGCGGTGTTGGCAGGACCGATCTCTTCCACCCCGACGGCCTTTCGTTCGAGCTGCTTGTGGTCCTGGAAAAACCGCCGCAACATCAGCAAGTAGTGCGACGGTATTTCAGCCGCTTCTTTGTATCCGCTAAACTCGGGATCTTCGGTAGCGACGGCTATGACTTTGTGGTCGAGCGTGCCGGAGTCGATCATCGTCATGCTACCCACAGCCCGAGCGTGAATCAAAGGGAGAGGAACTACTGGTTCCTGGCAGAGCACCAGAACGTCAGAAGGGTCACCATCTTCAGCCAGAGTTTGGGGAATAAAGCCATAGTTCGCCGGGTAGTAGTCCGTCGAGTACAACACGCGATCTACCTTGATGAGCCCGCCGGGCTTGTCGAGTTCGAACTTCACATTGGACCTAAGAGGAATTTCAATTACGGCGTAAAACTCTTTGGCAATCCTCTCACCTGGTTTCAAGTCATGCCATGGATGCGTCAAAGCTTTACTCCTCGCCGGATCGAATCGGCGATCCGTTGGGTCCGACTTTGCTATCCGCTCCATTCGCCTCAAGCAGGCTGCGAAGGGCACGCTCGGTTCGATCGAGGCGAAACAGCGCGGTCTCGACCGCCAATGCTCCGGCGGCTTTGGCGGCGCGTGCCCGCTCGAGAGCGTGTTCAGCCATCCGAGTGACCTCATGAAGCAGTTTCCGGATCTCGACTTCCAACTGCTCCCGGCTCTCCTGGGTTCGGTTCACGACATCCGATTGGACACGCGCACTGTTCGTATCCATCAAATGCTCCAGAAATCTCTTAGCATCGCGCTCGATTAGGAAGAAAGCCCAAGCGAGCCCGAGGAACAGGTCCGCGAGAAAACGCAGAGGAGAGGGAGGCTGCGCAATGGTGATCAGATCCTCGAACGTAAAGCGCGACCGGACGCGGAAGCCCTTCGCTGAATCCAGCGCATTGGGCATTCGCGCAAGTTCGGGAACTCCAGATTCAGAGAGTTTCTTGAGAAAACTATTTCCGATATCGACAAACCGTGACTCAACTTTCCGATATTCCTCCTCGGCGAGAACTTGCTGGTCACTCAACCAGGGAAGCACGTGTCGCTTGGAAATTTCCTGGGCGACGCGCATGGCATCTCGTCGAAACTTCGGACCGAATCGACGCGGGAGACGCTGGAGCGCGGCTACAAAAGCCACATTTGCTTCGGGCGCAGCAGCCTCAAGGAATTTCTTCCTTTGTTCTAGGAAGAAGTCCGAAAGATGGTGCAATTCGCCCATAAACAGATAGCTCACATCGCGGAGCGATCGCTCGGCATCTGAAATCGTCTGGCGCAAGTTGCGAATCCGTTGCTCGGATTCTTCAATCGGGCGTACAAGCGCCTCTCTCTCTTCTGCAATGATTGCGAAAAGCTCTGCGGCGAGCCGCCTAAAACCTCTTTCGCCAGCCGCTCGAACGAGGTCGCGGCCCGACTCTCGGACCAGATCTTCGAGTGCGGCAACCAACAGTGCCCAGTCGCGTGTCGACCCTTGATTTCTGAGAAGCTCTTCGGCGCTCACCTCATAGACGGGGCCAAGGGGCCGGTGCAACTGCTTTTCCAGCATCTTGCTTGTAAACAACTTGGCGATGGTGCGTTCTTCTTCAGAGGTTCTGTCCGCCTTATTCAGGACAATGACGAGGTGGGCCACCTGCTTCCCGATTTCGCCAACCAGCGCCAGCTCTTCCCCGGCGATCGGCGGGTCGGCTCCCACCACGACGACGGCAGCGTCAATATGAGGAACGAACGCTTGCGTCGCTGCTGTGTTGCCGACAAAGACTGAGCCGAGGCCGGGCGTGTCCACAAAGCACATTCCTTCCGCCAAGAGCGAACTCGGAGCAAAGACCTCCACTGCCACGACGCCTTTTTCGTTTTCGGGATTGAGCTCTTCGGAAACGTATTGCGGCAGAGCTTCCGGAGGAATGTCCGTCCACGTCCCTCCCTGGAAACGCACTCTAGCCCGTTTCGTACTGCCATAGCGAATCACTGTCGGCACGGTAGTCAGAGGCAATACGCCGGTGGGCAGGATCCGGTCCCCCAATAGAGCGTTCAAGAGCGTCGATTTCCCCCGCTTAAACTGCCCGACGCAGGCTACATAGAATCGGCCTTCGGCCGTCCTTTGAGCGAGCGCCGAAGCCTCTTCCTGAACTCGTTCGGAGCCGAGTTCCTCGGCCAAATCGACAAGGCGACGCAGAGACGTCTCTGCGGACATCTCATGAACCACGGTTTGACGGTTGCAGAGTGTCGGATTCATGACAGATGACTCGCGAAAGAAGAAAAGCGGTTTCCCTGCAGCAGATAGTCCACATGGACCAGCTTGATTTTCACTTGGTCCCCATAGTGGTAGCGCGGGTTGGCCGCCAGCTCGCACATCTTGACGATCGAGCCGGGTAAGTGTCCGCTCAGGTGCAGGACATTTTCACGAAAGCCATCGAGGTCGAGCGAGCCCAAGCCAAACCTCTCAATACAAATTTCCATCAGTTCACGAGCAGAGGCTTCGGACAGCGGTCCCAATCGGATTCGGTATTCGTCGGTCCAATACAAGCTCCAGGCATAGCCAATCTCCGCGTGCGAATAACCGTGCCCTGTGAGATAGACTGGCGTTTTTGTGCGGTACATTATTTCCTTACATAACTGGGCGATCGTGTGCGAGACAGGTGACAAATGGTCTAAGAAAAATCGGTAATCGCCTTGCTCGGCGGCCGTGAACAGGATTCCGCGCAGCCGAAGCGCCGACTGTTCACTAATCCAACGGATCAAAGTCGCCTCCATGCATCGGTCCGCGTGGACCTTCTTCCTCACGAAAGGATCCCCTGCCAGGTAGAGTCCGCGGATCAGGTGTTCGAGCAACTGCCGCCGGCTTGCCGCGCCGGCCCAACAGATGCATTTGCGCCGCTCGTTCTCTGGCAGTTGAGCGAGTACCTTCGCGATCAAGGATGACTTGCCTGCATCCGAGGCTCCCCAGATCAACTGGCTTTGCCGCTTCCGCAATGCCGCATGAAGCTGCCGCATCTCGGTTTCGCGACCGATCAAGCGTTCCAACAGTGCATTCACCTGTGTCATACGGTGTTGTCGGACAACTCAAAACAGACGCTCGCCTCTTATGTTCCCCGCTACTGGAAGCGAGCGCCTTCTTGGTGCACGTACTTGATCACTTCGACTTCCGACATGGCAATTAGCCCTTCGTCGACAACCTCGTCGAGAAAAGGAATCAGCTTTTGGATCCTTTCTTCGGAGTCGATCACGCTGACCATCACCGGAGCGTCGTGAGAAAACGAGAGAACATGCGAGCGATGTATCAGAGAACTTGCGCCATATCCTGCTATTCCACGTAGAACCGTAGCGCCGGCGATGTCCAGTTCGCGGCATTTCTCCACAATGGCGCGGTAGAGAGGCTTGCCTTTCCACTTGTCGCCTTCGCCGAAATGGATGCGAAGCATTTTGGCCTTGCCTGCAAGTTTCATTGCCGCGCCGCCTTTCTCCGCTCGGCTGTCGCGAAGTTGTGCGTGTACTTGATGATGTCTACGTCAGACAGGACAACGAGCCCCTGCTGCACCATCTCATCGAGGATCGGAAAGTAAGCCTGGAGCTTTTCCTCAGTCTCGACGACCGAGAGCATGACAGGGCGATCGTGCGAGAGATGCAGAGCTGAATCCTTATGAATTCGACGGTTTGCGCCATAACCGAGGATTCCTTGATAGATCGTCACTCCAGCAATGTCGTTCGCACGCATGCTCTCAATCAAAGCCTTGTACAAAGGTTTGTCGTGCCATTTGTCGCTCTCTCCGATATAAACCCTCATGAGCTTTGCCTTGCCCTGGCGCTTCAAAGGCGGCAGCGACTCTCGCAGGGCTTTCTTCTTCTCGACTTCCGCCGGCTTGACAACCATTGTGTCCTGAATTTCAATGAGCCCCGTTCCTGCCAGTTCGTGGAGCTTCGGCAGAACTTCCTCGACCTTCTCAGTAGACTCGATGAATTCGATTTTCATGGGGAGATCCGCGGTGAGAACCTCAATCCGGGTTGTGTGGAGGTGGTGGTCCGCGCCGAATCCCGCGACACCGCGCACGACACTGGCGCCGGATATGCCATGGTAGAAAAGGAAATTCAAAATCGCCGAATACGAGGATTGTCCGTGGTATTGATGATCTTCGCCTACGTAGATACTCACCTTCTTGGCAGGTCCGACTATGAGCATATCGCCCCTCCCGCTAGCCTTAGATCCCGCGTTGTGCAACCAAGAACTCGGCGGCCCGCCCTAGAACGCCGCCGCCAACATGACTCCCGGTCTCCGTGCCTTTCAGAAAACGTTCAAGAGTCTCCACCATCTCGCGACTGTTTCTTGCCATGAGCTCCTGAATGCTTCCCTGCAAATCTGCTGGTACTTTGGCCATGACGTCGCGGCCATGGCGCAAGCACAATATCCCGTATTCCTGTAGCCAAGAGCGAAGTTTCGGCTGGCGAAGTTGCTCCGCGATTTCGTGGAGTCGCAGCTCCTTTTCCTCGTTCATTTTCTTGCAAACGTCACACTGGTCCGGGACCGGAGCGGCTGGTCTCCACTCAGGATTCGCGATGGCCTTCAGGAGAATTGTCGCGACAGACTCCGCGGGTGCCGACTTAGCAACCAGCCAGGCATGAGCGTTGCAAAAGTGTCGGCACTCCTCCGGGCCTAGGTGCTTCACCAGATCGTTTTGAAACTCCTTTAGCGCCGCGCAAATGGGGCAAGAAGTTCGCGCGACGATAGTCGTGATGGGGAGTCTTGCAGCATGTGTTTCTGAATTCATGAGATTGTCCCTCCGGTGATCACACCCACCCAAACCGAGAAAAAGCCGACGGCAACACTGAGCGTGATATTCATCGCCACAATAAGCAACTCGCCGTCCTGGAAAACGCGAAACATTTCATACTCAGAAGAAGACAACGTGCTGTAACCGCCGAGGAATCCGATCGGAATCAGGTACCTCCAATTTGGACTCCAGTGCGTGCTCTCAGCCAGAAGTGTCATGATGAAACCAATCAAAACGACGCTGTGATGTCGATTACGAACGTACCGCACGGAAAGCGGATGCCTAACCGAGCGCTCATATAGCCTCCGACCCAGAAGCGCAGCATCGACCCGACAGCTCCGCCTAAGGCCACGACCGAGTATTTGGTCATAGGAATCGCTCTGCTCCTTCTCCTTTTGAGACAGTCATACCGCTTCTTTCTCCGGTGCGCGGGCGGCCTCAGCCGAGTTCGCCAGGCCAAGGCTACTTTCTGCAGTTACACTCCCTTTCAACTGAGCAAGGCTTTCCTCAAGAGCACGAACTTCGTCCTTCCCGAGTTCTCGACCCCCCAGCACCTGCTCAGCTTGGGCACGATAGTTCTCCGCGTAAGTCTCAAATTTGTGTTTCAGTTGCGCTATGACCGAGTCGGTCCACGCCTTGACCAGTCCCCAATAGGCCTCCAGCGCCGCATAGAAATCCGGCTGCAACTGGCGGGAAATCTGCCGGACCACGGAACGCTCCGCGGCCTTTTGTCCCAACAGCCCCGCAAGCTTGGGTCGTGAGATGACCATCGTGAATGATGCAGATTCAAACACGGGAGCTCCGCGGATCAATGATTGGAACTCGTCTTCACCCGGGGCATCCGAGATCCCCAGGTCGGCGGCGCATTGTCGAAGGTCGGCTCCGAGCTGACCTGCAAGGGCGGTTATCTCTGTCTGCAGCTTCCTCGCCTGCCGCTGGACAAACTGGATAATGGCGTCGCGGACTGCCTGCCCCGGTACGACCACTCCATAGCTGCCCGTCGACCAGGAATGGAGTAAGCGCCTCGCCGCCTCGTCGAATGCCTCACGCATGCTCTCGCTGACTCCTTGGATATAATGCCCAGAAACAGCGTGCATCTCTTCGATTGTCCCTGTCGCCGTCCGCAGGAGCGTTTCAGCGGCACGGGCTCGATCTTGCAATTTTGTGGTTGATCGCGCGCCTCGTCTCAGTCGCGCTTCGACAGCCGCCGCGACAGAATCGCGCAAAGCACCGATTTTTCTTTGCAGGGATGCCGTCCGCAGTTCCTGCGAACGCGCGTAAAGGGAGATGATTTGGTTTTCGAACCAATCGTCGAGCATTTCCCGGCACGAGGGCAACACGCTGACAGGATGGACCGCCAGATCCAGTCTGCATTCGGACGCGATGTGTTGCTTCACATACTCAACGATCCGGACGCAATCTTGAGGCCCAAGCAGGTCCGCTTTGCTGACAAGAACATTGACGGGAATCGCCGCTTCCTCAAGGGTCGTGATCGTTTGAAGGTCATCCACCGTGAGAGTTGAACCCGCATCGATCAGGACCACACCGAGATCGCATTTCGGAAGGTAGGCCAGTGTTTCTGCAGCCCCACTCGTTGCCAGAGATCCCAGTCCTGGCGTGTCGACAAACGCGACCCCACTCTTCAATCTTGGGGAGGGGAGAGCGACGACAATACGGGTCACATGTTTCATATTTCCAGGGTTCTGTTGTTCCGTTGCGAACTCGGCCAAGCGAGAAACCTCAAGCTTCTTCCTGGGGGCTTCCGAGAACGAGACGGTAAGAGAGGGTTCTTCGGCATGCGTAATGCGAGTCGGAACAGCCGTGATGGGCGTGACGCCGACCGGCAGCACGTCTGTTTCGAGGATTGCATTCAGTAAGGAGGATTTTCCAGAACTGACGCGTCCAAACACGGCAATTTCGAAGCTTCGATCTTCCGCTCGATCCAAAATCGCGGCGATCGAGGAGCGTATTTCCACCAGCCCCCGGTCTCGAACGATCTGTTCAATTCTTTTGAGAAGCTCTAAGTCGTTGCCAGCTTGCTCCAAGCGCGCCAGCCGCGCCCTTAGGTCCTCGCCGACCCCTTCGGATAGGTAGCGGTCAAAACGATCAATCAGGCCGATCAACTCGCCCGCGATACCGTTCAGTTCTGTCGCCACGCGTTCCGGCACAGCGCCGTAGCCTCTCATATACTTCGGCTTCAATTCTTCGGCTGCGATGTCGATGGCGCCAAGCATGACGTGAACCGCTCGGGACGCCGGAATCGACGGCCTCTCTCGCACGATTCCTTGTCCTTCCAGGACTCGGACCAATTGCGCTCGGACTCTCGCGATGTAGTCTTCAATCGTTCTGCGCTGTGCGGGGGTGATATCAGTGGAATAGCGGGGAAACGCTGCCTTGGAGGTAGTTGTATTCAGGACGCCTTCAATTTCGCCCAGAATCTTATCGATGTACTGGCAGTTAATACGAAGACGGTTCGCTTGGTATGGGTTCAGAGATTCATGAGGCTTTTGCGCTTCCGAGCTCATCTGGGTTCCACTGAACGCGGGCGGCAATCGCCAAAGATACTTTCCCCACGCGTCTGAATTTGATTCCTCTTGTGAGGGCACTGAGTACTAGGGAAGGAAAAACAGAAGCAGATAACTCCCTAGCAAGCCGAAACCCTCGTAGGAGTCATCTGCCCTTTTGGGGGCGGTTCAGGGTGAACTCCAACACCCGTAACGAGAAGATTGTCTCCTGCGATCGTGCCGAAGTCAACCGCTCTTCATCTCTTCCTCGTGTTTCAACTGCGTCCCGCAGGACGAACATTCGGCTGGCCGACAAGCAAGTTCAGGCCTTTCTCCGGAGACTCCAGTTCTTCCTTGGTCACCAATTCCATATGCAGGCCTCCGTGGCGCAGAGCGAATCGCTCCATGTTCTCAGCCGTACGCTCCAGGACCGTGGCGGAATGCAGTAGCAGGCGGTTCGCTAAATCGCTTTCCGGAGCCTTCTGAAGAATCCCGCTAAGGTGTCTGAGGCAAACGCACGGAAGGTCAGCGTCCTCGGGCGATGTAATTGCATGTCTGAGCACGAAGTCGTTCATCGTCGCCTCTTCCGTTTCGGCGACGACCTGACATGCCCGGCACTTGTGATGGTTTGGAATAAACTGCTCAAATTGATCTTTCCAGTCCTCGCGGAGGTGGCCGTCGTGCGACAGGAGGCGCAAGTGTTCCGCCACAAACAGCAAAGTTTGCGGATATCCTGAGGCGATTCCTTGCGGCGAAGCTAGGCGCGCATATTCGCGGGTGTGCAAGGAGCAAAATCCCGTTCGCGAAGCGTGAAACAACTGCTGTTCTCGGCTATGACTCAGGTCATATTGAAAGTGACTCATGAACTTGAACGTTGCGTCGGCCATTCGCTTACAAACCAAGCACGATGAAATCTTCACCGATCGGCTCATAGCCACTTCCTTGCCATGAGACGAATCATGCTCGAACCGCTCTTGTGTAAGGAACTTGGCGCGTACGTCGGCGAGCCGGTCTTCCAAGTTCTCGAGAGACGTTCCATCGCAGCACTCCCGAAGCAACGACTCGATGCGGTCGCTTATGCTCGCGAGAAAGTCACCCGACCTGCTTTTAATCAGATAGTCTACGAGCGCGTGCTCGAAAACAGGGAGCTGACTTCGCTCCAATCGCTCTTGGTCCCCGTTTAGCTTAGCTGTTAAGGCCTCCGATGCGGAGATCGCGAAGAGGGGCATGTCGCCGAAATCAATCTCTTCAGCCACACCTGACCGAATGAATTCAAGAACCTCCTCTCGTTGGTCGACCGGGCATAGGTCCAGCTTGTTGACAACAATGAACACCCTGCGGCGCAAGGAGCGAGCCGCGCGCAGGAATACTAATTCTTCACCGGAAAGCGGGAACTCAAAACTCGTGACCAGCACCAAGGCGTCTATTTGGGGAAGAAAGCGCCGTGTCGTCTCGGTATTCTGGACTACCACGGAGCCCAGCCCCGGCGTGTCCACAAAGAAAGCGCCCCGTCGAAGGATCTCAGCGGGCAACTGCACTTCCGCCATCTCAATCTTTCTCTGATTGCCGGGATTCCCCTTCTCGGTAATCCATTCAGGCAGTTCGGACAGAGGTACTTCGTGACTGAGATTGCTGTTCTCAAAGCGCATGACAACTCGCTCACGCGGGTTGTAGCTCACGGCGGTGATGACGGATGTGACCGGCACGATTCCGGTTGGCAACCGATCCATCCCGAACATGGCGTTCATCAATGTCGTTTTTCCGCGGCTGAATTGTCCGGCAAGGGTCAGATAAAATCGGTCTTCCGCTAACCGCTTGAGCACCAGCTGAAATTCTCGCTGGAGACTGTCGTTCTTCTGCTTCCATGCCTCGGAACTCGCCTCGCGGATCAGGCCTGCAAGTTCAAACTTGATTTCCTCATAATTGCGAAGGCGAACAGTTGATTCTCCAGAATGCAATTCGTCGCGCTCTGTTCTGATACCGCTTGTGCCATTCTGTTTTGCTTCTTCAACGCTCATGGTTCCTAGGTCTCCCGCCCTGTGCCCAAAGCTCAGATTATCTTGCCGGTACACTCTTTCACGCGTACATGTATTCCCGAGTGAACGGACGACTCGCAGCACTGCCCGGCTTGTACAGTAACACTTGGTTGAGATTCAGCAGGTTGTCTTCAAAGTATGCCGCGGAGGCCGCGAGTGCGAGCAGCCACGTGCGATAGACTGACCGATCCACATGACGAAGGCACTGTGCCGCATTCTGCTGCAGACGCTCGACCCAGGCTCGGCAGGTCAGCGCGTAGTGCGGCCTCAAGTTCTCGACATCGATCACTTCGAAACCAGTACACTCGGCATACCGAATCACGTCGGAGAGATGCGCGAGTTCTCCTCCCGGGAAAACCTTTCGTCGGATAAAAACAGTCTCCGAGCTGTCGCCTACATGTTCCGGGCGTGTGATTCCATGGTTGAGGACGAGTCCACCTGGGCGCAACAGGCGGTTCAGAGTTTTGAAGTATTTCTTGAGACGTCTCCGGCCGACGTGTTCAAACATTCCGACTGACGCAATTTTGTCAAACGAGCCTTCGATATCACGGTAATCGCTCAGCTCGACGCTCACCTTCTGGCCGAGCAGACGCTCCGCTGCTTGTCGGCTGGCGAAATTGAACTGCTCAACGCTCAACGTACAACCCGTCGAAACAGCCCCGTACTCTTCGGCCGCGTGAGTAATCAACCCTCCCCAGCCGCATCCGACATCGAGAAACGTCTCGCCGTCCTGCAGGTCGAGTTTTCGACAAATGTGGCCGAGTTTTTGAAGCTGAGCTTCTTCGAGAGATTGGTCGCAGTCTTTGAAGTAAGCGCAGGAATAGACCATGCGTGAATCCAGGAATTGACGGTAGAAATCGTTTGACTGGTCGTAATGAAACCGAATGTTTCGCGAGGCCCGCTGTTTGGTTTGAAACCATGATTCGAGCCGTCCGATCCCAAACTTCGCGAGCGTCGTCAGAAGCCCGGCTTGCGTCCTGGTACGTGGCCGCGCGTAATAGAAATGCGCGGCGGCAATGAGGTCTCCTTCGACCGAGAATTTCCCTTGCACGAACTCCATAGCGAGAGAATAGGCGTCGCACGCAAAGAGTCGTTGAAAATCGGCACGTGTTGGGACAAGGATCTTGAACAGCGGCTCCGCGTTCCCGTAGAGATCGAAACCTCCGTCTCCGTATTCGACGGCATACGGAGGCTCCTCCTTCAAAGCTGTCGAGGACACATCATCCGTGATGTGAAGCGGAACGGAGATGTCTTCAGCTCGGCGGGCCCGATCGTGGTCGTTTAGGTTCATGATGGCTTCTCCCAAGGAAGTCGTTCCTCGTAGGAGTCATCTGCCCCGAGGGGCGGTCAACGGCGAACTCCAACGCCTTTCTAGCGTCGTGCGAGACCCATTTCCAAAGCTTGGTTCCGTAAATTGATAAGCAAGCGCAGCACAACGTCCAGCGCTTGTTCTTTCTTCCCTGAATTCATCCTCCTTGCGATTTCGTCTTCGACCGCTTCTTGAGCGACATCAAAATGCTCGGCCAACGCGGCTCTCGCCTCCGTTCGAAGAAACCAGTCCGCCCGAGGCAACATTTCGATCAAGCGACGAATCGCTTGCCACTTGTCGGGCATGGGCGCAACTGCGAGGGCGATACGAGCGGTTGTAATCGCGATGTCCGGGTCGTTCTCGTCGAGTAATTCCCGTAACCTCGCCCAGTCCTGGTCCGATACTTTCAAATCCGAAAGGATTCGCAGGACCCATCGACGCCGTTGGACGCTCGCGGGACTCTCCTCCTCTGCGGACGGGCTTTGTGCGCCAGCAGCATCCACGAGGTGGGGCCGGGCCGCAACGCCCAGCTTACGGATTGCGTCTTCCGCGTAAGATCGGCAAACGCCGTCGCCCAGCGCCCACAGAAGGTAGGGCATTGCCTCCACTCTCCGGAACGTGCCCATTCCTTCCACAACTCCGGGGAAAAGATGCTCCAGCCCAACGCGCTGCAGGCATTCGAATACGTCGTCCGATTGCCATCGTGCGAGTTCCCGCGCGGCCGTACTTCTAACTGCATCCTCGCCTTGTTGAACCACTGCGTCATTGATTGCCACGGGCGTGCTCAAGTATTCAAGCAAGACGTCTTTGGCTCCCAATTGCGCGAGCGTTTCGACCGCCAATTGCCTCGGCTGGAAAATGCCTCGCGGTCTGCCTTGGAGCAGAAAGGACCGCAAGTGAGGAATCGCTCGCGGACCGCAACCCACCAGCGCCGCTGCGGTCATCGACCCTCCCTGTAAGGATTCCAGGCCTTTCACGAGCGATTCGATTTCTTCGTCGGTGAATTCTCTCGCCATCACAGTTCCGTTTCTATTGCTTCCATCGGGAATAGACACTCCTTCCCGCATAGCTCGCCGCACGTCCCAATTCTTGCTCAATTTCGAGAAGGCGGTTGTACTTGGCGATGCGTTCCCCGCGACACACTGAACCGGTCTTGAGCTGCCCTACACCCGTTGCCACCGCAAAGTCAGCGATCGTTGTGTCGTCGGTCTCGCCTGATCGATGAGAAATGACGGCCGTATATCCATTCTTTCGAGCCATTTCAATGCAACGAAGGGTTTCCGTGATCGTCCCGATCTGGTTGAGCTTGATTAAGATCGAATTGGCGATTCCACGCTGAATGCCTTTCGCGAAAATCGCGGGGTTCGTCACAAAAATATCGTCAGCAACGAGCTGGACTCTTCCGCCCAGCTGTTTGGTCAGTTGCACCCAACCGTCCCAATCCTCCTCCGCCAGGCCATCCTCCAGAGAGAAGATTTCCGGGTAACGATCCAGCCACTCGGTCCACAAACTCACCATCTCGCTCGATGACTTTTTCGACTGATCGGACTTGCGAAACACGTAGCTCCCGTTCTCGTAGAATTCGCTTGCTGCTGGATCCAAGTTGATCGCAATGCCGCTTCCGATGCCGTAGCCAGCTTTGTGAATGGCAATGCCCAACAGCTCCATCGCTTCTTCGTTGGACCGCAAGCGCGGCGCAAAGCCGCCTTCATCTCCGACACTTGTCTCGTATCCCTTTTTATGCAGCGTTTCCTTGAGAGCCTGAAAGGTCTCCGAGGCGGCTCGAAGAGCCTCCGAGAATGTAGAAGCCCCGACAGGGGCAATCATGAATTCCTGAAAATCAACGTTGTTGTCGGCATGCCGGCCGCCATTCAGGACGTTAAACATGGGCACCGGTAGTAGGTAGCTTTCGTGCGGTGCCAGATATCGGTAGAGCGGCTCTTTGCGTTCGCGGGCGACCGCCTTCGCAGCTGCCACGGAGACGCCCAGAATTGCATTTGCCCCAAGCCGCCCCTTGTTCGGCGTTCCATCGAGCGCAATGAGCTTTTCGTCGAGCGCTTGTTGTTCCGAGGCATCCGTGCCGATAACGGCAGGCTGGATGACTTGAAGCACGTTTTCTACTGCTCGGCGAACGCCCTTCCCCCCGTAGCGACTCTTGTCTCCGTCCCTTAGCTCGATCGCCTCGTTCTTCCCCGTCGACGCTCCGGACGGGACCTTGGCGATGCCAGCGGCACCGCTATCGAGCGTTACAGCCACCTGGATGGTGGGATTCCCGCGAGAATCCAGAATTTCCAAAGCGTCCAGCCTCACGATCTTCGCCATTCTGGTGTTGTCCTCAGTCTGGGGGCAGGCCCCGGGATTCCAGCACGGTGATGAGCTTCTGCCGGATGTTTTTGTCGATCGGCATCAACCGGATCTTCTCGATTGTTTTGTCGATTGGATATGCGTACGCGCGCAAACTGATTTGACCGTTTTCCCACACGGCGTAGCAGGCGTCCGGTTTCCCTGTCTTGGGCTGTCCAAGGCTTCCCGGGTTGACCAGAGTCTGGCCATTGAAGGAGCGCATAAAAGGAATATGTGTATGGCCGACCAGAATGACATCCGCATGGAGCTGCGCGCACTCATCGACCCACTTCTTTGAGTCTGCCGTCCGATACTCGTAGAGCGGATCGCTAGGAGTGGCGTGGCAAAGCACGAATCGAGTGTGAGCTCGGACAACATCGATTCGCAAAGGGAAGGAGCGAAGATACAGCTTTTGTTCCGCAGTCACGACTGCATCGGAAAATTGGCGCGTCACCTCCGCCATCTCGCGAAACTGTGTCGAGCAGCGAGGGTCGTCCCCATAGCCAATGCATTGATCGTGATTCCCGCGAACGACAAGAGTAGCGCTGTCTTTCACAGAATCTACGACCTCTTTCGGCTCGGGTCCATAGTTCACCAAATCACCCAAGACCCACAACTCATCGTACGACTCCGGAAGTGCCGAGAGAGCGTCGTAGTTTCCGTGAATGTCAGAAGCAATGACGATTTTCATTGGCGTCTTTCTCGCACCTTTCGTCATAATTCGCGGCCCAGACCTCCCCTAGCGGGAGCCGACCATGCTCCGCGTCGAGACGTCTCCGCGCGACGCGAGGAAATCGAAAATCTCTTTCGCCCGCGCAAAGCCGCGAAAGTCTCCTCGGGACTCGGCCTCGGGTCTGAAATCCAGCTCGACGAATTTGTTTTCTCGAATGAAGAAGGCGTACTGGACAGCCTGGCTGGTTTCGTCGGGGGCGTCCCGGTTCTTGTCGATACTCAGGTTCAGGATGTCGATCTTGGGGACGCCCGAATCGTCGCCCACATACTTCGTCTTCAAAAGATCGGCGAACTCAAGGGTCGCCGCCCAATCCTTCGAGAGAATCATCGCCACATCGAGGTCGTATTCGATGTCGCCGCTGCCCGTGCAGTGGTGCATGGTCGGTCGCGCACGCGTAAGCAACTCGTCGAGATCCACGTCAGGCCCGGGATCCTCGTCCAGCCGGCAGCCTTCCTTATCTATCGAGGAAATCGCAAGGACAGGACAGTTCAATTCCAGACTGAGATCCGCAAGACTTGTCGAAATCTCGTCGATTCGTGCACGCGGATCCGCGGGAGGATGCGGGAGAGGAACCTTTTGCAGGTAGTCGAGAAAGATTGCGATGGAGTCCGTGCGAAAATCGTGCATCAGGTTGTACGCGGTCGCTCGGATCCGGTCCACCGTATCCTTTCGCGACCCCTCCAGCACGAATACCTCACGTCCGAATTGATGGATGCCGTTCAACCCTTTTGCCAGCAGTTCGAGTCCGCCTGACAGAGACTCCATGTCCTCCGTCAGCATCGTAGTCGGGTTGATGCCCGACTCTTTCGCTAGCAACCGCGCGGTGAGAACGCGCCGCGTCTGTTCCCAGGAATAGAAAAGGACGGGGATATGGTGATTTCTCGCAATGTGGCTGGCCAGGTGGAGCCCAAAGTTGGTCTTACCTCGCCTTGGTGCACCGGCTAGACCGTAGTAGAAGCCCGGTCGAAAGCCTGAAAGCAACTGCGTCAAACGACCGAATGGCGCCAGCGAATAGCCGAGAAGGATCTTTTGGCCCTTGGGCCTCTTTTTCGACTCAGACACAATGGCCCGGACCAAATCTCCTACCGGGCGCAGCTGTCTCCGCATCCGTTGCTTCTGAATGTCGAGAAGTTCCTGAATGGCTCCCGCAGTGAAGTCGGACAAGCCCGCCTGTCCAGGCTGTCGTTGTTTCGCGTAGGATTCGAGAGACGTTGCCAGCTTGACCAGCCGCTCTCGAGCCTGTCGGTCTTTCAGGAGATCCAAGTATGAAAGGAGTTGGTCAAGTTGCGGTGGGCGCAGCCGACTCATTCCTTCCAGGTACTCCTTCACCTGGGGCGAACAAAGACCTTGTTGTTCGAGCTTTGATTTCACGATGAGGAGATCGACCGCAGCGAGGCTCTGCTCGCGAAGTGCGGAAAGTGTTTCGGCGACGAGACGCGCGGCAGGCGAATGGAGCAACTGGGGATGAAACCCCTCATCCAGAACCTTCTCGAGCATGTACCGATCGCTTGAAATTGCCGCCAGTACGGCCATTTCGACGTCAACGGTCTCGGGTCCCATTGGTCTTGCCTCCCTCGACGCCTGTTCTTTGGAGCGGGAATTGTCTCTCGAGCCCGCTCAATCCTCGGATCGCTCGATTGACGGCGTCTCTTTCTCGACCGAGTGGCTCGTGGCGATAATTCCAGTCGTGTTTCCGAATGAACTCGTTCAGGTCTGCTTGAAGGTCTCGCAGGCGAGCTGCAAGCGCGCTAAGAACGTGTTGCTTGTTCTCCGAACCGTTCCATCTATGGAGTGCCAACAGCGAGTGGTGCACACACAGCGGCGATTGTTCCAGCTTTTCCGACCAAACCGGTTTGTTCTTGAGGTATTCCAGAGTCGCGATGAGAGATTCTTCCCGCTCGCCCCAGTCGAGACAAAACATGCAACCGGAACCAGGGGCAGGTAGGTGAACATCTTTTTTGCGACGAAATGGACTTGGTGGCTCGGAGCGGTTCAAGTCCGTCTCGGCCGGGAGTTCTGAAACTGCTTTTGCTACGAGATTCTCGCAAAGGATCGCAACGCCGATTCCGCCAGCCGGCCAGCACTCTTCCTCAATGCGTTTGGCAATCCAAAAGTGCCGAGCGCAGAAACCTCGTCCCTCGAGAAATTTCCCTCGGACGTGCGGCGACATCATGCCTTCCCACAAGAAGGAGTGAATGGAACGCCGTTCCACGTGAACCAAGTTTGAACAGATCAGGCACTCTCCAATGCGGAGGCTATCCGCGAGGGACATTTCGGTAAACCAGTGCGGACGGCTTTCAAATTCAGCCTGTCGTTCGCCGAGCTTCACTCTGGCCTCTCAGAGCTTCCGAAGCTAATGTCCCCGCACCCGGTAGGACGTGTATCCGACGCACCGAGTGTCTCCGCGTTTTCGAGCAAGCGCACGCATTGGGACAATAAGCCTCGGCTAAGCTTGGTTCTGGGATCGTTGCCGGAGAG
>Ga0335081_10008100_pt1 | contig 16852 bp, 15 predicted proteins | sample Lox_Sample_35_FD_206713 | JGI IMG/M metagenome (GOLD analysis project Ga0335081, IMG submission 206713) | Soil microbial communities from Loxahatchee National Wildlife Refuge, Florida, United States - Lox_Sample_3.5 | ecosystem: Environmental > Terrestrial > Soil > Wetlands | place: USA... | reverse complement strand
TCAGGTAGTACTTCACCGGAAACCGGCCACCGCCGGCCGGCTGTGGTGTCGGCTCGATGCCGCACTCGTATGCTTCGAGTTTGGCGCGGTTCCAGCGTTTCGGGCCGGTGAGCGCCCCGAGCACGAGGAAGCTGAGCGAAAAACCCAGGGACAGGGCTGCCAAGACCAGGATCGGCACATACAGCTTCATCGCCGGACCCCACTTCTTTGTCGTGCGTCACCGCGCCGCCACGCGCTCCCGGGGCAATCGCACCCGCAAGCGCCGCGGCGCCGCCTCTCGCGTTTTCTGCTCACAGCCGGGATTACCATCCTAGATGCGACGAGTATTCGTGGTGCCTCGCCGGGCTCACCTAAGCGGCCGGTGTCATCTTCGAAAGTGCGTTGATGACCCGGTCCGCCGCGTCACCTCCCCGGGGCTCGGTGAGATTGGCCAGCAGCTTGATCGTGAACCGCATCACGGTAGGATGCGGCAGGCCATGGCGGGTAGCGAACTTCATCAGCTCGGGGTGGCCTATCGCCCGCACGAACATACGGCCAAGGGTGTAGTACCCGCCATAGGCATCACGCAGGATCTGTGGGTATGCCCGCAGCACACGTTCCGCCGACGCAGCCTGCCGCCGGGCAAGAGCTTGCACGATCACCTCGGCCGCGAGCTCGCCCGCCTCCAGCGCATAGGCGATGCCCTCTCCGTTAAACGGGTTCACCATCCCGCCGGCATCACCCACGAGCAGCATGCCCCGGGTGTAATGCGGAGTCCGGTTGAACCCCATCGGCAGCGCCGCACCGCGCACGGGCTGCGTCCTGTTCTCATCAGTGAAGCCCCAGTCGGCGGGCATCCCGGCGAGCCAGCGGCCGAGCATCTCACGGTAGTCGGTGTTCCGGAAGGCGTCGCTGGTGTTAAGCAGCCCGATCCCGACGTTGCTCGTGCCGTCGCCCACACCGAAGATCCAGCCATATCCGGGCAGCAACCGGTTGCCATCCCACAGCTCCAGCCACGCCTCGAGATAATCGTCGTCCTGCCTCGGGCTGGTGTAGTAGGTGCGGATCGCCACGCCCATCGGCCGGTCGTCACGCTTGCGCAGGCCCAAGGCCACCGACAACCGCGACGAGTTGCCATCCGCCGCGACGACGAGGCGGGCCCGGTACGTCTGCTCGGAGAGGTGCGCGGTGCCGGCATCACCATCCGCGTCAGCGCTGCCTGAGGCCCCAGCGGTGGTGGCCAGGTGCCGCACGGTGACACCGGCAATCCGGCCGGTCCGCTCGTCGAGAACGGGGCCGGTGACAGCAGCGCGCTCGATCAGCTTCGCCCCGGCACGTTCCGCGTTACGGGCGAGCGCCTCGTCGAAGCCGAGGCGGGTCCGTACCAGCCCGAAGCCCGGGTAGCTGGCGAGCTCGGGCCAGGGCAGCTCGATGCGGACCCCGCCGCCGATGATCCGCAGGCCCTTGTTCCTGATCCAGCCGTCCTCTTCGCGGATTGGAACGCCCATCTTCAGCAGGCATCTCACCGCACGCGGAGTCAGGCCGTCGCCACACACCTTCTCACGCGGGAAGGCGGTCTTCTCCAGAAGCAGGACGGAAAGACCAGCCTGCGCCAGATAGAACGCGGTAGCCGAACCCGCCGGCCCGGCGCCGACGACGATGACATCGGCGTCCTGCCCTGCGCGTGCACCGCCGTTCACACGCGCACCCGGCCGTCCACTCGCACGCGGCCGTCCACTCGCACGCGGCCGTCCACTCCCACGCGGCCGTTGGCTCGCATCCGGCCGTTCACTCGCACGCCGCCGTCCGCGTACGCACAGCCCGCTGCGCTAGTGGGGGAACTGGCTCGGTCACAGACTGTCCTGACTCTGGTGCGGAAAGCACCGCGCCACTCACGCGAGGCTCGCGCGGGGGTGCGAGCGCGAGCGACTTCGCCCTGGGCACGAGGGCTTATCGTTTTGTGAACAGCTTCACAAGTCCTCATGGAAGTGTAGACCTTCGGGATCTGGCGCCGTGAGCCCCCCCACGCCTTGCCCGGCCTGTCACGACGCAGGCGGTGGGTACGCCGTGCGGGCACCACCAGAGTCCCGCGGGCCACCAGAGTCCCGGGCACCATCCGAATCCGGGAGAGCGCCGGAGTCCGGGACACCACCCGAATCCGGGAGACTGCCGGAGTCCCGGACACCACCACCAGGGTCCCGGGCACCACCACCCGGGTCCCGGGTACCACCACCCGGATCCCGGGTACCACCACCCGGATCCCGGGTACCACCACCCGGATCCCGGGCACCACCCGGGTCCCGGAAACGGCCGACGGCACCGCCGCCGTGGTGGGCACGAACGGCGCTGTGGACGGCCACGATCCCAAATGACAGGTTCTGCCAGCGGACCGCCGACCAACCGGCCGCATGCAGCCACCTGGCAAGTTCTGCCTGGTCCGGCCAGTCCTTGATCGATTCAGTGAGATACGCGTATGCGTCCGGGTTGCTGCTCACTCGGCGGGCGACGGACGGGAGCACATGCTCCAGGTAGCGCTGGTAGAGCAGATCCGCGGGCCGGATAGGCACGTGGCTGAACTCACAGACAACGAGGCGTCCGCCCGGCCGGGTTACGCGGAGCATCTCACGGAGCGCGGCCCGCGGATCGGCGACGTTACGGAGACCGAAGGAGATCGTCACCGCGTCGAACGACCCATCGCGCAGCGGCAGTGCAAGCGCGTCGCCCCCGATGAAGCTGACGCTGCCGATGGGGTTTGGCGGATTCTGCGCCATTCTACGCTGGCGGAGCAGGCCCTCGTTCAGCATTCCGAGCGAGAAATCACACGCTATACACGTCGCGCCCGACGCTGCGAAGGCCCGGGCTGATGTGCCGGTGCCGGCTGCGAGGTCGAGCACCCGCTGGCCGGGGCCCGCCTCAACCGTCCGTGCGACGGTCCGGCGCCAGAGCCGGTCCTGGCCGAGTGAGAGCACGTCGTTGACCAAGTCATAGCGTTGTGCGGTCCGGTCGAACATGGCGGCAACCTCGGCGGGCCGTTTGTCCAGTTGAGCGCGGGTCATCCGCCCAGCCTGACACACTCCCGGCCGACCGCGTCCACTGCTTCACCGTAGCGTGCCCGGCGCGTCCGACGGATCGTTGACCACGGCCTGTCGGACCGGGCCCATAAGCTGACGGCTCCCGCAAGCCGCCGACCCGGTAAAAGGCGACTAGATTTCGCCTCGGGCTGTTTCACATTGTTCACAATTGGATCAGCGTCTCAGATTGCGAGATGCCGCCCGTGCTGGCGGAGGACCTGTCGGCATCGCGGCGGGTCACGGGAATTCGAACGAGCCATCCGAGCTGACCTAAAAGATCAATCTCACGATGTGAGAGGTCGACTCGATTCTGCAACGGCCCGCCTGGGTGATCAGCACGGTGTTCCACCCCACCGTCAACGGCCATATGGACCACCTTGCCGCGTCGGCAGGAAAGGACGGTCCATGCGGCACAGGTCGGATAGTGCAGTGCGATCCAGGGGGAGTTCAGGCACCACCGCGCGGGCCGCACGGTCGGCCCGGCCCGGCAGCTGACCCGGCGGTCGCGCCGGCCACTGAACTGCGAGCGGGCCGCGAAGCCCGTTGAGCTGCGGGCGGCCGTGCCGGCGGGACAGATCCAGCAGGCGGGCCTTTTTCGTCGGCGCCGTGTTTTCTGACGTCGCGTCAATCCTGATCTTCTGACCTGGTGCCGGTATCGAGCCGCTCGCGAAGCTCGCGGACCCAGGAGAACAAGGCACCCGACATGGCATCACGCTGACGGGACAGGACAATGAAGCTGATCAGCCCACTAACGGCGGCCGCGAGCACGAGGAGTAGCAACCCACGCGCGCCGATCAAGTAGAACACGCCGAGCGCCGCAACGAGGAGCAGCACCCGGGCCGACGTATAGGCGAGGGCGGCACGCATGACACGTTCAGCCTATTCCCGTCGGCGGCATGCTGGCTGCGGCGGGGCGGCACGGCAGCCGACCGGGCCCCAACTCGCGGGGACAGCCGGGCTCCCGGATTCCACCGCAGCCCAACTCCGGACCCACCACAGCCCCAACACCGACGGCGCGCCCGTGGATCCGCCCCACTGAATAGCCGCAGGCGGTCAGTGCAGGGGGCCCGGCCCGCTTGGTTCATGATCCCGGTCATTTTTCTGAAAATACTTCCAAGAAATAACCGGGATCATGAAACGCGCACTTCAATGGGGGGCGCGGGGGTGCTGCCAACGCTCGCCGGCGCGGCGGCGGCCCGGCCGTGCTCGGCAGGCTCCGGTATGTGGCGGTCGTTACCCGCAGAGCAGTTCGGCTCGCAACGCCAGGCTGATATTGCCTCCGGACAGCACCGCAACGTAGGTGTCCGCTCCTGGGAGTTGCGCGCGGCCGTAGAGATATGCGGCCACCGCAACCGCGCCGCCAGGTTCCACGATCAGCCCCAGTTCGTCCGCAATGCGCCGCACAGCTCCCCTGATCTCGTTTTCCGCCACCGTCACAATGTCGTGCACGTAGGCACGCATGTGCGCAAATGGCAGCTCACCCACTTGCTCCACGCGCAGCGCGTCCGCGAGTGTCCGCGCCGTCCGGCTGGCCGGCCAGCCGATCCGCCGTCCCGCGCGCAGCGAGTCGCGCGCGTCCGCGGCGAGTTCCGGCTCAACTCCCACCACCTGGGTGCCCCGGCTAAGACCGTTGATCGCCGCCGCGATCCCGGAGATTAAGCCGCCACCGCTGACCGGGACGAGGACGACATCGACGTCTTGGCGCTCGGCGGCGATCTCCAGGCCAATGGTGCCCTGGCCCGCGATCACCTCCGCGTCGTCGACGGCCGGGATGTTGGAATACCCGTGACGGCTCGCCAGCTCTTGGGTGGCGCTGACACGCGCAGCGAGCGACGTTTCGACCAGCACGACGCGCGCGCCGTAGGAGCGCGCCGACTCGATCTTGATCGACGCGGCGGTCCGCGGGATGACAACTACAGCCGGGCAGCCCACCGCGGCCGCCGAGTACGCGACCGCCTGGGCGTGATTGCCACTGGAGTGCGCGATCACACCGCGGTCGCGCAGTGTCTCGGGCAACGCGCTGATCGCCGCATAGGCGCCGCGGATCTTGAACGAACCGGTCGGCTGCAGCGACTCCGGCTTGACCAGCAGCCGCTGCGGCGTGTGCGGATAGGGAATGAGCGGGGTCCATAGCGCTACCCCCGCCAGGCGCCGCGCCGCGGCCTGGATGTCTCCCACCGCCACCAGTTGATCCGAATTCTGGGCCATATTTTCTGGAATCTAGGGAGAAAACCGCCGTTTGCCGGCACACTTGGGACAAGTTTCCGCAACCGAGCTCAGGAAGGGTAGGACGTGGAGGGCAGCAGCGAACGACTGCTCACTCCCGGAGAGGTCGCCACCCTATTCCGGGTTGATCCCAAGACCGTTACCCGCTGGGCCGCGTCGGGCCGGATCGGCAGTATCCGTACACCAGGTGGCCACCGCCGGTTCAGGGAGTCCGAGGTGCGCGCACTGCTGCGCGGCGCCCCCCAGCCATTATCGGACGGTCGCGACCCACGCTGAGCGGCGAGAAGGTGACGGGCAGCAGCCCACCTCATACCGGATCCTGGCCCTCGCCGCTAGCTGCCCATCGGCTACGGAACTCACGGAACTGGCGATAGAACGCGTCGTCCTCCTGCCGCCAGCGGCTACGCCGCTCCTCGAGTTCCTCCTCCGTCAGGGCCTGGCGTGCCAGCCGTTCATATTCGGCATCTGCGGGCCCGATCTCCACGTAGGCCTGCCCGATGACGCGACCGCCATCGCTGATCGCGGTCCGCGGCACCTTTAGGTTTCCGTTTGGCAGCCGTATGACGAACATTGCCAAACCATCCTAGATGCCGAAGCGGCGATTGAAAAAGAGCATCACGTTCAGTGCCAACCTGGATTCCCCGGCCAGCATTTCGACGAGCGCCGGGCGCTGCCGTGAAGCGATCGCGGCGAACGCGTCGGCGAAGAACTCCCGGCGTCCAAGGCCGTCGGGCTGGCGGTGGAAGTCGCTCATCAGGTGGGGAACGCACTGATCATAGAGCATACGGAACTCGGCGCGGTCGGATAGCCACTGGCCAGGAGTCTCAATGTCGTCGAGGGCGTGGCCGACCTCGTGGCACATCACATCGGGTGTCGGCGATGGCTGAGCCCCGACGACGATCTTGCGCCCACCATATGCTCCGGCGCAGACGTCCCAGGTCGCCCGGCCCGCTGGCAGCGGCACGCCGCGTAGGTGCTGCATATCATCGAGGTCGGGAACTCCGCCAGGCCCGACGAAAATGCCATCAATCTCCGCGGCGATTTTGTCTTTCAGCTTGGCGGGAAGCTCGGCCAGGCGGTCGATCGCGCGCACGATCTCCGCCGATGGCGGTGTGGAAGCGTCCCACTGCCGGTGCAGGACCTTTTCCAGGCTGCCGCAGTGCCGACGGCCATCTGCGTGATAACGCTCGCCTGGCTCACGGGGTTGGGCATACGGAAGGTCCGCGGTCGGCCTACTGTCCGACGGTGCCTGGTGTCCGGTCCGCGCGACGTCTGAGGCCTGGCGTGCGAGGGGACGCGAGCCGGCTGGATCGCCCATCTCGTACCAGGGCCGTCGCAGCGGCGTATCCCTGCCGCTGCGCGCAGCAGGCCCACGCCTGGCGTCGGTGCGCCCGGCGTTACCGGTGGGCTGCCTCTCACGAACCGGTGAGGTGAAAGGCTCGCCCTCGTATGGGGACTCCCGCACGCGCGCCCTGGCGCCACCAGACTGGACATATCCTGCCTCGCTGTGCCAGCGTGCCGGGTTCATGGTCGCGGGATCCGAACGCGCGGGATCCCGGGGCGCGGGATCGCTGGGCGCGCGATCCCAGGGCACACGGCCGCGCGTGCCGTCCCCCGGCACGGAATCCCCGGCCGCGGGACCCCTGGGCGCGCGATCCCAGGGCACACGGCCACGGGCGTCATCCCCGGCCGCGGGATCCTCTCGCGCCGGGGCGCCTGCCGAGCCGTCACGTGCGGTCCAGCGCGGATCCCCCGCGGATGGCGGGCGGTGACTCCCGTCTCGTACCGCACCACCCGGGCCCTCGCGGCTCGCGGGCTCACCTAACCTGCCATTGCCGACCTGCGGGAACCGACCGGGCGGTCCGCTGCGCACATCACGTTCCGCCCAGGCTGGTCGTCCGTCGCGGCTGGCCGGTCCGAGGCGCTGGTTCCGGTCGACCGGCCGGCCACGCCCATCGGGTCGGCCCCGGTCAAAAAGAGCAGGGAGGCGCTGGTTCCGGTCGACCGGCCGGCCACGCCCATCGGGTCGGCCCCGGTCAAAAAGAGCAGGTCCGCCGGACTGCTCTCGGTCGGGATACCTCGCCTGCGAGATGACGCCGCCGAGGCGGTCGGCCGAGTTGCCTCGCCGGCCAGCGGCGTCTCCTGCCCGGTCGGCCGGGTGCCGCAGCCGATCGGCAGCCCGGCCCAGCCGATGCCGACCGGATCCCGGTGCCCGGTCTGCGGTTTCCCCGCCATGGCCCTGATCCGGTTCGCGTGAACGCCAGAAGCGATCCAAAAGCCGGAAACGCACGTTTCCCACTCCTTGCTTCGACGCGCCTCTCAACGCGTTCCGAACCCGTGAGCCTCCTGTCCGCGTCCGGGATCCAGCGGTGCTCGCACCCTCGCCAGCTCCGACACACCACCCGGCCCGCGAGCGGCCTGGCCGCCAGCGTACGACGAATCGGTGGCACCGTCACCTCCAGTGATCAAACATGACCACGCGCATGCAGTAACGTCCGGTCGACAATCCGCTTCATTCAGGGCGCAGGGCTCCCTGCTTGCCAGCTAAGCTGCCGCCATGTTCCTGTTGGGTGCCCTATGTGTCCTGCTGGCGGCTGGAGTCTGGCTGTGTTGCCTGGTGCACGTTCTTCTCACCCCCGGGTCAGGCTGCCGTCACCTGCCGAAGCCGGCCTGGCTGGCCGTTGTCGCGCTGACGTTGCTCGTAGGTGCCATAGCGTGGTTGCTCCTTGGACGCCCGCTCGCCGGGCCGACACGGTTCACCGAGCCACTGCCGCTGCGTCGTAATTCCTTCCGCCCGGACGGCAGCCACCCGGCCGCGCTAGCAAGAAGCAGGCATCCCGCAGGCCGCCGCGCAAGGCCGATCGGCCCAGACGACGATCCCGGGTTCCTGCTGGCGCTTGATCGCCTCATCCGCGGCGGCCACGACGCGGGCAACGACTTCTGACCATGCCCCCGAGTTTCAGCTGGTGCCCGAGTTTCAGCTGGTGCCCCAGTCTCAGCTGATGCCTGCGTAGGAATGCAGCCCGGTGATCCAGAGATTGACCCCGATCAGATTGAACATCAGGCAGCCCAGGCCGACGAGCTGAATGATCGCCGCCTTCCTGCCGCGCCAGCCTGCGGTGGCCCGGGCATGCAGGTACCCGGCGTATACCACCCAGGTGATGAACGCCCAGGTCTCCTTTGGGTCCCAGCCCCAGTACCTGCCCCAGGCCTGATCCGCCCAGATGGCGCCCGCGATGACCGCGAACGTCCAGATCGGGAAGCCGAACACGACCGTCCGATAGGACAGCCGGTCGAGCACCTCGGATTTCGGCAGCCGCTGCATGACCCCGCCGGGCGCCGATCCGGCTGCCACCCGTACGGCATTTCGCTCAGCGAGCAGGTACATCACGGTCGTCGTGCCCGCGACGATGAAGATCCCGCTCGAAATGATCGCCGCCGTCACATGGATCGCGATCCAGTACGAGTGCAGCGCGGGCATCAGCGGCCCAGCGGCCGTGTAGAGCACCGTGGCGCACAGTCCCAGCCCGAGCACGACCGGGACCATCACGAACAGGCCAAGGAAGTAGGCACGGTAGCGCAGCACAAGCGCGAGGAAAACGATCACCGCACCGAACGTGATCGCCGTAACGAACTCGTACATGTTGCCCCACGGCACCCGGTGCGCAGCCAGCCCACGGGTCAGGATGCCGAGAACATGCGCCGCCAGCCCGATGGTGGTGAGGGCGAGGGCGGCCCGTACCCACGGTCCCGCAGCCGCCACGACCTCGGTGGTCGCCTTGCCCGTCGCGCCGGGCGTGGGTGAGTCCTCCGCGCCAGCGCCCGGCGCCATCTCTCCGGCTGGTACCACCGGACCAGCCGGATCCGGCCGACCGGTCCGCACGACGGCGGCCACAGCCAGAGCCGGTTCCGGTTCCTGCCGGGCAGCTGTGGCCTTGCCGCGGCGCCGCCCGTAAGCGATATCGCCCGCGTAGGCGAGCATGGCGAGCGAGTAGATCACCACGGTGGCCAACAAGAGATGATCACTGAGCCTGGCCATGCCGATGTTGACGGGCACAAGCCTCACTTCCTGTCTTCGCTTTTCGTAGCTGATTCGTCCGGCGTCACCGGTTCGTTCCACTCGGGCTGTGCTGCCGCCCCATGCGCGGTACGCAACGCCATGGCGAGCGCGGCGAACTCGTCCTCGAAACCGCCCGCGACATCCGAGCGGGCGAGCCCGCCGAACTCCACTTCGGTACCGCCGCGCGCCGCACCGTTCCCTGCCGCACCGTTCCCTGCCGCACCGTTCCCTGCCGCACCGTTCCCTGCCGCACCGTTCCCTGCCGCGGCGTTCCCTGCCGCACCGCCCAGTGTCACCGTGTCACCCGTGTCGCCTTGCGCGGGAGCACCGGCGCTGAGGGCAACCGCTCCGGTGGGATGCACCCGCACGAAAAGCCGGCGCCTGCGGACCAGGAAAGAAAGCAACAGACCGAAGATGGCGATGATGGCAGAGATCAGCGCGGGGACGCGGCCAGGGTCATAGGTGACCTGCACACTGATCCACTGACGGTAGCCAGTGAATGTGACAGTGCCGGCGGCGTTCGGGAGCTTCATTGACTGCCCTGGGAAAAGCGGCTGCGGCTCGATAGGCAGCCGCCGCATGCCGTTGGTCTCCAGTTGGTAGACCGACTGCGGCGCACCCGAGTCGAGGCCCAGGTTGCCCGCGTAGGAGACGAGGCTGACCGCCGGGTGCAGCGGTACGGGGAAGGTGGAACGCAGCTGTCCGTCGAACGCGACCTCGGTGGGCAGGAAGACGCCGATGAAGCCGAGCTGTTTCGGCTGCGCATCCGGGACCTTGATCACTCCCTCGGATGTGAAGTCGGTGGTGTCGGCGGGCAAGAACGGAACGGCCTGCTGCAGCGCGACCTTGCCGTGACCGTCGATGACCCGGAACTCCGGTGCGTAGCCGTGACCGATCAGGTACACCTTCGCCCCGTCGACGTTCAGCGGATGGTTGACCTGAAGGGCGTAGTGGCGCATCGGGTCACCAGGCTGGGCCTGGTAACGGATCGAAGCGTTGAACGTGGCCGGCTCGCCACGCAACGGGCCGGACTGGATGTAAGTGGCGTTGAACTTGTCCAGCCAGACGGTGAAAGGCTGGAGGTCACCCGGGGCGACCGCGCGGCCGGGATGATACTGGTCGTAGGCGGCGACCGTGTTGGCGAATCCATCACCCTCGGTGAGGAGGATATCCGCCTTGTACCCGAACACCCCGCCCAGCCCCACCGCGGCGAGCAGCGCGAGCAGCGCGATGTGGAAGAGCAAGTTCCCTGTCTCGCGCAGATAGCCCTTCTCCGCCGCCAGCCAGCCGTCGCCGGCCCGCAGCCGGAATCCCTTGTCAGAAAGCAGGCGAGCCGCGGCCGCAAGAGCCTCGGATGGCTCAAGGGCGGTCCGGTAGCTGGACCCGAACGGAAGCCGCGCCGGATGCCGTGGCGCGGCGGGCGGTTTCGCGCGGGCCGACACCGCCAAACGGAACGCACGCGGCAGCACGCACCCCGCAAGCGACGTGAAAAGCAGTAGGTAGATCGCGGCGAACCAGGGAGCGGCGAACACGTCGAAAAGTGAGAGCCTGTTCAGCAGCGGGCCGACGACCGGATGCTGGCTGATGTACTGCTGCACCTTGACCGGGTCGGTGCCGTTCTGCGGCAGCATCGAGCCAGGCACGCTCGCCACCGCGAGCAGGAACAGGAGCACGAGGGCCGTGCGCATCGAGGTGAGCTGACGCCAGCACCACCGCAGCCAGCCCAATATCCCGAACGGCTTCGCGGGCCGACCCGCCGTTTCCTGCTGCGGATCGTCCCTGAGCACGTCCTGCCCTGTGCCGTCCGCGACCGGGCCAGCCACGCCTGCGGTTCGGGCACTGGTCATCGGTCATCCCGCCAGTTCGCCGAGCAGATCATTCAGCTTGGTGTAGTCCACCGCCCCGATGATGCGCGCCGCGATGCGGCCGCTGCGGTCGATCACCAGGGTGCTCGGGATGGCCGCGGGCGGCACGGTGTCGCGGAAGGCGAGCAGGACCTGGCCCGCCGGGTCGTAAAGGCTCGGGTACCTGATCCCGAAGCTGCGCTCATACGCCGCGCCGTTCGCCTGGCCGGGGTCCTTGATGTTGACCCCGATGAACTGGAATCCCTTGGCCCGATAGGCGGTGGACAGCTGGGCGAGCGCGGGCGCCTCGGAACGACACGGCGAGCACCACGACGCCCAGAAGTTCAGCACGACCACCTTGCCTCGGTAGCTACTCAGGCTGAGTCGCTGGCCCGTTAGCGTAACGCCGGACACCTGCGGCGCCGCGGGGCGCTGACCTGGCCGGAAAGCGGTGGTACCGACCGTCCCGCGGATGTAGTTGGTGTCACCACTTCCGGGACCGCTCTGGACCGTCTGCGCAGCCGAGCATCCAGCGAGGACAAGCGTTGTGGACAGCACCGCCAGCACCGCCAGCACCGCCAAGACCGGCGCCGATACCGCGGACGACCTGGCGGCGGGGGCATGGCGGGGGGACCGGGACACTAGATGATCTCCTACAGGCGGTAGTCTCCGCCCTATTGTGCCGGGCAGGGCCGCCGCCGCGGACACTGGGCCGGCAGTTCGTGCCTGCACCGGGCCCCGCGCTGGGGCCCCGCACCGGAGCCCCGCACTGGGGCCCCGCACCGGAGCCCCGCACTGGGGTCCTGCGCTGGGGCCCTGCACTGGCAGCCCTGCGCTGCGGCCCTCCGCTCGGGTCGGCCGCGACGCCGCGCGGCCGACGCACCGGGGCGGGAACCGCTCAGGCCCCGGGCACATCCGAGCCGCGGCTGGCCGCCCCTGCCGGCTCGCAGTAGCCGAGGCTGACGATCTTGTCACCATCGTAGGTGAAGCTGGTCAGGCTGGTGAGCCCGCACTGCCGGCGTCCCGGGTTGTGCCAGAGCTTGACGCCCTCGACGGTGCGCCGCGCGATCCAGATCGGCAACTGGTGGCTCACGCAGACGGCCTCGTGGCCACGCGCCTCGTCGCGGGCCGCGGCCATCGCCGCGAGCATCCTGGCGGAGATGTCGCTGTACGGTTCACCCCACGACGGACGGAACGGGTTGCGCAGCACCAGCCAGTGCCGCGGACTGCGCAGCGAGCCGTCGCCGACCCCGAAGGTGAGGCCCTCGAAGTAGTTTCCCGCCTCAATCAGCCGGTCGTCGACGACGACCGGCAGGCCGAACTGCTCGGCCAGTGGCCCGGCCGTCTCCAGTGCACGCTCCAGCGGCGAGGAGAAAACGGCGGTGATGTCGCGGGCGGTGAGATGGCGGGCAACCGCCTTGGCCATCAGTAGGCCCTCGTCGGAGAGGTGGAATCCAGGCAACCTGCCGTATAGCACGTGGCCCGGGTTATCGACCTTCCCGTGCCTGAGCAGGTGAACGATTGTCGTCTCGCTCATGTTGTTTTCAGCCTACCGGCCAGCCAGAGGGCCGGATCCCCACCGTCGGCATGCGCTGTCCGGCCGGGACCGTCGGCATGCGCTGTCCGGCCGGGCGATCCTGGTTAGCGGCGAGCGGGCAATTAGAATCTCATCAGCATGCGGTTGCGCCTAGGGTTCCGCGCCCGGCCCGCCCGATGACGAGGACAACCAGGGCTGCGCGGTCTGGACCGAGCGGCGCCAGGAACCGTCCTCGCCCCCCAGTGGTTCGGGGGGGTCGCCCGCGGGCTACCGAGAGCGGCCAACACCTCACGGGAGAGAAGCCTCGAGGGTCCCAGTTCGCTGTGCCCGAATGGGCCTGCCCGGCCAGGAGACCGCCCGTGAGCCTGACCGCGATATCCCTGATCGCGATCGCCGCCATCGCCCATGCCAGCTGGAACTTGTTCAGCAAGCAGGCCGCGGCGGCCGGGACCGTCGCGTTCGTCTGGATGCTGGCCGCGCTCGGCACCGTCATCTACGCGCCAGCGCTCGCCATCGACATCGCCGTGAACCGTCCCCACCTGCGCAGCCTCATGTGGGTGTTCCTGGCGGGGACCGCCGCGGGGCAGGTCGGGTACTTCCTTACTCTGCAACGCGGCTACGCATCAGGTGACCTGTCCTTCGTGTACCCACTGTCGCGTGGCAGCGGGCTGCTGCTTTCCAGCTTTATCGCGATCCCGCTTTACGCTGAGCATCCAGGACCAGCGGGCATCGCCGGAGTGCTGCCGATCGCAGCCGGCGTGATCGTCCTCAGCATGCCGAACCGTGCCGCCGTGACCAGCGCCCGTACGCTGGCTTACGGCCTAGTGACCGGTGTGTTCATCGCCGCGTACACGCTGTGGGACAAGTATGCCGTCGCCAGCATGCACATCCCTCCGCTGCTGGAGACGATGGCGGGTGGCGCCGGCATCGCTGTCGTGCTGGCACCGCTGGCGATGCGCGACGCGGGCCGGCTCGCGCTGCTGTGGCGTGACTACCGCCTGCAGGTTCTTGGCGCGGCGACCCTGTCACCGCTCGCTTACGTCCTCGTCCTCACCGCCCTGGTGTTCGGCCCGGTGAGCTCGATCGCACCGGCCAGGGAGTTCAGTGTCCTGATCGGGGTTCTGCTCGGCCGCCGCCTGCTCGGGGAGGGTAACCTCGGTCGGCGGCTGGCGGCGGCAGTGGCCATCACGGCAGGTGTAGCCGCCATTGTCGTCGGTTAGGCTAGGGCGTGTCCCGTGGGCGAGCCCCGCGTGGCGTACCTACGGGATTGAGCGAGGCCGCGCAGCCGGTTAGCGGCGTTCCAGCGCCTCGGCGGCAGCCTTGGCGGCGCTGGGCAGCGCGGCGGCGACCCGTTCGACCGCGGCGTCGTCGTGCGCCGCGGACAGGAACCACACCTCGTACGGCGATGGCGGCAGGTACACCCCCGCGTCCAGCATGGTGTGGAAGAAGGCCGCGTAGGCGGCGCCGCTTTGCGTCCGCGCGCCGTCGAAGTCACGCACCGGGCCGGTAACGCCGAAGAACACGGAGAAAAGGTTGCCCGCAGCCTGAACGCGGTGCGGCACGCCGGCCGCGGTCAAGGCCTCAGCCGCGAGCGCCGCGACCCGGGCGGCCGCGGAATCGACCCGCGCGTAAACGTCGTCCGTGCATTCGAGGAGTGTGGCGAGGCCGGCAGCCACGGCGAGCGGGTTACCCGACAGTGTCCCCGCCTGATACACCGGGCCGACGGGTGCCAGCCGGTCCATGATCTCGGCCCGGCCGCCGAAGGCCGCCGCCGGCAAGCCGCCACCCATCACCTTCCCGAACGTCATCAGGTCGCCAGCCACGCCGTCGCGCCCGTACCAGCCGGATCGGGTCACCCGGAAACCGGTCAGGACCTCGTCGAGCACGAGTAGCGCGCCGTGCTCCGCGCACGCTGCCGCGAGCAGCTTGTTGAACCCGGGAGCCGGCGGCACCACGCCCATGTTCGCCGGGCATGCCTCCGTGATCACACAGGCAATCTCGCTGCCATGGCTGGCGAACGCGGCGTGCAGCGCACCCGTGTCGTTGTACGGCAGCACGATCGTGTCCGCGGCGGCGGCACCCGTCACCCCGGGGCTGTCGGGCAGGCCGAAGGTGGCTACCCCCGAACCCGCGGCGGCGAGCAGCGCGTCCACGTGCCCGTGGTAACAGCCGGCGAACTTCACCACCTTGGCCCGCGCGGTCCAGCCGCGGGCAAGCCGCACCGCGGACATGGTGGCCTCGGTGCCCGAACTCACCAGCCGGATCTTCTCCACCGGGGCGCGTGCGATGATCTCCTCGGCCAGCTCCACCTCACCAGGGGTCGCCGCGCCGAAGGAGGCCCCACGCTCCGCTGCCCGCGCCGTCGCGCCGACCACCGCGGGATGCGCGTGCCCCAGGATCAGCGGCCCCCACGAGCAGACCAGATCCACGTAGGTGCGGCCGTCCACGTCAGTCAGGTACGGCCCGCTGCCCGACGCCATGAAACGGGGCACGCCGCCGACCGCACCGAATGCCCGCACGGGCGAGTTCACGCCCCCTGGTGTGACCGCCGCGGCACGGCGGAACAGTTCCGCGGAGTGGTCGGTCGGGATCACCGTCCACCAGCCTCCTCACACGCGTCAACCAGGACAGGCAGAACCCGCATCGAATCGGGCAGCGGCCGGTCCGACGGCGCCCGGATCCAGTGCGCCCGCTGCCCGGAAATGTGTCGTGACGGCGGGGCTAGCACGAAACTGTCGCGGCAATGCCAGCGTAGGCCAGGCGTGTCCGCGATGCCGCCGGGGATGCAGTCCAGGTGGCACGACCACCACTCATCCTGATCGATTGGCGTGCCGCGGGTGGCGACGAAGAACAGGCACCGGTCCGGGCTGCAAGCCGCGACCGGGCCAGACTCCATGCCCGCCTGGGCGAAGGCGTCGAGCGCCATCCGTCCCGCCGTGGCCGGGACGTCAAGTACATCGAAGACACGGCCGGTGACAAGCAGCACGTTCGCGTCCGGCCGATCGTGCCACCATCTCGTGATCACCGCCGTGTCCACGGTGGCCTGGATCTGCCAGGCCGGTGAGATGGGATGCGCGCCCGGATCCGGGCAGCCGACGCGATCGCACGAGCAGGCGCGGCCGGTGCCGTGGGGCGGCAGTGTGCTGCGAAGGGGGGCCGCACCGCGCAATGGGTACGCCCCCGCGCACACCGGCCAGCCCACCGCGGCGTAAGCGGTCGCAGCAGCCAGTCGCTCGCGGGCCTTTCTGCGCCCGCGGCGCGTCAGCACCTCGACCATTCCGCCATCCCCCACCACAGCTGTGCGCCCCGTTATTGTTATTGCGCACCGCGCCCGCGCTTATCCACATTGTGCCGATGCCCGGGCGGTAACCCGCGTTTGTGGTTGACGCGGGTTCCCGCACTATAGATGATGCAGCACCGTCCGTAAGGCGGTGGTCAAGCCGCGAACAAACCATCAGTAACCATCCGTACGGGCGGTGCGGGCCGTGGCCGGGTAGCACGAACTGACTGACTGCGACTGACCACATACGCAACGCTTATACTCAGGCACCGACCCATGTCCCGCGGGGCGGCGACGCGGCGTGGCGACGCGGCGCTCATTCTTCAGGCATCGGGCCCATGTCCCGAAGGGCGGGCCGACCGCAGGCCGATGGGGGCGACCTCAGGCAAGGCCGCGGTCCGGCGACATGAGGCAAGCAGCGATCGACGGCGGATCTGCTAGCCCCGGCAGCGACTCAGCCGCGCGGGTGCGCCGGTGAGTGTCGCGCCGGTCGGCAGCCGCCACTGCAGCCCGGCCAGATGTGGAAATATCGCGGTAACTTCGCGGTCAGCGAACCCGTTATATCCACGACCGCTTCGATACCACAGCAAAAGATCGGCTATCGGCAGCAACGCCCTGATTCTCGGCGAGCCGTTATTGAACATAGGACGCAAAAGTTACCTGGATCAACAAACACGAATTGCGCCTTTCTGGCCTGGAGGTCGCGGCGCCCGCAGCCGTTAGGGAATATGCTGCGTGCGTGGTTCAGGCGAGACGGCGGGCGGCCTCGGTTGCCCAGTAGGTCAAGATGATGTCGGCGCCGGCCCGGCGGATCGCCGTCAGCGTTTCCATGATCACCCGATGGCGGTCCAGCCA
>Ga0335081_10008099_pt1 | contig 16852 bp, 15 predicted proteins | sample Lox_Sample_35_FD_206713 | JGI IMG/M metagenome (GOLD analysis project Ga0335081, IMG submission 206713) | Soil microbial communities from Loxahatchee National Wildlife Refuge, Florida, United States - Lox_Sample_3.5 | ecosystem: Environmental > Terrestrial > Soil > Wetlands | place: USA... | reverse complement strand
GCCATCCGAAATCTTTTATCTCCCGGTAGGCTCAGAGGTGGAACCACTTCGGGGTAGAATTTGAAACCTCCCAACGAAAGGGAGAGCCTCGAAGGGTGGAGGGGAAAGCATTACTGTCCCCTCTCCCCCTCTTCAACATGAATCTCAATCTGTTCAGGCGTTTCACATCCTCTCAGGCTGGAAACCATCCCTTTGATCGTCTGGGTTAAGAAATCTCTGACGAAAGGGGCCATGGGAATTGGCCTTCCATCTACCCTTAGAAAGATCTCCTTCTCTTTCTTCGATTTCAGGATCTCTTTCTGGATGAAGTTGGCTAAACCCCTCATATCTTCAAGGCCGAAGCAGGGAACGCCCACACGAAATTTTTGGTTCGAAACGATAGCAATGAGGTTATCTTTCTTTGTGCAGAGGAGTTTCTCGTGCTTCTCCTTCCGAGAAATCTCAACCTTAGGCTGAACATCTCTTTTGTATCCTTCTGAGAGGATAAGGTCCACATCCTGAATCCATTTCCTCCGGATCTCATCCAGGGTTAAATCCTTTTCCACATCCCGAATCAGGGCGAGCTTTCGCGGCGACGAGATGACGACGGTGTGTGCCCCTGCTTGCTTATGTCGCCAGCTATCTTTCCCTTCCCGATCCACTTCAAACCCGTGCATGTCGTGCTTGACCGTTGCAACCCGGTAACCCCGCCGGGTCAACTCGGGGATCAATTTTTCAATCAGCGTGGTTTTTCCGCTGTCCGATTTTCCAACGATAGAAATGATGGGGATCATCATAACCGCTCTAAAAGGATTCGAGGATTCAAGGGCCCAAGGGGTCGAGTGTCAACATTGAACTCGTTTTTACAATGGCTAAACATTGATCCACTCCGTCCATCCCTTAGTGTCACTGGAATCCTTGAATCCTTGAACCCTAGACCCCTTGAACCCTTTAAAGGGTATTATCGAGCAACTGGACTTTCACTTTCTCCCCTGCTCTCACGATCTCCCGGTCCTCGGGGATGACGATCAAGCCATTTGCCTTAACCATGGATCTTAGAATTCCAGACCCCTGCTCTCCGGTGGTGGTGACGACGTACTGATCCTTTTCAAGAGAGACAAACCCTCTGACGAAATAACGACTTCCGACGATCTTCTTTATCTCCTCTTTTAGCGTGGCCTCGACCAGGGGCCGGAAAATATGACGGCAGCCCATCATCTTCAAAAGAGAGGGTCTCACAAACTGCTCAAAAGAAATCATGGATGAGACGGGGTTGCCGGGAAGACCGAACACCGGCTTTTCCCCAATCGTCCCAAAAGCCAAGGGTTGCCCGGGCCTCATGGCCACTTTCCAAAATAACATCTCCATACCCAACTGTTTCATGACATCCTTGACGAAATCATAATCACCCACCGAAACCCCGGCTGAAGAGATCAGGACATCTGCTCGGATTCCCTGACGAAGTTTCTCCTCGATCTCCTCTTTCCGATCCCTGGCAATACCCAGTTGAAGGGGGATGGCCCCGCAATCTTTCACCTGAGCCCCTAACGTGTACGAATTACTTGAGATGATTTTGACGCCATCCAAATCACCATCCACATCGACTAACTCGTCTCCGGTGCAGAGAATGGCGACCAGCGGCTTTTGATAGACAGAGACAAAAGAGCGTCCTACAGAAGCAAGCATCCCCACCTCGGCAGGACGCACAATATCTCCTTTGGAGATCACACGATCTCCTTGTTTCACATCCTCGCCGGACTCCCGGATGTTTTCACCAATACCGGTCCCCTTGAAGATCAACACGGATCCATCTTCCTTCTTCGTCACCTCAACGGGTACAACCGTATCTGCTCCTTTCGGAATGGGAGCACCCGTCATAATTCGGACGGCTTTTCCTCTCTCGACGGTCTTGGTTGAAATAAAACCTGCGGGAAGATCTTCGATCACGACTAATCGCACAGGATGATCTTGCGAGGCTTGCCGAACATCCTCTGATCTCAGAGCATACCCATCCATTGCTGAATTATCTAAGGGGGGGATATTTCTCTTGGCGAAGATGTCTTCCGCGATCACCCTTCCAAGAGCATCTAAAAGGGATACCTTTTCGAATCCTAAAGTCTGGACGTGAGAAAGAATCTTGTCTAAGGCTTCATCAACCGGGATCATACGGAAAATATAACATAAAATTTATTCCATGGGAATTCAGGCGGACCTCAACCTTCCCTTTGTCTTTGGAGGCGGTGTCGCATTTGAACGGAAAAAGATAAAAACGACACAGCCCTCTGAGGGAGAGGAAATTGCTGATTCGATATATGTGATTGAGAGCCATTGTGAGCGCCGCCAGAACCTGCGGAGTCGTTCTCTTATGGGCAAGTGGAAAACAGGGTGGAGAGATAAGAAATGCGTGGAAATTATCCAAAAGTCTCTTGTTCTTAACGGTGGGATTTAAGGCGGAGGCTTATCCATTAAAAAGTCTTTCAAATTCAATATGTTATAAAAATTTATTCTTCACAATTTTTCCCCTTGACAATTTTTCTGCCCCTGTCTTATAATTACTTTATAGCTATATTGTGATTACATGATCCTTTTCGTGTCTCGTAGCTTTGAAACAACTTAATTTAAACGATGCCTCCTAAGAAAGCGCCATTGCCTTACGTACCGACTCAGATGGAAGAACTGAATTTTGTTCAGAACAAATCCAAGTTCGAACTCTACGGCCAAGAGATGATTGAAAAGGTTGTTAAACTGAGCGGGAACAGTGGTCGAGTCTATCTTCCTCCGGAGTGGGTGGGAAAGCATGTCAAGATCATCCGTATCGACTGACCCAGGAATGTCAAAGGGAATCAAAATCCGAAAGATTGGAGCTGACAATATCCCCGAGATGGTTGCCATCCAGGAAGCCATATTACAGAAAAAGGTTTCCAAAAAGTGGATCCGAATGGTAAAGGCCCGCTTGACAAAACAAGAAGCCGTGGGTTTCGTTGCCTCCATGGATGATCGAGTTGCCGGATTCATCATCGGAGAGATCAAAGGTGGAAGCTTTGGTTTGGAGCAGAGCGGATGGATCGAAGTGGTTGGAGTCCATCCCGGGCACATGGGAGTTGGAATCGGCCGGGTCCTCGCCAAGAAACTCTTCGAATTTTTTAAGAAAAAGGGGATCCGGGATATCCACACCACGGTGCTCTGGGATGCGGGCGATATGCTTTCCTTCTTCAAGGCGATTGGCTTTGACCGCTCACCATTTATCAATCTCAGGAAACATTTGGATTGAGGCGGTAGGGAACGCATATATGCGCTCCCTACATTGATGCCGCAACATGCCTCTTGCCACTTCGCAAGGGCGTTTTTCAGTAACCTGATCGAGGGGCTAAAAAAATGAAGTACTCAGAGACAGGGTATGATTTAGAAATTGATCTATCCCGAGGAAACACGGAGAGGGTAGAAACTGACCCAAAATTCACTGAACTTCATCTGGGGGGTCTAGGTACGAACGCCAGGATATTATGGGATAGGGTTCCCCCCGAAGTTGAACCCTTTTCTCCTGATAATCTCCTCATATTCAGCACGGGTCTTTTGTGTGGCACACCCGCTCCTGGTGCTAATCGTACCATTGTTACTGCCTATTCTCCTCAGACTTTGTTAATGGGATATTCAATGATGGGGGGATTTTGGGCGCCGGAGTTAAAGTATGCCGGTTACGACAAAGTCATCTTTCGCGGCAAGTCCCCACATCTGATTTATGTGTGGATAAACAATGACAAAGTAGAAATACGTGACGCGAGTCATCTCCAAGGTAAAGGCGCGGGTGACACTGCAGAGATTATCCGACAGGAGTTGAAGGAGCCGAACGCCCAGGTGGCGGCTATCGGCCTGGCCGGTGAAAACAGGGTCTATACGGCTTCCATCGAGCAGGGCAGATCCAGTGCCAGCCGACTCGGATTAGGCGCCGTGATGGGAGACAAAGGGATAAAGGCGATAGCTGTTCGTGGAACAAAGGACATCCATCTCGCCCGACCAGTGGAATTCATGGAGCTTTGCAACGAGGTGCTGAAATATATAAAAGCCCGGGAAGAAACGCCGGTTCCGGGGGTCATGCCCATTTTAGCCGGCCTTGGGTCACCGCAAGAGATGAAACTTATTGATGAGGAGTGGCACACCACCAATTTCGTGTGGGGAAATGCCCGCACTCGGAGAAAAGACTTTTGGACCAAGGAAGTCGAAGAGAAGTGGAAGGAGACTCAGGAGAATGTGCGGAAGCGGTTAATCAGTTGCTATAACTGTCCGATGAAATGCGCCGCGATCATTTCCGTCCCAGGATTTTCGACCTACATGATGAAATGCTTCTCGAAACTGACTTATACCATGGCGGCCTTTTCAGACCTGGATTTTGGTTTCAAGATCGCTCAGCGCGCTACGGAGTATGGGGTGGACGGATTTTCAACCCCTCAAGTGATGGCCTTCGCCTTTGAGCTTAAAGAGGCCGGCATTTTGACTGACGCGGACTTTGCAGGATGCCCATCCGATAATGAGGAAAAATTCTATTGGTTACTCGACAGAATTGTTCGGCGGGAAGGGATAGGAGACGTATTGGCCAACGGCACTCATTGGGCGGCCCAACAGATTGGTAAGGGCGCAGAAGCATACGCTCATAATAACATTAAAAAACATGAGCAGCTGCCTCTCAAGCTGGGGATGCTGAATCCCGTATATTTCCTGATGTATGCTACCGGCGAGAAGATAAACATTACCCAGATTGAAGGGCAGTTCCCTCAGTCGCCATTTCCCACGATGGAGGAGAGAGAAGACTTTATAAAAGATTGGATCCAGGTTCCTGATGAAAAGTTTAAGCGATACCTTCTGGACTGGGAAATGCGCGGAGAACGCTCAAATCCGTATTACCCGACGGCTGACATGTCCGTTGACATTGTTGACTGGCAAGAGATGATGCACTACATTGATGACGCCCTCGGGGTGTGCGCCGGTTTGTCGTCATTTCCGTTGAAGCCTCCCTATCATATCCACAATTACCCGCGTTTTATCTCGGCAGCGACGGGAATCGATATGAATGAAGCCGGACTAAAGCAAGTGTATAAGAGGAACCGAAATCTGCTTAGAGCTATTAATGTAAGAAGAGGCTTGAGGAGAGCGGATGAGAAGCCGCCAGAGGACCATTGGAAGAAAAGATTCCCCGAGCTTGAAGAAAAGCTTTTAGATACGTATTACAAGTTTAGGGGGTGGAATAAGGATGGTATCCCCACGAAAGAGACTCTGCACGGATTAGGTATGGATGACGTTGCTGACGACTTAGAACAGAGAGGGATTATAAAAAATGAGCAAAGTTAAAAAGAAAGTTAAGACAATCAAGATCGATCTTGATAAATGCAATGGTTGCCGGGCATGTGAGGTAGCCTGCTCCGCATTTCACGCCAAACCGAAATATAGCAGCAATAACCCGGCGAGGTCCCGTATCCGGCTGATTCGCGAACCACTGAAAGACGTATATCTTCCTGTACACGCGGGTGAGTATGCGAAAGCCGAATGCACTGGCAGAGACAAATATGTGATTGACGGAAAGGAATACGACGAATGCGACTTCTGTAGGGCCTCCTGCCCATCCAGGGACGTTTTCAAAGAACCCGATTCCGGTCTCCCTCTCAAATGCGATATGTGTGAAGATGATCCGCCACAAGAAAAGCCCTTGTGTGTTCAGTGGTGCCTAAATGATGCCCTGACGTACGAAGAAAGGGAAGAGGAAGTCGAAGAAGAAGTGAAGATGGAGGATGTGGAGATTGGATTGGAATCCATGGTAGACAAATATGGATTGCAGAAAGTAATGGATACTGTTGCCCGAATGGCAAAGAAGGAATAAAGAGCTTGCTTTCTGATTATGGCGATTATGAGACGATTACACCAAAATAGCCCCTCTCTGCCTCCCCTTAAATTAAGGGGAGGCGAGGTGGGGTTAATCATCTAAAAAAAGCTGCGGAAGAGAAATTTCTGTAATCATTTTTTGGAATCTCTGTAATCGAGAGAAAGAGAATTGAAAAAGAGTATGGAAACTGTACCCCTATCCCCCTTCAAGGTGGTCATCGATGGCATCAAAGAGGCGGGTGGAGACGCCTTCAAATTCTGCTACCAATGCGGAAAATGCGATACGGTGTGCCCTTGGAATCGTGTCAGAAAATTTTTTGTTCGCCGAATAATCAATCAGGCGAAATTCGGCGTGGTTCCTTTCGAATCCGAAGACCTATGGCTATGTGCCACCTGCGGTAGATGCCCACAGCGGTGCCCCAGAGGCGTAGAAATCATTGACGTTATGAGGGCGATGCGCAGGCTGTTGGTGCCGGACGGTGTCGTTCCTGCCAGTATCCCCAATCTTCGGACTGTCATGACAAGCTTTGCCAGTGTCGGCAATCCCTGGGGACAAGAACCGAAGGACCGGGCAAATTGGGCTAAAGATCTGGGGGTAAAGGAGTTCGGCGAGGACACGGAGCTACTCTATTTCCCCTGCTGCTATCCCAGCTATGACCCAAGATTAAGGAAAGTGGCTCAAGCCACGGTCAATCTCCTGAATAAGGCAGGGGTCGATTTTGGGATACTGGGTCCCAAGGAGAATTGCTGTGGTGAGAGTATCCGCAAGGCGGGCAACGAGACATTGTTCAAACGCCTGGCCAGGGAAAACATCAAGACTTTTGTCGAAAGCGGGGTAAAGAAAATCCTTGTTTCTTCCCCTCATTGCTACCACACCTTCAAGAACGAGTATCCGGAATTCAAGGTCAACTTTGAGGTGGTCCATATCTCCCAATATCTATTCCAGCTTGTTAACGAGGGGAGACTGAAGCTCACGAAGGAGTATCGGAAAAAAGTGACTTATCATGACCCATGTTACCTGGGTCGGCATAACGGCATCTATGATGAACCCCGAGAGGTCTTAAAAAGGATACCCGGTTTGGAACTGAATGAGATGGCGGATGCGCGGGAAGATAGTCTCTGTTGCGGAATGGGGGGAGGCAGGATTTGGATGGAGACGGCAAAGGGTGAAAGGTTCTCCGACCTCAGACTGGAACAAGCGATCGGGGTTGGGGCTGAGGTGCTGGCAACTTCCTGCCCGTATTGCATCACCCAATTCGAGGATAGCAGGTTAACCCTGAAGGAGAGTGAGGTCTTACAGATTAAGGACATCACGGAGATTCTCCAGGAAGTCATTTAGGTACTGAAGAAACCTGATAAGGACATAGAGAAGTGGAAAAAGAACTGAAAAAAATTGAAGACCAGATTCGTAAAAGTCTCGCGGACAGCATTGGCAAAAGTTTCGCGGACAGTCATTTTGGGGATGTGATGGTGGTCGGTGGAGGGGTCAGCGGTGTTCAAGCCTCTCTTGATCTTGCCACGGCGGGTTTTAAGGTTTACCTGGTCGACAAGGCGCCCGCCATTGGCGGCCATATGGCGCAGCTTGACAAGACCTTTCCCACCAATGACTGCTCCATCTGAATACTCGCGCCCAAACTGGTCGAGGTCGGCCGGAATCCCAATATACAGGTCCTGACGTATACGGAAGTGGACCGTGTCGAAGGGGAAGCAGGAGACTTCAAGGTCACCCTGATTAAAAAGCCGAGGTATATTCTCGAAGACAAATGCACGGGTTGTACGACCTGCGTGGAATACTGCCCGGTCAAATACCCCGATCCATTTAATCAGGAGATATCGAAGAACAAGGCCGTCCATATCTACTTCGCTCAAGCCATTCCCCTGGTCACTTATATTGACGAAAGCTGTCTTTACCTGAAAGAGAAGAAATGTCGCATTTGCGAAGGCGTCTGTAAGAATCAGGCCATCGATTTGAATCAAACGCCGGAGAAAGTGGAAGTCAACGTAGGGGCGATCATTCTGTCTCCCGGCCTTGAGCCATTCGATCCTAAGGTGAAGGATGAATATCGCTACGGAAAGTTTGAAAACGTGGTCACCAGCATGGACTATGAACGGCTGATGTGCGCCACCGGTCCATACGAAGGTGAGATCCTGCGCGCTTCCGACAAGAAGCATCCGCATAAATTAGCCTGGATTCAATGCGTCGGTTCCAGACAGGTCATTCCCGGCGGAAACAGCTACTGTTCATCCGTATGCTGCACGTATACCCAGAAACAGGTCATTTTGACAAAAGAGCATGACGCAGAGGCAGAGTGTACGATCTTCCATAACGATATTCGTTCCTACGGAAAAGATTTTGAGCGGTTCTTCCAGAGGGCAGAGAGACTTCCCGGAATCCGGTTTATCAGAAGCTACACATCCATCGTAAAGGAGGACCCGGAAACCAAGAATGTCACCATACGGTATTCTACCCCCGAGGATGGAGTCAAAGAGGAAGAATTCGATATGGTGGTACTATCCGTTGGGTTGAATCCTCCCGCTGATGTGAAGGGCATGGCAGCGAAATTCGGGATTGAACTCAATCCTCATGGCTTTTGTAAGCTCGATCCTGTCAACCCGATGGAGACCACCCGACCCGGGATCTTTGTAAGCGGAGCCTTCCAGGGTCCTACAGATATTCCCGAGTCGGTTTTCACCGCCAGCGGAGCCGGCTCCCAATGCGGTGAGCTCCTCGACTACCGGCGAGGGAAGCTGGACAAGGAAAGGATCTATCCGCCGGAGAAGGATGTCTCCGAAGAGGAGCCAAGGATAGGGGTCTTCGTATGTCATTGCGGGGCGAATATCGGAAGGATCGTCAACGTCCCTGAAGCGGTTGAATATTGTAAAACCTTACCCAATGTGGTCTATGCTCAGGAGCAGCTCTTTTCATGTGCTACGAATTGCGCCAAAGAAATAACGGACATGACGAAGGAAAAAGGGCTCAATCGCGTCGTGGTCGCCGCCTGCAGCCCCAGGACCCTTGAACTGTTATTCCGGGACACCCTTCGGGAGGCGGGACTGAATCAATATTACTACGACATGGCGAATATCAGGGAACATTGCTCCTGGGTCCACGCCAAAGAAAAGGAAGAGGCCACCGAAAAGGCAAAGGATATCATCCGGCTATCGGTAGCCCGCGCTTACTATTTGGAGCCACTGCGGGAAATTGATCTGCCCGTCAACAAGGCAGCCCTCGTGGTGGGTGGAGGGATCGCCGGCATGACGTGTGCGCTCTCCATAGCCCGCCAGGGACATGAGGTCTACCTGGTGGAAAAGGATACGGACCTCGGGGGAATCGTTCGGAGAATTCACTCCACGCTCGAAGGGCTGGATACTCAGGCCTATTTGCGCGATCTTGTGCGCCAGGTTTATCAAAACCCCTCAATCCACGTTTATACGGATGCGACCATCACGGAGGCGACAGGGTATATTGGGAATTTCGTAACCAAGGTGAAGTCAGACAGGGGGGTCACGGAGATAAAACATGGCGCAACCGTCATCGCCATTGGTGTTGATGAATATAAACCCGCCGAATACCTTTATGGAGAAGATGAGAGGGTCATGACCCACCTGGAGTTGGAGGAGCGGGTCGCCAAAGGAGACGAAAAGGTCATTCACGCAGAGAATCTGGTGATGATCCAATGCGTCGGCTGCAGAAATGAAGATAGAAATTACTGCAGCAGGATCTGTTGCGGCGAGTCTGTAAAGAACGCGTTGAAGCTAAAAGAGCTAAACCCAAAAATGGATATCTACATTCTCTTCCGGGATATGAGAACGTACGGGTTCAGCGAGGATTATTACAGGGAAGCGGCAGGTAAAGATGTAAAGTTTATCCGCTATGAACCGCAAGATAAACCTCAGGTGGAAGCGGGTGAATCGGAGGAGGGCCGGCCCGTTCTAAAGGTTACCTTGCCCGATTATATTTTGGGGAGCAAGCTCGAAATAGATGCCGATATCGTTGCTTTGGCTGCCGCCGTCATCCCCTCCGCAGGAAGCAAGGAAGTATCCCAATTATTCAAGGTCCCTTTGGGCCCGGATGGTTTCTTCCAGGAAGCCCATGTCAAATTAAGACCTGTCGAGTTCGGTGCGGACGGCGTTTATCTTTGTGGGACAGCTCACTATCCTAAGCTTATACGGGAAGCGATTAGCCAAGCCTATGGAGCCGCAGGCCGGGCCCTGACGCTTCTCTCGCATGATAAAGTCACCGTCTCGGGTTCTGTTTGCGAGGTGGATGAGAGTAAGTGCATTGGGTGTGGGCAATGTGTCGCAGTCTGCACGTATGGCGCCATAGAGTTTCGCGAGACACGACAGGGCAAAAAGGCTGTCGTCAATCCCGTGATCTGTAAAGGGGACGGCCTCTGTAACGCAAAGTGTCCCACAGGGGCCGTTCAACTCAAGCACTTTACCGATGAAGAGCTGTTAGCCCAGATTGACGCAGTGGTTCCGCACGAGTAAGAGTCTACTGTGATTCAGACAGTCAGACTATAGACGTCAGACCTCAGACTGATGGGCGGGAAGACCGGAAGGCCTAAGAAGGTTTGAGGACAACTCAAGAGTGATTTCTTATGCAGAAAAGTCAGAAGTCTAAAGTCAGAGGTCTAAAGTCTTTAGTGTCTAAATTGCAGAGAGGTCTGCTATGAACAACGCCGGGAATGCTAACTAAGGAGTGAGATCAGCATGATTGCACAAATTAAATTCAAGCCAAGGATCATAGGTTTTGTATGCCAGTGGTGAGCCTACGGCGCTGCTGACCTGGCTGGAGTTTCCAGACTGCAATATACGACTGAAATCAGGCTGATCCGCGTCATGTGTTCCGGCAGGGTCGACCTCGAATTCGTGCTCCGGGCTTTCTCAAACGGAGTGGACGGGGTATTTATCGGCGGCTGCCGCCTGAATGAATGTAATTATATTACTCATGGAAATTACCATGCGCTGAACATGGCGCTTCTCTGTAGAAAGATAATGGAGCATGTCGGGCTGAACCCGGAAAGGTTGAGGATCGAGTTTATGACTTCCGGGGAAGGGATCCTTTTTGCCGAAGTGATGAGTCAGTTTGGCGATAAGGTGAATAAGCTGGGACCCGTCGGAAAAGCCGAAGGAATCGACCAAAAAGAATTAAAGTCCAAACTTGCAGAAATTAGAAAGCTGGTCCCCTACATCAAGCTGGTGAAGAACGAGAAGCTGGCGTCGCGTCTTGAGAACCCGGAAGAATATGACAAACTTTTCACCAAAGACGAAATAGACAAATTATTCAGCGAAGTCCTCTCGTACTATATCGACCCGGAAAAGTGCCAGGCCTGTATGACTTGCGCTAAGCGATGCCCTGCAGAGGCGATTATCAGCGCCAAGAATCAGATTCACGTGATCGATCAGGAGAAATGCATCAAATGCGGAACCTGTTTTGACGTTTGTCCGCCTAAGTTTCGTGCGGTAACGAAGATTTCTGGGGAGCCTGTTCCGCCTCCCATTCCTGAAGAAAAAAGAACGATCGTCAGAAAGGGTAAAGAAAAATAAGGAAAGAAAATTGGTGCCAATTGAGCTGTTTGAAACTGTTTGGTAAAGTTCCTCCCAACCTCCCTTTGCCAAAGGGAGGAGTTACCCCTCTTTGGCAAAGAGGGGCGAGGGGAGATTTTCCAATGTCTATGTCAATTCAATTTTGAGACCCTTAATAACATGACCTTGTATCTCAACGGGTATGTTATGCATCAGGAGCAATCAAAATGATGAAGATAAATCCGGATCTTATTTCCCCTTGCGGTCTTTATTGCGGAGTTTGCGCCGTTTATATCGCGCACCGTGATAAAAATCAAAAATTCAAAGAGGTGTTACTGGGTCTTTACAAAGGAGGAGTTCCCGGCAAAGGTACCCTTCCTAATAGTAAAAACCTTACGATGGAAGATATTAAATGCCGCGGCTGCTTATCCGACGAACAGTTTATGCACTGCCGGCAGTGCGAGATCAGGAAGTGCACAGGAGAGAAAGGTTACACCGGATGTCATCAATGCGACAAATTCCCTTGTCAGTATATTGAGAATTTTCCAATGGCTGTAGGCAAAAAGGTTATCCTGCGGGCGATTCCGTATTGGCGAGAGGTTGGTACTGAAAAATGGATTCAAGATGAAGAGGCCCGCTATATTTGTCCTCAGTGCGGCAACAAAGTTTTCCGGGGCGCTGTTAAATGTAATCAGTGTAAAGTGAATTTGGATCTGGATTAGTGTCCCCGAGCATCTCAACCTTTTGACGTTGAGATTGTCATTCCCGTGAAACTTGTCCTCGCGAAAGCGGGGAACGGGAATCCAGCCCCGTACTTGATACGGGAGAAGGCAGGGAACCAGAAATATATAAAACTGGATTCCTGCTGGAGTTTATCCCGACGAAAATCGGGGCAGGAACGACGAGTTTTTTAACGCTCTTTCTTATAATTTTTCAAAGAGACAAATTAACAAAGAGACAAATTAACACAGATAAAGAATCAAGCAAAGAGGAGGATCGCTTTTGCCATCCCGGGAAGTATTCTGGAATATCCCTTACGGCTACGTCATTTACGTATTGGCAGCGATCGCTCTAACTTTCTGGGCGTTTGGTTTCTACCGGCGCTATGAGCTATGGCGCCTGGGGAAGCCGGATGATTGCTCTAAGAACATAGGAAAAAGAATACCGGTTTTTATCCGCACCATCCTAGTGGATGTTTTGGCCCACCGGCGCTTTCTTCGCGATCCTTATCCCGGGATGATGCACCTGATTATTTTCTGGGGTTTTATCATACTCTTTTTGGCATCGGCTGTGGATGCTGTGACCCATTACATCATCGGTCATATCATTGGCACTCCCTATCTGTGGTTCAAACTCATCGTCAATATCGGCGGCCTCCTGGCTCTTGCCGGGATCATCCTGGCCGCCTACCGCCGTTACGTCTCGAAACCAAAGAGGCTGAACACCCTGCTCGACGACGGCATCGGTATGGCGTTGATCGCTGCGATGCTGATTACCGGTTTCATGGTTGAAGGGCTGCGGCAGGCAGCTACCGAATTAACGCTTCACCCCGACTGGGCAGTATGGTCTGCAGGCGGATTTCTCGTCGCCAAAGCCTTTGCCGGCATGAGCCAGAGCTCGCTCTTGTTCTGGCACTCGTCTTTATGGTGGTTCCATTCGGTGCTCGTCCTTGCCGCCATCATTTATTCCGGACTGGCCTTTTCCAAATTACAGCATGTGGTTGTATCTCCGTTGAATATCTTTTTTCGCCACCTGGGACCCGTAGGATCTCCTGCCCCCATCGATATTGAAAATGCCGAGACGCTTGGGGTGGCGACCATAAAGGATTTCACCTGGAAGCAGCTCCTCGATCTGGATGCCTGCACCAACTGCGGTCGCTGCCAGGATGCCTGCCCGGCGTGGGCGACGGGCAAACCCCTTTCGCCCAGAAAAGTCGTGCAGGACCTGAAAGTCCATATGCTCAAAGCAGCAAACAACCGGGCAAATCAATCCGACAGCGTTCCGACCCTGGTTGGCGAAGCCCCAAACGAAGCCGAAATCTGGGCATGCACCACGTGCGCTGCCTGCCAGGAGATCTGTCCCGTCTATGTGGAACACATTGTTAAGATCATTGACCTCAGACGCAACCTGGTGCTGGCGCAAAGCAAGATGCCCGAAACTGTCCAACTGATGCTCAGGAATATGCAGTCCAGAGGACACCCGTGGGCCGGAGTGCAGTCGCTGAGGTTGAGGGGCGACTGGACCAGTGGCCTGGAACTCAAAATATTGGCTGAAGGGGATAGCGCGAATACCCTATTCTGGGTGGGTTGCACCGGGGCTTTGGTTGAGCGTAATGTCGCAGCGACGCTTTCCATGACGAGGGTGCTGAAAGCAGCCGGAGTCGATTTCGCGGTATTAGGCGAAGTCGAGACCTGCTGCGGCGACCCGGCACGAAGAGCAGGCTACGAGTTTCAGTTCCAGGTCATGGCGGAGCAAAATATTGAAATTTTTAAAAGCCACCAGATTAAAAAGATTATCACCTCCTGTCCCCACTGCTATCATACCATTAAGAACGAGTACCCTCGGTACGGCGGCGATTTCAAGGTCGTTCACTATACCCAGCTGATTGCTGATTTGATCAGCCAGGGCAAATTGAAACTTACCAATAAGATAAATTCTATACTCACCTATCATGATCCTTGCTATTTGGGCCGTTATAATGGAGTATATCTGGAGCCGCGCCGGATATTGGAGGCTATATCAAACCCGAAGCTTGAGGAAATGGGACGCTCGCGAAACACGAGCTTTTGCTGCGGCGGGGGCGGCGGACACATGTGGATAGAAGAACAGCCTGGTACGACAAAGATCAATCAGATGCGTATGGAAGACGTTCTCAAGACCGGGGCTGAGACCGTGGTGACTGCCTGCCCTTATTGTTTACAGATGTTCGAGGAGAGCATCGAACATAAACAGATGAAGGACTCGTTGAAGGCAAGAGACCTTGTCGAAGTGGTTGAAGCGGCAATGAAGCAATCTTAGTCAGTGTGCGCCCATAAACTAACAATTTCCAAAGGGGTCGTCATTCCGGCGAAAGCCGGAATCCAGTCGTTGGGATGGTTCCCGACTGGAGTTTACCCCCTACTGAGACAGGGGCGGAACGACGCCGGTCTGGATGCCGGATCAGGTCCGGCATGACAGAAAGAGCCCCTTTATAAACAGACTCTGATTAGGAGAGGATGAATATGAATACGATCGTCTGTGTTAAACAAGTACCCGACCCCGAGATACCACCGGCCAAATTCAAGATTGATCCCGAAACGAAAAAGGTGATCCCTCCCGCCGGAGTGCCGCCGGTGATCAGCGTCTACGATGAACGGGCTGTTGAGGCAGCCTGCCGGCTCAAGGATAAGCACAAAGGGAAAATCACCGTGATCAGCATGGGGTCGGGGAAGGCTTCTGACGTGATAAAGCATACCATCTCGATGGGGGCCGACGAAGGATTTGTTCTCGAGGATCAAGCTTTCGAGAACCTGGATAGCTTCGGGACCGCTTACGTGTTGGCGAAAGCGATCCAGAAAATTGGCGGGTATGATCTGGTTCTGTGCGGCCGGCAGGCCGCTGACTGGGGCGCCGGCCAGGTAGGGTCTATTCTGGCCGAAATACTCGGCATCCCTGTCGTGACCCTCGCGTGCGATATCCAGGCAGTGGACAAGATGGTCAGGGTAAAGAGGATCGTGAAGGATGGTTTTGAGGTACTGGAAGCTCCGATGCCAAGCCTGGTGACGGTCAGCAGTGAGATCGGTCTGCCTCGTCTTCCCGGCGGAATGGGCCTCATGCTTGCTCGGAAAAAGCAGATTCCGGTCTGGAAGGCGCAGGATATCGGGGCGGAGGCCTCGCAGCTGGACAAGACGAACGCCCATACCGAGATCACCGGTCTCTCTGTGCCGACCCGAAAGACCGAATGCGAGATGGTGACCGGGGGTACCCCTGGCGAAGCCGGAGTCAATCTCGCATTAAAGCTTGTTAAGCTGATATGATGAGATTTTTGGATTTTCGCAGAAATCTCTGATTACACCGATTATGGAACGACTACACCGAAATAACCCCTTCCTTCTTCCCCTTAATTTAAGGGGAGGTGAGGCCGGGCTAATCAAGATATGGAGGGAATCCAATGGCTACTCATAAAGGTGTTTTGGTTTGCGGCGAGATCGCAGAAGGGAAGCTTTCGCCAATCACTATAGAACTCCTTGGAGCCGGAAGAAAGCTCGCCAGTGAACTGGACGAGGACTTAAGTACCCTGTTGATGGGTAGCAAAGCAGGCGGCCTGGGTCAGGATGCAATCGCCTATGGGGCTGACAAAATCTATGTTGCTGAAGACAGTCTCCTGGATGATTATAACTCCGATGCCTACACCCGGGTAGCGGCTGACCTTTGCCAGATGGTGCTTCCTTCCATTATGCTTCTTGGCCATACCGATGTCGGATGCGATTTAGCCCCGCGGCTCAATGGTCGCTTAGGGGGTGGGCTCGCTATGGATTGCCTGGCAATATCCGTCGACCCAGCGACCAAGCTCCTGGTCTCGACCAGGCCCGTCTTTGGTGGTAACGCCCACGCCACGATGGTATCAAAGTCTGCCCGGCCTCAGATGGCTACTATAAGGCCGAAAATAGTGCCGCCGGCAGAGCGCAATGATTCCCGCCAAGGTCAGGTTATTCCTTTTGAAGGCAAGATCGATCCTTCGGCGGTTAAAGTCAAGGTCGTCGATCGCATCAAAGAAGAAGTGGAAGGGGTGAAGCTGGAAGACGCTGAGGTCGTCGTCAGCGGTGGCCGTGGCGTAGGCAGTGCCCAGAATTTCGGGATGCTCCGGGAGCTTGCGAACATTCTGGGGGGCGCTGTGGGCGCGACTCGTCCTGCCTGCGACGAGGGTTGGGCGCCGACGAGGCTCCAGGTGGGTCAGAGCGGAAAGGTGGTCAGCCCTAAACTATACGTGGCCGTCGCTCTCTCCGGCGCCATGTCGCATATCGCCGGCTGTTTGGGATCGAAGGTCATCGTGGCGATCAATAAGGATAAGGAGGCGAATATCTTCAACGTCGCCCATTTCGGTATCGTCGGGGATTATAAGGAAGTCCTGCCTGCTCTGACCGCGAAACTCAAGGAGCTAAAATCAAAATAACCCGCGGAACTTCTAAAGAGTCCCTAATTGTATGGACCCCGATAACTGAATCCCTCCTTCTCTCCCTTCGCAAAAGGGAGGAATTATCTTTCACCAGCAAAATCTCAACCGATTTGCCTATTGCTCTGACGGTCGTGCCTGTTGAATTCCTTCCTTGGGAAGGGTGAAATAAAAGGTAGCACCTTTTCGGAGTTCTGACTCAACCCAGATGCGCCCCCCATGGCGTTCTACAATCTTTTTGCAGATCGCCAGGCCAATACCTGTCCCCGGATACTTATCCAGGCCGTGGAGCCGCTGAAAAATAACGAAAATACGCTCTTT
>Ga0335081_10008098_pt1 | contig 16853 bp, 16 predicted proteins | sample Lox_Sample_35_FD_206713 | JGI IMG/M metagenome (GOLD analysis project Ga0335081, IMG submission 206713) | Soil microbial communities from Loxahatchee National Wildlife Refuge, Florida, United States - Lox_Sample_3.5 | ecosystem: Environmental > Terrestrial > Soil > Wetlands | place: USA... | reverse complement strand
TCCGGACAGCGGCAAGGCCGTCGCGCCGAAGTGGAAGGTGATGGATGGCTATTTCGAAGCCGCGCCCGGCTCCGGAGACCTGTTCACCCGTGACAAGTTCGGCGATTGCCAGCTTCACGTGGAGTGGCAGGAACCTACCACTGTCCGCGGCACCAGCCAGGACCGCGGCAACAGCGGCGTCTACCTGATGAGCCGCTACGAGATTCAGGTTTTGGACGCGTGGCAAAACCCCACATATGCGGATGGCCAGGCAGGCGCGATCTACGGCCAGTGGCCGCCGTTGGTGAATCCCGCGCGCCGGCCGGGCGCGTGGAACACCTACGACATCGTTTTCGAGGCGCCGAAGTTTGAAGGGAGCACGCTCCAGGAACCCGCGTATTTCACGGTGTTCTACAACGGCGTCCTAGTGCACAACCGCAAAACCAGCATGGGCCCGACGATTTACCGCGACGTCGCTCACTATCAGCCGCACGAGCCCCGAGAGCCGCTCCTGCTGCAGGACCACGATCACCCGGTGCGCTTCCGCAACATCTGGATTCGGCCCCTGGGACAGTACGATCGGCCCGAGAAGTAGCCTTGGCCATGCCTAAACCGGGAGCAGCCATCGCCATCCTGGCCTCCGCCTTCAGCCTCTGGGGTCAGCCCGCGCACGATCCCGACGACGTGTTGGAGCAGGTGCGCGCCAGGCTCCGCGGCATGACCGCGCGGCTGCCCCACTACACCTGCGTCCAAACCGTCGAACGCCATTATTTCAAGCCGGCCGGCGATCACAAGGCGCCGCCTTCCTGCGACCAGGTTTCGGCTGACCGCAAGACCGGGCGAACCAAACTGCAACTCTATGCCACCGACCGGTTGCGTTTGGACGTGGCTGTGGCCGATGGACGCGAGATCGTCTCCTGGGTGGGCGCCGGCAAGTTCGATACCCGCCGAGTCGATGAAGTGGTGGGAGAAGGGCCCACCGGAACCGGCGCCTTTGGCGGCCACCTGGTGGACATCTTTAACAACCCCGGCGTGCACTTCGCATATCTGGGCGAAAAGGCCATCAGCGGGCGGCAGGTTCTCGAATACCGCTTCACGGTGCCTGTGCAGGCGAGCAACTATCGCATCCGCGGCGCGGAGGACCAGTGGCACTTCACCGCATACGATGGCTCCTTCCAGGTAGACCGGCAGACCCTGGAACTCGCGTGGCTGGACCTGCGAACTGACGAACTCACGCCCGACACCGGAATGTGTGAGGCGGGCACCAAGCTCGAGTTTCAGCGATTGCGGATCGGCGAGAGCGATTTCCTGCTGCCTCGCGAGAGCGAGTTGCAGATCGTGCAGACGGACGCTAAAGAAACCACCAACCTGACCACGTTCTCCTCCTGCCGCGAATACCATGCCGAATCCACCATCCGTTTCGAAGAAGAGACTCCCGATGAAGGCGCGGCGGGCGCCCAGGCAGCAGCCTCCTTCAAGCCTCTGCCCGAGGGACTGTCACTGACACTGGCCCTGACCGCGCGCATCGACACCGGCACCGCCGCGGCGGGCGACGTGGTAGCCGCCAGAGTCACGCACGCCGTTCACGATCCGAAATCCAAGGCCACCACCCTCATACCGGCAAATGCCATCGCTCGAGGCCGGATCGCGCGTATGCGGCATCGCGTCGGCGGGCCTGACGATTTCGTCGTGCTGCTTTCGTTCGACGCGCTGGAGGTGAACGGCAAGGCCATCCCGCTATTCATCAAGCTCGATTCCGTCGACCAGTTCGAAAAGGCCCAGCTCATGATGATCAACCGCCCGAGAGCGGCCCGTGCGGCCCACGTCCAGGGCCCGGAGACGTGGGGCGCCCTGATCTTCCCGGTCAACGGGAATCACTTCGTGGTCCCAGCCGGCTACGAGTCGCTCTGGCATACCGTATCGCCGCCGACGTCCCAGAAACCGATGTGAGCCCGGTACCGGTCCGGATCGGAATCGAACGGACAATACCTGGTGCGGTTCTTATGGACGGCCGTTGGGTGGCGAAGGCTATTCAGCACAAAGACGTCGTCCGGCTTGTCGAAGTAGTTGGTATCGGGTCGATCGAACGGGTCCTGGCCGACCCGCGCGTCCTCACCGGCGAGCCGCGCGAACTCCGCCCTCATCTCCTCGTGTCCCTGGCCGTCCGATGGCGTGCCAGGGTGCGAGAGGATCGTTCCCGCCGGCCAGGATGGTGAAGTACTCCCCAGCCGGAATTTGCCTCAGGGCGGCTGCCAGTAAGGGCCGACGCAAAAATAATTTCACAGATTCGGTCGGATCGTATAGTTCCACCGCGGAATTACTTTGCCAGGGGTGAAGCGGAGTGAAGAGATCAATTGCGGGTCGGGCGACGCAGACTGTGCCGCGGTTATGGGTCTGGTCGTAAATGCAGTAAGAGATACCTACCCCGCTGGCATCGGAAAGGAAGTCGTGATCGTTGACCAGGACGGGCGAACGGAGCCAGTTCATCGGCGAAGTATCCGCGCGGGGAGCGATTCACGAAAGCTTCCGCGGTGGCCAGCAGCGTGCCGAGACGGGAGAACCACACCTCTGCCCACGACCAGAGGCCGTGATCATCGAAGAGAGGGATCTCGCGGAGCGTGTAAAACCGGCGGCGATGAGAATAACTGCTGAGGCAGTCCAGCGGCTTCAGTTTTCGGGAGACGGTGACGTCGACGGAAGTGCCGAGAGCGTGCTTGAGATCATCCAGAGTGGCGATTTGCTTGCGCAGCAGAAGCGCGCGCAGTGCATCGGGGCGGAAGGATGTTGGCGCATAATGTTATAGTTCCGATTGGAGCGAGTCTCCTAATCGGTACTATAACAAATCTGAACGATCTCGGCCAAAGAGCATGAATGTGTCGGTATGGCCAGCTTTTACAGGCCTACCGGGCCGATTTAGCGTGTTGCAGATCTCCGCCTGTGAAGCTAGGTTATTACAGAGAACCGATCAATTGTGAGTTGTTATTTTGAGGGACCCTAGGGCCAATGAATCGAAAGATGGCACGCCGTCGGACTCCGACGGTTTCCACAGATGTGGCGCAGGCAATCCTGCCCGCCGCGTCGGCCCTCATGCCGATGCTTTTCGCTCGGGAACAGTCGCTGCCGCAACCTGGATGCTTGGCCGCGCGGCAGCGTGGAGTCCACCTGCCGTGATGGCGAAAAAGCGCCCCCATGAGTGGGTACAGGCACGAGTGCCCGCGCCACATCGATCACCTACGCTGCCGTCAATCCCAGCCCGGGGCGCTTCGGCAAGATCAGCTTGCCCTTCTCCACTTTCACGCCGTGGAATGGATCGTTGGCGATGAGCAGGTTGCCGTCGAGGTCCGCATAATCCACCAGTGGGGAAAGATGCGCCGCCGCCGTTACGCTCACCGAACTCGAGACCATGCACCCCAGCATGGTCTTCATCCCCATCGCCTTGGCGATCTGGATCATGCGGTAGGCCTCCAGCAGGCCGCCGCTCTTGTCGAGCTTGACGTTGACTCCGTCGAACGACTCTTTCAGCTTGGGAATGTCGGAGGCGCGCTGGCAGGCTTCGTCGGCAATGATGGGGATGTGCACGCGGCTGCGGATCCAGCGCGTCTCCTCGATCATTTCGGCCGGCAGGGGCTGTTCGATGAATTCCACGCCGTGCTTTTCCAGCCAGTTGATTTTGGCGACGGCTTCTTCCTTGTTCTTCCAGCCTTCGTTGGCGTCCACGCGCAACGGCTTGTTGGTGACGCTGCGCACGGCCTCGATGGTGGGCTCGTCCGTCGCCAGCCCCACCTTCACCTTCAGTACAGGATATTCGGCGGCTTCGCGGGTCTTCTGCTTCGTGATGTCCGGTGTGTCGATGCCGATCGAGAACGTGGTGAGGGGGGTGTCATTGGGATCCAGTCCGAAATAGCTGTAGAGCGGGATCCCCAGCTTCTGCCCCATCCAGTCCATCAGAGCGATATCGATAGCCGCCTTTCCGGCCCATTCGCCGGGTACCTGTTGGAAGACCTGCGACATGATCTTCGCGAAGTGCATGGGATCGCTCGAAAGCAGCAGATCCCGCACCGATTCCACCGCCTTTCGCGCGCCTTCCGCGTCCTCGTGGTAGCGCACGATGGGAGCGCCTTCGCCGTGGCCCGTGATGCCGTCGCGCGTGTACGTAGTGTGCAGGGTGTCGCGATACTGGCTCGACGACATGGTGGTCGTCCAGGTGTGCTGGAGATTCAGGCGAACGACCTTGGTGGTCAAACTGGTTCCCGTCGCCGCGGGCGAGGAGAAGCCGGCCACCGGCGCCGCGGCTGCCGCCTTCACGAAGCTCCTGCGGTTCATTTCACTCTCCTCATGGCCACCAGCAGCCTGGTCCAGTAAGGCTCGTTCAGATCGTCGATCCGTACCATGGGCGTCTCGTGAGTGGTGGCATCGATGAACTTGCCCTCCCCGAGATACACGCCGGTATGCGTGATGTGCTTCTCGGAGCTGCCGAAATAGAGGAGGTCGCCGGGCGCCAGGTCCTTGCGCTCCACGGGCGCTACGCCACTCCAGTCGGCCTGCGGCTGGGCGTCCCGCGGCAGGTTCACGCCGCGCCGGCGGCAGAGCATCTGGGCGAACCCCGAGCAATCGTAGCCGAAGCTGGAAGTGCCTCCCCAGGTGTACGGCAGGCCGAGAAATCGCTTGCCCAGCGCCAGCATCTCGGGAATGCTGAGCGGCTTCACGTTGAACGCCACATCGCCGGTCTGCAGCCAGCCGGACCGGTCGTCTGGCAACCGGACCTCGAGCCAACGTGTGTTGTCGGCCGGCTCGGCGATCACTTCCAGCCGGGTCTCGAACGGAACCGTAATCACCGGCGCGTGCCGCGTGACATTCGCCTCGCGGTAGATATGTGCGAAGAGGCTCTGCACTTCCGCCACGCGGCCGTGCGCGGCGTAAGGCTGGCCCGAGCGCAGGTCGGAGAGCGGCATCCAGCCGGTGTAGTCGTCGAAGGTGCGGATGTGACCCCATCCTTCCTTCTGCTCCAGCAGGGTGACGTTGGAGCCATAGATGGCTTGTGAAACGACGTCGGAATCCTCGGAGGCCCGCGAGTACATGTTGGCCGCCGGGCGCAACACGACCGCGTTAGGCAAGGCCGCGGCGAAGAGAGCTAGCACTGCGATTCCGGCCATACGTAGATTGTGACACCATGCGCTACAATTCGCTATCGAGGCCCGATGGACGACCTGAAGAAGCTGATCCGCGAAGTGCCCGGTTTCCCCAAGCCGGGCATCCTGTTTTACGACATCACCACCTTGCTCAAGGACAAGGGCGGTTTTCATGCCGTCATCGACGGGCTGAAGGACCACTACCGCGAGGCGCAGGTGGACGTGGTGCTGGGAATCGAGGCGCGCGGGTTTATCTTCGCGCCCGCCCTGGCGTACGCTCTGGGCTCCGGTTTTGTGCCGGTCCGCAAGCCCAAAAAGCTGCCCGCCACCTGCGTGAGCGTCACCTACGACCTGGAATACGGCACCGACTGCCTGGAGATGCACCAGGACGCCGTTGTCCCGGGGAGCCGCGTGTTGATCGTGGACGACCTGCTGGCCACCGGAGGAACCGCCGCGGCGGCGGCACGCATGGTGCGGGAGGTAGGCGGCACCGTCGCGGGACTCGGGTTCGTGGTCGAGCTGACCTTTCTCAAAGGACGAGAGAAGCTGGCGGGATACGAAGTCTTCTCGCTGCTCGCATACGACAAATGAGCCAATTCGTCCGCAAGGCCCGGGTGCGGGCGCTGGCGAAGATTAATCTCGATCTGCGAGTGCTGGCCCGCCGCCCGGACGGCTATCACGAGTTGCGCACCATTTTCCAGACGGTCTCGCTTGCCGACACCATCGAGATCTCTTTTGCCGCCGGACGCGGGACCTCGATCGAACTGGATGACTCTGCCAACATCCCCAACAACCTGGTGGAGCGTGCGGCGAGACTCGCGATGGAGGCAATGGGCGCCCGGGGAAACGTCCGCATGCGGTTGGAGAAGCAGATTCCCATGGGCGCGGGGCTGGGTGGCGGTTCGTCGGATGCGGCGGCGGTGCTGCTGGCCCTGCCGGTCCTCGCGGGACACGCACTCCACACTGCCCGGCTGCTGGAGCTTGCGGAGCAGTTGGGAAGTGACGTCTCGTTCTTCCTGCTGGGGGGCTGTGCGGTGGGCATCGGCCGCGGGAACGAGCTGTTTCCACTTCCCGAAAGGCCCTCCGTTCCCGGACTGCTGGTGACTCCGGGAATCCACGTGTCCACTCCCGAGGCATACGGCTTGCTGAGCCCCCGTTTGACAAGCGAGTCCGCTCAAAATAAAATGGTTTATTTCCAGTTACAAGCGTGGAATCAGGCGTTCGGAACGGTGGGAATCAATGACTTCGAAGGGGCCGTTTTCGAACGCCACAAAAGTCTCGCGGTCCTGAAGAAGCGGTTGATCCGGGCGGGAGCATTCGTGGCCATGATGACCGGTAGCGGCTCGGCCCTGTTCGGATTGTTCGGCACCCGCGACGAAGTGAATCACGCGATCGCATTATTGAGAGAGGAAAAGACGTTTCGAATCTCGCTGGTCAACCGTGCGCGCTATCGCGCGATCTGGTGGCAAGCGTTGAAAGCACACATCGACGGGAGAGTATGGCCGCCCCGAAGCCGGTACTTGCGATGAGTCACGACCGCCTGCAAATCTTCAGTGGAAATGCCAACCCTGAACTCGCGCACGAGATCGCGCAGGAGTTGAAGATGGATCTCGGCCGCGCCATGATCCGTCAATTCGCCGACGGCGAGATCTACCTGCAGATCCAGGAGAACGTTCGCGGGGCCGATGTTTTCATCGTCCAGCCGACCTGTACTCCGGTGGACCGCCACCTGATGGAACTGCTGTTGATGATGGACGCCCTGAAACGCGCCTCGGCGGAACGCATCACCGCGGTGTTACCATATTATGGATACGCCCGCCAGGACCGGAAGGATAAGCCCCGTGTTCCCATCTCGGCGAGGCTGGTTGCGGCGCTGCTGGAGACGGCCGGGGCCGACCGGGTTTTGACGCTGGATTTACACGCCGCGCAGATTCAGGGGTTCTTCAATATTCCGGTGGATCACCTGTTCGCCACCCCGGTGTTGATCGAGTATTTCAAGCGCGTCAATGTTCCGGATCTGACGGTGGTATCGCCGGACGCGGGCGGGGTGGAGCGGGCGCGGGCCTTTGCCAAGAGGTTGAACGCGCCGCTGGCGATCATTGACAAGCGGCGGGAAGAGGCCAACGTCGCCGAGGTGATGAATGTGGTGGGCGAGGTGGATGGGCGCAACTGCCTGCTGGTGGACGATTTGATCGACACTGCCGGGACCCTGGCGAATGGCGCCGAAGCCCTGATGGAGAAAGGCGCGGCCAGTGTTTCGGCGTGGGCCACGCATGCGGTGCTCTCGGGGCCCGCGGTGCAGCGCATCGAAGAGTCGTGCCTGAAGGAAGTGGTTTTTACGAATTCGATCCCGCTCTCGCATGAGGCGAGGAAGTGTAAGAAGATCAAATCGTTGTCGGTCGCGAGCCTGCTGGCAGAGGCCATCCGGTCGATTCACGAAGAGACTTCGGTGAGTGTGTTGTTTATTTGATTTCGAATTTTCGGGCTCTCGAACCCACGTCAGCCCTGGCGACAGGGTGAACCGGACTTCGAACCCGCAGAGGAGCTTGTAGTGCGAAAAGATATTACGGTCGCCGCCGAGGTGCGTGCCTCGCGCGGCAAGAACGAAGCGCGCCGTACGCGCGTCGCCGGCCAGATCCCGGCGGTGCTGTACGGCTCTCATCAGGATCCCGTCGCCATTTCGGTCAATCCCCGCGAGATCGTCAGGATCACCCGCAGCAGCACGGGGTATAACACCATCTTCAACCTGTCGATCCAGGGCGGAGAGACGACCCCGGTCATGGTGGTCGATCAGCAGGTGGATCCCATCAAGGGGAATCTGCTGCATGCCGACTTCAAACGCATCGACCTCAACAAGCGGATCCGCGTCACGGTACCCGTGCATACCTCCGGTGAAGCCAAGGGTGTCAAGGTGCAGGGCGGGTTGCTCGAAATCATCACCCGCGCCGTGGAAATCGAATGCCTGCCGGACGAGATTCCCGAAGGCTTCACGGTGGACGTCAGCGAGTTGATGATCGGGCAGAGCAGGCGTTCGAGCGATGTGGCGCTCGCCGGCTCTATGAAACTGGTGAGCGCGTCCGACAGCGTGATTGCTCACGTGGTCGCCCTGCGCGCCGAGGCCGAACCTGCCGCCGCCGAAGCTGTCACTCCAGTAGCGGGAGCCGCGGCTGCGGAACCCGAAGTCATCAAGAAGGGCAAGAAGGAAGAGGAAGCCCCCGCCGAGGACAAGGGCAAGAAGAAGTAGTGCACCATGTTCCTGGTGGCCGGTCTGGGGAACCCCGGGGAAGAGTATGCGCTCACGCCGCATAATCTGGGCTTTCTCATCGTGGACCGGCTGGCCGAACAGTATGGCATCCGGGTCAACCGCAAAGATTCGAAAACTCTCCTGGGAGTGGGAGAGATCGAAGGCCACGCCGTGATGCTGGCCAAGCCACAAACGTACATGAACCTCAGCGGCACGGCAGTCGCGCCGCTGATGTCCAAGCACGCCATCGAGCCCGGCCAACTGGTGGTGGTTTACGATGAGCTCGACCTGCCGTGGCTGGCGCTGCGGATCAAGCCCAAAGGCTCCGCGGCCGGCCACAAGGGAATGCAGTCGGTGATCGGAAGCCTGCATACCAGCGATCTGGTGCGGGTGCGGTTAGGGATTCATCCGGACCATCCGGTGGATGGGGCGGAATTTGTACTGGCGCCGTTCAGGCGCTCGCAGATGAAGGAATTGGAGGAACTGGTCGACTACGGAGCCGGCGCGGTTCGCTCCATAATTGCCGAAGGCGTCTCAAAGGCCATGACGAAATTCAATCGTCGCGCCCCAGGCTCAAACATAGAGGAAGCATGAGGATTTACGAAGAGCTGTTTATCATCAAGCCGGATGCGCCGGACGAACAGGTCGACCCGTTCATCGAGCAGTTGCGAACGCAGTTGACCGCGGCCGGGGCAACGGTGGACAAAGTGGACAAGTGGGGCAAGCGCCGGCTGGCCTATCGCGTGGACAAGTATCGCGAGGGCTCCTACGTGCTGTTTCAGTTCACGGCAGGCCCCGAAATCGTCAAGGAATTCGAGCGCCGGCTGCGCGTCTCGGACTTGGTACTGAAGTTCCTCACAGTGCGCATCGACGAGACGTTGAAGCGGTTGGACAAGCGCAAGAAGGAGCGCGACAAGCGGGCGGCGAAGCGCGCGGCGAGCGCACCGCCTGCGAGCGCGCCCGTGCCTCTGCAGCCTGGTGCATTCGGACAGCCGGAATCGCCCGCGGTCCCGGGAATGCCGGGCACACCGTTACAACCGAGGGAGAGTTAAGCCATGGCGGAATCCAAAGGAAGACCAGGCAGCGCCGCGCAGCGGCCGACCGGCGGCGACAAGACCGTCGCCACCCAGAAGAAACAGTATTTCCGGCGCAAGAAGGTGTGCCGCTTCTGCGTGGAGAAGATCGACGACATCAATTACAAGGACGTCAAGATGCTTCACGCGTTCGTGGCGGAGCGGGGTAAGATTATTCCGCGCCGGATTTCGGGCGTCTGCGCGCCGCACCAGCGGCGGCTGACCGACGCCATCAAGAAGGCGCGCAACATTGCGCTGCTGCCCTTCGCGGCGTCGTTCTGAGGCAGGGAGGAAATCATGGAAGTGATTCTCAGAGAAGACATCGAAAAGCTGGGAAACCGGGGCGATGTAGTTAAGGTCGCGCCCGGATATGCCCGCAATTTCCTGCTGCCCAAGAAGCTGGCGGTAGCGGCGTCCGAGTCGAATAAGAAGATCGTGGAGCAGGAGCGCCAGGCGCATCTGCGGAAAGAAGCCACGCACAAGAGCGAGGCGGAAGATCTGGCGAAACTGCTGACCGGCGTGAGCGTGACCATCGCGCAAAAGGCCGGCGAGAACGACCAGTTGTTCGGATCCGTCACGGCGAAGGACGTGGCCGATGCCCTGGCGGCCCGCAACTTCACCATCGATCGGCGCAAGATCCACCTGGACGATCCGATCAAGCAGCTCGGCGAATACAAGGTGCCGGTGCGGCTTTATAAGGACGTCACGGCCGAAGTTACCGTAGTCGTCGTAAGAGAAGCGTAGTTGTCGGGCAGGTCACTGGCCTGCCCCGCCTCTTAAAGGACGAGATCGAGGTTCCACCTCACACCGACAACACGAATCTCGGCGATCATATATGGAACTTGGCGGGTTCGTACAGATCTTTCGAGGGACGAGTCCAGTCTCACTTCACCCCGACTGCAGCCAGTTGGTTGAACCAGATCGAAATCGTGTTCAGCCTCCTGCAACGCAAGACCCTCAACGGAGGAAGCTTCAAGAGCAAAGATCAACTGCGCGAGGCCATTGAAGCTTTCTTCCGAAGGCATAACGAACGCGCCAAGCCATTCCGTTGGCGGAAGCGCGAAGTCAGAGGCAGCAAGCTTCGCAATACCGTTGTGAATTACCCGATTAAGCACTAGTTCTGGCAGTTGAACGGCACCGGGTGCTCTCCGAATCCGGTCGAAAAGTCCCGGCGAATCGCCCTGACCACGCGCCGGTTCCTGCCGACGATCGGCCCCAGAATGTGGGTGAACGGATTTTCCACGATGTCGATCGGAAGGCCGCTCGAATCGTCCCCCGACCACACCTTGCCGCCGCCTTCCGCGTAAAAGTAAAAGGTGCCGTTCTGTGAGTACACCAGCGGCGCGGGCCTCTCCTGTCCCGGCCCCACCTCCCACCAGCCCTGCGTCACCCAGGTCTGGTCCAATCCCTGATAGTGGACGGCCACCTGGATCGCGCCCGATGGGCATTTGTTGATCAGGCGGATGCGGTGAAACTGGTTGCCGAGCCCGGCGGAGAGCGTGGCCTGGCGCTGCGCGAAGCTGTCGGTAATGGCTTTCGCGTTCTGCCGGTCGATGCGCTCCTGTTCCTGTTGTCTCTCCAGGTCGTCTTTGCGCTTCTGGGCGGCCTTGGCGTTGGCGATCTCGATGCGCCGGCGCTGGTCGTCGCGCTCCTTCTCGGCCTTCGCGGCTTCGACCCTCCGCCGCTCCTGCTCCTGCTGGTCGCGCAATCGCGCTTCGGCGTCCTCTTTCTGTTTGCGCTCGTTGGCCAGGTCCCGCTGATGCTGGATCTCCGCCTGGCGCATGCGCTCCTCGAGGTCCTTCTGTTGTTTCTCCGCCGCGGACCTGGCGTCGTCGAGCTTGCGTTGCTGCTCCTGCCGCTCGACGTCCGCGGCGTGGACGCGGGCCAAGTGCTGCTGCGACTGCTCCTCGGCGATCCGCCGATTGCGCTCCTTCAAGGCGAGGCCCAGAATCGCCGCCGCCAGGATGATGGCGACCGCGATGATCAGCGGAGCGGCCCACCGGTTGGGCTGGGAGACTCTCATGGGCGGCCGCGGCGGCAAAGGCGGCGGCACGAATTGCGGGTTCGGAGGCAGCGGAGGCTTCGGCGGCGCTTGTGGATTTGGCTGCAGCACGGGCTTGGGCGGCGGCGGAACGGCAACCGGCGGATTCATCGCATCCTCTCGAAGCGGCAGCGGCATCGGCAAAGCCTCAGTCTCCTCCGTGCGGTAGCCCTCTTCGGCCGCCTGCAGGTCTTGCGGCATTTTGGGGGATGAGGACGCCCCGTTGTCGAACTGCTTGATCTCTTCGAGCCGGGCCCAGTAGTTCTCCCATTGCTCCTGGCTCATGGCGGAGTCGGCGCCCGGCCATTCCCCCGGAAAGAGGCCCTTCTGCTGGAGTTTGCCGAGCGCTGTCAGGGCGGCGGTGGCGCTCGGCGAGGCGATGTAGAGGCTCGCGCCGCTCGAAAACACTTCCACTTCCGGGACGTCGTCGCGGGCGTCCACCAGTTTCAGGGCGCAGTCGGTAAAGGCATGTTGCGGCGGAGTCCACTCCAGAAGCTGCACGACCGGTTCGTCCGCGGACCCGTCTGCATTCACTCCGGCGGGGCCCAGATCCCTGGTCTTGTACACCATGTTGCCGGGAGAGCCGGGGGCCTGCTTGAGGATTTCGAATCGATTGTAAATCTTCCGTCCCATGTCTCTACCGCCAAATCCCAGACCCGCGAAAGTCAGGCTGATCGACGATTGAAGTGATCCCGGTGCAAGAGGACTGGCATTTCCAATCATGCATGAGAGGTTTGGCTTCGGTCAATTTCCAGACTGCGGCCGTGGGTCCTGAATCTGTCTGTCCGACCAGCCATACGCCCCCTCCTCGAAGCGGGTGACGTGCGTCGCGACCGCGGCGTTTACAGCGCGCGCCGGGCAGGGTACCGGTGGCGCGGCCCGTCCTCAGTAGAGAATCCGTGTGCGGATGGTGCCTGGAACCGCTTTTAAACCGCTATTCACGAGCCGGGATTTCGCAGGCTCTTCCGGGTCGATGTCGATCACCACATAGCCGATTCGCGGATTGGTTTGCAGATACTGGCCGGCGATGTTGATGCCCTGGGTGGAGAATACCGCGTTGATGCCGGATAGAACGCCGGGCTGGTTGCGGTGAATATGGAGCAGGCGATGCTTGCCGGGATGCTCGGGCAGCGAAACTTCCGGAAAATTCACGGCGCTCAAAGTAGATCCGTTGTTGCTGTACTTGATGAGCTTGCCGGCCACTTCCAACCCGATATTCTGCTGGGCTTCCTCGGTGCTGCCGCCAATGTGCGGCGTGAGCAGCACATTGTCCATGCCTTGGAGCGGGGAAACGAATCGCTCGCCGGCGGTCTTCGGCTCCTCCGGAAAGACATCCAGCGCGGCTCCCGCCAGCCGCTGCGAGCGGAGCGCCTCCACCAGCGCGCCGATATCCACCACGGTTCCCCGGGACGCATTGATGAGGCACGCGCCCGGCTGCAAGTGCGCCAGCTCCGCGGCGCCGATCATCCCCTGCGTGGAGGGAGTCTCGGGCACGTGCAGCGTCACCACGTCGGCAGCCTGCAGAAGCGCTTCCAGCGAGGCGGCAGGGCGCGCGTTGCCGAGCGCGAGCTTGTTCTCGACGTCGGTATAGATCACGCGCATGCCGAGGCTCTCGGCGAGCAGTCCCACCTGCGTGCCAATGCGCCCGTAGCCCACAATGCCAAGGCACTTCCCGCGTACCTCGAAGGATCCGGCGGCGGTCTTCACCCAACCGCCGCGATGCGCCTCGGCGTTGCGGTGAGGGATACCGCGCAGCAGCATGATGATCTCCGCCAGCACCAGCTCGGCAACGCTGCGTGTGTTGGAGAAGGGCGCGTTGAAGACGGGAATGCCGCGCTCCTGAGCGGCATCCAGGTCCACCTGGTTGGTGCCGATGCAGAAACAACCGATCCCGATCAGACGAGGAGCCTGATCGAGGACCCGCCTGGTCAACCGGGTGACCGAGCGGATGCCGATGACGTAGGCCTGCCGGATGGTGCTCAACAATTCAGGCTCGGCCAGCGACTTGGCGTGGCACTCCAGGTTGCTGTAACCATCTATCCGGAAAGCTTCCGCGGCGCTCGGGTGGATCCCCTCCAGCAGCACGATCTTGATCTTGGCTTTATCGAGCGAAGTTTTCATGAGTAAACCGGTGAACCCCTTAGAGTAACTTGAGTCCTTGCCGGTGTAACTCGGGTGCTGCCACTCTTTCCCGTTTCCAGATTCTTCATCTCGCCGCAAAAGATCGCTATCATGAGAAAAGGGAAGTCTTGGCAGAGCACCTCAGCAGGAATTCCGACCGAACCCGGTACCTGGCCGCGTTAGCCTGTACCGTATGCACCGTGCTGCCGCGGCTGATCGGGTTGCCTTGGTTGGGCTCCCGTTATCCTTACGTCCTGATCTATCCGGCAGTGATGATTGCCGCGCGTTTCTGGGGTGTAGGGCCGGGCATTTTCGTGCTGCTGACCAGCGAGATCGCGACATCCGCGATCACGGGCGATCGCGACTGGGCGCGAATCATTCTGCTGCTGGTGGTGGGCTCGGTGGCCATCTGGATCATCGAAGTGCTGCGTCGCGCTCACAATGCCGCCGCACAAAGCGCACAGATCGCCGAGCAGCGGCTGCTGCAGCTGCGCGAGGAGACGGCCCACCGGGCGCACGAAGAGAGCATCTCGGCGCAGCTTCGAGCCGTCGTGGAATCCTCGGCCGATGCGATCGTTTCGCGGGATCTCGACGGCATCATCTTGAGCTGGAATCTGGGAGCCGAGCAGGTTTTCGGATATACCGCCGCCGAAGCGGTCGGCAATCATATTTCGATGCTGTTTCCCAATGAACGCCCGCCGGAGGAACCGGAAATTCTGGAGCGTTTTCGCGATGGGGGCGTCGTCAAGCACATCGAAACGGTGCGCCGCCGCAAGGATGGAAAAGAAATTCCTGTCTCCCTCACCGTTTCGCCGGTGCGCAACTCCAGCGGGACGATCGTGGGGGCATCCCACATCGCGCGCGACATCTCCGAGCGCAAGGCTCTTCAGGAACAGTTGCTCCAGTCGCAGAAGCTGGAAAGCCTGGGCGTGCTGGCCGGCGGGCTGGCACACGATTTCAACAATCTGCTGACGGGAATCATGGGCCACGCAAGCCTGGCGGTGCAGGAACTCGGCGAGAGAAACCCGGCCACCGCGCGCATGACCGAGATTCTGCACGCCAGCGAACGGGCGGCCACGCTGGTGCGGCAGATGCTCGCGTATGCCGGCAAGGGCCGGTTCGTGATCGAGCCGATCAACCTTTCGGCCCAGGTGGCGGAAGTCCTTCCGCTCGTCCGCACCTCCATCTCGCGCCTGGTGAACCTCGATGTGCAATTGGACAGTGGCCTTCCCGTGCTGGAGGGCGACCGCTCGCAAATCCAGCAGCTCATCATGAACCTGGTGATCAACGCCGGCGAAGCCATCGGCGACCACCCTGGCGCCATCAGCATCCGCACCTATTCCCGAAATACCGATGCGGAACAGCAGATCGTCCTGGAAGTGAAAGACAGCGGATCCGGCATGGATGCCGAAACGCAGGCGCGGGCTTTCGATCCTTTCTTCACCACCAAGTTCACAGGCCGGGGGCTAGGCCTGTCGGCCGCGGTGGGCATTATCCGAACCCATCGCGGCACGATCTCGGTGGAAAGCTCGCCCGGCGAGGGAAGTACCTTTACCGTGGTGCTGCCCGCCTCGGCCCAAATCGGCCTGGATCCTAACGGGGATTTGCGTGCCGACTGGCGCGGGGATGGCAACATCCTGGTGGTAGACGACGAAGAAATCGTGCGCGGCATGGCTCGCTTCACGCTGGAGCGCTGCGGATACACCATCGAGATGGCGGCTGACGGAAAAGCCGCGGTAGAGACTTTTGCCGCGCGGCCGCAGGCGTTCGCGGCGGTACTACTGGATTTGACCATGCCGGTGATGAGCGGCGAAGAGGCCCTGGATCGGATCCGGCAGATCCGCCCGGATGTTCCCGTTCTTCTGTCGAGTGGTTACAGCGAAGGAGAAGCGCTGCGCCGGTTTCGAGATCGGGGACTTGCGGGCTTTCTCCAGAAGCCGTATACCGCGACGGCACTGGCGCGCAAGGTCCACCACGCGGTCCAACTGAGCAGCAGCCGTTGACCTAGCGGCGCGGATCCTGCCCGGCCGGCAAGACCACCGCTGCCTGTTCCGGATTCATCGCGGACACGCGGCTGACCTTTCCGTCCTTTACGTCCAGCTCGACGATGCCTTTCTTGCCGTGGTAGGTAAGCATCCGGACGTCGGATGCTCCCGTGACCTCGAGGGCGGGTGGGCCGAACCGGTGGGTCATCTCGTCGTAGGAGATTCCGATGCGTATGCCCATGGGGTCTTCGTAGACAGGCTCAGGTACTGGAACCGCGGAACTGGTAAGTCCAGCCGGGGCTAGTGTCGCCCGTTGCGAGCCGGCGGCAGGCCGCGCGGCCTTGCCCTTGGCAGGCGAGATGGTTGCCGGTGCCTCCTGTCCGCTCTTCAGGGTTTTGTCAAGGCTGCCCACCACTCCGCCGATGGCATTGGTCACGCCTTTCATGGGAGCCGTGGTGGTCGCCGCACGGCCGGCGCCCAAGCCATACTCAACCATCCCCTGCCCAGCGAGCGTGGAATTCAGCCCCAGGAGTATGGGGAACACGATCCAGAACCGTTGAAGAGTTTTCATTTTCCGGCCTCCGGTTCGAGTCTGGCAGTACGGGGAGCCCAAAGAAATACTGACCTAAGATAGGAATTATCCGACGCCGGCAGGACCTGCAGAGGACGATTACGAACAAATATGCCGGGGTCGTGAGTCACAATCGGCAACTACCGGCATAAATTGTGCGTCTCTTGGTTAGCGTTTTCCGTGCAGCACAGGCGGGGTGTATGCCATTTCCTGGCTCTGCTTTTGGTTGGACTTCCAGTTGACACCAGACGCTATTACGCTCGCGGGGCGGATCCGCGGCAGTGAGGGAGAAGGCAGAGTGCCACAAACCATGAGTCCAGCCGCAGCCCCCGTTTTTCTTTGGCAAGTGGAAGGTCTGGGCGTGAGCATCGGTATTTCCACCGATGTGCTGGCGAAACTCCATGTCCTGTTGGATCACACGCCCCCGGAGCAGGAATTCGGGGGGATCCTCCTAGGCGGCGTGTCGGCAGTGGGAGACAGTTTCCGGACCCGGGTGGAGGCCTTCGAAGCCTTCCCCATCGAACACCGCCACAGTGCGTGCTATACCCTCTCTTCCCGCGACGAACGCGTACTGGAACGCCGGCTGCAGCGCCTCCGGCGGATGGGCTTGGTCCCGGTAGGCATTTGCCGCAGCCACCTGCGTCGGGGCCTGTATCTCGACCAGCGCGATTTCGAGGTCTTCCGCAGCGAGTTCCGCAATCCCACTTCGC
>Ga0335081_10008097_pt1 | contig 16853 bp, 9 predicted proteins | sample Lox_Sample_35_FD_206713 | JGI IMG/M metagenome (GOLD analysis project Ga0335081, IMG submission 206713) | Soil microbial communities from Loxahatchee National Wildlife Refuge, Florida, United States - Lox_Sample_3.5 | ecosystem: Environmental > Terrestrial > Soil > Wetlands | place: USA: Florida... | reverse complement strand
TCGGCCACCTGGAGCGCTTTAACCCGGCAGTGGTGGCCCTCGAACTGGTCGCGCGCCTGCCGCTGTTTTTCGAAATCCACCGCATGAGCGTGTTCAGCCCGCGCAGCCTGGATACCGACGTCGTGCTCGACCTGATGATTCACGACATCGACATCCTGCTCAGCCTGGTGAAGCGCGAAATCGAGGAGATCCGCGCAGCGGGTATCTCGATTCTCACAGGAAAAGTGGATATCGCCAATGTCCGGCTGCAATTCGAGGGCGGTTGCGTGGCGAACTTGACCGCCAGCCGCGTTTCGACGGAGAAGGTCCGGAAACTCCGATTGTTCCAGCCGAGCCAATATATCTCTGTGGATTACAGTCGCCAGGACGCGGTAGTGTACAGCGTGGGCGCGGACCGCCAGATCTCGTTCCAGCAGCTAGGGGTTAGCAAAGGGGAACCGCTCGCGCTCCAGCTCGACGCGTTCCTCAACTCGGTCGAAACCCGCGAGACACCGAAACTTAACGGACCCGCCGGACGCCTATGCTTGAGGGCCGCTTTGGCCATTCTTGCTAAGATTGAAGAGCACTCGCGAGTAGTGGCTCAATCCCTGGTGTCCGGATGGAAGCTGTAGAAGTCCCACAAAAGACAGAAGATGTCCGCCTGCTTCTGGCTTGGGATACCGCCGCCGATCAAGCGCGTTCCCGGCGGGCGGGCACGCTCTCCATCATCACGCACATCGTCGGGCTGGGGATTCTGCTCTCCCTGCCGAGCGGGGTGTTTCGTCCGCCCGAAACGCACCGCATCGTAACCCCTCTGGTTTTTCCGCTGAAAGAGCCCACGCAAAAGGCGCCCAATACGGGGAAGATCAGCAAGTCGTTCAGTGTGGAGTCTCTATTGCCGCGTCCTAACGTGCAATTGCCGGAGTCGCGCCCATCGACCACTCGGCCTCGGGCCCTCCAGCCTCCCCCGGTGCCGAAGGCAAAGCCGACCCCGCCGGCGCCCATGATCGAGCCGCCGAAGATCGACGCAGCGGTGAAAGATGCCGGCCCGGCGCTTCCTCCGAGCCTGACGCCCGGCCCCGCGCCACCGCCGCAAATTCAGACCGAGGAGAAGCCCAAGCTGGCGTTCGAAACGCCGGGCGGATTTTCGGGAAACGGGCAAGGGGCGCCCAAGGAAGCTCCGCCGTCAACGTCAGTCGCCGACGCGATGCGCGCACTGGCTCGCTCGAGCGGCGGCGGTATCGTGGTCGGCGATCTGGGGGCGGGCGCAGGCGGCCTCGGCCCCGGTATTAACCAGCCACCCTCGGCGGGAAGGCAGCAGAGCAACCTGCAGCTACTGAGCGATCCCATGGGCGCGGATTTCCGGCCGTACATGCTGCAAATTCTCCAGACGGTGCGGCGGAACTGGTTCGCCGTGATGCCGGAAAGCGCTCGCCTCGGCCGCCGCGGGACGGTGGCGTTGCAATTCGCCATCGCCAAAGACGGCACCGTGACCAAGATCGTGTTCGCGACAAATTCCGGTGTCGACTCGCTCGACCGCGCTGCCGTCGCGAGCATCAGCATGGCCAACCCGCTGCCGCCGCTGCCCCTCGAGTTTCGCGGCAATGTGGTCCGGCTGCAGCTTACGTTTGCTTATAACAACGCGCGGTAAGGCGGACACTTTACTTCCGCAGGGACGAAGCGCGCGGAATCGGAAAGAGGGATGTCAAGAGCAAGCGCTACGTGGACCAACCATGAAGACCCTCGCCTTGCAGAACGTTGCCTAACTAAGATCGCCTTATCAAAGGAGCGGGAACCCATCACAACGACGGGCCCGGTGCGTGCCGACGAACGCTCCCCGTGTCACCGTCGACAGGATGAACCTCCCACCCGGAACAGGATCTCCGTTTCCAGTGTCTAAGTATCCAGGCGTGTGCTGCGGCTCTTAGATACCGGATCGATTGGCGCTGCCCCGCCCGATGCCAACAGCCGATGGCGTTCACCTACGGCCGTAGCTTGGGCGCCGATCACGGCCGGGCTGGGCGCTGCGGGCTTGGTTGCCTGGATACGCTGCCCCGTGCCCCCGCCGCATTTGCTCTCCTTGAGTGATCTGTTGACGTTCGCCGCATCGCATGTCGTCGTATCGTGCGTTGCCGGTGCCATGGGCGTCTTGCTCACTTACGTGATCCTGGGCCATTGGGCGGACCCGGAGGTTCCCCGCATCACTTTGCGCACCATGGTCGCGGCTGTTTGGTTTGCTCCCCTGGCCGTGTTTCTCGCCGAAACATCCACATGGTCGCTGGCCGCCAGCACCGCGCTGGTTGCGAACGCGACGCTGCTCGTTTCCCGCCGTGCAACATCTGTGCGCGGCCGTGCCGAAACGCCAGTTGATCTGTATTCCAATGACCTGTTTTATTTGACACCGGAACCGCCGTTGATCGCGCGAATGCTTCCCGCGCTATGCGCTTCGGTTTCGGTCCAGACCGGAGTCATGGCCGCCGCGATGGGCCATCTGCTGCCGGCAGCCGCACTCTCCGGCGTCGGCACGGCGGTGATTACCTGGCGCTCCGGTACAACTTCAGATTGGCAAGAACGGCCGGCGCCGCAATCCACGCAGCATACACGCCGCGCCGCGCTGGTGATTGCGCTGGCCACGATTCTCACCTGTGGTGGTTTGTCGCGCTATCTGGCTGTGGAACGCAGGGCCGGCGGGAGTGACGGCAGCGCGCAGGACAATTTCGCCCGCGTCACAGACTCCGTTCTCCGCTCGATTTTCCCAAGCAAAGCCAGCCCTCCGGAGCGCGACACGGGCCATGGGAACGCCGCGGCGATAGTGGGCTCTGTGTACCAGGGCATCATCCTGCTGCCCGAGTCACAGCCTTTCGCGACTGTCGTTCCTCCGCTGCCGGCGCTGCACTCCGGCGTTCCCATGCTGAGCCGTGTCAATCCGCTGAGCATCCCTTTCTTCGGCGCCTACTGGCTGTTCAAAGCTCCGGACACCAGCCCGCCGGCGACCTCCATCCACGCCCGCGGCAACCCTGCCGAGCACACCTTTACCTCCACCGACCATGCCCCGCTGTTCATGGAGGCTCACCAGGATTTTGGCGTCCTCCTGAATCTGAGCTGTTGCCGCGCGGTCCAGATCGCCGTCAGCAACGCGGACCGCTATGTTGGCACCGTTTCGCTCGAGCTGATTCTGATCAACTCGCGGTTGCCGGGCAATCCGGCTCAATCGCTCGGCTCTCAACGGTTGGAATCCCCGCTCAGCTGGCGGTCGGGCAACGACGGCCGTCCGTTTCCTGAAACCTTGACCTTTGCGATACCGGCCGTCCTCGCGATTCGAGAATTCGACCAAGCCATCGTGCGATTCCAACTAGCCACCTTGCGCGCGGACACTGCCGCCAAGACCGCCATTGAACGGTTCGTGTTCGTGCCCAGATAGCGCCGGGGAGCGGCTTCGCGTCTGACTAAAACGCCAGCCGCAGAGCAAACTGCATAATGCGCGGGTCCGCCGCCAGCGACGTGATCACGCCGGGCGAACCCCCACTTACGTTGGAATTTGGCAAGCCGAAAGCCACCGTGTTCGTCAGGTTGAAGGCTTCGGCGCGGAACTGCAGCTTCATCCGCTCCGTGATCAGGAAGTTGCGCGAGATTGAGGCGTCCAGGTATTCAAGCCCTGGCCCGCGCAGAATGTTGCGGCCAGCATTGCCGAACGTTCCCGGTGCGGGAATGCTGAACGCGTTGCTGCCGCTGAATGCGCTGCACTTTGCATCGTTGGTCGAATAGTACCAGCAGTTCACGTTGTGCGGTGTCACCGGCGTGCCGATCACGTTGGGAAGAGCCTGCTCTTCTCCGATATCAATCGAGCTGTTGTTGGCGCTGGCGAACGCGGTGAACGGACGGCCGGCGGCATAGGTATAGGCTCCGGCGGCCTGGAACCCGCCCACAATCTTCGACAGCACGCCCGTGGACGCAAACGGCTTGTTTTTTCCGAACGGCAATTCGTACACCCAACTGAAGACCACGCGCTGGGGGACATCGAAATCGCTCGGCCCGCGCCAGCCGCGCAGGTTACTGCTGATCTGCGAAAAGGCGTTGGAGCCGTACACCGAGAGCTGTTCCGCGGTGTCGTCAATCGACTTCGACCAGGTGTACGCAAAGCGCATGCTCAGCCCCGCCGTGTAACGGCGTTCCACCGTCAGATCGAGCCCGTTGTAGCTGGAGTTGCCGTTGTTCTGCGAGTACTCGAGAAGGCCGAAGCCGGGATACGGCAGCACCGGCTGATGACTGGCATTCAGCAGAACCTGCTGCCCGTTGTTCACGAACTGGTTGAGGTCGCCCAGCGTCAGAATGTCGGTGCCCTTACTGCCCACGTAGTCCGCTTCCAGGAACAGGTTGTGCGTCAACTCGCGCTGGAATCCGAGGCTCCACTGTTGTGTGTAAGGGCGCGGATCGTAGGGATTAGACGCGCGGATGTGCAGAAACTTATAGTTGATGTCGGCCGGATTCAGAAACGTCGACGGAAATCCGGAGTCGAGAGGGAACACCGGTGTGAGCGCAGTCGACGCGAGTGAGATGTTGTTATTGATGAACCCTGGCGGATTCAGCGCCAGCTCGTTCTCGCTGCCCGCGCGGTCAAACGGGACGTAAAAGATTCCATATCCGCCGCGCAGCACAGTTTTCGCATTGAGCTGATAGGCGATTCCGAATCGCGGGGAAAAGTCGAGTTTCTGCGGCTGAACCAGCGTGCGGCTTAACAGGGATCCGTTGGTGGCCGTGATGATCGAGCCGCTTCCAGCCGGATCGAAATTGGACAGATGATTGTTGCCTTCCCAGACAGGCGAAGAGAAATCGTAACGCACGCCCACGTTCAGGGTAAGTCTGGGAGTCACCTTGAAATCATCCTGCGCCCAGAAATCGAACCAGTACCATTTCTGATTCACGACGAACCGGTTAGACAGCATCGCGGTTTGCGGATCGCCGTAGAGGAAGTCAGCATAGGAGAAACCCGTTCCGGCAACGCATTGATTGTTGGCGTTGCGCTCGCAGGTGAAGATTTTGTCGAAATTCAGGGCCCCGCGCACTCCTGGCACATCCAGGAAATTGTCGGTTTGCGGATCGTGAACGTCCGCGCCGAACTTGAATTGATGCTTGCCGAGTGTCCAAGAGACGGAATCGGTGAACTGCCACTGCTGCGTTTTCTGGAACTTCGGCAGGAAGTTGGGCGATCCGATGAAGGTGTTGATGTTGGCGAACGTGATCATGGTGACGCCACCGGCGAACGCCGGGTCATTGGGAACACCCGGTACCAGATTGCCGCCTGGTTGGCCAAAGGGCTCCTGCTGCGCATACGAATTGTCGTGCTCGTAACCGATGCGCAGATCGTTCACCAGCGAAGGGCTAATCGGCCGCGTCCAGCCGACCGCAGCCAGGTCCGCGGTCAGATTGTACAGTCCTTGCGACGAGGACTGCGTACCATCGGCCAGCCCGGGGAACAGGCCCGGGCTATTGCGCTGGCGAGAGCTCCATGTATAGCGCCAGAATACGCTGTCCTTATCGGAAGCCTGCCAGTCGACCCGCGTGGAATAGCGGTTGGTATTGTCCGTCAGGTTGGCGTTGCGAAAAAAGTTATTCAGGGCCGCTCCGGCAACGGTAGGCTCGGGAAACAGGGCCATGACGGACGCAGCAACCGGCGAAATGGCGCTCGGCGGAATGATGTTATTCGGCACGGGTACGCCATCTTGATAGATGGTGGGGTACGTGGTGTGGACCGCCGCTCCGGCGGCCGCGCTGAAATCTCCTACTCGCTCGGTGTCAACCGGTACGGTGCCACTCCGTAGCTGTCCAGTCACGATGCGGGTGGTTTCCTCGTCGAAGAAGGCGAACAGCTTGTTCTTCTTGATGGGTCCGCCCAGATTGCCGCCGAACTGATTTCGGATGTTTTTCGGCTTCGACAGGCCTTGCCGGTTTGAGAAGAAATCGTTCGCGTCCGCGTCGCGATTGCGCAGGTACTCATACAGCGTGCCGTGATATTCGTTGGTTCCACCCTTGCTGATCACGCTGATGACGGCGCCGCCGCGGCTGTATTCCGCCGAATACGGATTGGTGATGATCTTGAATTCCTGCAGCGCGTCAACCGACGGGCGCGCCACCTGGGTGGTCAGCTCCTGCACGTTTTCCGAGATCGAATTGTTGTCGACGCCATCCAGCAGAAAATTGTTTTCTAGCTGGCGGATGCCGTGCACGTTGAATCCGCCGGTGCGGCCGGCGCTGGTGCTGCCCCCCTGGTCGGTATAGCGTTGCCCTTGCACACCGGCGACAAGATTTACCAGGTCATCCCAGCTTCGCAGAAGCAGCGGATACTCGCTGACGTACTTGTTCTCGACCACGCTGCCGATCGAGGCGTCTTCCGGCGAAAGCAAGGCTGCTTGCGCCTCCACTGTTGTGGTGGTAGCCACAGTGCCGACGGCGAGCGCGAAATCCTGACGGCCCTTCTCCGTCGGGTCCAGAATCACGTGGCTGACGGCTTTCTGGAATCCGGTTTTCTCGACTGTGATCTCCCACGAGCCCACCGGCAGATCCGCGAGGAAATAGTAACCATCGCCATTGGTTTCCGCCGTGCGCTCAGCTCCGATGGACGCGTTTTGCGCAGTCACTTTCGCGCCGGTGATGACGGCGTCGCTCGAATCCTTCACCAAGCCGGTCAGACTGGCGGTGTTCACCTGGGCAAACGCCACTCCCGCCATCAAAATGCTCACTTGAAACGCGGCTGTGATGCGAAAGATCATGCTTTACCTCCAAAAACTGCGGTTGATTTCTGAGGACTTGAAGCGAGCTTAGCAACGCGAGGTTAAAAATGAATGACAGTTCGCTTTAAACCTGTTAAACCATGAGGCGTGAGTCTTTGTACGTTCTTGATTTACGTTTTGGTTAAAATCCGCGCTATTTTCCCCAAACCGTGGTCGTCGGGTTGTAGTTGCGCCAGTCGAACCAGTAGTCCTTGAGGGCTTGCACGCGCTCCAGGCACACGCCCTGCTCTTTGCCGGAGACGGCGCAGCCTTGGAAATTCCATTCGCTGCCGGTCGCGGCGTCCATCAGCAGCGCGCCGGGTTTCGGCGGAGTGAGGCGGTAGAAGTCGGGCGCGGAGTCGACACCCGGGATGCGATCGCGGAACACCCGAACGGACTGGTTGTCCTCGCCGGCGACCAGCAGCACAGGCTCGGCGCCCACGTGATCCTTCACCAGCTTCTCCTTGAGTACCCGGTCGAAGAGAAACGCGCGGCTGGCGCCGAAGGCCTGGATACCGAGCATCAGGTCGCGAGCTTTCATGCCGTGCTCGGCGAATTGAATCACGGTGCTCGTGCGTTGCATGCGCACGTCCCAATCGCGCTTCGCGTACTCGGAAACGTACTTGGGCACGTCGTTGAGCACCGTGCCTTGCGGCTGTTCGGATTTCCAGATGGCGACAGTGAGCTCGTCGGAGGGCACCAAGGTCAACTGCCGGCCCTTCAGCGGGCCTGAAATAGCAAGGCCACTGATCTGCTGCCAGTATGTCCCGGTTTCTTCATCACGCATGATGAAGTTTTGGTTGTTGATGCCGGCCAGGTGAAACGTCAGCCGCTGGCCGTCCACTTCTCTCGTCCACACCAGACCGGTGTGACAGAGCGTTCAATATGTCGCGACAATGGCGCGCTTGCCCACCTCATCATTGACGATGTGATGGTACGCCATGCCACGGATCGGATAAGCGCGCGCCTGTCCGTTGATCACAACGGCGATGACCTTCTCGCCGCCGTCGAGCTTCGACTTTGCGGCGCCAGCGAACGACGCGTGGCCGATGGGATGAAACATGAGCTCATAAACGTTGATTCGCGCCAGAACCGCGAATACACAGACGAGGCTCGCGCCCACCGCGGCGAGAATCCGCCGCCACTTTCGCGGCTGCATGCGCCAGTAGCCAGCCAGCGTGGCGAGCGCTACCAGCGCCGAGATCACGGTCGCCATCCCCCGGTAGCGGCTGACCACGAGGGCTGCCGCCAACTCTCGCGCGCCCTGCGCCCGGAACGGCCGGATCACGTACATCGGGTAAACGACGCAAACCAGGGAAAGCGCCAGGCAGGCGAGCAAAATTAGACCAAACATCCAACGAGAACGAAGCATGAGACTTTGGACGATGCTAGCGGAAATCCAGAGCGGCGGACAATAATGGAAAAGGACTAGAGGATCAGAGGCGTGCCTCGCCCCTACGTCGTGTGCTTCGTAGGGGCCGGGCTTGCCTAAGGCAAGTCCGACCCGCCACTGCGAAATGACGGGGACGCTTCACCAGAGGTACGCGCTACCGCTGCCTAGGCTCGCCCCAGCTTCTCCGCCGCCAGCTTCGTTCCTTCAACCCGCGCGCGAATCTTCGCAAATGCGATGTCGCGCGAGGTGGATGTGTCGTCCGCGAACGGTGAGAAGCCGCAGTCGTCGGTCGAGCCCAATTGCGCGGCGGGCAGATATTCGGCGGCCTGCAAAATCCGATCCCGCACCTGCTCCGGTGTTTCGATCACCGGGTCAATGGGATCGATGACGCCGGCAAAAACAATCTGATCGGGATGCAGATGCTGGCGAATGATCTTCAAAACGCGTACCGGGTCCTTTTCGCTCGCCAGTTCAATATAGAAACGGCCCACCTGGAGTCGGAACAGAACCGGCAGCAATCCCGCATAGTCCACGTCGGCGCTGTGAGTGGCGTCGCGATCGCCGCCGGGACAGGTGTGCACGCCGATGCGTCGCCGCTCGCGCGGCGAAAAGTGGTCAAACACGCGGTTGTTCAAGGCAACGAAATTCTCCAACAGGCCGCCGGAGGGGTCGAGCTTCAGCGAGAGGCGGCCCTCGGTGAAATCGATCTGCACGCTATCGGCGCCGTGCACCAGGCAGCGGCGGATGTCCGCTACCGCTTCGTCCACCAGGTCCGAAAGAAACGCATCGCGCGAGTAACCGGGAAGGCCGGACTCCGGGTAAAGAAGGCTGAGTGCGGACGCCGAGATCACCGCCTGCTTGAGAGGCGCATCGGTCAGCCGGCGCGCCGCTGCAAAATATTGCGAAGCATAAGTGGCGTAATGGAACGGTCCCGCCGTCAGCCGCGGCAACTGGCGCGTGTGGCCGTCCGCGAAAGGAATCACCACGCCATCCGGCGCCAGACGCGCGAAGCCGGCGAGCGGATAGGTCGCGAAGCTGGGCTTGGTTTGTTCGCCATCCGTGATGACCGGAGAGCCAGTGGCCTCAAACCGCTGGATGGTGTCCCGAAGGGCGGCCTCGGCGATCTGGTCGAATTGTTGAGATGAAATGCGGCCCGCCAGCTTGTCGCTCCAGGCCGCAATTAATTCCGCGGGACGCGGGATGCTGCCGATGGGTTCAGTGAGTATGGGCATCCGTGGTGATTAGGATAACGTAACCGAGGCGGGTACGGAGCCGCAATAGTCGAAACAGATCACGGTCAGTCAAAACGGGACGCGCGTTCCATCTCGAAACACGCCGCTTTTCGGGCGCGTTCCAATGCGGAACAAGACCCGCCGCTTCGCAAATTTCCGCGCTGAATCTAGGTAGTTTGACTGATGTAGTTCGCTTGGCCCAGGCGTTGCAATAGAGATTGTGCCCGGCAGCAAACGCAAACCGAATGCGGCGCCCGGCAGATCGAAAAATATGCGACTACAAACAGCCAAGACGAGCACTCTAACCACACCCGCACGGCGTAGACTCAAAGTATCGAATGCAGTCCGGGACCGGATTGTGCTCGATCACCTTCCGCTGGTGAAGGCTATCGCGGTGCGAGTCCACGAAAACCTGCCTGTCCACGTTGATCTGGACGACCTGATTCACGCAGGCGTGCTGGGACTGTTTGACGCCGCGACGAAGTACAACCCCGCAAAACAAGTTGTCTTTCACAGCTACGCCAAGTACCGAATCAAGGGCGCGATTCTCGACAGCTTGCGGCAACTCGACTGGGCGTCGCGCGACTTGCGCAAGCGCCAGAAGATGGTGGAGGCGATCACGCGCGAGCTATCGGATAAGCTGAAGCGCGCTCCTACCGAGGCCGAGATCGCCGAGAAGTTAGGCGTGGGCATCGATCGCTGGCGGCGGATGGTGCTGGAGCTGCGGACCGTAGGACTCATGTCGGCATCGAGCTACGCATCCGACCGGGAACAGAACAGCACGCCGGAGTTTCCGGCATCGCGCGAAAGCCAGCCGGACAACATGTGCGCCCATGAACAGTTGCGCCAGGTCCTGAACATAGCAGTGAAGACACTGCCAGAGCGCTATCAGAAAGTGGTTACGCTCTACTACTCGAAAGAGCTGACCATGAAGGAGATCGGCGGGATTCTCGGCATCAACGAGAGCCGGGTTTCGCAGATTCATAAGACAGCGCTCGAGAAGATGGCGGCGGCGTTGCACTCGGCGGGCATCCACTCGACGGCCGCGCTGGTGTAAGTGCTGCTCGCGTCGGGTCTCTCGCGCCCAACCATGGCACCCGCGTCCTGAAGCCGCGGGTCGTCCCACGCACCCCACGTCCCTTCTCGGTTGCTATATACTTTCAGCAACTGCAATCTCCACGACGAGGTGTGCGAATGGACAATAACGAAACCCGCCAGATAACGCGCCGCGCATTTGCCGGTGCAACCGCATTCATGATCGTTCCGCGCCACGTTCTCGGCGCACCGTTTGTCCCGCCGAGCGACAAAATCAACATTGCGACTATCGGCCTCGGACGCCAGGGCCAGGCCGTCACGCAGGAGTTGCTGGCGCGGCCCGATGTTCAGGTCACAGCGATCTGCGACTGCAACAAGGGCAGCATGAACTACGTCGAGTACAATTCGAACGCGCTGCTGACGTCCTGGCGCCGGCTGATGGGCCCGGGCTACGAAAAATGGGGCGAGGATCTGACTTCGCCCGGTGAAGTCCAGCTCGCACGCGAATTTCGCACCAGCCTCGGCATGGGCGGCCGCGAGCCGGTGAAGCGCGCGATAGAGGCCTACTACGGTTCACGCAAAGGCTCCGCGTCCGGCGACTATAAAGGTTGCAATACGTACAACGACTATCGCGAGCTGTTAGACAAGGAGCAGGGCATTGATGCCGTGTACGTCGCCACTCCCGACCACTGGCACGCACCCATCGCCATCGCCGCCATGCGTAAGCGCAAGCACGTTCTTGGCCAGAAACCCATGGCGCACTCCATTGCCGACGCCCACCGCATGGCCCACGCCGCGCATGAAATGAAAGTTTCGACTTCGCTCACGGTCAACAATCCGTCGAGCGACGCAACCAAGCTGTTGATCGATTGGATTGGCGACGGCGCTATCGGCCACGTGCGCGAGGTTCACAACTGGTCGAGCCGCCCCTTCTGGAAACAGGGCATCGACCGGCCCGCAGAGTCGCAGCCCATTCCCGATGGCCTTGACTGGAATATGTGGCTCGGTCCCGCGCCCGAGCGTCCGTTCAATAACGCCTATCTCCCGTTCGTTTGGCGTGGCTGGTACGATTTCGGCTGCGGCTCGTTCGGCGACATGGGCTGCTACAGTTTCGCCGGCGTCTTCAAAATCCTGAATCTCACGCCGCCCACGTCGGTCGAGGCATGTTCGAGCGAATCCTACGACGAGACTTTCCCCAAGGCTTCGATCGTCCACCTGAACTTCCCCGCCAACGGCAGCCGGCCGCCCGTGCACATGGCGTGGTATGACGGCGGAATGCGGCCGCCGCGCCCCGCGGGGCTTCGCGATGAAGACCAGCATTATTTCGAAAAGGGCGAGGAAAACGAAGGCATCATGTATGTCGGCGACAAGGGATACATTCTCGGCGGCTTCAACGGCAACAATCCCCGCGTTTACCCGGATAACCCGAAATACAAGACGCCGCCTCGCCGCCGCCGCGGCGAATACGAGGGCATGCGCGATGTCGCCATCGACCAGTGGATGACCTACGCCAAAGGAAGCGGCCCAGCTCCGCTCGCCAACTTCGAAATCCAGAGTCCAGTGACGGAGGCCTTCCTGCTCGGTTGCCTGGCCCAGCGTTTCCCCGGCGAACGCCTCGAGTGGGATGCTGCCAACATGAAGATCACCAGCTTCGAGAAAGCCAACAAGCTCGTCGATCCGCCAGTGCGCAGCGGGTTTGGAGGTTAATGCTGGCTGGGGCAGTACAGCCCGGCCTCGTGTCGCGCCGCCACATAACGCCTGCGAGAACCGGCACCTAACGCGCTCTCGCTGAGATGACTCCCGATGGCACGGATTGTGCAGTGGCATTCGTGCCATGTGCTGCAGAGTTGCCCGATCGCTTGCTCTGTTTATTTCCGTTGTAGCGTCGGTTCATGCCGAATCGCTAGTGAGAATGCATTACTACGTCGGGCGCGAGCCCTCCCAATGGAAGGTCGAGAGCGTGCGGCGGAATGTAGCGCCGCTATCGGCGCCCGCATCGTCCTCTGCGAGCACGATCATCTCTGCCGGAGGCGGCTATCCCGTTTCTGTTGTCAGCATCACCGAGGACGCCGCGGGAAATACCTACGTCATCGGCAACTGGCTTGTCACCAGTCCGAGCTACGCTTTGTTTGTTGTTCTCCCGCCGGCTCAAACTTCGATCGTAGTATCGAAAATCGATCCGACCGGCGCCACCGTGTACGTGACGCACTTGGGCGGCAAGGGAAACGACTCGGCAACCGGAATCGCGGTGGACTCCTCGGGCAATGTTTTCGGCGTTGGATATACGTCATCGCCGGATTTCCCGCTGCTGCACGCCGCGCAGAGCATTCCGGGCAGCAGGAAAACCGGGTTCGTTTTCAAGCTGGACGCGTCCGGGGCGCTGGCCTGGTCAACGTACTTCGGGGGCACGGATCTGGGTACCGCCAACATTCAGCCAGTCACTGCATATTCGGTGGGGAGCAGCGTGAATGCGGTCGCGGCGGATTCGGCGGGCGACGCCTATGTGACCGGCACATCCGACCAACCCAACCTGATCACTACGTCCGGCGCGTTTCAAACCAAAGGAAACGTCAGCAGCGGGATTGCTGACTACAGCAGCGCCTTCGTAGCGAAATTCGACCCTTCGGGAATGCTCGCCTACTCCACGTGGCTGGGCGGATCGAATCCCAATTGCTTCGGCGGATCTGCCTGCATTGGGTACTCGAAAACAGACGCGGCGGGCTCGATCGCCGTGGACAGTGCCGGAAACGCATATGTGGCCGGCCAGACAAATTCAGTCGATTTCCCGACAACGCCCGGCGCGTTTCAGACAAGCTGCAATTGCCCGCAGTACTTTTTCGATGGTTTCGTAACCAAGCTGAACCCGGCCGGTGCGGGACTGGTTTATTCCACTTATGCCAGCGGCGTTGCGCCTTCCGCCATAGTGCTGGATAGCAGCGGGGCGGTGTACCTTGCGGGGGAAACAACCCCATCCTTTCCGATGCCTGCCGGCCCGACGCAGGCTTTCGCCGGGACACTGAATCCCGCGGGATCGGCGTTGACGTCTTCGGCCTATGGGGGCGGAACAAGCGGCTTCTCCGCTGCCACTGCGCTCGCCCGCGACAGCGCAGGACACGTTTTCCTATCAGGCAAGACGACCTCCCCGGAGTTTCCAAACTCCTTGCCGGACTTTCCGGCCGGTCAGAACTTCCTCCTGGGACTCAGCCCGGATCTGACCAAGGTGCTGTACAGCGTTCGCATTCCTGCTGGAACCAGCGACGCGGATGTGGCTGTCGACCCCTCGACCGGCGACCTGATGGCGGCCGGCTCATCGGGTGATCTGATGCGCCTGACGAGCTTCAGCGCCCCCCTTCCGCCGATCCTGGGTGTGGGTAACGCGGCCAACTGGACCATCGACAGTGCGGTCGCTCCGCGGGAGGTCGTGTCCATCTACGGAATCGGCATCGGGCCGCAGCAACCTGTGACTGCGCAACCGTCTGCCGGCGTCTATCCCACATCGCTTGGCGGCGTGCAAGTCTACTTCAACAGTCATCCCGCGCCCCTGTTGTACGTTTCCGCGAACCAGATCAACACGGTGGTGTCCGACAACCCTTTTAATCAATTCGGTATGGAAACCGTGACGGTGGTCCTCAACGACATGCAGTTGCCGGCTTTCACGCTGCCGCTCACCGCGAACATGCCCGGCATTTTTCGCAATCTTGACGCCAGCGCCATCGCCCTGAATCAAGATGGGACGCTCAACAGTCAGGCAAATTCGGCTAAGGCCGGAAGTGTCATCACCCTCTGGGGCACCGGTGCGACTGCGCTGATCGAGCAAGTACAGGGCGGCGTCGAGGTAGTGGGGCCCAACGGTATGAGCGCCCTCCAGCCATTGCTAACTCCCTTCGAAGGTCCGGCCCCCAATCTGATTCAGGGAGTTTTCCAGGTTCAGGTGCAGTTGCCCGCATCCGGCTTGGTCAACCAGCCATTGCAGATTCTCGCGGGAGGCAGTTTCTCTCCTATGGTGTACGTCTGGATTGCGCCTTAGCGAGGTTGCAAACGTCACTCCTTCGCCTGCGCGTACGGCACAAATCCCCGCGCCTTGGTCTTGATCTTGTAAACCGACGTCGTCGCCGTCAGATATAGCGTGCTCCAATCGGAATCGCCCCAGGCGAGGTTGGCGGGCTGCTCGGGGACGACGATGGTCCCGAGGTGATGGCCATTCGGGTCCCAGACCCAGATGCCCTCGGGCCCGGTGACGTAAATGTTGCCTTCGCGGTCGACCCGCATGCCGTCGGGAACGCCCGAGTGCGCCGGGCCTTCTTCTTTGCCGAAGAGGCGGCCGTTGCTAACGGAGCCGTCGGCGGCGACATCATAGACGTGAATCTCGCGCGTCGCGCTGTCGTCTATGTACAGGCGTTTGCCGTCCGGCGAGAATGCGAGTCCATTGGGCTGCTTCAGGTCTTTCGTGAGCAGCCGGAGCGATCCGTCATCGCCCAGCCGAAACACTCCCTGGAAGGGAAGCTCCTGTTTCTCGCCCTTCACCAGGTCCAGCGTGGGATCGGTGAAATAGAGCGCGCCGTCCGGACCGGTTACGATGTCGTTCGGGCTGTTTAGCTTTTTGCCCTCGTATTTATCGGCCATCATGCGATAGCTGCCGTCCATTTTCACTTCGACAATGGCGCGCAGAACGCTCGCTGTGGTGATGAGCCGGCCCTGGCGGTCCAAGGTGCTGCCGTCGGGGTCACCCGTTTGAAAGACTTTTTCGCGGCGGCCGTCGGGAAAGAGGCGGAAGATCCAGTTGGTCTCTTCGTCGCTGACGTAGAGGAAGCCGTGCGGATCCCAAACCGGGCCCTCGGTGAACCCGAAACCGCCAGCGACCTTGTCGAGCCTGGCTTCGCGATCGAACAGGTTCCAGAAGGCGTCCGATTCGGCTTTCAGCGCAAACTGGCGCTCGGGACGGCGGCGACCCTGCTCTTGTGTGATCTCGTAAGCCACAAACGCAAATTTCTTCGAATCGGGCGACCAGGAATTCACATTGATTGTTCCCTGGCCGCCGAAAAGATCCAGCACCTTTTCAATTGGCCCCGGCTTCAATTTCTTGCCCGGCAGCGGCATCATGCGGAACTGGATGTTCGTGCGTTCGTCGTGCCCCTTGGTGCCGTGGGGAAACGAGAGGAAGACCAGCCATTTTCCGTCGGGCGAAGGGTGCGGAAACCAGTCCTCCAGTTCGTCGCTGGTCACGCGCTCGGCTTTCTTGTCGTCCGGCCCCGCGCCATTCGCCGGCAAGCGCCAGATGTCCCAACTGCCGGAGCGGTCGGAATTAAAGTAGATCCAATTGCCGTCGGGCGAGTAGTCCGGCCCATCGTCGTAACTTTTCTTCGACGTCAGCCGCTGCTCTTCACCGCCTGTTACCGGCACGCGAAACAAATTGAAGTTGCCGTTGCGCTCGCCGACAAATGCCAGCCACTTGCCATCCGGCGACCAGCCATGAAAATAACTCGGCGCTTTTGGCGTCATGAGCCGCGGCGGCTTGCCGTCAAGCGCCGTCAGATACACCTGCGATTCCTCCGACGACGCCGAGCTGCACGATATCGCCAGCAGCTTTTCATCCGGCGAGAAGCTGTGGTCGTTATTGCACTGGTAACCCGCCGTTCCGATGTCAATTTTTTCCGGCTCTCCGCCGTCCAGCGGAATGCGATACAGGTCGCCGCCCGAGTTAGCGATGAGCTGTTTCCCGTCGCGTGACCAGTTGGGCGCCTCGAAGAGCTTGTCAGTCGTGTAGACCACACGGGTCGATTTCTCGGTCACGTCGTAAACCGAGATCTTGCTGTGGATTTGCGCGCGTGGCTGCGGCGCTTCCACGCTGACGTTGGAAAACACCGCCGTCTCCAGAACATTCTCGTCGTGCGAACAGACGCCGATGCCCACATAAACCGGATCCTGGAGCTCGACTGTCACCGGCGCCGCGGCGGTCAGTCTCTCGCCCGGCTTGCCCACCCGCATGACGAACCGGTTTCCGCGCCGCTCGATGCGAATGCTCACGGGCCCGTTCACTTCGGAACGCACTTCCTCGGTATCGGCGCCGGCGGTTGGCCGGTATTGCAGCGAAGTAAGCCCATCACCATGCAGCGCCACGTCCGCATATGCCGAGTTCGCATCCAGGCTCTGGCGGATCATGAGCACGGCCTTGCGGTGATCTTCCTTGCCTGAGCCGATGAAGTGGACGTCCGCCATTATGTTAATGTCGCCGGAGAATTTTTTCCAGGCGAATTGGAAGGCGTCGACCTTCTCCCACATGTTGTGGCCGCCGCCCGTCACGCGGTACTCGCCGCTCGTGGCGTTGTATTCGACCGAGCCGGCTTTGGGATTCTCGCCGACGTCGCCGTGGGCTTCAAAGATGCCCACGCCACCCTGCTGTGCCGCTGCCGCGTTGCAGAAGTAAAGGGTCGCCAGGGCCGCCACTAT
>Ga0335081_10008096_pt1 | contig 16854 bp, 19 predicted proteins | sample Lox_Sample_35_FD_206713 | JGI IMG/M metagenome (GOLD analysis project Ga0335081, IMG submission 206713) | Soil microbial communities from Loxahatchee National Wildlife Refuge, Florida, United States - Lox_Sample_3.5 | ecosystem: Environmental > Terrestrial > Soil > Wetlands | place: USA... | reverse complement strand
AGATGATGGCTGACTGTGATGGGAGATGAGCTGATCCAGGGACCAGGCGAGCTGGTCCGCTTGGCGAGTTGGCAGCAGGTCCTTGATAACCGCCTCCGAAATTCCCGCGGCGACTCTGCAGAAGGCTGACTGCTCGTCGGCGGTAAGGACGGTCGGTGCGGGCTGGCCTGGCCGTACCACCCCGTCAATGGCACCTGTGGCGTGGTTGACAATTAGCCGTCGGTGAACGAGAGAATTCCGGAGCACGTCAGTTGAGGAGTAGGTCAGCAGGGCGCGGGACCAGATATCAGGATGGCCGTGGAAGGGGGGCACAGGCGGAACTCCCTGACCTGCTGCCTTCTTGACCTTGAGCGTGATGGTGTAGCTCCACCCCCGGTCATAGGGCACACCTGCCCGTTCCAGGGCCAGCTCAATCAGCTGATCAAGTACTTTCCACGCGGCGCCGAAAAGGAGCGGGCGGATGTCGTCGGGACTCAGTTGATCCCCAGTACCCCTCGTCGAATCGCTCACCCCCACATGGACAGTCGCCGGGCTCAGGCCCACCGAGACGCTGGTTGAGCTGGGGTCCTCCAGTTCTATGACGGACGTTCCCTGTGATCTCGGAATCAGCGGGGTGGCCCGGTCGAGGATGTACCTCTCGAATGCCGTGTCGTCTTCAAATTCCCTCAGACTAGTAGGCATCCGGGTCTCCTCTCCAATGGCTTGACGCGGAGCTACCTGCCCAGCACCTCTTACAGGTCATGGACACATCCGCACATGCCGCCGGTCCCTAGTGTCCAATGCGGTGGCCCGGATCCGAGGGGTTGGGTGACCCCGTCCGTGGTGGGTCACGACAGGTATCGAGTGCCAAGCGCCCTCGGGTCTTGGGCTGCGATCGCGATGACGACCTCGACGTACTCAAGTCCATCCATGTCGAGCTCGCCCTCCAGATCCTGGTATATCCCGATGCGGCCGTCGAGCATGACCCCTACCTGGCGGATTAAGCCGGACGGCAGGTTGCGGGGGTGAAGCTTTCCGACATAAGCCATGTGGTACTCGTCGTCGAATTGAGTGGCATGTGCGGCGTCGAAGACGGCTAGGGTGGCTGGGGGCCTTCCGTCCTCCACGGCGGCTGGGTCGACCGTCTCGCTGGAGGCGTAGATTTGCTGCACTGCTACGCCCGAGGCCATGGCTCGAAAGCCAGTCGGCGCGAGGCCCCCGCCGCCATGGAAACGAAACCCGAGGACAGCCTGCGCTAGATCTAGGTACAACCTCCGAAGATGCGCTACGGAACCTCGCAGTTCATTCCTAGTAGCATCGTCGTGTGGCAGCAGCACTGCGGCTCCCGTCTTCGCGTGGAAGGTCCGCGTGCGGGCGCCAGCATAGATGTCGGTCCTGACTGCATCTATAGGGTCTCCGCTTGCGGATGCGTCGGTGTAGTCCGCGAAGTCCACGATCGCGGCCGCTCTGCGGAGTGCCCTGTCAAGCCAGGTCCTTTCCGGCTCGGCTGGGCGTCCGTTTTGCCGCAGTTGCATCGGTTCAATCGTGCTTAGGATCGCCTCCAGCGCGAGGTAGTAGTTGCGAAAGGCGTCTACCAGGTCAGTGGTCGCCTGCCCAAGCCGAAAAAATCGAAAACTCGGATGCCAGCTGAGCATAGGTTCGGGTGTGGGAGGAACGAGGTTGCCTTCTCGGTCTCTCACTTCTCCTCGAGCCTCGAATGTTGGATTGAACCGCGTGGTGGCCCAGATTCGGCATGCGAGTGACCCGCCTGTGCCCTTCCACCAGACGATATGCTCGTCGGCCACGGCAGCCAGCGTGCGTGCCATCACACCCTTAACCGCCCAGATATCAAGGGCTTCCTGTGCGACACGGATCGACTCGTCAAGAGCACTGGCGATGCCCTGACTACGGATGTTCGAGAGACTGACTACAAGAGCCCGCGAACCCTTCGCCGACGAGGCGGCCCCGGAAGCCAGCGTTAGCCGAGTCGACTTCCGGGCGGGTTCCTGCAGGTAGAGCACCGCCCCATTGAGTCCCTCGAAGGTCCGTCCACCAAACGCCGACATAGCATCCAGCCTATCGACGCCGATCAGGGATTTGCACTCGAAGCTTGCTGATGGCGGTCCGCACCGGCGTAAGGATTTGGCTGGGTCCGTAACCCAGCCGACGGGGGAACATCCGGTCATCCGCGACGAGTCCCAGCGTCGTCCAGTCGAGGCGGGTCACCACGGACCGTGACTTACGCAATCTTGGCATCTGGACGTGGCCACCAGGTAGGGGCGCTCCCCGCCCGTGGCATGCAGTTGTTCACCGTTCCCCAGGCGTTCCCAGGCACGCGGCGTGTCAAGCGTGGCCCAGCGCCTATAGTCCGGGTCGTCACCCTTGTGCGGGCATCCGGGGAAGTGCGCCATGCCGTTCCGAGAGATCAGCAATTCACCGGCGGCCGCCGTGGCAGCATGGCGTCTTTCTGTCAGCCCGTGCTCACAGAAGCCGTGGTCCATCTCGCATAGCTCGCGATATGCCATGGAACTCATGATGACGCGCCGTAGAAGAAGGCTGCAGATTCAGTGGCATACCCCGAGTCGGAGCCTGTGCTCAGCATCCGCATCCGCATATAGTGCGGATACTTGGGTCACGTGGCCTGCGGTGAGGATCGTGGGTCGCGGCGGAGTGGGTGTGCGCTGGGGACTTCGACGAGGACGATGCGGGTGCCGTCGGGGTCCTCGATCCACATCTCGGTCAGTCCCCAGGATTCGGTTACCGGCCGGCGCAGGATCGGGACTCCGGCTGCCGCCAGGCGCTCGTGCTCGGCGTGAATGTCCCGCACCTGGAGCCAGATCATCAGCGAGTGCTCTGAGGTGCCATCGGAGTGCCCGGAGACCTCCAGCAGGCCTGGGCCGAGGAAGAACACGATGCCGGGCGACGTCGGCGGGCCGAATTCCCGGTAGACCGCCAGGCCCAGCACATCCCGGTAGAACCGTTGGCTCCGGCTCAGGTCGGCAGGTCGCAGCAGGATCCGGCTGCTCAAGATCTCCACATCACCATCCTGGCAGGCCGCGCTCTGATGGCCGGAAATCACTCCCGGGGGGCAGAGGCCTGCAGGTCCGGCTGGCCGTTGCCTGCCGCCTTGCCCACACGCGTCGGCGGCCTGCCCCGAGTGCGGGGGAGGCCGCCGATGCTGGGTCCTAGCTTCGAGACTTGCGTGCCTGCCAAGCTGCCAGCTCGGCAGTGCGGCGCGGACAGTCGGCTGTGTGGCCGTCTTCTTGTTGGGGGAGCTCGTCCCAGGGGCCGTGGTCGGTGATCTTCTGGTGGCAGGCCGGGCATGTCCAGATGATGTTGCGCTGGCCGGCGATGGAGCGGTACTGCAACGCGAAGCTGAAGGCTTCGTCGGCGGCTGACTCCTTATTCGCGCTGGCCACTGCGTGAAGATGGAGCGCGCCGGCGATCTGGTACCAGCTGCGTTCGGCCTGTCGGGCAAGGCGGATGTGCTCGGCGACCAGGTCGTGGGCGGCCTGCTCCAGTTCTGCTGCGGCTTCGAGGCTGGCCAGCGGGTGCTGGGCCGCGAGGTCGGCGGTGTGCTCGGCTGGTGGTGGCAGTTCGATCCGGGTGCGTGGGTCGCCGCTGAGGCGGAGCACCATGTCGCGGGTCGCTCGGCCGGCCTTGTCCCGTGCGGCCGCCCGGATGTAGTCGGGGGCGTGGTAGTAGCCGGGCCGGGGGTAGTCACTCACGGAGGTGTGCCTCCTGTTGGGGGATTGGGCAGGGCAAGCGCCGCGATCTGTTCTTGGCGCTGCAGGGGTGGCCAGGTGGCGGGCCCAGCGGCGCCTGGTGGTCCAGGACAATTCGGCTTGCTGGCCGGAGAGCCTGTTGAGCGTCCAGGCCCGGCTGGGCAGTCGCGGGTCCGCGTTGCTGCGCAGGCGCCGACGTGAGCCATTCTTGTCGTTGGCGGCCACCGTCAGCGCTCCGCGAGGGCGATGAGGGCGGCACCGAAGCCGGCAAGCTCGGGCCCGACCGTCCCGGCGCTGAGGTGCCGGGCCAGGCCGGTGATGGCTGCTGCATCGGCTGGTGCCAAGAGAGGGCCCTCGTCGGCGAGGCTGCGGAACCTGTCCGGGGTGATGCCGGTCAGGGCCCAGCGGAGGAGTTCGCGAGCCTGGTCCCCGTGCTGGCCGGGGTCTTCGATGGGCGGGACTTCTGCGTAGTTCTCGAACCCGCCGAGCATGCCGGCGATCAGCAGATCGCATTGCGACACGAGCGCCAGCTCCGCGACATCGGCCCCGACGCGTGCGCCTCCCGCCGCGAACGCCTCGGCCAGCTGGTGGAGCTGCTGGTAGCCCACGCAATACAGCGGGCAGGTGCTGTCCTCCCATCCGCGCACGGTGGCCGGGCTGACCGCGGCCATCCGGGCGAGGCGGCGGCGGGTCATCCGCGCTGACCGGCGGGCGGCGCGGATGAAAGCCGCGCCGATCACTCCCGGCCGCGACTCGGACGGGACGGCTCCCGTGGCGCTCGGGGGACGGATGAGTTCCATGGCGGCAGTCATGACGCGGACTCCTTGCCGCCCGCAACTACCGCATGCCGGGTGTCGGCCTGCTGGCACCACCCGGCACAGGCGGGCTGGCGGGCGGAAAGACCGAGCAGGCGGCGGGACATGGCGGCGCACAGCCCGGGTGGCTGGCACGCGAAGCAGGCGACGCGTTCCTGGCTGCGGATCCCGGCTCGCAGAATGGCGAGCGGAATGGCGAAGATGGTGATGACCAGGAGGGTTAAGCCGATGACGATGGTTGTCATGGGGCTAGCGTGCGACAGAGGGTGCGGACGTCGTCACTGCGCTGGTGGACGGCTGCGAGACGTCCCGGCTAGGGTGAAGCCGTCCTGGACGTCCCGCGGATCCGGTCGGGTGCATGCCGAACGAACGGTTGCGAGCCACGCTGCTCGAGCGCGGCCTGACACCGGCCGCCCTGGGCGATGAGCTGGGTGTTGACCCGAAGACGGTGGAGCGTTGGATCTCGGGCCGGGTTCCCTACCGTAAGCACCGCTTCGCGGTCGCGGCCCGTCTGGGCCTGGACGAGGGGTATCTGTGGCCGGGTGCCTTGTCCAAGGAGCAGGTCGCGGCGGCGTCGGATAGTGAGGTGCTGGCTATTTACCCGCACCGCTCGGACGTCCCGCGCGAAGCCTGGGAACGGCTCTTCAAAGTAGCCGAACGAGATATCGGCGTGCTCGTCTACTCCGGCCTGTTCCTGGCCGAGGACCCGGTCCTGCAGAAAGTCCTTGCGGAGCGGGCCCGTGCGGGGGTCCGGGTGCGGATCCTGCTCGGTGACCCAGACAGTCCCCATGTGGCTGAGCGTGGCGCGGATGAGGGAGTGGACGGCATGATGGCCGCCAAGATCCACAACGTACTCGTGCTGTCCCGGGCCCTGCGCGGCATCGAGAGCACCGAATTCCGATTCCACCGGACGATCCTGTACAACTCCATCTACCGCGGAGACGATCACCTCTTGGTGAACACCCACATATATGGTGTCCCGGCGGCCGGGGCGCCGGTGTGGCACCTGCGCAAGGTGGCCGGCGGGGAGATCGCGTCCACGTACCTGGAGAGCTTCGAGCGGGTCTGGGACTCCGCCGTCCCGGTGCCGGGGTGAGGCGCTGATGGGCCGCCGGATCGACTATCACCATGACCCGGACGCGCCGGCGGCGAACAGCATCGTGCCGTCGGTGAACGTCGCGGTGACCAACGACGCGGGCGAGGTCCTGCTGATCCGCCGGTCCGACAACGACAACTGGGCACTGCCCGGCGGCGCAGTAGATCTGGGAGAGTCGCTGGCGCAGGCGGCGGTCCGGGAGACCATGGAGGAGAGCGGGATCGAGTGTGAGATCACCGGCCTGTCCGGCATTTACACCGACCCCGGGCATGTCCTCCTGTACACCAGCAACGGCGAGGTCCGGCAGGAGTTCTCCATCGTGCTGACCGCCCGCGCGACTAGCGGCCAGCCGACGCCGAGCAGCGAGACGTCCCAGGTGAAGTGGGTGCCGCAACCCGAATTGGCTGACTACCAGATGGACAGGTCGATGCGGCAGCGTGTCCGGCACTACACCGAGCGCCGCGCCCAGCCTTACATCGGCTAACAAGCCAAGGCCGGGACCAGTCGCCGCGACCGCGGCACTGCCGTGCGGGGTGACTCCACACAGCAGGTCAGCGCGCGGGTGACGCGATCCACGGCGGCTGTGAGCTGCGGTGCCGACCAGGCGAGAGCGCGGGTAACGAGGTGCTCGGGGCCATAGCGGCCCCGGATGTCAGCCAGCCTTTGCTCGATGCTCAGGTGCAGCCCGTCAGGGCCAGTGGTCATATCGCAGTAGATCAGCGCGTCGCTCAGATCGCGCGGGGCAGGCTGGAACTCGCGGGCCAGGTCGCCAGCCAGCCCCCACTGCTCGGCTTCGATGAGGGCGCAGGAGTGGTGAGCGACCAGGCGGCACAGCAGGTCGTCGGCGTGCCGCACGTCACGCATATAGCGGGCGCCGTCGAGGGGATGGAATCCGGTTTCTTCCACGGCGGGCGCGTAGCCGATGTCGTGCAGCAGCGCGGCGGCGGTCAGCAGGTCGGCGTGGTCGCCGAGGATCGGGGCGAGGGTGCGGGCGGCAGTGGCAACGCCCTGGACGTGTGCCCAGCGGCGCGGCAGGGGTTCGGCCAGGAGGGTGCGGGCGATGTCTTCCGCCCAGTCGATGTAGGTCATGCTGCCGAACGTAACCGGACTGTGCCGGACGTTCACGGACGCGGCCGGGCCATCTTGGGACGTCTCCAAGATGTCCCGGCGCGAAAGCGCCCATAACTGGGCGCAACGTCAGAGGCTGAGTACCTGGGGTGACTGCCGGGCTGCGGTGATCCGCCGCGCCGCACCCGCCGGATCGTTCGCGGGATGGATCGCGTACACGGGCCGTCCCTCCCGCAGCCGCCCGGACGGCCACCAGTAGTAGCCGTGCCAGTAGCCGATCGGATGGCCGTTGTCGGGGATCAGCCACCCAGAACCCCGGGCCAGGGTCATGCCCTTGGACTGGACGTTGCGTTCGGCAAGAGAATGCAGCAGGTCCACCAGGGCCTTGCTGGACGTCACGGCGCCCAGCCCGGATCGGTGGTGGTTTTGCGGCCTGCGCCGGCTAGGAACCTAGCCCGGCCGGGGACAGTCGGCTGGAGGCCTTCGGGGCGCCAGGCCCAGACATTGGCCAGCCCAGGCCGGGCGAGCGCGAGGCCGTCGAACCAGGCGGCGATCTCACTTTCGGTCCGACCTGTGACAGGTGCGGCCTCGCTGTAGCTGTCCTGCAGGCAGCGGATCAGCTCCGGGTCGGTGCCTGTGGACGTGCCAGCGCTGATCACCAGATAGCTGCCCGGCGGCATCCACGCCCGGTATGCCGCCACCGCACTGTCGGCCTCGTCGGGAGCTAGGAAATGCAAGACCGATACCAGCAGAACGCACACCGGCGCGTCAGCATCGATCCCCGCGTTGAACGATTTTCTCCGTAACAAGCATCCCGGGTCGCGGATGTCGCCCGCGACCACGCTCACGTTCTCGTCGGCGGCCAGCAGCGCTCGGGCGTGGGCCAGCACGACCGGATCGTGATCGACATAGACGACCCGGGCGCCGGGGTCTGCCCACTGGGCAATCTCGTGCACGTTGGGGCTGATGGGCAGGCCGGAACCGAGGTCGAGGAACTGCCTGATGCCCTGCCGGGCTGCGAACTGCACCGCGCGGCCCAGGAATGCGCGGTTGGCCCGGGCGATCGCGGCAACCTCGGGGAACTGCTCGGTGATCGCGTCCGCGGCAGCCCGGTCGGCGGCGTAGTGGTCCTTCTCCTGGAGCCAGTAGCCGTACATGCGTGCGATATTCGGCTCGGTGGGGGAGAAGCTGGCTGGCTGGGTGGCTATCAGGTGCCCGCCCAGTTCGAGGGCATCCCGCAGCTCGGTGACCTGGCCGGTAACGACGGTGTGCGGGCTTCCGCCCTGGTACCGGCTGCGCGCGATGTACCGGGAGCGGCCAGGAGTCACTTCCCGCCAGATCCGGTACTCCGGAAACTCATCCCGCAGCACCGTCAACTCGTCGCTCACCGCTGTCGCCTCCGCGTGTCGTCTGATCTTGTCGCCCCGTGACCTGGCCATGCACGTGGCTGCAGTCCCGGGTTCGTGGCTCCAGGCTCGCGAAGAAGGCGGAACTTCGGTACCTCCGCTGGGGACGACTAGGGACGTCTTGAGCTAGAGTCGCAAGTGTCCTCGTGCTTCTTGGGGAGGCACCGGCTTGAACGAGACCTTGTGCCGTGCGCTCCTCCAGGCACGGCTCACCGAAGAGGATGTCGCCGGCCGGTTGCAGGTCGATCCGAAGACGGTCCGGCGGTGGCTCGAAGGCCGGGTGCCCTACCTGCGTCATCGCTGGGCGCTAGCCGCCCTGCTCGGCTTAGATGAGACCGATCTATGGCCTCAGTTGCGCGGCGCGAGGTCCAGGCCCGACGAAGTTCAGGCCGTCTACCCACACATGGACGCTGTACCGGAGGACGTGTGGATGCGACTGTTCGGCTCGGCCGAGCGCGAGATCGGAATCCTTGCCGCGGCCGCCCAGCCCATTCTGGAGTCTTCACGCGTGCTGGCTGTGCTTGCCGAGAAGGCTGGGTCAGGGGTGCAGGTGCGGATTTGCCTCCCTGACCCAGAGGCCCTCGCCATCGCTCAACGAGCGACAATGCAAGGCTGCGGATCCGCGCAGGCAGGTGACGTGCGGCAGGCACTCGTGTACTTCGCGCCCTTACGCGAAAGCGGCGCGGTGAAGATCCGGCTGCACCGGGCCGTCGTGTACACCGACATCTACTATGCCGACGACGAACTCCTGGTGGCCCAGCACGCCCATGGCATCCCTTCCCGTGATGCTCCTGCCCTGTACCTGCATCGCACCGTGGACGGCGAGATGGCCGCCATCTACCACGCCAGCTTCGCATTTGTATGGGATGCTGTCGGTCACGAGACTGAATAGGGTCAGGTGGGCTGCCTTTACCTTTCTTACCCATAAACGAGGACCCGAAATCTTAGGGAGCTTGTCCGAGGGTTAGCTGGGCCGTCGTGCGTGTGTTCATCGTCGGCCAGAGTAGATGCCACATGATCAGTCACCGAGTCTTGGTCTCTGCCGACGAGGAGATTCAGGTAAACCAATCCTTTGGGCAGAACGTCAAAGCTGTGGCAGAGATCACCGGTGAGCTCGGCGTAAGCGACAGAACCCGCCGCAAGGCGGCTATAGGGGGAGAAATGAGACGAGTTGCGGCGGCTCTAGCCGTCGTGCTGGGCGCATGTCTGACGAGTGGCCTGGGGGCTAGCAGTGCTGCCATGGCCAGTACGGCTATCACCGTTCAGGGTGCAGTCAGCTGCGCGGACCATGCACTCGTTGGCGTATGGGTTCAGAGCAGTGGCGGAGGCAGTCGATTTGCCGGGTGGGGTAAGAGCTCCAGCGGTGGATATGACGGGGTATTTTCAACGACGATTACAACAGCACTACCGACGACATTGCAACTGCACGTGGGCTGCGGAGGCTCAACGGCCACTTGGTGGTCAGACAACTGGACGCCAGGTAAATCGGTAGGCGGGTCGGTTACTCTGGAAGCACTATGCAACGAGGGTACACGGCAGCCGGCGGGCGGAGCCAACTCGCGTTGTGCATACACCACAACGGGCGGAGAAGCCTCGGCTATCAGCTGGGCCGAAGGGCAGATGGCCCACAATCCTTCCGGATACTACCTCAAGTGCCTCAAGTTCGCGTTCGACGCATACGAACTCAGCAGCAGCGGTCACACCAATCTCCATGCGATGATCTCACCTCAACCTTCGTCATGGAACAACACCTACCCTGTTCAGATTTGGGGCCATTTCAATCATGGTGTCACCGGAGGGGGGACTCCCCCGCCTGGCGCTCTAGTCTTCTGGAAAGCAAGCAACGGCCAAGTTGTTGATAGTCATGCCGCCGTAAGCATCGGTGGTGGTTATGTGATTTCAACTGCCTATAATGGCAACCCTGATATTCACAAGGCCACGATGTCGCAATTCCCAGGTGCAATCGAACTTGGATGGTGGCTGCCGGCATAGCTGGGTGAATCCACTGGTGGTTGGGCCGCTCACCATCGTGTTCGGCCCAACCGCCAGCGTGAAGTGCTGCCTTCGCCGGGGCCTGGGTATTCGTCACGACCGCCTACGATGAAACCCAGGTTAGCCCGTGACATAAGTAATCGTCTGTCCGGCAGTCGCCGGGTAGACTAGTGCCGTCAGTTCTCCCTGGAGGGCTGGAAGTGGGCCCGGGTGGACCGCCGGACGACGGGAGCCCGGGCTTTGCGCTGTCCGGGGTCAGGTGAGCGTGAAGTGCACGACCGAGAAGGTGGTGGCCAGGCTCGCCCAGCAGGCATCGTCGCCGGTTTCTGCTAAGGATGCTGCGCCGGCTGCGATGTCGGGCAGCCACAGCAGCGGCTCGTCGACGGCCTGCTGCCAGGTGGCCCGGAAGGCCGCGGGTAGTGCCTGCTGGCGGCGGAGTGCGGCGATCATCGTGCGGTCGTGGGCGTCGAGGTCGGGGTGGCGGCGTTCGAAGACGACGGTACTGATTGCGCGGCTGGCCAGTTCTGCTAGCAGCCGTTCGATGCATTTGCGGCGGGCGCGTTCCTGGCGTCGCGGGGCCGCGTCAGTGGCGATGACGATGGCGCCGGTGTGCCGCAGGGCGGACATGGCGGTGATCAGCTGGCTGCGGCGCCCGCTGCTTTCGTCGCGCCAGTGCAGACGGATCTGCCCTCGTAGTAGCAGGGCGCGGAGCGCGGCACGGTGGTGGTCGGCTTCGGTGTCGGAGACGACAACGGCGGCGAGGATGTACAGGCCGTGGCTGACGCGTAGGGACTCGTCGATGTAGGCGGTCTTGGCGAGTGGCATCGGCGGTCACCGTAGGGCGAAGGGCCGACAGGAACGAGGTATCCGGTTCATCGACGCACGCCGTCTGGCCGGTCACGGTGTTGTGCGAGAACCCGGGTGGCCGGGTCGTTCTCCGTTGCGCGCCGTGCCAACCTGAGCGGGACGTCGATTGGCGGCCTGTTGGGCGTGCTCGCATCGGGTGGTTTCGAGGTAGAGCTGTTCGGCGAGGGCGGGCAGGAGCCGGGTTTGCCATTCGGCTTGGCTGGCGAGGGTGGATGGCTGTCGGCCGGTGGTGAGGTAGAGGACGGACCACAGTTCCATGAGCCAGTCGAGTCCGTAGAGGCAGAGCGGGTGCTGGTCCCAGCAGGGGCCGAGGGCGGCGGCGAGGTGGCCGTAGCCGGGACGGTAGATCTGCTCGACCCAGGCTCGGAGGCGGGCCAGGGCTTCCTCGCGTTCTGTCCCGTCGAGTTTCCACCACCGCGGTGCCGGGACCGGCTGGTACTCCTCGCCGCTGGTGCCATTGCCTTTGCCTGCCGTGATGGCAGTGAGCCGGGTGGCTAGGGCGCCTACCTGTTGGTCGAGGCCGTCAAGGGTGTCCAGCAAGGCTGCTTGCCTGGCGGCAACGTCGTGACTGGCACCGATTCGATCGCTCGCGTCGGCCAACGTGCGGGTCAGGTCGGCCAGGCGTTCTGCGGTTTCACGGAAGTGGGTGGCTTCGCGCTGGTCGAGGAGGGCGAGGCGTTCGGCGTGCTGGGTGATCTGCAGCATGACCCCGGTGATCAGGTCGCCGGGGTCAGGGGCTGGTGTGCTTATTGCCACGGATACCGGTCCGGGTCATCCCATCCCGACGGCAACGGCGGGATGATGTCAGCCTCGGTGTCGTCTCCGTGCCACGGCTCACGCGGACGTGGCATGTCGCGGAACCGCCCGGCTGGCTCGGCGGCGGTGAGGAAGGCGGTGGCGTGGCCTGCTCGGCGGGCTCGCTTGTAGGCGGGGTCGCGCCAGGCCATGGGCAGGCGCGCGATGACGGGGGACATGCCGCCGCGGAGCACCAGTGCGTAGCGGGCGGGGAGCTGGCTGATCATGTCCGGGCTCATGACGGGGTGGCGGGCGTACAGGTCGTGCCGGTCGTAGTGCGGGCCGAGGATGTTGCGGGTTTCCTTCATCGCGGTGGTGCCGCACAGGGCTGAGGCGGCGTCGAGGGTGGCGGTGTCGGAGATGCCGGGCAGCCAGATCTTGGTGCCGGAGGTGTCCATGATGATCCGCGCGCCGTCAGCTCCCCAGCGGCTGCGCAGCTGGGCTTCGCCGTGCGCGACGGTGATGATCTGGATGCCCTTGCCGCCGGAGTCCGCGAGCCAGGTCGGGACGGGGACGGGGCAGATCTGGGTGACCTCGTCTAACGCCATGAGCAGCGGCGGGTCGAGGCGGCCGCCGGGCAGCAGGCTGCCGGCCAGCGCGGCGGTGTAGTGGATCTCGGCGGCGAGGCAGGCGAACAGCGGCGCGACCGGCGCGTCCTGGCCGCGGGTCTCCGCGATGAGATAAAGCGTCCCGGCCTCGCGCAGGAACTCGGGGATATCCAGCGACTGCCCTTCCTCGGGCAGAACGCACCCCGCCAGGGCTGGGTCGGCCAGGAACGCGAGACTGCGGCTCATGGTCATCCTGACCGTCGAGATGGTCTTGTTCGCTTCGCCGCGCATCTCGGCCAGCTGCTCGGCAAGGTAGTGCGCCGAACCGGGCGTTATGGAAAGAATTTCTTCGGCTTCTTCGGGGCGGCTGCCGGAAACCCAGCGGGCCACAGTGCGCAGGTCCAGGCCCGCGAGCGCGGCGGCGTGGAAGTAGCCGCGCAGGTAGTCCGAGGCTTTGGCGGCCCAGAAGGTGGCGTCTTCGACGCCTTTCTGGCTGACGGCGCCGGCGAAGGCGTCGGCGCGGCGGATCGCGACGGCGGGGTCCTGGCAGCCGTCCAGAGGGTTCCAGCGGAAGGTGGAGGGGACGGCGCCGATGCCCTGGGGGTTGAACACGTGCACCGGGCCGCGGCCGGCGCGGATGCCGGAGGTCAGCTCGAACACGTCGTGTTTGGTGGTGGTGGACAGCACCGGGCCGGGGTAGTGCAGGATGACCCGGGCCAGCCAGCCGGTCTTGCCCGCGCGGGGCGGGCTGAAGATCACCGCATGCTCGTCCAGCGGCAGGCGGAGCGCGTGCCGGTAGTGCCCGCGGCCGGCCAGGACCGAGTAGTCCGCCGCGGGGGCGAGCAGCCGCTGGGCGAAGGTGAGGGTCGGGCGGGTGCGGCGGCTGTGGCGGAGCATGGCCAGGCGGCCCCACCGCCACCACAACTCGAGGATGGTGGCGAGCCCTTTGCCAGGGTGCAGGCGCAGGCGGAGGCGGATGCGCAGTAGGCGGACCCGGTGGCGAGGGAGCCGGCGGCCGTGGAAGAACGCCCACCTGACCGTGATCAGGACCAGCCCGGCGGCGGCGATCAGGATGGGGATTTCTTTCATGGCCGGGGTTCCGTTCCTGGGGTGGCCTGCTGATGCAGGGACTGGACGTGGGCGCGCAGGACGCGGCGGGCGGTGCCGGGGTGGAGGTCGACTTCGCCGGCGATCTCGCCGGCGATCCGGGCCGTGCGGTTGAGCGGTAGCCGGGGCAGGTCGTGGCGCTGGCTGGCCAGGGCGATCAGCAGGTCCTGCTTGCCTGGCTTGCCGTCAGCGCGCCGTCGGCGCTGAGGGGGTGCCGGTGCCTCGCTGGCGGAGAGGGCGTGAAACGGGACGGGTGGCGGCGTGGCGGGTGCGGTACGGCCCGGGGCGACGGGGCATTCCTCGATGACCCAGCGGCGGAAGCCGGTCAAGGTGCTGGCGGGGGCGAGAGACAGTCGCAGCAGCCACAAAAGCACGGCGCCCGCGACAGCGAGCGGTGTGACATCGTCGTCGGCGAGGTCCTGGCCGGTCGCCTGCATGCGGGCCAGCGCCCAGGCGCGGACCACGCCGATCAGGGTGTCGCTGGCCAGGGCGTACACGGCGGCGGGCATCACCCAGATGGCGGTGTCCCGCCAGCCGCTCCCTGCGGCCATCGCGTTCATCGCCAGGGACAGGCCGACGCAGGCGACGTTCAGCGTGCGGGGCCGCAGCGCGCGGCGGCCGTGCAGCGCTAACGCGATGCCCAGGGCAGCGAAGATCAGCGCCCCGGCGTCGGGGATACCTGCTTCGAGTGCGGAGATCGCGGGGACGTGCTTGACCTGGCGGACCATGACGTACTGGGCGTCCCAGCTGACCACCGCGGCGGCCGCGGCGAGGACCGCGAGGGCGGCCATCGCGTTGCGCAGCCAGGCCCGCCCGGTATCCGGCACCGGCACCGTCGGCAGCGGAGCGCCGTTCAGGGCCGGCCGGGCGTCCTCGGCCGGCGGGGTGGCTGGCCGGGGCCTGGTGGTGCTCGGGGCGCGCGTCACGGTGATCCGGGCCTCCTCGGGTTGACACCGGCAAAACGTTGACACATCTTATTTAAATTAGATGCTCATGAGCTGTCAAACGGGTTTGCGGCCTGTGCGGGAGGTGCTGGTTATGGCAAACTTGTATAGCCAAGAGAGCGGAGAAGGGGCAGGCGTGTCACCACGGTCACGGGCGGACAGCGCGGGTGCTGTGCCCGAGCGCAGGGACGTCTACGAACGGCTGGCTGATGAGCTGCGGCAGGGCATCGTGTCCGGCCGGTACAAGCCGGGGGACCGGCTGCCGTCCACCCTGGAGTTGATGGAACGCACCGGGGTAGCGAACCTGACGGTACGCGGCGCATACCGGGTCCTGGTCGAGGAAGGCCTCGTCGAGTCGGTCAGCAAGAAGGGCTTCTACGTCCGCCGCCCCAACGCGATGACCTGGCGGATGAATCCCCCGAAGGGCAGCCGCCGGGTCTCTCCAGACATCCTGGACCGTTGGACCGCCGATGCCGAGGATGCGGGACTGGCGCACCGGGAGGATGTCAGTATCGCGATCGAGGACGCGTCGGTGCTCGTGCTGGGCACCCCGGTAGGGGAGCGGCTCGGGCTGCCGGGAGGATCGCGGGTGCTGGTTCGCCGCGCTGTCCGCTATACGGGCTCCGCCTCGGAGAATGCCTTGGGCGAGGTTGCAGATTCGCTGGCCGACCAGTATTACCCCTACGAAGCCGTCCGCGACACCCCGCTGGCGTCGCCCGCCCCAGCCAGCCCGGCGGAGATCCTCGGCGGACTCGGGCACAAGCTGCGCGGGCATGTCGACGAACTGCGGCCACGCCTGGCGACAACCGAAGAGCGGCGGCTGCTCAGCCTGCCGCAGGTGTCCGTCGTGCTGGAATTGGCCCGCACCGTGCATGCAACCGACGGCACGTCCGTGGCGGTCCTGCATCAGGTCCGCCGGGGTGACGGAGCTACGTTCCAGTACGAGGTCAGCTACCCAGGCAAGTAGCTTCCCCCGGGATGCCCGGCGGACGGGAGACCCTGACCCGCTGCTCGCCAGACCGTTTGACAGCGTGAGAAATCTGATTTAAATAAGATATATGTGGTTTCGTGGTGTCAGCGCGGAGCGGGCACTGCTGGGCGCTGTCTTGCTGGACCCCGCGGGCCAGCAGCGGGCGCTCGACTTAGTGCAGGCCGATGACATGTGCCGGCCGTGGAATGCCCAAGTGCTGGAGGCCATGTGGCGTGTCCGTGACCAGGATGCGTTGCCGGATCCGCTGGCGGTGTACCGGGAGCTGCAGAACGACCCCGACCTCCCGCCCAGCGTGGCGCGGGATGCCGTGCCGCTGGCGGAACTCATGGAGGCAGCGCCTCGCGCCAGGCACGCGCCCGCCTACGCAGTCATGGTGGTCGAGAGCGGGATACGGAACCGCCTGTGCATCGCCGGGTGCCGCATGGTGCAGGCTTCCGAGACCGGCGAGCTCGAACCAGCCTGGCGGATGGCCGTACAAGCCCACAACGAGGTTGATGCCTGTACGGCACGCTGGCTTGCCCTGCCCGCCCCCCTGCGCCGGGAACTGCGCGGGGAGACCATAGCCGCGGCCACCACTCCAGGCAGTCAACGCGCGGAGGCACAGATCCCCCGTCCAGGTGGCGAGGAGGCCGTCGTTGCCGGCGGTGCAGCGGTACGGGATCTTGCCGCGGCCCCAGTCCGACTCGCCGCGGTCCGCGGGTGGTTGCACCCGGAGCATTTCGCCCGCCCTGAGGACGGTGCCTTATACGCGGTGATGCGGGACATGGACGCCACCGGGATGCCCGTCGATCCGGTGACGGTCACCTGGGAAGCAGCCCGCCATGGGGTGGACGCCGAGCCGGGCAGCCTGACCGGGGGTATGGGGCCATTCGCTGAAGCCAGCGCCCGGGAGGTCTACCGGCATGCCCAGCTCGCTCACGTAGCGCAGACAGGCCGGGACATCCAGGACGCGGCGATTAGCCCGAGGTCCTCTCCGCGTCAGCTGCTGCGTATGGCGGGGGACAGGTTGCGCACGCTGGAGACCCAGGCGGCACCTCGGACGGCACCAGTCCGCGAGAACGCCCATCCTCTGTCAGGTCGTGCCGCGGCTGCCCGGTGCGCGGCCGTCGAGCCCGAACGGGAGGCGGCGCAATGACGTGCTCACACTGTCGCTGGCAAGCGGGGCTGTGCATAACCCGCGCGCATGACCAGGTTGTCCACAGCCTGGTGTCTCGTTATCGGCGGCGGGATGGCGCGCTGTCATGCTCCCCAGATCCGGACGTTGAGAGGTGACATGACTTCCCTCCACCGCAGCCGTGCACGGCTGGAACATGCAGTCGGCCTGACGGCGGTCATGGACGCCGCCTACTGCGCGTTCGAGGAGTTGCTGGCCGTCATCCGCGAGCACGAGAATCCGGCCAATGGCCTGTTCGCAGCATTCATGTTCGCTGCGGCGTCGGCCGCGAACGGCCGCGACGCCATCTTGTTCGCACCATCCCTTCCGCCTTCCCGCAACGCCGACCGGCCCGCGCCGGAAGGAGC
>Ga0335081_10008095_pt1 | contig 16856 bp, 16 predicted proteins | sample Lox_Sample_35_FD_206713 | JGI IMG/M metagenome (GOLD analysis project Ga0335081, IMG submission 206713) | Soil microbial communities from Loxahatchee National Wildlife Refuge, Florida, United States - Lox_Sample_3.5 | ecosystem: Environmental > Terrestrial > Soil > Wetlands | place: USA... | reverse complement strand
TCATCCTTGCCGTTGAGCTTGAGCGCGAGGCGGTCATGTTTCAGCTTCGGGAAGACACGGGTCGTCACGGCATCGTAAAGCGGCGCCAGCCGCACGGTGCGGAACTGCCTGTCGCCCGGCTCGGCGATCTTGAGCAGCGCCATGTTTTTGAGATGCATGTCCCCGTCGGCGATCAGCCAGGCGAAGACCGCGCGCTTCACGATGATGAGCAGATCCTCTTCGGGGGCCGTGGACAGCGGGCGGACGGCGCGCGCGACGCGCTCCATGGTGCCATCGTACTTCGCGCTCGTCGGCAGATCCAGAACGGAGCACATGTCTTCCATCGCCAGGAACCGCGCGTCGTCATTGCTCTCGCGAATATCGAAGCGCTCCACAAGGAGCGCCGGCGGCATCCTGTCCGGCATGGCGACAAGCGCGGTCGCCGGCGCTTCGAAGCCGGCCGCCCGGCCGAGTTCCATCGCCATCCACTCCACGACCGGCAGTGCATCATAGCCGCTGGTGCCGGCGGGTTTGAGGATATGGGTGAACGGCTTTCCGGTCGCGGGCGAGAGAACGCCCTTTTCATCAAGGCACATGGGCGCCTTGATCTGCACGCCCGAGAGGCGCGGCGTATCCGCGCGCGCGTAAATCTGCGCGAGAGTGCGCTCGAAGTTCTTCTCGATTTCGCCCCGGCCGGGTCCTTCGTAGGCGCCGGTAAAGACGCCGCCTTTGGTATAACCGGCCAGCGGCTTCAGGAGGACGTCCTGCGGTAGCTGCCTGAGCTCCGCCTCCTGTTCAACAATCGTGATATTGGACGTGTAGCGCTTCCCGGACCGCAGCAGCGCGCGCTCGTCCTTGTCCTGGAGAACCTGCTCCAGCCAGCCTTCCGGCAGCAGCGAGACGATGAACGGGGGCAGTCTGCCGGGCGTTGTCTGCCGAATGAGCGGCGGTCCCTCGCCCTCGCCCGGCCTCCAGCGCCACTCGAACCCGTCGTGAATCAGGCGCCCCAGAGGCACGCCGTGCCAGGCGACGATTAGATCCAGCGCCGCCTCGTTCTTTGCGGGCGCAGCGCTCGGCCGTCGCAGGAGGTAGCGCTCCGCCGCCTCCCCCTCGCGATACCACTCGTTTTCGCGCGCCAGTGTCCAGACCGCATCGGCCGCGCCCTGTGCCGAGCCATATTCCTCGATCAGGCGCGCAGCAATCGAGCCCCGCATGTCGTCGTTGATCGATGACGCGTGCTCACTGCGCAGACGGAATGCCTCAAGGAAGCGCTGGCGGATTGATGAGACGGCAATCCGGAACTCGCCCATGCCGTCGTCGATGACGCCCTCGCCGACGGATGGATGCGCGGGGACCTCGTTCTGGATGATTTCCAGTGCACGGATGCGGGTGCGTTGCTTGCGCCTGGCGCTCAGAAAGAGGCGTCCGTCCGGGGTTGGCCCGAGCAGGACGGCGCTTGCCGCGGACAGGTAGGCTTGGGGGTACAGATATTTAGCGACGCGGACGGCGTGCCGGAGGACGGTGGCTTCGATGTCGTCGTCGGCATCGACATAAATGCCGCGCATGAGCTGTACCAGTTTTCCGGTCTCGGCCCGGTAGTGGCTGCGCGTCTTGTCGATCGTTTCGCCAACGAGGTGTAGCGCCATTCTAACCTTCCCGTACTTCAGGTACGACCAAGTTAGCATTTGCGAACGGCGGGTGGCAACAGGAATCCCGCTTTCGCGTACCTGAGGTACGGGAAAGTCGGCCTTCTGGCGGCCGTCAGCTTGGTTTGATCGCCTTGAGCGCCGTCGGGCCGTACAGGACGTAGTCGATCTCCGCAATTGCCTTGCGGGCTTGCGTTGCCGCTGGCTTGAGATTGTTATCGCCCACAAGGCGCGCGAGTGGCGCGATGTCCTCACGGTCCGACGCGGCAGCGATCAACAGCCTGAGGACCGGGAACTTATCGTCACCGAGCACGACCTTTCCGTCGGCCACTGCCATGATGCACGTCCCGACCGAGTCGGATTGCGCGAAGATCGCGATGAGCTGATCATACGCTGGCTGCAACGCAGAGGGTGCCGAGTCGCGCCGTTCCGTGAGGAAGTCGGCGAGGTTCTCACGGTTCTCATCGCGAGCAGTACCGTTTTTCGTCAGGGTGTTCGCCACCGCGCTGTTCGCGGGCGCAGTCTGCTTCGCAACTGTCGCATCAAGAAGCGGCAGGTAGTCCTTGAGAGCTTTCGCAAGCGTGGTGCTCTTCGCACCAGCTTTCTTCAGGAGCGCGGTGAGTTGTCCTGTCGCGTCGGCCTTCAATGGGCGCGCAAGGAAGAAGCACGGTCCCTTCGTGCCGATATAGTTCAATGCAGCCGCGATGAACGGCCAGACCACATGTGCCGGCAAACCATCGCTCACTTCCTCGGACGGGAGTCCGATGCCGTCAATCCCGAGCGCGCTGAACACGTACAATGCCGCGATGGGCGGGAGGGAGAGCACGCCTTGATCGAGCTGCGCGTTCGCCGTGCCGACGTACGCGTTCCACGTGTCCGCAGGATTGTCGAATTTCTTCTTCATGCCTGAGACGTAGATCGGGATCGCGTCCGGATTGTTCGGGTCTATCTTCGTCGCAATCCCTGACGCCCCCTTGCCGACCTTCACGAGGTCCCCAACCGTCGCATTCTGTAGGGTCTTGAGAAGGATGGAAATGTCGTGTGGTTTCGCGTTCACATGCACGTGCTGAAGCGCGGACAACCATTCCGGCGCATCCTCCGACAGGTCGGGTAGGACGAGGAAGATGTTCGCGAGCGCTGCACCAACCGCGGCCTTGTCCTTTCCTTTGACTGCCGCCGCAAGCTCTTGCGCGATGATCGTGCGTTCCTTCGGAAGTGCCGGAACAGCCGGCACGTCCTTGAGGTACGGCTTCCACTTTGGGCTGCCGGCGAGCAGACCGAAGAATTCGGCGACATCCTTGCCAACCACGAACACGACATCACTGGATGCTCCCTGACCCGCGTGAACCGCCGCGGCTCGTGATGTGAAGAGGATCTTGAAGCCCGCACACGCCTTGTCGAGCGCCTTGAGGTGGTTGGCAGGGCTCGCAATGCCCTGCGTCAGGAGGGACAATCTGGGGATGCCGGAGGCGAGGGTTTCCCGAAATTTCGCGAGTGCTTCTCCAGCGGTGATGTAGAATCCGGTGTCCTTCCTGATGATCGCTCCTGGTCCGAGGATCTCGTATAGACAGGAGGAGATTGCAAGTTCGGCGGCGATGCCGATAAGTCCGATCTCGATGGCACCGTCGGATTTGTTTGACTCGTGCGAGACGGTTTTGGGCGTTGCGAGCATGCCGAAGGCGGTGGTGAGTGCCCGTTGGCCGACGAGAAGTCGCCGGGCCGTTTCGCTCTTGAGGAGGCGTGGCATTGGTTTGGCCCCTCTAGTCTATCCGGCAGCGAAGACCATCGGTGAATGGTCATTGCCGACATGCGACAATCCCACCCGAGTGAAGCGCAGCCGCTACAAGTACCTTTCGAAGGTCGATCATGTGCACCAGTTCATGGCGGGCGAGGTCTATCTCCAGACGCTTGGCTATTTCCGCGACTATGAGGACGGCGCGTCGAGGCAGGTGATCGGCGACGAATTCGAATCAACGGCATCTGTCGTCAGGCGGACGGGCTTCAGGTCAACAACCTGACGCAGGGCGCGTCGTGCCCGCTGCAGATGGGCTTCGAATCCTCGGCGCACGCCGGGGAGATCTTCATCTTCTGCTTCAGCCTGGCGTCGTCCACGGCCTCAAGGAAGGAACCTGACGGACGAACTCATCCATGAATTCAAGGCCGCGGCCGTCGTCGAAATCGTCAAGCCTGCTGCCTTTATCAATCGATGGATCGCCGCCCTGCCTGCCGGCGCGGTTTCGTTTTGCGAGGAAGGTCGATTACTACAAGCCAGAGGACGTGCCCGGCAATATCTGGCCTCAACCGGACCTGATCGCCGCGACCAAACTCGCCCGCTTCAGCTATCAGCGGGAATGTCGGCTCGGCTCTTTGACAACAGGCGTGCTCGCCTTCGGAAAGGCCACGCAACAACTGGTGGATCGCAAGGTCCGGCCGTTGCCGAAGCCGGAGGAGCACCACAAGATGACGCTCGACCCTGGCGATCTGAGCGCGATCTGCCGGCTGCATGATGTCGCGCCCAGCATCGGGGATTGACAGGAAGACTTGACCCAGACGTGATGGCTGATACCCTGGAATTCCGGCAACAGAAAAGAATATGGGTGAAGCGGCGTACGAGCTGCACAGCCTCGGTTGGCACAATTTCCAGCAGCTCTGCCTGACGGTGACGCGGGAGATTCTCGGTCAGACCGTGGAATCGTTCCTCGATTCCAACGATGGCGGACGGGACGGGGCCTTTTCGGGCGCCTGGGTGCCGCGCGGCGCCGAAACGCTGAGCGGACGGTTCGTTATCCAGTGCAAATTCACCAGCAAAAAAGACACGAACCTGCACCTGGCCGATCTGTGCGACGAGTTGGTAAAGGCCCGTGGGCTCGTCGAGAGAAACCTCTGCGACGGGTATGTGCTGATGACCAATGCCGGCCTCTCCGGGACGGAGGCCCAAAAGATCGAAGCCGCTTACAATGCCGTCGGGGTCAAGGACGTGCTGATGTACGGCTCGACGTGGATTTGCCAGCAGATTCAGGAAAACAAGCGTCTGCGCATGCTCGTCCCGCGCGTGTACGGTCTCGGGGACCTGAGCCAGATCCTCGACGAGCGGGCCTATGCCCAGGCGCGGGCACTCTTGGCGTCCCTGCGGGACGACCTCTCGAAGATCGTCGTGACGGGTGCCTACAAACGGGCGGCTGCCGCGCTCGACCAGCACGGATTCGTTCTTTTGATCGGCGAGCCGGCGGCGGGAAAGACAACCATCGCATCCCTGTTGGCGATGGCGGCCCTGGACCAATGGAATGCCTCGACGCTCAAGCTGGACAAACCGGAAGAGGTGAAGGAGCACTGGAATCCCGACGAGCCGTCGCAGTTCTTCTGGATCGACGACGCCTTCGGCGTGAGCCAGTACGAATCGCACCTGGTTCATGGCTGGAACCACAGGCTGGCCGATATCAAGGCAATGCTGAAGAAGGGTGCTCGGATCGTGATGACCTCGCGCGACTATATCTACAATCGCGCGCGCCGGGATCTGAAGGAGGGTGCGTTTCCCCTCCTGAAAGAGAGCCAGGTCGTCATCGATGTCCGCGACCTCATGCCCGACGAACGGCGCCAGATTCTATATAACCACGTCAAGCTTGGAAAGCAGCCGCAGGAATTCCGGACGCAGATCAAACCGTTGCTGGAAGGCGTGGCGGCGCATCCGCGCTTCATCCCCGAGACCGCTCGGCGCCTTGGCGACCCTGTTTTTACTAAGGAACTGTATCTCCAGAAATACAGTATCGACCGGTTTGTCGAAAAACAGGAGCAGTTGCTGCAGGAAGTCCTGCAGGGGCTCGACGGCGACAGCCGGGCCGTGCTCGGCCTGATCTACATGCGCAGCGGCGCCCTGGAAAGCCCGATACAGCTCGAGGAGTCCGAGATCCGTGCGCTAGAGCGGCTCGGCAGCAGCCTCGGCGGCTGCACTAGCGCGCTTGAGGCGCTCAATGGCAGTCTTGTCCAGCATGCGCATGCCGAGGGCGCGGCAATCTGGCGATTCAAGCATCCGACCATCGGCGACGCGTTCGCGGCGCAGTTGATCCACAACCCAGAACTGCTCGAAATCTATATCCAGGGCAGTCCCACGGACGACCTGATGGAGCAGGTCACCTGCGGCGATGTAGGGCTGGAAAGAGCCGTCATCATCCCCAAGGGCCTGTTCCCGCTCATGCTCAGGCGGATGGGTGAGTATTCGTCGAGCCCGAAATACAAATTGCCGGTCTACGCAAGCTGGGGCGCAAAGAGCCGGATTATGGAATTTCTGGCGCGGCGCTGCGCGAAGGAGTTCCTGGCGTTCTATATCGAGAAGCATCCCGACCTGCTTGACCGCGTGGCGGAACCCGGCCTCATGCTGAGCGCGGTTTCGGAAGTGGACCTCGCCGCGCGGCTGCACAAATTTGATCTCCTGCCGGAGCCTCAGCGCCTGAAGTTCCTGGAGACGGTCACGGGATACGCCCTGCGCGGCGAGGATCTCTATGCCTTGAGCGACTACGACATCAAGTCGGTTTTCACGGATGAGGAATTCGAGGACTTCCGCCAGCAAGTCCGCAACGAACTGGTGCCCCGGCTCGCCGAGGTCCGGCGCGAATGGGAGTCCAATTTCAGCGGCTCCGACGATTCGGCAGACAGCTTCATGGAGCCGCTGAGGGACTCCTTCAAGGCCCTGAAAGACGAGTTCATGGGCGACGAGGATGTCGAGGCCATGGTCGAAAAGCAAACCGAAAGCCTGAATGAGTGGATCGCGGACCATTCAGAGGACAACTCCGACGACAAGCCCCGGCGCACGCTCGGCGATGTTGAGACGCCGGACCAGATCGAGGACACGCGCAGCATTTTCGATGACGTTGATGTTTGATGCAGTAGGCCTGTCGACACTATTCTCTCGGTCCGTCAACCGCGTTGTAACCAAGTGCATTTCGAGTTCGCCGTCGCCATTTCTTTTCAATAACTTGCATTTCTGCGAGAGGGTTTTATTTCAATGTTTTTGGGGAATTTCCGAGACAAGATCGTTTGACAAGCCTTGAGGGCCGCAAGCAGTTGATTCGCTGAAGGTTGTCTTTCCGGAAAGTTCAACGTGGCAGCCCATGGAAGCGAGTGCAAAACGGCCTTTTCCACAGCCTGTCACTTCGGGCAGTTGACAGGCCCTCCGCGTGTTATGACTGCCCGGATTCATGCTACTGGATTGACGATCACCTTGCGGATCAATAAGTTACCTCTGAGCTGCGCGTTCGCGCTGGACGGACGGATCTTGGGGCCACGCTGAACCCGCCCGTCAACAAACGCCACCGTGTCAATCGGATTTTGATATCTGTGTTCTTGGCTGCTAAAGCCTCCGCCTCTCCTCGGAAGCTATTGAAAACTCACGTCGTTTGGGCGGCAACGGTTTGCACCGGTGCATCGTCTGTGATATTGTAAGGTTGCCCCGCCTTGCAGCGTTTGTAGTGCGAGGATTGGTATGCCCACTCGGATGCGTTTCAACGAGAAGAAAGCGACCCAGGCAGCTGCGCGGTTTTTGCGCCACAGCAACGGACGCATGAACTACATGAAGCTCATCAAGCTTCTGTACATCGCGGACCGGGACGCCCTCATGCGATGGGGCCGCCCAATCACCACGGACAGCTATTTTTCCCTGAAACACGGTCCGGTGCTGAGTCAAGTCCTGGACCTGATCACCGAAGAGCCCAATCCGTTCGCCTCCAGGACTTTCTGGTCTGAGCACATCTCAGACCCGGAGCATTACTCGGTTTCCCTCAACGCCGACCCCTCGGATGATCAGTTGTCGGAGGCGGAGGAGGAGGCCATCGATGAGGCATTCGCCAAGTTCGGTCATCTGAGCCAATGGCAACTCGTCGACCTCGTCCACCAGTTCCCGGAGTGGCAAGACCCAGAGGGCAGCAGAATCCGCATTGAGTACGAAGACATTCTGAAGGCAGGAAACAAGACGCCAGAGGAGATCCAAGCGATCGAAGGCGAACTCGACGCGCTGTCCAGGATGGAAGCGCTTCTGGCCGGCCGATGACCGTGAGGTGAACGCCTCTGGCTCTCAAGTGCGGCGACACATTCCTGCTGCCCAAGACGGCGCGTGCGACGGAGCACCTGTGGGTTATCGTGACGGAGATCGACGCGAGCACCGGCATTGCTGTTTGCGTCAACGTGACGAGCCGCAAGCCTCACTCAGACGCGACCGTGGTCTTACAGCATGGCGATCACAGCTTCGTGACACATGAGTCCGTGATCAATTATCAGGATGCGCGCGAGATGCCGATCAACCTTGTTGAACAGGCACTCGCCACGCGAACGAGCCAATTCGTTTGCGTTCCGCACGATCCGTGCAGCCCGGAACTGCTGGCGCGTATTCGCGACGGACTGGTCAAATCGAAGCTGACCCCCAAGGGCATCAAAGCCAAATGCAAAGCACTCTGGGGAATTTCATAGCTGCTGCAATTCTGCGCACGCCCCAATTGTCGCGGTGCCTCTTATGCCGGCCAAAGCAGGAGGGACTAATAGCGCCTGGCGTTGCTGTATTTGAAAAAGTTGTGGCGCTGCTCGCGGACGGAATCTGCCGAGGATTGTGAAAGCGGAGCCGTCCGGTTGGCGATCGTCGCTAGCTGTTGGCGTAGTCGCAGATTCTCAGCCTCAAGTTCCTTCACCCTCTTCTGAAGGGCGGGAACATTGATCGCCGAGGCTGCGCCCGTAACTCGACCATCTTCCTGACCGCTTTTCGTCCTCGATTTCCGAACCGGCGTAGCGGACGGCTCTTCGGCTCGTCGATTCCGTTGCGCGAGCATGCGTGCCTTCATCTCGGTGGCACGGCGTTCAAACTCTTCCTTGCGCATGGAGGGAATTGTATCAACCCGCTCGAGTTCCTGGTACTCCGCAGCGGCTTCGACTGTCGCAGCGGCTTCGATGCTTGCACTGCGGGTTGCTCCAGTGCTGCGCGGGGGAGGATGCTGTTGTTGTTATGTGGAACGAGGAATTGGAACGCCGCGCCACACGCATGCGTGAGCGATACAGTGGCTCGGCGAGCACCACGACGGATCCTGAGCGCACTCGCGCCCCACGCGCCGGGAAGGCGCGTACCTCGACAAGTGTGGTAACAACTCGCCGGCCGACGATCATTGTGCCGGGATTGCCCGAGGTTAGTCCGCATGCGCTCCTGCAACGGGTGTGGAAGCCACTACACACGAATGCACTCCTATCGGCCTTGGGCGACGTTGATCCGCTGGTAGTGCGCACGGCGCGCAGCATTGGTAAACAACAGGTTGGGTTCGACGGGCTGGTCTCACTTGGCGGGTCCGGCGTGCTCGCGGTGGCAGCCAGTACACAGTCGCTACCGCTGGCGCTCCAGTTGTATCACGTGCTCTTGGTCAAGGTGCGCGAACACGGGGGTGAGGTAACCGCCACGGACGGGACGGTCATCCGCTGGAAGGATGAAGCGATCAGAATCCGGTTGCGCGAACATAGTGAGCGCCGCGAAACAACGGGTACCGACAGCTATCGCTCGAACACCTATTACCCCACGGGACGCCTTTCGTTTGCGGTTGTGCCCGAAATCGGTGGCGAATGCAGGATGCCGGTCACGGACGCGCAGGACGTCGAGAGCTTCCTCAACAAAGTCGACCGACTCATCAGCCGCCTTCCACGCCTGCGTGATGAGCGAGCACGACGCGAACGCGAGCAGGAGGAGTGGCGAGCACAGCTAAATAAGCGCATCGAACAGGAGCAGCACGAACGACGGCAATGGGGGGAGCAGCAAGAGAAGTTTGATCGGCTCACAAATGACGTCGATCAGTGGGGTAAAGCGGAACGCGTCCGCGCATACGCTGCCGCAGCCGAGGCGTACCTCAGCAAAGATGGACCCATCGAACGCGGCAGCCACGTCGATGGCTGGCTCCGATGGATGCACTGGTACGCGGATCATCTGGATCCCATCACGAGGCCCGACGGGCCACAGCAGGCCCCCGATTAGAAAATGCCCTGGTTTGCCGATTGACCGATCAATCCGCCAGTCTTGCAAGAAGAAATGGAGCGTTTTTCTTGCGAAACCAGGGCTTGGCGCCGCCTATTTCCCGCCTTTCTCGGCTGTCAACTGTCCGCCTCCTATCGCCCTACATTCGCCCTTTATTTTCAATAGGTTAAAGATTGGCGAGAGGGTTTTATTCCAATGTTTTTGGGGAGCCACAGCCTTTCTGTTTCAACCCCAGGTCCCGAAATCCTTGACACCAAGCGACTTCCGCCCGTCGCCGGTATCTGCCAGATTCCGCAGTTTCTTGCGATTCCCGACTTCTACGGGGTTTGAGACGAGAGGTCGCGCTGGCGCGCGTTGGACCCCAGGGGTCCGGCCCGAAGTCCAAGGATTCCGCTGCGAACTCTCCGGTTTCTCCGGTTGACAGGGTGAGGATCGCGTGGTGAAGCTCATGGAGATCCAGAAGCGCCAGATGGAGGAGATCCAGAACAAGGCCTCGGGCTTGTTTCACACGCTGTTCACCAAGCCGCAGGACTTTGGCAAGCAGCTCGGCAGCACCGTGAAAGAAGCTGTGCTGAAGCCGATCACGGAAGGTCTCGGTGACCTGGTCGCCAAGGCCATCCAGCCGCTCGTCTCTGGCATTGGCGGGATCTTCAGCGGGATCTTCGGCGGCGGAAAACAGGACCCGATGAAGGTCGCAACCGACGTGAACACGGCGGTGACCGCGCAGAACTCCGTTGCGATCGCGTCACTGACCGCGGTGATGGCGGCGGTTATGGGGATGGGCGCGCCCGCGATCGCCGCCCCGAGCGGCGTTCCCGGTGGGATCTCGCTTCCGGCCATCTCGATCCCTGCCCCGACTGGTGGCGTCTCCGGCGACGTCGGGGCAGGTGCGCCGATTTCCGTCCCGGTGGCGCCCGGCGCAGCCGGTGCACCATCCGCCGGAGCCACGCCGGCCGACATTCTCAACCTGCCGGCAATGCATGCCGGTGCGTCCATGAACCCGTTGGGAATGATCCTGGGCGCGAACCAGCGAGGAGGCACTTCAGGCATCTACAGCATGTTCACGAAGGCCGGCTTCTCGAAGATGCTGTCCAACCTGAAGGGAACCGTCTGGAACCAGCAGGCGTGGGACGCCTCGGGCGGCGGGTTTGGCGGTGGTGTCCAGGCCATAGCGAAGCCGCCCGCCGCCGGCGCGGCCGGCATGATGCTGGCGATGAACGGCCTGTTCGGTGGGAGCCGCGGCACGTGGGGCGGCATCGCGCAGAGCACCGCCGGTGGAGCACTCATCGGGGAGCAGATCGGCGGCCCGCTGGGCGCGGCGATCGGCGCTGGCGCAGGATTCCTGGCTGGTTTGGGCGAGAAGCTTTTTCGGCGTGGAGTCACCGGAGAACGAGGCGAAACGCCTGGTCAAGCAGCTCTACTCGATCAGCATCGACAACTCGATGGCGCGGCAGATCGCCGGGATCGCCCAGCAGAAGTATGCCGGCCACGTGAGCATCGCCGTTCGCGATCCGGACGTCCGCAAGATGCTGATGCTCTACTCGGAGGCAACGGGGCAGAAGATGCCGCTCTCGGCCACGACGCCGCAGTCGGCGAGCCTTGCGGAGATGGGCGGCAAGCTGTACCAGCAGGCGACGTACGTGAACGGCACGCCCTAAGCGTTCCAGAGCAACCTGCCCGTACTGGGCGGGTACGCCACCGGCACGTACCCGAGTCTCGGCCCGATGATGCTTCAAGTCAACGTCCAGGGCCAGGGCGCCGCGCAGTTCGTGGCCGGCCAGGTCGTGACGCCGGAGTTTGTGCAGGCCCAGTGGTCGAGCGCGGCGGCAGGCAGCAACGGGCGGTTGCAGAATTCGGCGGTGATACAACAACCGGGGTTGGTGATGCGTAAGCCCACGACCAATAAGCGCTAGACCGCGAGATCTCGTGAAGCATTCCTGGGGTACCTTGGAAGGATGGTGTTAGGCGTTGCCATAGCGCAGGCGATCGCAGGAGCGAACACGATTCAGGCGATGGCGGCGGAGTTTCGCCAGGCCGTTGTCGAACTCAAGGAGAGCGAGGGGAATACACCCGTCACGGAAATCGATCGAGAGTCGGCGCGGCGCATGACACGTGTGGCGCAGGAGGCACTGGGCAACGATGTTTGTGTCATTGATGAAGAACTTGGGGTTCAGGGCGATCGGAACGCGCGGTGGCAGTGCTATCAAGACAGCTGTGACGGCACGACGAACTTCTTCTTTGAACCCGACCGCGTGCTGCCCGTCGCGGGAGCAACATATGTCCGGCATGGCAGTACCGAGTGCTGCGCGGTCGCAGACCTATCCTGAAGTGCGTCTTATATGCCTCACGCGGTGGTGGGGTATGGATTTGCGGGATGGATGGAGATTTGCCACCCCAACGTGTAACGCTTGGGGCGTTGCCCCCAATCCCAAAACGTGTACTGCTCTTTGATGCATTGCTTAATGCGGAGACGCGTACAGCTGCTGGCGAGATGCTCAAATCATGCGGCGTTCACGCGCAGAACTTGCGCACCTATGGCTCGTGTTTGCTGCACCTCTGGCTGCTCGCAACGGGGAGAGCACACGTTGTTCTCATTGACGCGGTGAGTGGATTCTGGGACTTAGGGTTGCACCTGGCATGCCACGAGGTTGGCTGCCGAGTGACGGACGTGCTTGGAAGAGACATCGTCGGTCCTGGGCCAAAACCGTTTGGGGACATCCCTTTAGTCTTGGCCACCGCCCCGGGTATGCCGCATGATGAATTGGTTGCGGCAGCGCAACAAGCATTTGGCCGGGAGTATGCAGGGTTTCGCGGACCGTCGCGCTAACCGAAAGCACTTTTATTTTCGTAGGGCCGCATAATTGTTGCGTCTGAACCGCTTGATCGTGCGCCTCCGTCGGTGCTTGATAACTTGGTCCGAGAGCTCTCCCGCGAACGTAGCGACGCCGGTACCCACGAGCGCTGTGACCGCAGCGAATATGGGATGGCCGGCGAGCCAGATCACGAAGAACGGTCCGGTGTTGTGCAGCATCGCGACTATAGGCGGAGCGCCAAGCCCTACGCCGACAGTCTTCGTGATCGCTTCCATACGGCCAGCCTTCGGAAACTTTTCCGTTATATATAGGGCAGATACACCTCACCAATGTGCCGAGTCAGGTTTTGGTTCGCGTCCTCAAAAGACACTGAGGGAGTGGCAGGCGCAAGCTCCTTGAGCTTCGCAATATATCCGAGGAATTGGTCCGACTTTCGGATGTCAACAATGTCCTGGGCCGACAAAAGGTCAGCATTAAACGTGCCAGCCACGAGTGGAGTTCGCCTCTCTACGAGGTCGCTGGCGCCGCGGAGCCGAAGTAGGGCTTGGTAGGTGCCCGCATCTATGAGGGAGCGATCATGGTGCGGGAAGAGTCCGCCAACAGTTTGGTACTGGTTGGCGTGGTACACCTCATAAAGCGTGCTGACAGCATCGAGCAAGTAGTCAGCCGCCAAGATGTCAAGGTTGCGATTCCGATCCGCCTGCACAAGGTTGCGGACTGACTGATAAACGAACGGGTCGTAACGTCGTGTCCTGCGGTCGAATTGAAGCAGTGATCCGAGGTGGTCAGAGACGAGACGCTCGACGTCCGCACGCCGGAACCGAGGCCTCTTGAGATTATCCAGGACGAGCGCTTCGAATTTAAAGAATAGCTCTTTGACGCTGCGCAATTCTCCGGTACGCTCGGGCAGGCCTGGGATTGTGTCACGGTCGGCGAGGGCTCGCAGTGGGCTGACCTCTTCGGACAAGAGGAACTGATGTAGCAGTTGAGCGAACTCGGTGATATTCGCATTGGCCATGTCCGTGGGCCAATTTGCGTACGCGGTTGCGGTCTTGTCGACAAAAGCGAGAACCCTCGCACCGGTGCCACACCATGCCGATCGACTTGCCAGTTGTCCAGCAGCGCGTCACCGTGCCTGATCGCCGGGACGATGACTGCCCATCCTCAGAAACACAGTCGCAACGTCGTTCTCAAGGCATTCTGGGCGGTCTGCGATCGCCGAAAAGCGGGCGGAGACCGGACCATAGCAGGAGAAGTATGTGTCGTGAACGATGATCCTCTCGTACGACAGAGCGGCGAACTTCAGGTCTGCGTCAGAGAGTGAAGTCCCATTGACAATATCGAAACTGCCGCCGTACGTGTGTACGAAACGGTTCTCGGGACTAAGGCTGACAAGCTCCTTCTGCATGGACTCGTGGTTTCGCTTCTAAAGATAACGCGTATTTGTACCCGATGCCCTGAAGCCTTCAAACTGCACTGCCCAGCGGCCTGATGCCTTACTCGCTCTGCACCGCCTTCTCTGAATCGCGAGAGTTCGTCCAACTCCAAGCGCAGTATCACGATGGGACAACGCAGCGATCACAGCTCGCGCAGACGTCACGGAAGTCCTTCCGGCTCGCGCAACGGCTGACCGCAGCCCATGCAGCGACGCTGAAAGCGTTCTGGGATGGCCAGCAGGGCGGCGTCGTGCCATTCCTGTTCTACAACCTCGCCGAGGGTCACTACGATCCCACTGGCAACTCTACGCAGGGCCGGTACACGGTCGTGTTTCGCGGCAACTGGTCCCAGACCACCGGCATGCTCCGCACGGACGTGCCGCAAATCGAATTGGTCGAAGTAACCTGATCCAACCTCCATGTCCGACACCATCGGCCGCATCAGTGTGCCCGCGCTTGTCGACTCGGGCCTGACGTTCCCGTTGCCCAGCGACTTCGGCTACGGCTTCAGCCAGGACCGGCCCGTTGTCGTGAATCAGTTCGGCGAGCTCGATGCCAAGGCTGAGCAGCGCTACGCCGTCGGCCTCGGACCCCGCCGCTTCGCCTTCCGCCGCCAGCACCTCAGCATGCGCGACCGTGCTTCCCTGGTTTCATTCTGGGAAGCGCTGCAGGGCGCGTGGAAGTCGTTCACCTACAACGTCCCGAATCCCGATCAGACGACCACGCCCACGAAGGTCACCTGGGAGTACGCTCCGCTCGCGATTCAGTACCTTGCCAACGCCTGCCAGACCGGCTTCAACTTCATCGAAGTCCCCGACCCAACCGCCGCGCCAAGCTACGCGGTGAACAGCACGTGCCTGCGGTTTCCGTCTGCCGGGCTCCAATCAGCGTTACTTTCCCAGGTCCAGCAGATCATCCCTCTCGTCCACATCCGCGTGCGCGAATCCGCGGTGCCGGACATCTACCTCTCCGATCGCCGCGTCACCGTCGGCAGCCAACTCTACCTGCCGCGCGTGCTCGGCATCGGCGAGCCTGGCTCCTCCGACGTCATTATCTCCCAGGACATCAAAGGCACCGCCGACAACGTCCAGTTCACGTTCGGCAACGCCGACCGCGTGATGACGCAGTCGGCGAACAACACCGATCTGAAGTACGCCCAGGTCGATCTGTCGCTCTTCCACGTCAACTCCGGCATCCTTCTCCAGTTGTGGTCGGGCTTCGTCATCAGCTTCGTCGCCGACGGCAGCCCACAGTTCACCGTGCAGTGCAGCGACGGCCTGTACCAGATCACGCAAATGTATCCGGTGCTCGCGATCTCGCGGCAGTGCTGGAAGACGTTCAACGATGGCGCCAACTGTCCATACGCGGCGCATGGGAGCGGCGGCGACCCAACCACCTGCGATTACTACTTCGATTCGGCCAACGGCTGCCAGGCCCACGGCATGACGCAGTACTTTGGCGGCCATCCGGCCGAGCCGCAGGGCGTCGTCATCAAGGACAACTCGACCGGCCTGTGGGGCTTCGGGCGCAGCACGGTCACAGCGACGTCGATCATCTCCGACACGATCTGGGGCAACGCGCTTCAGGAGATCTGGTGCAACGACGACGGCGACCCGGGCAAGGCGTTCTGGGTGAACTGCATGATCGCCGCCGGCCGCGACGAGTCCGATTTTTACGACGCGCTCGGCATCGTGGGCGCCGGGCCGATCGGCAGGTATACCGGCATGCTGGTCTACCAGAACGCTGACGGCTACCGGTACATCATCGCACCCATGCTGGACGGCCAACCGCCGCACGGCTTCAAGGTGGACGGCGGCCTGAACGTCATCTCCGACAATCCCACGATGGGATTGCGCGAGGTCGCGGGCGCCGACCCGCAGTCGGATTCCTTCTCGCTGGGCCAGGGCACGCCGCAGGTCTGGGGACCGCAACGCGCGGCGGGCACGGCGTTCCTCGAGATCCGCCGCACCGATCAGTCCGGAATCCAGCCTTCGACCACCGACCAGCACCAGATGCAGGTGCCGATCTCCCAGGGACTCACCGGCTGGACATGGGATCAGAACGGCAACCGCACCGCGGTAACCGGTCTGACGAATCCCTTCTGGATCGCGGTCAACAGCTTGCTGCGCGTCCTCGGGCTGGCTGGCGCGCCGTCGGGAACGGAACTGAACCAGATCGTGCTGTCGTCCCTGGTTGTTGGCGACGGCAGCGGCGCGGCCGAGATAGCGGACACGCTGGTGACTCCGGTTGTCGGCTCCGGCGTGGAGAAGCAGTTTCGTTTCCAGGGAGTGCTGGCGCAGCAGAAGCCGTTCCGCGATTGGCTGGTTGAGATCCTGGCATGTGGTCTGGGCTTCTTTACCTGGGAGTTCGGCAAGCTGAAGGTCGGCTGCCGCATCAACGCCTCCGCTGTCGATGCCTTCACGCTCGGCAACATCCTGTTCCAAAGCCTGCGCCTGGAGCCGCTCGAGGCATCATTCGAGCACCTGATCATCGACTTCGCCGACCAGGCGTACCAATTCCAGGCCAACACCGCCGAATACCAGGACAAGAGCCACGCCGCCTACTTCGGCCGCGCCGGCGCACCGCTGACAGCCCGCCAGCACCTGGTCGGCTGCGCCACCATCTCCCAGGCCTTGCGCCTGGCGGCCACGCGTACGCGTGAGGAGATCGGCGGCGTGAACTCGGCTGAATGGCGCAACGCCCGTGCGGCCACATGGAAGACCACCCTGCTCGGCCTCGGCAACGAGGTCGGCCAAGTGGTTTCGATGACCCATCCGGACGTGCCCGGAATGAAGGGGACGTGCTCGGTCACGAGCGGCCAGTGCGGCAACCTGACCGGCGACCCGCTCGACAAGTTCATCGTCAACAAGGAAGTGCTGATCAACGGAGTTCAGTGCACTGTGACGCAGATCTTCACGGCGCCGGACTACAAGACCGTCACCGGCTTCGCGGTCTCGCCGGCACCTGCGGATTCGACCAACGCCACCTTCTG
>Ga0335081_10008094_pt1 | contig 16856 bp, 15 predicted proteins | sample Lox_Sample_35_FD_206713 | JGI IMG/M metagenome (GOLD analysis project Ga0335081, IMG submission 206713) | Soil microbial communities from Loxahatchee National Wildlife Refuge, Florida, United States - Lox_Sample_3.5 | ecosystem: Environmental > Terrestrial > Soil > Wetlands | place: USA... | reverse complement strand
CGTAGCGGAATTGAAGCAGCGCGCCGCCCCTCTTGTAACCACCGAACCGGGAACCAACAACGAAGATCTGGCCCCGTTCGGAGCGGCCATCGGCGACGCCCGGATGGTCGCCCTCGGCGAGGCCGCGCACGGCACCCGCGAGTTCTACCGCCTGAAGCATCGCCTGTTCGAATACCTCGTCTATGAGAAGGGCTTCACGGTCTTCGCACTGGAAGCCAACTGGCCGGAGTCTCTGGCCGTGGACCGCTATGTCAAGACAGGCCAGGGCAATGCCAGAGCCGCCCTCGCCGGCATGTACTACTGGACTTGGAACACGGAAGAACTCCTCGACCTGATTGAGTGGATGCGAACCTTCAACCAGGCCACCGGCCAGCATCCCATCCTCACCTTCACGTCATTTGACATGCAGATGGCTCGCCTGGCCGGCGCCGCGGTACAGGATTACCTGGGACGCTACTCGCCCGACGATGCGGGCGCCGCCGCCGAGACTTATGCCCAGACCCAGATGCTCGACACGCGCCGGGTCCAGATTTATGACGAGCAGGCAAAAGCGCTGGCCGATCGTGCCGCCGCGGTGGTCAATGTCCTCGATCGGAAGCGAGACGAACTGGTGCCGGCATCTTCACTCGAAGCCTGGCGAAATGCCCGGCACGCCGCCGCGGTCGTCTATCAGTCCTGCGCCATGCGCATCCCGGGAAGAGGTCCGGTCTACCACGACGAATCCATGGCGGCCAACGTGGAGTGGCTTCTGGATGCCTACCCTAACCAGAAGATCGTGCTCTGGTCGAACAACTCGCACGTGGGAGTGACGCCCGCGCCCGACGAGGTGAAGAGCATGGGCGCCCGGCTCCGCGAAAAGCACGGCAAGGACCTGTACGTGGTAGGCTTTGCTTTCCACCGGGGCCAACTGCGGGCTGTCGGCCTGGAAAACGGAAAAGCGGCGGCGCTCTCCGTCTTCAACGCCGCTCCCTCTCCGGAAGGCTCCGGCGACGCGATCCTGAGCAGTGCGGGCCTGCCGCTGCTCTTCCTGGATATTGCCCATCTTCCGGCCAAAGGACCCCTGGCGCGCTGGCTGTCGGAGCCTCACCTCTTTCACAACGTCGGCACCAACTGGATCATCGGGGCCGCCGATGGCAATCTCGAACCCGGGACCCTCTCGAAGTTGTACGATGGCCTCGTCTTCGTGGAAGAGACCCACGCGGCCCGCGCCCTCGGAAACTAGGCAGCCTACGCCAAGCCCCGATCCGCTCTTGATCGCGGACCGGAACTCTCCAAACGGCTTGCGTATCAACCCTCTCCAGCCGCATGCCTTCGCAGCGCGGCACGCCTCTTAAGCTCCTGTTGAATCACCTCGCAAGCCAGCTCGTCGAGCGGAGCATCGAGTCGTGGTGCGCAGCCTTCCAGGGTCTTCACATCAGCCGGGCCGGGCTCTCTCCCCTCGCAGATTGCGTTCAGCACCCGCAATGCGACTTGCATCGGCTCAACGGCCGCCGGCACAGTGAGTTATGCCCTATTCTGTCGGCAGGGATTGCTCTCACTTGGGGCTGGGATCGAGGATGCTCCCCCAGATCACCTGGTATGCCTCCACCTGGTCGTAGAGGTCTTTGCCTGCCCGGACAAAAACGCGCATATTGGGCTTGAGGCTATCGGCATCCACCGTCTCCCCGTTTTCCAGGTACCGCGTGTCCTTGCGCAGCAGAATCGTTTGATCGCTTCCGTCGCGCGCATGCAGTACCAGGCGCTCAGCCGTCACGCGGAACACCACGCCCGAATACGTCAGGGTGCCCACCATGCTCCGTTCCGGCATCCGGTAGGCGCGCATCCGCGCCGCCAGCGAGCGCGGCGGCGGCGGATCCCCCATCACGTGGATGGTCCGCGCGTAGCGCAATACCGAACCGGGGACCGAGTCCGAAACCACCTCCACCTTCTCGCCCGGCTCCAGCCTCCGGACATCGATCATCTGGTTGTCGCGCTCCACATACGTCTTGGCGTCGAAGCGGTATCGGAACACCTGGTTATCCGCCGCCCGCACGCTGAATTCGCCCGCATTGGCCGGAGCGTCGCGCTCCAGCAGAACTCCACGGATCAGCGCAGGAGATTCCGGCGGCGTTTGCGCCATTCCTGAAAATGCCACCGGCAATAGCAGCCAGATCCCGCACATCCTCGCGCCTCCTGGATACACGGTACCATGGCCGGGCCGCATCGGCGTTCTATGATAGCCTGACCTGAAATGCGCAACACGCTCGTGGTGGCCGCCGTGGGCGCGTTGACTGCGTGCGCCTGGCAGGTCCTCGTCGCCCATTATCTGTATGGCGGCAACTGTACCGGCCTGTTCTTGACGGGAGAGCGATTTCCGCCGCCTCCGCCGCTGGCAGCCGAGATCCGCCGATCCCCCGGCGACGGCTACGACGGGCAGTTCTACCACTACATCGCGCACGACCCCTGGTTCCGCCGCGGCTTTGCACCCTACATCGATGCTCCCCGTTTGCGATACCGCCGGATGCTGCTCCCCGCGCTGGCGAACCTGCTGGCCGCCGGACAGGACCGCTACATCGACCGCACCTACATCGCCCTGGTGCTCCTCGGTATATTCCTGGGCATCTGGTGGACCGGTGCGTTCGCCCACCTCCACGGTTCCTCGCCCTGGCTGGGTTTGGGCTTCCTGCTGGCGCCCGGTGTGATGATCTCGATCGACCGTCTCGTCGTAGACGGCATGCTGGCCACCGCCTGCGCAGGCTTTCTCTGGTTCCTGGAAACCGATCCTGGTTGGCCACTCTACATCGTGCTGCTGGCTGCCGCGCTGGTCCGCGAGACCGGACTCCTGCTCTCCGCGAGCTACATCGCCGCCTTGCTCTGGGAGCGCCGCTGGCGGCGTGCGGCCGCCTTCCTGACGAGCGCGCTGCCCGCCGCGGCCTGGTTCTGGTGGGTCGCCCGCCATACCTCTCCGGAGGGCACGCCGTGGTTTCACGACTTGCCGCTCGCCGGGTACCTTCACCAACTGCTGCATCCCAATTCCTATCCGCTGGGAAGCTCTGCCGCTCTCGCGGTCGTCATCCTGGATTACGCCGCGCTCGCCGGAGTGGCCCTCGCCGGATACTACGCGCTGCGATCCCTGCGTCGAAAAACGCTCTCGCCCGACACCATCGCGATCGTTTGTTTCGCGGCGCTGGCCTGCCTGCTTCCCTCCGGCGATTTCTGGTCCGACCCTGACGGCTATGGAAGGATCCTCACGCCCCTGGTGCTGCTGCTGGCGTTGGAAGCACTCCGCAGGCGCCAGGCGGCCATGGCGCTGCCGATGCTCCTGGTTTCCGCCAGGCTTGCCGTGCAGTTCGCCGGCCTTGCCGTCCGAATGGTCAAGGGACTACCTTCGTAAGCACCATGGACCCTGTTGGCCAAACGACGATAAGATGCAAGTGAAATCATGACTCGCCTATTCGTTTCCGTTTTCATGGCGCTTCCGTTCGCCGCTGCCGCCCAATCGACCGGCGGCGAAGGCAAGCCGCTTCGGCTGGCGATTGCCGGGCTGGCGCACGGGCATGTCTCGGGATTCCTCAACAACGCTCTCCGGCGGCAGGACGTCCAACTGGTGGGCGTATTCGATCCGGACCGCACCCTCGGCATGACGTATGCGCAGCGTGCGCAGAACGGCTTTCCTGCCGACCTCCTGTTCACCGACCTCGGAAAGATGCTCGACACCGTGAAGCCCGAGGCGGTGGCCACCTTCACCAGCACGTTCGACCACGCCATGGTCGTGGAGGCATGCGCCGCGCGGCACATTCCAGTAATGATGGAAAAGCCGCTGGCGGTGGACATGAAACAGGCGCGCGCCATCCAGCAAGCAGCGGCCCGCGGCGGCATTGCGGTGATCGTGAATTACGAGACCACGTGGTACCGCAGCCATGCCGAAATCTGGAAGCTCATGAAGGAACAGAAAGTGGGCGGAGAGATTCGCAAGATGGTGGCCATGGATGGACACGAAGGCCCCAAGGAGATCCACGTGCAGCCGGAATTCCTGGCGTGGCTGACGGACCCGGTGAAGAACGGCGCGGGCGCCTTGTTCGATTTCGGCTGCTACGGCGCGAACCTCATGACCTGGCTGATGGACAACCAGCGGCCGGTGAAAGTGACGGCCCTCGCGCAAACCAACAAGCCGCAGATCTACGCGCGGGTGGACGACGAAGCCACCATCCTGGTGGAGTATCCAAAGGCGCAGGGAATCATCCAGGCATCCTGGAACTGGCCTTTCTCGCGTAAGGATTTCGAAGTGTACGCGGAGCGTGCGTACGCGATTGCCACGGGCGGGAACACTTTGAAGGTGCGGCTGCCTGGAGACAAGACCGTCGAGGAAACGCGTACACCCGCCGAGTTGCCGCCTGCCGAGCGAGACTCCATTTCGTACCTGACGGCTGTGGCGCGCGGCAAGCTGAAGCCTTCCGGCCTGAGCGGGCTCGAAAACAATGTGATGGTGACCGAGATCCTGGAGGCGGCACGCGAGTCGGTGCGCACCGGAAAGACGATTTCCCTGCGATAGAGCGTCAGGATTCCACTTCTTTGACCACGTGGGCGAACTTCTCCAGGTCGATGTTTCCGCCGGAGACGATAGCCACCACTTTTCCCGATCCCGCGCGCCCGGACATCGCGGCCGCCACCGCGCAGGCGGAGGCTCCTTCCGCGATGATGCGATTGCGCTCGGCAACCAGTTTCATCGCGCGAGCGGCCTCCGGAAGGGTCATCACCAGGGAGCCGTCCAGCAGTCCGCGCGCGCGCTCGAACATGTTGGCGAACACCACCTTGCTGCCGATGCCATCCACAAACGACGGACGGTACTCGACCGAACGCGGCTCACCGGCGGCCCACGACGCGGCCAGCGGCGCGCCGGTCTCGATCTCAGCGGCGTAGATCCGCACTTTGGGCGCAAGCTGCCGGAGTACGGCGGCAATCCCGCACGATAAACCGCCGCCTCCCCAGGGAATCACGACGGCATCCATGCCGGGGAGATCCTCCAGCAATTCCAGCGCGATGGTGCCGTTGCCGGCCATTACGTCGAGATCGTCGAAGGCATGGATGAAGGTGGCGTCCACGCCCGGGTAGGTGCGCGTCTCGAAGGTCCGCCACCAGTCCGCAAACGGCACCAGAATCGCCTTTCCTCCCATCCGCTCCACGGCACGGATCTTGGTTTGAGGCGCGGTATCGGGCGCCACAATGGTCGCGGGTATCCCCAGGCGCCGGGCGCAGAATGCCACACCTTGAGCCATATTGCCGGCCGACGCGGTGAGCAGCCCTCGCGCCAGCTTTTCGTGAGAAGTGCGCGCGACAACATTGGCGGCGCCGCGGATTTTGAAGGAACCGATCGGCTGCAAGCTCTCGAGCTTGAGATATACCGCCGCGGGCGCTTCGCCGTGGAACGGGATCAGCGGCGTCCGGAGAGCGATGGGCGCGATGTTCTTGCGGGCTTCTTCCACCTGGGAGAGGGTGACGGGCATCTCCCATATAGTAACGTCCCTGAAACCGCCATCTGGTATACTGCCGCTCATGCCACACATCGAGACGAATCCTCCGGGCTCCTTCACCTGGATCGAGCTGGCGTCGCCCGACCAGACCGCATCCAAGCACTTTTACCAGACGCTTTTCGGATGGGACGTGGCCGAGTTCCCGATGGGCTCATCCGGGACCTACGCGATCTTCCGGCTGGAGGGGCGGGATACGGGCGGCTGCTACACGATTACGCCTCAGATGCACCAGGAGGGCGTTCCTCCGCACTGGATGTTGTACATCGGGGCGGAAAGCGCCGATGCGACTACAACTCATGCCGCCGAAGCCGGCGGCAAGGTGGTGGTGGCGCCGTTCGACGTGTTCGAGTTCGGAAGGATGGCCGTACTCCAGGATCCCACCGGCGCGATGTTCAGCCTGTGGCAGCCGAAGCTCAATAAGGGAATCGGCATTTCCGGAGTGCCGGGAACCTTGTGCTGGGGCGACTTGAGCACGCCGGACCAGGATGCGGCCGCCGCCTTTTACCGCAAGGTGTTCGGTTGGGAGATCGCTCCCGGAGAGCACGACGATTCCGGATACCTGCACATCAGGAATGGGGAGCAGTTCATCGGCGGGATTCCGCCCGCGGCGCATCGCAATCCCAATGCGCCTCCTCACTGGCTGCTGTATTTCTACGTAGTGGACTGCGATGCCTCGGCGGCCCAGGCGAAGGAACTGGGTGCCGCACTGCATATGGGGCCCATGACCATCGAGAACGTGGGGCGGATGGCGATCGTCGCCGACCCGCAGGGTGCGGTGTTCGCGCTGTTCCAGCCCGGCCGGCAGGGGTGAGTCAAGCGGCGACATGGCGCGGGCACTCGTGCCGGGCACATCGGCGTCAGTGCGTGTGACTGAGGGCGGCCAGTTTCTGCTGTTTGAGCCAGCGCAACCGCCCCTGGTGCTCCTGGTACAAGGTGCCGAAGCCTGCCCAGTAGTAGCCGCACACAAATAGCAGCAGGAAGGGGATGGCGAAGAAGTTGTAAGTCTGGACCGCGAATCCGATCATGGCCGCGAAGTAGGACCCCACCAGGATCTCGATATACGGGAGCCAGCCGCTGCGGCGCCGGTATTTCTTGACTTCGAGGTTCACCGGACGGTCGCCAATCGCGTATTTGGGCGTTCGCGCGAAGGCTGTCTCCACCCCGAACAGCGCTTCCAGGACTGCTCGCGTGTTGATGATGGTGAGACCCACCCCAACGGCCATCAGCATCGGCAGCAGCAGGATTGTCCGCTTCCAGTTCCGGGGATAAAGCTCGCGCTGCGCGACCACGTAGAACAGCGAAATCGACCAGAACGAGGCGGCGATGAGCGGCATGTCGATCAGCACCATGTGCCACACGCCCATGTAAAAGCGCACGATCATCACCGGGAGGATCAGCGCGGAGACCACCACCATCAGCGGGTAAGAGATGTTGGGAGTGAGGTGCAGAAACGCCTCGGCCTTCACGCGCTTGGGGATCTCGGCCTTCAAGATGGTGGGCAGCAGCTTCTTGGCTACCTGGGTCAGGCCCTTCGCCCAACGGGATTGCTGCACCTGGAAACCGTGCATCTCCACCGGCAGCTCCGACGGGCAGTCCAACCCCGGCAGATACACGAAGCGCCAGCCTTTCAGCTGGGCCCGGTAACTCAAGTCCGAATCTTCGGTGAGGGTATCGTGCTGCCAGCCGCCGGCGTCGTCGATCATGCTCTTGCGGAGGATCCCGGCGGTGCCGTTGAAGTTGAAGAAATACCCGGCACTGGAGCGCGCGCCGTGCTCGAGGATGAAGTGGCCATCGAGCAGGATAGCCTCGACCTCCGTCAGGAAATTGTAATCGCGGTTGAGGTAGCTCCAGCGGGTCTGCACGACCCCGACCTTGGGGTCGGCGAAGTAGTGGACGGTCCTCAGCAGGAAATCGGGAGGAGGGCAGAAATCGGCGTCAAATACCGCCACGAACTCGCCGGTCGCGGTCTTCAGCCCTTCCTGCAGAGCGCCGGCTTTGAAGCCGTGACGGTTCGACCGGTGGTGGCATTCGATCGGGTAGCCCATATTGTGGTAGCGCTCCACCAGCGCTTCGGCGAAGGGCGCGGTATCGTCGGTGGAGTCGTCCAGCACCTGGATCTGCAACAGCTCTTTCGGGTACTCGATCTTGAGGACTTCCTCGATCAGCCGCTCGACGACATAGCGTTCGTTATAGAGCGGAAGCTGGATGGTTACCGCCGGAAGACCGGGGAAGCGCAACCGCGACGGTTCCGTCGTGGCCCTCTTCCGATACTTGAAATACGTTCGGATGACGTCGTAACGGTGAAGTCCGTAGACCGAGAGGACCGTGAGGACGGTGAAGTAAGGGATCAGCAGAGCCCAATCGAAGCCAGTCAGACGGTGGACGTCCGCAAACGGCGTTTCGGCAAACACCCGCTGCATCAAGCGCGAGGTGACGGAATGCGTCACGAGGAACGCCAACGGTGGACTGACAACCATATCAAAGGCCCGAAAACGCGCGGGCGAATGTGATCTGGAACTGGCTTATGAGCAAGATAATGTTAACAGATCGCAAGCGTTCAGGCTAGTAGTCCGCTGACATAGGGGGTCCTCCTTGCAGGTACCCTGGGAGTGCCCGTCCGAAACGCATTACCGGCGAAAAATCGTGCCTTCCTTCATGACGAAAAACACCTTTTCCGTCTGCCGGATGTTCTGTTCGGGATTGCCGGGGCAAGCCACAATGTCGGCGATCCTGCCTGGCTCCAGTGAACCGGTGACACCGCCGAGTCCCAGTAGTTCGGCATCCGCGGAAGTGCCGGCCTTCAGCGCGTCAAGGGGCTTCATTCCGGCATTCACGAGCTGGTACAACTCCTCCGCATTGCGGCCGTGGGGATACACCGAGGCATCCGTTCCGAGGCCGATCTTGACGCCGCGGGCAACGGCCCTGCGAACGGTCGCCTGAATGGCGGCAATCGCGAGCCTCGCCTTCTTTTCGATGGCCGGCGGCACATATCCGTCGGTGAGCATCTGGCGGAGCCCCTCGGCCGCCATCATGGTGGGGACGAGGTAGGTACCGCGCGCCTTCATCATGTCGAGGGCTTCATCGTCCAGGAAAGTGCCGTGTTCGATGGAATCGATTCCGGCCCGGATGGCGCGCTTGGCGCCGGCAGCCCCGTGAGCGTGCGCGGCGGTCTTGCGCCGCAGGGCGTGGGCTTCATCCACCAGGGCGTCCAGCTCCGCCTGCGTCAACTGCGGAGTGTCTACGTCGTCGGTCAGCGAGAGCACTCCGCCGGTGGCGCAGGTCTTGATCACGTCGGCGCCGTGCTTGATGTTGAACCGCACCGCCTGGCGGGCTTCGTCCGGGCTGTTGATCACACCATCGGCGATGCCCGTTTCGCGTCCGAAGATCATCGGAGCAAAGCCCGCGGTGGGATCGCAGTGGCCGCCGGTCGCGCCCAGGGCGTGTACCGAGACCAGCATGCGCGGTCCGGGGATTTTGCCGTCGCGGATGGCGTTGCGCAACCCGACATCGATGTAATCCTCGGAGCCCAGGTCGCGCACGGTGGTGAACCCGGCCATGAGGGTCTTGCGGACGATTTCGGAGGCGTCCAGCGCGCGTTCGGCCACGGGCTTCTTCAAAAGGTCCAATTCCCCCTGACGATAGTCGGCGGTGAAGGGATCGGAGAGGTGGGTGTGGGCGTCCATAAGCCCGGGCAAGAGCGTCGCGTCTCCCAGTTCGATGACTTCCGCACCCGCCGGAATGGATGCGGCCGGCCCCACGGCGGCGATCTTTCCATCGGTCACGACCACCAATCCCGGGGAGACGATGCGATCGCTCTTGCCGTCGAACAGGTGTGCGGCCTTGAGGACTGTGCTCTTGCCGTCGGCTCCGGAGGCGGCCGCCGGCAACGCAAGCCAGAGAATCAGCAATGGGCGCATAGGCGAAGATAATAGCATGCGCAAGCTCGCGGCCGTGGCAACGCTGGTTCTGATCGGGGCATTCGCGGTGTGTGGCCAGGGAGACCAGCCCGATCCCGGGCCGGTTCCGCCGGGATGGAGGGCGCTCTTCAACGGCAGGAACCTGGACGGCTGGGCAGTGGCCGACGATCACGGCAAGCCGGCTTACACGGTGGAAGACGGCGCCATCCGCACCCAACCGGGTTACGGCCTGCTGTGGTACACCCGCGAGAAGATCGGCAACGCCACGCTGCGCGTAATCTACCGGACCTCGAACTCGCGAGGGAACTCCGGAATCTTCATCCGGATTCCGGAGGCGCCGCCCAACGAGAATTTCGCCATCCATCACGGGATCGAGGTGCAGATCGACGATCGCGATAACGACTGGCATGTGACCGGTGTGCTGTATTCCATGACCAAGGCGCTTTGCCACGCCTTCAAGCCGGGCGGCGAGTGGAACACGATGGACATCACGCTCGACGGGCTGCGGACCATTGTCAAGCTCAACGGCGCTCTGGTGACGGACTACGATGGCATATCGCCGGTGCCGCCGCGCGTGTTCCCGTGGGAGCCGGAGCGGGGGCCGCGGCCCGAGTCGGGCTACATCGCTCTGCAGCACCACGACGATCACGCGGTGATCTGGTTCCGCGAGATCAGCGTGAAGTGAGGGCGGGCCTGCGGAGCCGGCATGGTACCGGTATACTGAGGCCCATGCGATTTGCTGCCGTCCTGGTGATCGCCGCTGCGAGCGGCTGGGCCGCGCCCGAGTATTCGGGCGAACTCATTTTTCCGTTGGAGAAGTGGCACAACCACTCTTCTTCGATCGTGGAATTGCCGAACGGCGACCTGTTGGTGTGCTGGTTCCACGGGTCCGGAGAACGCACCGCGGACGATGTCCTGATCAACGCCGCGCGATGGAGTCACGGTACCGGCAAATGGTCGGCGCCGTTCGTTCTGGCCGACACTCCAGGCTTTCCGGAGACTAACCCGGTGCTCTTCCTCGATTCGCGGCAGCGGCTCTTCTTCCTCTGGCCATTGATCATCGCGCACCAGTGGGAAACGGCGCTGATGAAATACCGGATTTCGGCCGACTACCAGCAGGCGGCCGGTCCGCCGCGGTGGGAGTTTCAGGACAACATCGTGCTCATCCCGAGGGACATCCTCGCGCGGACGAAGGAGTACGCGGGAAAGGCGGCGGAGGGCTCGGGCCCGGATGCGGAACGCGCGAAGCGGCTGATCGCGCATGCCGAAGACGAGTACTTCTCGCGCATGGGCTGGTTCACGCGCACGCACCCGCTGGAACTCCCGTCGGGACGCATCCTGGTGCCGATGTACTCGGACGGATTCTCGTTCGGCATCATGGCGATCAGCGACGATCACGGCTATACCTGGACGGCCAGTGAGCCGATCGTCGGCGCGGGCTGCATTCAGCCGTCCGTGGTGCTGAAGAAGGACGGCAGCCTGGTTGCCTACCTGCGCGACAACGGACCGCCGCCGAAGCGCGCCCATATCAGCTTCTCGCGCGATGAGGGGCTCACGTGGACACCCGCACGCGATACCGAAATTCCGAATCCCGGCACCAGCCTCGAAAACATCCGCCTGCGCGACGGGAACTGGATCATGGTCTATAACGACCTCGAGCGGGGGCGGTATTCGCTCGTGGCGGCGTTATCCGACGACGAGGGCGCCACCTGGAAATGGAGGCGGCATCTGGATGGCAGCCCGTCGAGGGAGAGCGCCAACCAATACCACTATCCGTCCGTGATCCAGGCGAAAGACGGCGCGATTCACGTGACCTACAGCTACTTCGTGCCCCAGGGCAAGTCGATCAAACATGTGCGGTTCAACGAAGAGTGGGTGAAGGCGGGAGATTGAGCGGGTTCGTTGCCGTCCGAAAACTGAGATTCGTCCAGAAGAATTCCTTCCCATGTTCACCGTTTTCACTTGACCCTCACGTTACGTAATCCCCAAGAATGGAAGCAGCCGTTGGAGACTGACGTGGTCTCTGCCGGGAGAAAGCGATGGCTTACACAGTCAAACAAGTGGCGGCGATGTCCGGCGTCAGCGTGCGCACCCTTCGTTTTTGCGATGAAACGGGCCTGCTGAAGCCCGCCTATCACGGGGTGAACGGATACCGGTTCTACGAGGAACCACAGCTATTGACGCTCCAGCAAATCCTGTTTTACCGGGAGTTGGGATTCGAGCTGAAGCAGATCGAGCGAATCCTGGCCCGCGCGGACTTCGAAAAAATCGCTGCCCTCGAATCGCACCGCAAGGTTCTCCAGAAGAACCTCGCCCGGACGCGCACGTTGATTGAAACCATCGGCAAAACCATCGAGCACTTGAAAGGAACCAAGAGAATGCAAAGTGAGGAGATGTTTCTGGGCTTCAGCGTCGCCGCCGGGAAAGACCGATACGGTGAAGAAATCAAACTCGGCGGCGAACCGAATGACTGCAAGGTGTCCGCGCGGGACACCGATGGCGCCATGTGTGTTTTCGAGTTCACCGGCGGAGGCGGCGGGCCGCGCCACCTCCACCACGACCAGGACGCCGGTGAGTTCGTCTTCATACCGCGGAAGGCTCCTCACGTGTGGGCTTGCGTGAGCGGCAAGCCGGGCAAGATGATCAATGTGTACCAGCCGGCCGGGAAGATGGAGGAGTTCTTCCGCGAGTTGGGCAAATACCGCGGCAGGACGTACGTCCATGAGGCGCTGCCGTTCGATGAGTTTTCCCGGCTGTTCCACGATCACGGCATGGATCTTGCCGGCCCGCCGCTCGTCGGGGAATGGAAAGTAGAAAAAGACGGACGAATCACGCAGATTGCCTGACCATTGCCGCAGGCAGATGGAAAGTCAGCTCACTGGTCCCTGCCCTTCAGGAGTCCTGCGAAAGCGGCACAGTCCACAGTAAAGGAGAGCGGTTCCCAGGAGGATCACCGAGCCTGGTTCCGGCGCGGCGGCGTTTGCGGTCTGCGTGAGGAAGACTCCCGAGCCGGAGGTGTGGCTGACGCCGGCGGGCAGCGACAAGGAGAACTGCAGTGTGTGCAGATAATTGCAATCCGTGCCGTTGGCGCAGGTGAGTCCCTGGTTCAAATCGAATTCGAAGTCTTGCCCGTCGGTTACCTGGAATTGCGCGAGAAAGTCGATGCCGGTCTGGGATTGGTTGGAGACAGCGCCCGCGCCGCCGACCCAACCGTAGTTTGCGGCGATCAGGCTCTGCGTGAAATCCCCGGAATTGTCAGACCCGTACCAGACGAAGCCGGCCCCGCCGATGCCGAGTTCGACCGTGTTGGTGTAGAAACACGAGGCACACGTCTCGGCATTCTCCGTTCCGTGCACTGTAAGGTCGACGGTAATGTTTGCGCTTCCACCGCCAGCCACGTGGAACACCAGGCCGTCCTCCAGAGTGGCGCAGGGAGCGATTTGTGCCAGGTAGACGGAATTCGCCGAGAGGCGAATCTGTCCGGTGGCCAGGCTTGCGGCAGCCGAGGCCTCGGTCCCGTCGTAGGATTGATCCAGGCTTCCCGCATTCCGTCCGGACCGGCATCGGGGAGGGGCTGGTGGTCAGTACCGCGGAACCATCGCCGAGACCGTAGTTCAGTCCAACGTTGTTTCCGTAGAGTCCGCCACCCAGGATGGTGCTGGTGTACACTGCTGCTGCCGTAGGCGACCCTACGTCCAGGCCGGTATACAGACCGATGCCGATTACGCCGGCGTTCAGTGGCCAGATCATCAGGGCGCAGCCGGCGAGGGCAATTGCCAGGGTCGATTTGTGGATTGAGAGCATCCGGTTCTCCTTGAAGCTTTCGAGCTTTACGAGTATGCTGTCTGGATGGTTCGCCAGGCGGGGATCGCGGGGACGCCGAAAGACGAAGTACCAGCCGCGCAGGAAATGGTGCTCGCCTGCAATAGGCCAGGCGCGGCGGAGTCGGCCGCCCGCGGATGGCCGGCCGAGAATTAGCGGGAGGCCGAATCGCGCGTCTCGAGTTCCTTGATGGCCTGTTCGAGATGCTTCGCCGCAAAACCGAAGGGACCGGCGGCTGTCTTGAAAATCACCCGGCCATCGGTTCCGATCAGATAGAGGCGGTCCGGCCAGCCCGTATAGGCGCGCTCGGTGCGGTTTTCGATTCCGTCGAGGACCGCGGGGATGCGGATTCCCAGGTTCCGCACGCACGCCGAGGCGGTTTCGGTGCGCTCTCCATCCGTCCGCGGCGAAGGATAGAGGACGTGGTCTCTCACATTCGAGGACATGTTCCAAAGATCGGTGGGGTGCGCCTCCTGAATGTAGACGATATAAAAAGCGATGCGGTCGCCATACTGATCGTACAGTTTGTTGAGCGCGGGAACCTCCCGGCGAAATGGCGGTCAGGTATAGCTGCCGAAAATGAGCGCCACCGGGCGAGTGCGGTACTCCGCCGAAAGCTTGACGGTGCGGCTGTGGTCGAGCGTGGGCAGTTCAAAATCGGGAGCAGGGTCGCCGGCCTTCAGATTGCCCGCGCGGGCGGGCATCCATAGCGTCTCGAAGGGCAGCACCAGGAAGGCGACCGAGCCGGGGACGCGCGCCATGATCGCCCCGAAGCGTTCCGGCGGCTGCCGCATGGCGGCATACAACGCCGCACAGAGCACACCATAAACGATCGCTAACGAGAGAACGACCCAGGCCAGTTTTCGCATACCCGAAGAGTGCGGTTGTCATTCTACGGGCAATCCGATATGCGGGCAATAACCGGAATCTATTAGGCCTGGTTTTCTGGTTATGCGCCGGCGCGCGGGCGTGAGCGTTTTGGGTCACGGATTGCGCCCTAGTGAATGGGAAGGCCGGCTTGAGCGCTCACAAGCGACCGGGAGCTGATCATCCTGCCTCGAGGAGAAAGAATGTCCAAACAGAAAGTATCCTTGCTCAGTTGCTTTGCGTGCGCAATCCTGCCTTCGCTGTGGGCTGAAGACGGCACGACGCTCATCGGCAACGTCGGCGTCCTGCCGTATCTCATCACGCAACCAGGGAGTTACCGGCTATCGGCGAATATGACTGTCGCGAACTCGACGGCGATCCAAGTCACGGCTTCCAACGTTACCCTCGACCTGAACGGCTTCACGATCAGCTGTAGCGCCTGCAGCGGATCCACGATCGGAATCGTTGTGAACGGTACGGGAGTCACCGTCCGCAACGGACGAGTGACGGGTTTCACCGGCCCGGAGGGCGCCGGGATCATTTTCCGGGGAGGGGCCACCACGACCTCAGACATTCAGGGCGCCCTAGACCACATGATCGTAACGAAGAACACTTCGGGTGTGTTGGTGCCGAGCTGGTCCGCTTCGCTTCACTCCACGGTCGAGGTGCTGGACAGCACGATCAGCGACAACACGCACTATGGAATCGTCTCGGCGGACCTGATTATGGTGATGCGCTCGCTGATCTCGAACAACCGTTGCGGCATTGGCATGTACGCGGGCATGGTGGTCGGGAGCATATTCGTGGGCAACGGGATGCAGCCTCCCGAGGGTGGCATTTACCTCACCGGCGTGGACGCTTATGGGAATACCTATTTGCGCGACAACCAGTTTTCCGGCAATGCGACCGCGGTTTATGCCAGCGCCAACGGGTTGGCGACCTATCCGCATCATCCGATGATTGTGGGATTGACCGCGAACACCTTCACCAACAATCTGCAGGACCTGGTGCAGGGGGCCTATCCGCCGATTTCGGGCGGCAACAACGTGAGTTCGAAGGGAAAGGTTTTCTAAGACTAAAAGGCCAGGGGCGGATGGGATTCACTGCGGGCGGCCGGAGCCGCCGCGCACAGCATCCTGCCCCGCAATGGGAGGATATTATGTCGAAACGTAATTTGGGTCTGATCTTCTGCATGCTTGCTGGTGCGCCGGCCGCGCTGGCGGACGACGGAACGATTCTGATCGGTCAGCCGGTGCAATTTCCTTATGTGATCAGTCAGCCGGGCAGCTACCGGCTCTCGAGCAACCTGACGGTGGCGGCCAACGCGCCGGTTGGAGCGATCGACATCGCGGCATCCAGCGTGACCTTGGATATGAACGGGTTCACCATTTCCTGCGCCGGGTGCTCCGCAGGCGCGCCCATCGGGATCCTGGTTACGGGGACCGACGTGCTGATACGCAACGGGCAGATCACCGGGTTTCAAGGAATGCAAGGCTTGGGCGCTGGCGTCTCCATTCAGGGAACCAACGCTCACCCCGTAGAGGCCACGATGTCGCACGTGTCGGCCAATAACAACGGCTTCGGCTTCTACAGCACGCCCGGCTCAACCATGACGGTGATGGATAGCGCCGCTTCGGACGACTATATAGCCGGTGTCGCCGCTCAGGGGCAGGGCATCATTCTGCGGTGCAACATTATCCGCAACGTCTACCTGTCAACACCGGGAGCCGGCGGGATTTACGTGAAGGATGGGGTGGTGTCCGACAACCTGCTCTCTAACGTGGACGCCGGCATCGTAGTGGCCGGCAATGCCAGGGTGGTCAACAACATGATACTGGGAAGCGATGACGGCATCCGCAACCAGAGCGGGCAGTGGGCGTATGGGTTCAATTTCTTCGGCGCGATCGGGTTCGACGATGTAACGCCCGGGCTGGGGTTGTCGCTGAATAACAACATTGGCGGAACCGGTATCGGACCCGTCCGTGTTTTCTGAGAACAGGGCATGGCCAGCCGACCTTTTCCGTTTCAACGCACCGGCCGGCGGCATCGACGAATTCGCTGGTAAACTGGGTCCCGGCGGTTCTGGCCACCATCTCTCCATTGGTTCGCTGCACTGATTTTCTGCTGGTGGAGGTCGTGGCGACGTCTCCGCGCGGCGCTGCGCACGGTATCGCCCTCGATCTGCGGATCGGTATCGAAGCGATGGAAGAGAGGGAGCGCGTTTGTGAAGAAGATGGATTTCGCGACAGAAACTAACTAACTCGCTGGCGCCAGCCGCTCCGGACCAGGATCAGAACCGCATGCGCGCTGCTGCTTGCAGATCTGCGGCCTGGAGTATTCTTCCAGCGTCCTGTTGATCTAGAAATGCCGCTGCAAGTCGCCGAAACGTTCGAGCACCAGCAGTTTCCCGTGGTCGGGCACGATCTCCTGCTTCTCCAGGACCCACGTATGGGCGTGCGGTACAAACACCGCATTGAGTCCCGCCGCCAGAGCCGGATTGATGTCGGACTTCGGGCTGTTGCCGATCATCCAGGTACGCTTCGGATCCATCGCCCGTTCGTCCACCAATCTGCGATACGCGGCGGCGTCCTTTTCCTTGACGATGGCGGTGTGTCCGAAGAATTGGCCCAGACCCGAACGGTCGATCTTGAGCTTCTGCTCTTCCGGGTGTCCCTTGGTGAACAGCGTCAGGTCGTGGCGCGCCGCGAGGTACTCCAATGTCTCGGCGACACCGTCGATG
>Ga0335081_10008093_pt1 | contig 16857 bp, 16 predicted proteins | sample Lox_Sample_35_FD_206713 | JGI IMG/M metagenome (GOLD analysis project Ga0335081, IMG submission 206713) | Soil microbial communities from Loxahatchee National Wildlife Refuge, Florida, United States - Lox_Sample_3.5 | ecosystem: Environmental > Terrestrial > Soil > Wetlands | place: USA... | reverse complement strand
ACCGTCACGTTCCTTACCATAAGGGTGACGACTTCTCCCTCTCCACCGCCGAGCAGATGGTCGCCGATTTCCGCCAGATTACGGCGATCACTTTTGCTGTGATGGCCGCCTTGAGCTCGGTCGGATTATTGGTTGGCGGCATCGGCGTGATGAACATCATGCTGGTTTCCGTGACCGAGCGCACGCAAGAGATCGGGCTTCGCAAAGCCGTCGGCGCGAAAAAGCGGGATATCGTCGTGCAGTTCCTGCTCGAAGCATCCGTCCTGACCGGCCTCGGCGGTATCGCCGGAATCCTCTTCGGCTGGATCATTTCTCTCATCACCCGCACGGTGTTCGAATCGTTACCCGCCAGCGTCCCCATGTGGGCGTCAGTGCTCGGCATCCTGATGTCGGTGGGCGTCGGGCTGTTCTTCGGGATCTGGCCGGCTTACAAAGCCGCGCGCCTCGATCCGGTAGAAGCGCTGCGCCACGAATAAATGAGAGAGCTCTGGAGCTTCGTTGAGTACGCGCCAGCCGCGTTCCTGAAAGGGAATCGCGACAAGAATTTGGATCAGACGATGAACATCATTGTCGGCGAGCTGATGAACCTGGTGTCGCCGCCGGGCGCCTCCGCAAAGCCATAGTCCCAGACGTCACTTGGCCGTTGCCAGCGCGGTCTCCGGTGAGATTTCGTTCCCCTTCGCATCCACATAGTGGATGTCAAAGGCCGAGTCGGAACTCACGAAGGCCGTACAGGCCGAACTACACGTAAATTGATGCTGGTGCTTACTGGGCAACATGGCGTAGCCGCCGGGGCCTATGGTCGCGGCGCGGTTACTATCCTTCATCTCGACCTTTGCCGAGCCGCTCACGATCATGACCTGCTCGGTCGGTGTGTGCCAGTGCCACGGGATCACACAGCCGGCCGTACCTTTAAAAACGATCACTGACGAGCCTTTGGTAGGATCCCCGTTTTCCACGGCCATCGTGACGCACGCGGGCAACCCAGGCAATGGCGCAAGCTTGTTCTCCGACAGCTTGCGGACAATACTCATCTCCTCGGCATGGGCGAGGAACAAACCTGCTACCAGCAGTGTTGCGAATCTCATGATTCTCCTCCGAGAAATGGATTTCGGGAAGTATAACGCAGGACCGCTGCCTCGATCCAGATATTGTGCAACCCGGACAGGGTCAAAGCGTCACGGTAGCGCAAACGCCACGATATTCGACCCCACCGATACCCCCAAGTACTGCTTCCCATCCACGGCATACGTCATAGGCGACGAATGCCACGATTCGTTCATGTGGAAATGCCAGAGCGGTTTACCCGTCTTCGCGTCCACGGCCGCAAAAGCACCGCTGTCGTCGCCAAAGAACACGAGGCCTCCCGCCGTTGTCAGCACGCCTGCCAGTCCGAACCCTGGTGCCAGTTGCGGAACTTCCCAGGCCATCTTTCCGGTCTGAATATCGATCGCCCGCAGAAATTTCTCGCCCGTCTCACCGGCAACCCGCCGCGTGCCGCCGCCGTAAAACGACTTCCCCGGCTCCCACCACGCTGACGACTTCGTGTAAATAGCACACGACTCGAGCGCCAGGACATAGAAAAGCCCCGTGGCCGGATTGTAAGCCGTCGAATTCCAGTTCGTCGCGCCGATCACCGATGGGCAGACCTTCGTCCCTTGCAAGCTCGGCTCGGAATCCGCCAAAACCTGCGGACGGCCTTTCGCATCGATTCCGCTCGCCCACGTCAGCTTATGCACGAACGGCTCGCCCAGTAGAAACTCGCCGGTCTCGCGGTCCAGCACGTAGAAGAATCCGTTCCGGTCCGCCTGCGCCAGCAGCTTCCGCTGCCGCCCGCGGAATTCGGCATCCACCAGCATGGTCGTCTCAGCGGCGTCCCAATCGTGCAGATCGTGCGGCGTGAATTGGAAATACCAGCGCAGCTTGCCCGTTTTCGCCTCGAGCGCCACCACCGAACTGGAATACAAATTGTCTCCCTTGCGCTCGTCGCCGTTGTAATCCGGGCACGGATTGCCCGTCGGCCAATAGACCAGGCCGTTGGAGGGATCGTACGTGCCCGTCAGCCAGCCCGTCACGCATCCGTGCTCGATGGCTCTGCCCGCCCACGTCTCAGAGCCAGGTTCGCCCGGCGCGGGCATGGTCCAGAACTGCCACACACGCTTGCCCGTTGCGGCATTGAACGCCGCCACAAATCCGCGCGCCCCTTCGTCGCCGCCGGAAGTGCCGGTGAGAACCAGATCATTCACCACCAGCGGCGCCGATGTCGCCCCGTACCCTTTGCGGAAATCGCCGATCTCCGTATCCCACAGAAGATGGCCCGTGACTCGATCCAGCGCGATCAAGTGCGCGTTATCCGTCGCCAGGAAGACTCGCCCGCCCAGCACCGCCACCCCGCGATTGATCGCTGACGCCGCGTCGCCGATCACGCCTTTCGTCAGCGGCCGCGCGTAATGCCAAATCTGCCTGCCCGAACGCGCGTCCAGCGCGTAAACTTCGTTGGCGGCCGTAACGAACATGACGCCGTCCACCACCACCGGCGTCACCTCGAGCCGCCTCGAGTTCGCAATGGGAAACATCCACTTCGCCGCCACGTGCGCGACATTCTCCGTGTTGATCTCCCGCAACGGGCTGTAACGATTGCCACTCAGATTCCCGTTATAGGTGGGCCATTCGCCCGGCTTCGGATCGGCAATCGCGGCAAACGCCTCGCCATTATCCGAACTCGCCACGCCCTCGAGCACCGCATTGGCGGAATAGTCTGTCGCGAGCCGGCTCAGATACGCCACTACATCGCGCAATTCTTCATCCGACCCCTTTGCAGCCGGCATCAGCGGCGATGAATCGCGCGTCTCCTCGGCGATCTGCTCCCGCTCCAGCAATCGCAAACCTCCATCGAGAGTTTGCAACTGCAAATCGAAATTGCTCTCATTTTTCACCAGGCCACGCAGTGTCGCGCCGTCCCGCAATTGTACGGTTACCCGCCGATAACCTGGTGCCACATTCGCCGCGGGATTGCGCAACGCCTGCTTGATCTCCGCCAGCCGCCGCTGCCGCCCGATATTCGAAAGATCCGGCCCCAAATTGCCGCCGCGCCCCGTCACCATGTGGCAACTCGAGCAATTTCCTTTTCCGAAAAAGTAACGCTCGCCCGCCTCAGCGTCACCCGCCGCCGGATGCTCAGCCGCAGGAGCGCGCAGCGAATGCACAAACGCCACCAGGGCGTCGATGTCCTTCTCCGGCAGCGAAAACGCGGGCATGCCGGAATCCTCAATTCCGCTCTTGATCGCCTCGGCAACATCACGAGCCGATCGCTGCCCGGACCGCCGCATGTCAATGATGTTCGGGCCGTACTCCCCGCCGCCGCCATCCGCGCCGTGGCATCCCGCGCACAGCGCCGCGAATTGCTTCCTGCCGGCTTCCACGTCTTCCGCGCCGACCAAGCCTGCCAGCGCCGCCGCAGCCATCACCAGAATGAGTGCCTTCATTTCGTAAAGATCAGCGTACCGAAGTTCTCCGGCACGTGATTGGGATCGCGGTTCACCACGCAGGTGGGCTGCCAGCACAGGAAGTGCCGCTGCGGGTCGGCGCCCTGCCCGTCAATGCGATACAGGTTCATCCGCCACCGCGTCCCCGGCTTCACCGCCTGTTCACTCACCGATTTCAGCGGAATTTGCGCCGCGGCGTACCACACGTGAGCTTTTTCATCGATGCGCGCCGTAACGTGCCAACCCGACCGCCAGCCGCGATTCACGCCACGATGATCCAGGTCAATCGCAAGATCGATCCAGTCCGCGGTAGGCGCAATCTCGAACTCGCGGTAATGGCGGATGTTTTCCCAGTCGTCGCCCAGAAACATCTCCACCACATCGCGGTCCCACAGCCCGCGCCGCGGCTTGTCCGGCTGGGGCGGCAGAAAAAGGTTCAGCGTCTCGTAGGGACAGATGAATAACAGATAAAGATCCGCATCGCTCCAGAAACCGCGAATTTCCGTTTTCAAGTTCGGGTAGTCGAGCGTCTTCGAGCAGTCTTTGCTCATCCAGACCGTTTTCGATTTCGACCATGTCTTCGATTTCGGATCGGTATTCAGCTCCCGAGGCTTCTTCACGTGGGGAACGGACATACTCGCGGTCGGACGCGTGACCACGCAGGGCGTCTGGTTCTCCTGCGCCGACGCCGCACACGCCAGCAGGCCGATCAGTATCAGTGTCCGCAATGTGCTATTTCTGCCTAGCCCTGCCTGCCACGTCCGAACGTGTGCCGCGTCGCCGTCCATTTGGCTTTGAGGTATTCGTCCATGTCCAAGTCGCCCGACATGCTGTCGCCGCTTACGGTTCCCGAAAACCGGAACGTCAGCGCGGCGCCGTGCTGTTCGCCGACGCGGCTGGTCATCTCCACCGCATCGCCATTGATGGCGCCCGCCACATCGCGCGCTGTGTAATCGCCCTGGTGCGTGCCCTCGATCCGTCCGCCGTCCTGTCGCAAAAACAGAGTGTGTGTCGAACTCGCCGCCGCAAAATCGATATGTACATCCCATTGGCCGCTCAAATCCCCGGCCGGCGGTTTCGTCTCCTTCACGAGCTTGCCTTTCGGCGCGGCGGACAACAGTTCGTAAAGCCGGTCAGCCACGATCTTGTCTTCTCCCGGTTGCATCATGTAAGCCGTGATCGAAACGCCCGTCTCCGTGCGCGACCCGTTTGCATTTCCCCAGCGGTAACCGCCTCCTCCCACCAGCGTGATGCGCGGTTCCGTGGTGAACAGCGTATGCGAAACCTGCTCACCGCTGATTCCGATCTTGTCCGTGTCCCAGCGAATCGAGAGCACCGGACTATGATTGTCCAGCCCGCTCGGCTCGCGCACCGTGGCCATTACACCGTCGATTGCCGACACGCGCTTGGCGATGTGTTCCATCCACGACGTCCATAGTTTGTCCTCGGCCTCGTGGTCGCGCTTCACCCACATCTCCACCGCCATCAGCATTCCCATGGCTTCTTCTTTGCCTACCTTCATGCTCCGCCCATAGCCATGGTGCGGCGCGCTGTGCACCCATGCGGCCTGAATCAGATCCTTGCGCCCCAGCAGCAGCCCCGCGCATTGCGGCCCACGAATACACTTGCCGCCGCTGTAGCCGACCATCGTAGCGCCGCGTTGCAGGTGCACGTTTGGAATGCTCAACATCTCCGCCGCGGCGTCCACCAATACCGGGATGTTTCTTTCTTTCGCCAGCCTCACGATGTCCGCGTACGATGGCGGTCCGGCGTCCGCTCGCGGACTGGCCAGAATGTAAACCATCGCCACCCGCGGCCCCAGCGCGGCTTCCAGTTCTTCCGCCGTCCCCACTTCGACGATCCGCACGCCCACGGAGCGAATCGCTTGATCGTAGACATTCCTCGAGTGCTTGGGGATCACAACTTCGTCTTTCGGAAATCCCGTCAAATCTGGAATCCTCACATGCCGGTCCGGATTGCCGCCCGCTATGCAAGCGGCCGTGGCGTGAGCCAGCGCTGCCGCGCAACCCGAGGTCACCACGCCCCATTCGGCGCCGGTCAGTTCCGCCAGACGCGCGCCGATTCCCGCCATCATCTCGTCCAACTGCACGTAGTGCGCCGCCGCTGCTTCCTTTGCTGCGCGTACCTCCGGCAGCTCCAGTGAGCCGCCCACCACCGTGAACGTCCCGCGGCAATTGATCAAGGGACGAATGCCCACAGATTCGTAGATATCCGGCCCTACCTTGAGGCCCGGCGATACCGACGCAGGCGCCGGCGCCGCTTTCGCGTTACGCAACCATACGGGAAGCGCCAGCATGCTGCCTGTGCGGAACAGGTCGCGCCGGCTCAACCCCGCGCAGCGCTCAAAAAGATTTGCAAACGAATTCGGCATACATACCTCCCTAGCGCCGGGTTGGACCGGCACCATTCCTTGACAAATGCGGACTCGCTAACCGACCATAGTAGATGAGCCGAGCATATTACTCCCTCTTCAGGTTGTCTGAGCTAAGTCAGGTTATCTGAAATTGTTATCTTAGCCCACAACGGCAGTTGTGAAGGGGGAAACCAGGTGTTCGGTGAATCCAAAGACTTCAAACCCTCAGCCTCGGTGGCATCGCCGCTTGGACCGGTAGACCGCGGTCTAACCAACGGTTTGGACCATACGCGCGGTCCTGGTGCGCGCCAGTCCCAAATGCTGCGATATACCGGCTTCGAGCAGATCGGCAGCGTTCGGACATATCTCTTCAACCACGTTGTCATCGGGCAAAAATCCACGCCCATGGTTGTCACCGCCGAGATTCCCATGTTCCTGAAGCATCACGTGAGCATACAGGATGGACCGGCAATGTGCCTGCACGTCTTGTCATTGGAAATAAATAAGCCGGAAGCAGCGAGCGCGAACGGCCCAAGTCACGAACTGACTGAAGAAGACATCGTCGCTTATCTGGCCACCAAACCGCGGCCCGCAGTGCCAAAAGGTAAGCGCGAGAAGCCGTCCGAAACCTGAAATCATCGTTTCAACTCCACCACCACAACCTCAAACGGCAGCAGGCTCAGATTCTCTTCCTTGTGCTTCGCCGCGCCGCCCATCCGGACATCCCCCGCCACTGCCTTCGCAATCTGCACGTTGCCGTCAGGCGTTGTCACCTTTACGTTTGCGTCGGTCAGATAAACCATCACGCGGTTCAGGATGTGCTCATGCAGCGGCCCTGCCTCGCGCGGGCCATAGTGCGCCCGCAACACGCGCACCTGCGGATTCTCGAACTCAACTTTGTAGTGATCCGGCGCCACTCGCACCGGGTCCAGATCGCTGGCCGGCAGCGAGCCCGGCCCGTTTTTCAGTTCCACTTCCACAATGCGATACGTGGTCGAGCCTACGTTGTCGCTGGTATGCCGCACTCCCGCCGGGCTCCAACTCACTTGGCCGGCATGAAACCGGGCCTCATCCACATGGCCCGCGGCATCCGTCAGCGCCTGGTGCCCGGCATCCAGATAAATCAGAACGCGATTCGTGTGATGCTCGTGCATCGGGCTCCGCTGTCCTGGCGAGGTCACCACCTCAACCACTCGAGCCTCCGGCGTATCAAACTTCACATCCTGCGCTGCAAGCCCCACCGCCACGAGCAGGAACATCCAACCGGCCTTTCGCATGCGTACATGATGCCACGATAATATCTGTCATGAAATACGCACACTCCGTGATCCCCGAGGCGTCCGTTCCACCTGCCGCTTCTGCCGAGTTCCAGCACCTGCTCGATACCTACGCCAGCGAAATCAACAAAGTGGCATCCGTCTGGAGCGCCTTCTCCACCGCTGACGTTGACTATCGCCCTCACCCTCGATCCAGCACGGTGGGCGAACTCTTCAAGCACCAGCTACTTTCCGAGCGCCGCTTCGTTGCTGAATTCCTCGGCACGCCCGAGCCACCGCCCTCCGAGGTCCTCCCGGCGATCATGACTCCGGAAGCATGCACGACCCGGCTCGCAGAACTCGCGCGCTTGCGCCTGAGTTTTCTCGCGCAGCAGCCGGCCGCCTGGTGGCACGCGCGCGTGCCGTTCTTCGATGTGGAGCGCGAGCGCATCTGGATCTTCTGGCGCCGTGTGCTGCATACCACGCATCACCGAACTCAACTTACTGTCTACTTACGTCTGCTCGATCGCACGGTACCGTCAACCTATGGCCCAACCGCCGACGTTACCTGGGCTGGCGCCGATCCCACCCAAACTGTAGAAGCCGGCGGCCGCAAATGAATCGCATTCGCGTCAATGTGCGTGCATTCGCGGTCCATCGTTCTTGATCCACCGTGCCATCCGCCACCCATACACCCCCAGAATCACAACGCACACCCCCGCACCTACCCCACCCACCACCGCTTCCGGCAAATCTGGATACACCAATTTATCCAGATAGTGCACGAGAAACCCCTGCTGATTCGCCGCCGCACCCGATCGCGCTTCCAGCCATTGCTCGAGGAGCGTAAGAGGACACGGCCATGGTCCCAGTTCCACCGCGATGCCCCAAACCAGCGACGCCGCGTGCACCGTCGTCAGTACCGGCCTTCCACGCGTAAACACCCAGCCCGCCAGAATCCATAGGATCCAAAGCAAGTGCAACGTGAGAACCACCGCCGCCAGGACGGCGTACACTCAGTACCTCCAGCTCTTGACGTCCGCTCCTTTCGGCGCAGTTTTCAATATCCAGGCTTCCATCTGCGGCATGAATCGTTGATTGATGGTCAGGCGCGAAATCTTCACTGGAACTGTAGGATCGCCCGAGTAACAATGCGGCTGGTCCGGCCCGTAGTCAAAATCGCCGCCATAATACGGACCTTGTCCCGGATCTTTTGTGCTCTCCAGAAACTTCTCCAGTAAGTGCACGGCCCGGTCAAGATAGTAAGTGTCTCTGGTACCTACCTTGATATGTAACTTACCGATCAACTTTGGCCCCAGCGTCTTCCAGTCGCGCTCCATGATATACCGCAGGTCGTAGTGTTCCTTCCAGTATTCGGCCACCTGATGATCGATCGCGCCTGTGGCTTTGTCGAAGATCGGCTGCGGATAACCATCCGGTCCAACCGGGCTGTACACCGCCTGCCAGATGTCAAGCTGTTCGGTCGACCTGCCGTGGCTGCCCAGCGTCGCCTCCATCCATCCATCGTCCTGCATGGTGGCAACCAACATCCCGTCCGTTTCCCGGTTCGAAGGCCGCGGCACCAGCTTCCATGGGCTGTCCATGAAATACGCGTTTTCGTCTTTGTAGGTATTCACCGTCTGGTAAGCGCGGAAGTCCACTGGGTCGGGGCAGTCGCACCATGTGCCGTTAAACACGTCGGGATAAAACACCTGCTGCGCCAGTGCTTCCCATCCTCCCGTCGACCCACCGTACAGCACACGCGCCCACGGCTCGCCGATCGCGCGATAAGTCTTCTCCACGTATGGCATGAATTCTTCGACAATCGCATCGCCATACGGTCCGACATTCGCTGAGTTCACCGCATAAGAATCGTCGTAGTAAGGATTCGCGTGCTGGATACTGACAATCAACATCCTTGGCAGACGGCCCGCCGTCCAGTCTTGATAAAACTTGTAACTATACTCCGCTACTGTCCGGTCGTAGTCTTTGAGATCCGGCGTGGGCGGTGTCTCGCGAAACTCCACCGGCGTGGCGAAACTTCTCGTGAAGTGCCCCTGATAGTACATCACCGGGTAACGCGCGTTCGGATGTTCGTCGAATCCATCCGGTAGAAGGACCACCCCGCCTATGTACATGGGCCTGCCCCAGAACTTCGAGAGTAACTTGCTTTCAATCCGAAAATGCTTTACATACTTCGTATCTTTTGGCGGAGTAATGGGCGGAATGACTTTGGTAAGTTCCACGCGGAGCGCGTTGCCGCTCGATCGCTCAATCCGAACCTTCTTCGGCTCACTGTAGAGGTTGCCTGGCGACCGGTTCCAATGCTGGCCCTCGCCCTGATCCATGTGTAGCTTGACCACATGCCCGTCAGAGCGATGAAACGTCTCATAAACGTTGAGCAACGCCTGAACGTAATATTCGCCGTCGGGCACGTCGCGCAGGCTTGCGCGCGGATATCCCTGCGCGGATTCATCAATCACCGTCGCCTGTCCCGGCGGCCACCCCTCCGCGTCCATGCCAAACATCTGTGCTGTATCGAGTGCCTCGCCCACCTGCATCCGCGGCTCGGGATCCCCCTTCCTGGAAATGACCAGCAGAATGCGTCCATCCGCCGGCGCGGCGTGCAGCGATGCCGGAAAGGTAATTTCAAAGCGGAGCGGCTTCCGCTGCTGGCCGATGGAGGCGCCAACCAGCACGATGATAAGGATGATAAGTGCGATCTGCTTCCTCATTTCATCCACCCATGCAGCCGCATCCAGGGCTCGAGCTGCCGCGACCACGCGGAGAGAATCGGATCGAACAACGCCAATCCCACGCCATGGGGCCCTTGTTCGTAGATATGCATTTCCGCCGGCACGCCCGCTTTACGCAAAGCCAGATAAAACAGCACGCTGTTCTCCACCGGTACACCGCCGTCCGTGGTGGTGTGGAAAAGAAAAGTGGGCGGCGTCTGCGGCGTCACCTGCGTCTCATTCGAAAGGCTCGTCACAAGCTGCGGGTCTGGATTCTCGCCCAGCAGGTTCCGTAATGAGCCTCGATGCACATATGGCGCCGTCAACGAAATCACCGGATAAGCCAGAACCATGAAGTCGGGCCGCGAGCTCACGCGCTCGATCGCATCCGCCGCGCCGCCATTACCGGAATCGAAGTGCGTTCCCGCAGTTGACGCTAGATGGCCACCCGCCGAAAATCCCCAGATGCCGATCTTATCCGTCGCAATTCCGTACTCCGCCGCGTGAGAGCGCACGAACCGCAGCGCGCGCTGCGCGTCCCCAAGTTCAATCGGGTGGTGGTAGCGCGGCCCAAGTCGGTACCGCAGAACAAACGCCGCCACCCCCCGCGCATTCAGCCAATCCGCGATCTGCTTGCCTTCATGGTCGACCGCCAGCATGCCGTACCCACCGCCCGGGCACACTACCACGCCGCTTTGCACTTCATTCGACGGAGGCAGATAGATGGTCAAGCTCGGCCGGTCGGCATCTTCATTCCCCAATGCCCCCGGTGCACCCCCCGGCCATAAAAATTCCACCTTCGCCGCCGGCGCCCCCACCACAAGACCGGCGAACCAAAACGAAACGAGAACAGACTTGTAGAAACGCACCGGACAATGATATCGCGCATCGTGTTCACAGCTCGGCCGATCTTATACTCTTTTTCCCTTCAGATACTTAATTGCGCGAGGCTGCACCCGGACTTGCGCCGTGTTCCTACAATCTGAATGAATGAAGGCCCACGGATTCCTGGTTGGCTGGCTGCTTACAGCCGGGTGGAGCGGCGCACTGGCTCAGACCAAGGTGGACCTGAGGACGCAAAGCAAGTCGATCGACTTCACGGGGGCGTCCCTGACCAAGCCGGCGCGCAGCGCCGCAACCCTTCCGGGCACCTGCTCCGCCGGGGAGCTGTTCTATCTGAGCAGCGGGCCGCTATACTCCTGTTCCTCCACCAACAACTGGGTCAAGATGGGCACGGTCAGTGGCAACACCAACCCGGGCGACTGCGCGCGCTTCGATGCCAACGGCAATGTCGTGGATGGCGGCGCGGCTTGCGGCGGCGGCCCGAATTTTCAGCAGGCATTCACCAGCGCTACCTCCGTCACACTCACGCACAATCTGAATTCGACCGGCGTCGTTTTCGCCTGTTTCGACAATAGCACCCCGCCGCAGTGGATTCTGCCAAAATCCGTCGCTCTCACAAACCCGAATACGCTGACCATCAATTTTGCCTCGGCGCAATCCGGATCGTGCGTGGTGAATGCAAACGGAGCCGGCTCAACGCCAAACTTCCAGCAGGCGTTCAGCAACTCCACTACCGTGATGCTGGCGCACAATTTGAACTCGACCAGCGTCGTGTTCGCTTGTTTCGACAACAGCACCCCGCCGCTATGGATTCTGCCAAAATCCGTGGCTTTGACGAATGCGAATACGTTGACCGTCAACTTTGCTGCGCCGCAATCCGGATCGTGTGCGGTGAATGCGACCGGGGGGAGCGCGGAGCCGGCATTTCTGCTGGGGTCTGCGTCACTGAGTTTTGCGCCAATTGCTCAGGCGGCATGTGCCCAATTGACGTTCACCCTAAGCGGTGCGAATCCCGGGGATTCGATCGCACCGGGCTGGCCGTCCACCCTGGAGACGGGTCTTACGGGGACGATGCTCGCTACCTCCGCAAACACGGTTGCGGTCAGGCTCTGCAATCTTTCAGGCGCGACGCTGGACCCTGCCACTCAAACGTTCAAAGCCACCGTCATCCATTGATCGCGGAAGCGGTCATCACCTACCAAAAATGAAGCGGGCCCGGCGCGGATCGGCGCCGCCATCGAGCACCCCGTCTGAAATCTTAATCACGGTAGGGGCGGAGGAATTGCTCCATTCGCCGGAGACGGTGACGGAGTGGCCGAGCGCGGCCAGTTTGTCGGCGGTGGATTTCGGAATCCGGCCCTCGAGGCTCAGTTTCCCGGGCGTGAACTCGTGATTGCCAAATGAACTGAAAAAATGCTCGGTCTGGAAGCGCGGGGCTTCGACGGCCTCCTGCGATGACATCCCAAACTCGATGATATTCAGGAGGACTTGCAACAAGGCCTGGTCCTGATTGTCTCCGCCGGGAGTGGAGAGCGCGAGAAACGGCTTTCCATCCTTGAGCACGATGGTCGGGCTGAGGGTGACGCGCGGGCGCTTGCCGGGTGCGAGCTGATTCGGATGACCGGGCGTCATGACGAAGCTTTGCATGCGAGTGCTGAACGGGATGCCGGTGGCGCCGGCGATGACCGAGGGCAGCCAGGCGCCGCTGGGAGTCGCCGAGAACACGTTGCCGTGGCGGTCGACGACGTTCACGCAAGTGGTATCGTGCGCCGGCCACTTGGACGCTGTCGAAACCTTGTCCAGTTGTAACGGTGTTCCGAAGGTTCCAGGCCGGTGCTCCATCGACGCGTGCGCGGGGTCGATGAGTTTACGGCGGTCCGCGGCGTAATCCTTCGAAAGCAAAATTTCTTCGGGAATGTGGGAGAACTTAGGGTCGCCGTAGTAGCGGTCGCGGTCGGCGAAGGCCAGTTTCACGGCCTCTACCACGGTGTGGAGATACTCCGGCGAATTGTGGCCCATGGAGCGGAGGTCGTAACCCTCAAGGAGGTTGAGGGCCTCGAGCATCACGGGGCCTTGCGTCCAGAAACCGGGCTTGACGACTTCGTATCCGCGATACGTGGTGCTGCGGGGCTTATCGGTTTCAGCGTGGAATCCGGCCAGATCGCGGTAGGTGATGAGGCCGCCGTTGTGTTCGGAGAATGTGGCTAGTTGGCGGGCGAGTGCGCCTTTATAAAAATAGTCGCGCACGGCGCGGAGCTTGACGGCGCGGCTGCCCGGAGTTTTCTTCTCAACGGCAACCAGGGCGCGCAACGTTTTGCCCAGCGTGGGCTCGCGGAGAATGGTGCCGCGCTGGGGAGCGACGCCTCCGGGCATGAAGAAATCTTTCGAAGCGGGCCAGAGTTCGAGGAAACGCTGGTAGCTGCGGATAAACGAGGCGAATTCCTCAGCGATAGGAAAGCCGCCGGTGTATTCGATGGCAGGCGCAACGACCTGCGCGAACGACATAGTGCCGTAGCGGGAAAGCGCGAGAATCAATCCATCGAAAACGCCGGGCAGGGGTGCCGCACGCATGCCGTAAACCGGGATAGGCGGCTTGTTGCCCTCTTCCTCCCAGGGCTCGGGTTGCCGGGATTGGTAGAACTCGACCGTGGCTTTAGCGGGAGCGGTTCCGATACCGCTGATGGCGACGACGGGTTTGCCGGTGGGCTTGACGAGCAGGGGCATCTCGCCACCCAATCCGAAGCGGGATTGCTCCGTGACGGCGGCGGCCAGCACGGTGGCGACACCGGCGTCGATGGCGTTGCCGCCTTGGGTCAGGATGCGGAAACCGGCCTCGACTTCGAGATTATTGGCCGCGCCGACCATTTCGTGGGTTCCGCGGACGGGTGGAAACATGGTGTGGCGGGACTGGGCGGGGAGGGGGAGAACGCAAAGAAGACTCACCGCAGAGACGCAGAGGCGCGGAGAAAAAAGAGTCACAATAGCCGGTCCCGTTTCAGGCGTCGTATCTGTACAGCGCTTGAGCGATGGGGACGCCGCGGACTTCGATGCGGTTGAGGTCAGTGGTGCCGATGCCGTGGTGCTCGGCGAGGAGCAGGGTGTTGTCGCAGGTGGTGAACGGGGCGGTGCCGCGGCCGGCGCGGGGGTTGTAGCCCATGACGGCGGTAGCAACGGAATCGGTGGTGACCGGGTTCGTGCCGGCGATCAGGACATGCGGCTGCACCAGGCGCAGGGGCTTGCTGCGGATCCAGGGGCCTTCACCGCCGGCCATGGATTCGACGCCGTCGATGATAGCAAGATCGATGGGACGCGCGGCCACCATATCGGCCACGATGTGAGGCACGCGATACCCGGGGTCGTGATTCGAGCCGAAGTTGATTTCCTGGGGTGCGGAGCGTGAAGGTTGACGCTTGCCGTCGTGGCAAACGGCCTCGCGGCCGCTAGTGGGCTTCTCGTTGGGCTCGTCCTTGCCCGCGTTGTCACCGTAAATGGACGCGGGCGTGTTGCCGAAGCAATTCTTGAGCGACAGCGTGACGCCGCAGGTTTCGTGGTTCTTGAGCTTGGCCATGCTGACGAAAACGTCGGTCTCCTCGAAAACGTGGTTGAGATCGAAGGCAGGGTAGACGTAGGGCGTCCCGGGGACCTTGAGCCGCGAATAGCGCGCGCCCTTGCCGAGATTGTTGGTGTTTTCGAACTCGACGCTGGGGGCGGCATTAGTGAGCGCGCGTACGTTCCAGCCGGAATCGAGCAGATAGTCTTCGAGCGGGCCACTCAAAGCCCAGCCGCTTTCGACGAACCGAATGCGTTTCGCGCCCGCGCGTCCCATCAGATACGCTGTCGCGCCGACCAGTTTCGGATGTGTGTAATGCGTGACGCCGAGGGGGCGGCCCTGGAGCCGGAGGCCTGGGCTGCCGGTAAGGTTCAGCTTGATGGTGACGGTTTTGTTTTTGACGATGCGTTCAAGGCCGCCCATCTGATCGAACATGGCGGCGAGCGTCGCCGTGACATCATCGTTATACGAATTGCATTTGGCAATCGAAACCGGAGCGGTGGGAGCTTCCGGCGCAGCTTTGAGGAGCGGCGCCGAGCCGATGAGCGCCAGCAGTTCGCGTCGGGTCATGTTTCTTAGTCTACTCCAGGACTGTGAAGGCGACGGCGCCCCCAAGGACGGTCATTGTGCCGCCTCTCCTATTTTCCAAAGAACTGGATGAGGTTTCCGGCATTGTCGGAAACAATGAAGTTGCCCGCGGAGTTCTGTGTTGCTGGATAAGGCCCAAAGGCAATTGGAACCTTTCGGACCTTGAGCATCGAGAGCGTCTTGTCGAGATCGTCAACGATAAGTCCTGTCTTGAAAATCCCGTGGACCAGATGAGCTTCCTTGCCCGAGGGCACGGCATCGTCATCTTGGAGCAATTCCACCATCAACCCGCCGCCGGCAAGTACAGTCACGGCTGATTTGTTCTTTTTGGGCTCCCGCATGACAACTTTAAGATCCAACTTCTCCGAGTACCATTTGACGCTTGCTTCCATGTCCGCAACGGACAACGCGAAGAAAGTTCCTTTTACGGAAAAAACAGTGGCTGCGTTGCCGATTCGGTGGGACTGTCCCCGCGCCAGCACGGGAAGTGTAAGCCACAGCAGCATCCAGATTTTCTTCACACTTCTCCTCGATGAGTGATGTTGGGGCGCGGCAGGCACGCCGCCCGCTCAGTTGGCTTCGGCCAGCTCCTTGAATCTGGGATTGTCACGAAGCGGGGCAAAGTTAGGGTCGCCGCGGAGGTTCCTGCGCATGACATCGATGTCGCGCAGCCTCTCGATCCATCTCATGGCGCCTTCCAGATCGCCCGCCTTGACGCTGGCCGTGGCGGCGGAATAGGAAATCCACCCGACGTTGTGGTTGCCTAGCTCCAAGGCCCGCTCATATTCCTGGATGGATCGCCGGAATTGACCCGCGCCGAGCAGTGCGTTTCCGAAACTGCGGCGTATTTCCGCGTCGTTGGGCTGGCTTTTCACCAGAGATTCGTAGGCGGAAACGGCCTTCGTCCAGTCCTCGCGGAAAACTGCACCCGCGGCGACCGCTTGATCCTCGCTCGCCCGCAGATCGGTCTGTGTAGCCGACCGCACTTGGGTCTGCATGAACTGCAGCGTCTGGGCAATGGCAGCGCGGGAGATCTCGTTGTCGTCGATGATGTCGAACCCATGGTGGGCTCCCGGCAGATTCGTGAGTGTCACTGGGACATTGGCTGCGCTCGCGCGCGCCGCCAATAAATCCAGGCCATGGTTGAGGCCTACCCCGTCCAGACCGGCGCGCACGATGAGCACCGGCAGATCGGGCCGGAACTCGTTGACTTCGCCGTTACCGTAGTAAATGATCGCGGCCTTGATAAAGGTCCGCCGTGGGTCCATAGCGATGGGCAGGCCGGTGGTGACGTTTGCGGAACAGGCGTAAAGGACGGTATTGCCTGGATCAACATGCAACTCGGCCGCATGCTCGCGGAGATAGCCGATCAGGGCGTCGAAATCCTCCACCACGCCGCCTTCGTGCGTGTCGAAGACCACTCCCGTCAAGCCGGCAGTCGTGACCAGTCTGCCCCAACTTTTATACTGGGTCCAGTTGCGTTGATCGAGCGAACCGGTACCGTTCATGAACAGGGCCAGGGCGGTCCGGGCCTCGCCCTGCACAATCGACGGCCGGTAGAGATCGAACCGGAGCGGTTGCCCGCCGGCACTGCGATAAACCACGTCGCGGGTGACCTGTATGGTTTGGTCTGATGGTAACGGGTAGACAAACTTAGGCTCCTGAGCACCCATGAAGAGGGGCATGAGAGCCATTGGCAGAAGAGTTCGGAGCATGTCGAAACCTCCTCTTTACTAACAACTGTTCGACGGTCCAGCGGAAGATTCGTACTGGGATACTTGGAGGTGAGCCCGAGACGGGAGCGGGAGGCATGGCAGCTTGACGCGAGCGGCGGCCTTTCATGGGTCTGTTTGACGTACTTTTCATCGCTCTATTCCTCACGGCTGTTTTCAGCTTGATGACAGCGGGGTGGTTCGCGGCAACCCGGCAATTTGGCCGCGCCTGGCGAATTCTTCTGCGGGTGCTGGTGGGAGCAGGCGTCTACATGGCGGTCGTAGTCGGCGTGTCTCTGCTTCTGCCGCGGCGA
>Ga0335081_10008092_pt1 | contig 16859 bp, 8 predicted proteins | sample Lox_Sample_35_FD_206713 | JGI IMG/M metagenome (GOLD analysis project Ga0335081, IMG submission 206713) | Soil microbial communities from Loxahatchee National Wildlife Refuge, Florida, United States - Lox_Sample_3.5 | ecosystem: Environmental > Terrestrial > Soil > Wetlands | place: USA: Florida... | reverse complement strand
GGGCTTGGGGGAAGAGACGGGCTCCGGGGTTGGGGATTCGGGGTTCGGAGTAGGTGACGATTCGAAAGCCATCAGCGCTCTCTCAGCCGTTCTCAGCCATCAGTGAGCACCGGTCTTTCCCGCTGAAAGCTGACCGCTGATCGCTGAAAGCTACTTCCAATTTCAAGCCAAGAGACAGACTCACCGTGGCAGGAGTCCGATACCTCTTCAAGGACTATGTGTAGATTACCTTATTGTTGAGACCCTGTCAAGTATAAACTGCGTCGGTATTGTCCTGATTTGCGTTTGGAGTGCGGCAGCTTGCCGCCGCATTCCAAAGCGTCGGGGGGGCACGGTTTTAGGGCAGCCTCAGCGAGAGTGAGCGCACGCAGAAAAGAAATGACAAGCCTGCCGGCAGTCCGGGCACCGGCTCGCCCGCCGTCACACCGCCTTTCGCCTCTGCGCCGCCTTTTGGCCGTCCGGCTTAGGCATGAAGATATCCTGCCCCGTGAGCCCGCACTGCTTCACCATCGCCAAGGCGTACTCCATGCGCCCCAAGTTGGGGTCGCCGTTGTTGGTGCCAAACGAGAATTTCACCCCCGCGCTTTTCGCGCGCCCGATGAACGCGGCGCTGGGAATCCGGTAGCGGTTGTTGATCTCGATTGCCACGTCGTTGGCCTTGGCGGCTTCAATTACCCTCTGCATCCGTTCCGGAGTCCACAAGCGGTCGTAGTCGCGCGCGATGGGCTCCGGCAAGAAGGTAGGATTGGCGTGAATATCAATGGGCTCGTGATGGAGAATGCCGACAATCCGGCTGACCAACATTTCCATGAACTGCTCGGGATCTCGAATCTCCCCCACCTCTTCGGGAATCCACAGTCGCCTGCGCACGCCTCCGTCATCGGTGAACGTCATGCAGTCGGTGAAGATGTAGTCAAACTGGGCAATCGTCTCACGCGAAAAGAGGGTCACCCACTCGCGGCCTTCCCCCTGCAACCCAATGAAAGCGGGCTGCCCCTTCATGCTGGCGAGGAAATCTTCCACGCCGGCATCATTGGTGATGGGGAATTTCAGCCCGCCATTGACGGCGATTCCATACATGATTCCCAGCCGGCGCGAGTTAGCCAACGCCTGCTCCAGGGTCAAACCGCCCTTCAGGTGAACGTGGTAGTCCACAACGGGAAAGCCGTCCTGGTTCATTTGGAACAATTGGCGGTAAACGTCATCCACCTGCGGCAGTTGCTCGGGAGGCGTGCGCAAGTCATCGGCCAAGGGCTTCACCACCAGATTGCGAAAATGCACCGGGGGTGAACCGGCGCAGCACTCCAGCGCGAAGGTGCCGCGACCGAGCTTTGCCGCCGTGGCGTCTGGTGGCAGCGCAGGCTCAACGTAATCGACCGTCGGCGTGCCGTTCAGCCAAACCTGCGCCTGCTTGTCGCGCACCTGAACGCGCAATTCGAACCACTCGTCGTCCTTCACCAGGGCTTTGTAAATGTTGCGGATGCCGTAAAGCGAACCGGTTTTGCGGCCGTCGTGATCATCGCCCTCGACCGCATAAATGTTCTTGATTTGTACCTTGAGGCCGGACTGGAGAGGACCATGCGATGGGTATTGCGTGTGAAAATAGATGCCAGAACAGGCACCCGGGCGCGTTAGCACGTCCGTCTTCAGATCGAAGTTTTTGAAATTCGCTTTTCCCACTCGGCCGGTGTAGAAAAGGTACGAGCCGGCTCCAGAAGCATGGATTTCTCCGTCCACAGCTCGAAAGGCGCTGTGGTTCTTTCCCGCTTTCCAGCCGTCCAGCGAGTGGCCATTGAATAGAGACGTCCAGTCGGCGTCTCCGCGCAAAGCACCGGGCAGAACCAGCAATGAAGCCAAAAGACTACGCCGGGAAATCGAAACCATGAAACGTCCTTCCCTGACCGCGGATCGTGGGACTGCCAGTATAAACTTGTGTCCTCCAAACGCCAAATCGCGGCGCGGCGGTCGGGGAGGCCGGGCCAGGGTTAAGGGTGAAAGGTAAAGGGTCCGCGCCACGCGCTTGGGTTGAGGCAGGGCCGCGGTCGGATGACAAGAGGTGCCTACGGATCAGCGTTGCTGTGCTTCACACTCTCTGGAGCGGGCGCGTCCTTTGGGGGCCCGTGGAAGCGTGGTTGGTCGTCTTCTCGCCAAACACCTCGTTTGCCCAATCGAGCGACTGGAGGTAACACGCGGCCACGAAGCTCTCCTCGAGAACCAGTTTCCCCGCGCATTCGGCCAAAGCGTTCCAGTCTGCCCTCTCCACCGCCAAGACGATTTCGTAAACATCGCGATGCAAGTTGTGGCCGCCCAACAAGGCCGCTTTGAGGTCGGCGGCGAGGTCGATTCCTTGCAGGACTTCTTCCATCGGCCGGTCGAGGATGGTATCGATGAGGGAGAAGAGGCCCATCAGGAAAAAGTCAGCCGGCTCGTCCCTGCCTGCCAGCGGGGCGGACAAGAGCTCGCAGAACCGGGCGCGCGTAAGAGAGGTGATCAGTAGCTCCTCGGGCTTGTCGCTCGCCAACATCATGGTGGAGAGCAGAACTGCCCAGCGTCTGACATACTGCTCGCCGAGCAGCGCGATCGCCTGCCGGAGCGACCGGATTTCACCGCGGAAGCCGAAGCGTGGCGAGTTCAGATATCGCAAGAGACGATAGGAAAGCGAAACGTCGTGCCGGAGCACGCGCTCGATCTCCCGGAAGTCCAACTCCGGGCGGTGTACCGCCTGAAGAAGTTGCAGGTAGGCGGCCTTGAAGGCGGGAACGTCGCGGGCGGAGATCAGTTGCGGCTTGCAGAAAAAGAAACCCTGAAAGTAGTGGTAACCCCAACTTGCCGCCTGCTTGAATTGTTCGCTGGTCTCCACTTTCTCGGCCAGGAGCTTGACCCGGCGCGGCCCGAGACGGCGGGCGATCTCGCGCTGCTGGCCGGCGTCGGTGAGGGAGAAGTCCACCTTGACGATGTTTGCCAGGTCCAGGAACGGCTTCTGCTTTTCCAGCGACGTCACATCGTCGAGCGCGATCTGATACCCTAGCTTTTTCAGCTTAAGGCAGGCAGCGACAACAGCCGGATCGGGCTCCACGTTCTCGAGTATCTCCACCGTGAGAGTCTGGACGGGCAGGAGAGTGGCGAGACCGTTGAGCAGCGCGCTGCCGGTAAAATTGATGAAGGCCCGCTCGTGGTGCCACAGAGTCTCCAGGCTCTGAAGCATGAAGGAATCCAGGACACGGGAGGTGGCCACGTCGCCGTCGGCGAAGGTAAAGCAGTTCTCAAAGCCGGAACGAAACAGCAGTTCGTAACCAAAAACTCGCTGGTGAGCATCGAAGATGGGCTGACGGGCGGCAATGGCTTTTGCATCCATAAGAATCAATCTCCCGGCCAAACAGTACTTTCGGTCTCCTGTGGAGTTGTATCGGCAGCTTGGGCCGGGAACTGTAGGACTTTCTGTGGTGGCTCCGGCCCGGCGCATCAGGGACGCGGCTGCGACCATTGCCGGAGCAGGTTCTGCCGCAACCGGCCACCTCGGCCAACCTCGCCAACCTCAATTGCAGTTGCGAGCCACCAGGGGCGGTGTATACTTCTTGCGGTTCAGGGTGCCAAAATTCTACTTTCTACCGGGGGGTAAGCGGATGAAGAAGTCCTGGCGACTGATGGCAGTGGCAGTCCTGCTGATTTTCGCTCGCGTGACGGGTGCGGCGGCGCAGGCGCCGGAGGGAGAGGCCAAGAAAGAGCCGGAAGTGAAGCCCGCCGCGGAGGCCGCGCCTCCGCCCAAAGAGGAGTCCTCCGTCACCGATCACAGTATTCGCATGGGCGGCGAGACGATTGCTTACAAGGCCACCGCGGGCACCATCCTGCTCAAGGACGAAGAGGGAAAGCCCAACGCCAGCCTGTTCTACATCGCCTATACGCGCAGCGACGTCAAAGACCTCAGCCAGCGCCCGCTGGCGTTCCTTTACAACGGCGGGCCGGGCTCATCCTCGGTGTGGATTCACATGGGCGCCTTCGGCCCGCGACGAGTGGATACCGCCAACGCCGCGCCCACTCCGCCACCGCCCTATCGCGTGGTGGACAACGCCGACTCGCTCATCCAGACGGCCGACCTGGTGTTTATCGACCCGGTGGGCACCGGCTTCAGTAAGGCGGTGGGCAAGGCCAAGAACAAGGACTTCTGGGGCATCGACCAGGATGTGAAGTCGCTGGCCCAGTTCATTAATGCCTACGTCAGCCGCAACAACCGCTGGAACTCGCCCAAGTTTCTCATCGGCGAAAGTTACGGAACCTTCCGCAACGCGGCCTTGGTGAATTATCTCCAGTCGCACGACGGCATGGACTTCAACGGTGTGGTGATGATCTCCACCGTTCTCGACCTCGGCACTATTTCGTTTAACCCGGGAGACGACCTGCCCTACATTCTCTATCTGCCCAGCTACGCCGCCACCGCGTATTACCACAAGGTGCTGAAAGACCCGCCCGCCGACCTCAACGCGTTTCTCACCGACGCGCGTCGCTACGCCGCAACTGCCTACGCCGACGCACTGATGAAAGGCGGGTCGCTGAGCGCGGCGGAGAAGTCGGACGTGGCCAAAGAGGTGGCTCGTTTCACCGGCCTCGGCGAGGACTACATAGAGAAAGCTGATCTGAGGGTGAACCTCGCCCAGTTCATGGCGGAGCTGCAGCGCTCTCGCGGCCTGGTCACCGGCCGCCTCGACGCGCGCTTCTCCGGCCCCAGCTTCGATCCGCTGGCGGAGTACGGCCAGTACGACCCCCAGGAGACCGCCGTCAGCGGCGCCTTTACCGCGGCCTTCAACACCTACGTGCGCGAGGAGCTGAAATTCGGCAAGGACCAGACCTATGAAATCCTGAGCGAGCAGGCCGCGCGCGCATGGGATTGGAAGCATGAGGGCGGCCGCAGTTTTGGATTCCCCGGCTCGCCCAACGTTGAGGACGATCTTACCGAGGCGCTCATCTCCAACGCTCACCTTCAGGTCCAGGTGGAGAACGGCCTGTACGATCTCGCCACGCCGTTCTTCGGTACCGAACATACCGTGCGCCACCTCCGGCTGCCCGAGAATCTTCAGAGCCACATTCATCTGGAGTATTACGACGCCGGCCACATGATGTACCTGCGCGAGCAGGACTTGGCCAAGCTCAAGGGCAACGTGGCGAGCTTCATTCAGTCGAATTCGGCGCACTAGTTTCGCGTCGCCGAATAGGGTGCCATGTTCTCGTTACCCGGTAGCCGACTGGTGATGGAGGTCACTGAGGAGATACGAAACATCGTTCATCATAACAACGGGTCTTGGTGAAGAAGTCATTCGCTTTGGCCCGCGAGGTGGGCGATGGGAGGCTGGCTCAGGGACGCGCATTTTGGCCTGCGGGTGCTGGCGAGGAATCCGGGGCTTCCGGCTTTGGCGGTGATCACGCTCGCTTTGGGCATCGCCGCCAATAGCACCATTTTCAGTTGGATCAACTCGACTTTGCTCAACCCCGTTCCCGGCGTCTCGCACACCAGCGACCTCGTGACCGTGATGAGGGGAGAGCGCAGCGAGCACCCCACGCCGCCGTTCTCCTATCTCGATTACCGCGACCTGCGCGACCACAACCAGAGTTTTGGCGGGCTGTTGGCGTATCATCACGATTGGGTGTCCCTCACCGGCGCGGGCAAGCCGGAGCATTTTTACGGCACGCTGAGTTCCACCAATTATTTTGACGTGCTGGGCGCCCGGCCCGTCCTTGGCCGCGCCTTTCTGCCGCAAGAAGAGCAGACGGCGGGAGGGGCGCCTGTGGTCGTGATCAGCTACGGCCTCTGGCAGAGTCACTTCGGCGGCGACGCTTCCGCGATCGGCAGGACGATTCAGATCAATTGGCACCCTTACACGATTGTCGGGGTCGCTCCCCCCGGTTTTCAAGCGACCGTGAGCGGGGTCCGTTCGGACGTGTGGATTCCCCTGGTTATGGACCAAGCCGTGTGGGGCGCTAATCGGCTCGCGGATCGGGGCACCTTCTGGCTCAATGTGCTGGGGAAGCTGCAACCAGGAGTCAATGCACGGCAGGCCGAGGCCGAACTGAATTTGCTGATGCAACGCATCATCGAGCACTCCGCTAACGTGGAACGCGGTCCGAGCGAGATCACGACGGATCCACTCTGGCGCTCTCCTTTTGGGGTCAACGTGTATTTGTACAAGACGCTACCGCTGTTGCTGGCCCTGGCGGCGGCGCTATTGTTGCTGGCCTGCGCCAACGTGGCTAATCTTCTGCTGGTGCGATCGGTGACGCGCCGGCGTGAGCTCGCCATTCGGTTGTCGATGGGCGCCAACCGCTGGCGGCTGGTCCGCCAGTTGCTGATCGAGAGTCTGCTTCTCGCTCTGGCCGGCGGCGGGCTGGCCCTTCTTGTGACCACGTGGACAGCCGGGTCGTTTGGGGCTTTCATTCCTTCCACCACCCTTCCGCTCGCGCTCAATGGCCGCGCCGACGCCCAGGTGACTCTGGCCACGCTGGCCATCTCAATTTTAGCGGCGATAATTTTCGGCACCCTGCCGGCGCTGCGCTCGTCGAACCTCTCTCCGGTGACGGTTTTGAAGGAAGAGGCCAGCAGCGTCTCGGGTGGATTGCACCGGTCGCGCCTGGCGAGCGCTCTGGTGGTGACCCAAATCGCGCTCTCGCTTCTCCTGCTGATTTGCGCCGGTCTGTTCACGCGCAGCCTGGAGAAGGCACTGGAGTCCGATCCCGGCTTCGACCCGGACCACGTGCTGGTGGCTTCCTATGAGCTGACGGCTCGCTATTCCAGGAGCGCGGGCACTGAGTTCGACCGGCAGGTGCTGGTCCGGCTCCAAGCCCTGCCCGGCGTGGAGTCCGCCACCGAAGCAGACTTCTCGCCGCTCAGCTTTACGGTCCACAGCGACATTGTGCAGCCCGATGGCTACGCTCCGCGGCGCCAAGAATCCATGGAAATCGACCGCGCCGACGTAGGCGCGAATTATTTCCGTACACTCCGCACCCCGATGGTCGCGGGGCGTGACTTCACTCTCCAGGACACTGAGAAGACGCAGCCGGTGGCCATCGTCAACCAGGAGTTCGTCGACCGCTATTGGCGGAATCAGGACGCTCTGGGCAGACGAATCCAGATGAACGGGCAATGGTTCAATGTGGTTGGAGTGGCTAAAAACGCCAAGTATCGCCGGTTGATTTACAGCGCGCAACCCTGCATTTTCCTGCCCCTCGCCCAGGACTATCGACCCTCCCATCAGGTGGTGATTCACCTGCGCGTGCAGGGCGATCCGATGGCGTTTGCCTCCAAGGCGGAGGGCACGGTGCACGAGCTCGATGCCGCGCTGCCGGTGTTCGATGTGGACACGCTCCAGTCGAGCATGCAGTTGGGGAGCGTGTTTGAGCGGATCGCGGCCACCTTCGCCAGTTCGTTCGGACTCCTCGCCCTGGCACTCGCCGCCGTCGGAGTCTACGGCGTGGTGGCCTATTCCACGCGCCAGCGCACGCACGAGATCGGCATTCGCATGGCCTTGGGAGCCGAGCGCGCGGATATTCTTCGGCTGGTGATGGCGCAAGGTCTCCGCCTCACGCTCACCGGCTTAGGCGTAGGGCTCGGCGTGTCGCTGGTGGCCACCCGCGTGCTGCGTACAGCGTTGTTTGGGGTCACCACCGCCGACCCACTCACCTATGCGTCGGTCGCGTTTTTGCTGTGCGTGATGGCGCTGGTCGCCTGCTATATCCCGGCGCGGCGGGCCACTAAGGTGCCGCCCATGACCGCCCTGCGCTGTGAATGAAGTGGGGCCTTAAACACGGCGCGGCGCGTGGCCGCCGCCATTGGAGGAAATGGCCAGTGCCGTCACGCCTAATTCTTGACAATGGTTCAACGGAGCCGCTGACCCTTGTCAAACCTTGAGTGGGACAGTGCGTCCTGGGCCACAACCAAAAGACGAACTTCAACACAGAGGTCACAGCGCAGCGTAGCCGCAACCAAAACGAGGCCTTTACTGCCGCGCAGGAGAAATTTGAAACGCGCGCAAACATTTTGCCTGTTAGTAGTACAGAGGGCTTCGCAGAAAGAACAGAGAAGAACAACCTCGAAAGAAGCGCGCGGCTTTTCGTCTTCTCCGTGACCTTTGTGAGCTCTCCGTGATCTCTGTGTTAAACTCTTGTTCCTGAAATGCCCCGAAGATAAATCTTCGCAGCGGGAAAAGAAGCTGATTGCTAATGCTACAGTGCGCAGATAGTTTAGTGCCGCCGAACAGGATGACACATTCTCGTCACCCGGATGCCGACCTGTGACGGAGGTCACCGAGGAGATGCGAAACATCGTTAATCATAACAACGGGCCGTGGTGAAGAATTCATCGCTGTGGTCCGCGAGGTGGGCGATGGGAGGCTGGACCAGGGACGTGCGTTTTGGCCTGCGGGTGTTAGCGAAGAGCCCGGGACTTCCGGCGCTGGCGGTGATGACGCTCGCGTTGGGTATCGCCGCCAACAGCACGATTTTTAGTTGGATTAACTCGACGTTGCTCAACCCCATTCCCGGCGTATCGCACACCGGCGACATGGTCACTGTGATGAAAGGAGAAAGGAGCGACCACCCCACTCCGCCTTTCTCCTATCTCGATTACCGGGACGTACGCGACAACAACCGCAGCTTCTCAGGCCTGCTGGCCTATCACCACGAATGGGCGTCCCTGACCGGAGTCGGCCAGCCGGAGCGTATTTACGCCGTGTTAACCTCCGCCAATTACTTCGACGTGCTCGGCGTGCGGCCGATCCTCGGCCGCGGTTTTCTGCCGGAGGAAGACCGCGAGGTTGAAGGCTCCGCCCCAGTGGCGGTGATCAGCTACGACCTGTGGCAAAGTCGTTTCGGTAGCGATCGTTCCATCATTGACCGGAAAATTGAGATTAACCGTTACCCGTACACGGTTGTCGGCGTCGCTCCTCAGGACTTTCACGGCTGCATGCCCGGATTGCGAGGGGACATTTGGATTCCCTTGGTGATGGCCAAGCAGGTTTGGGGCTTTGGCGGTACCCTCGATGATCGCGGTGACAACTGGCTCAACGTGCTGGGAAGGCTCAGACCAGGGATCAATTCCCGGCAAGCGGAGGGCGAGTTGAACCTGCTCATGCAGCGGATCGCCGAACATTTCCCCGAGCAGCATCAAGGCCCCAACCAGATCTCCCTCGATCCCCTCTGGCGCTCTCCATTTGGAGCCAACGTCTATCTCTACGCCACGCTACCCTTGTTGCTGGGGCTCGCGGCCTTGCTGCTTTTGCTGGCTTGCGCCAATGTGGCTAATCTGCTGCTGGTTCGCTCCATCGCGCGACGGCGCGAGATCGCCATCCGCCTCTCCATGGGGGCAAGCCGCTGGCGGCTGGTCCGCCAACTGATGGTGGAGAGCCTGGTGCTTGGCTTGGCCGGCGGCGCCCTCGCCGCGTTCATTACCACCTGGAGCGCGGGCACGTTCACAGCCTTCGTGCCCTCCACGACTCTCCCACTGGCGATGAATGGCCACACCGACGACAAGGTGGTGCTTGTGACCCTGGCCATCTCGGTGGTCACCGCTGTGATTTTCGGCATTCTGCCGGCACTGCGCTCCTCGAACCTGGCGCCGGTGACGGTGCTGAAGGAAGAGGCGGGGAGCGTCTCCGGCGGACTCCACCGGTCGCGCCTCGCGAGCACGCTGGTGGTGGCGCAGATCGCCCTTTCCGTGCTCCTGCTGGTTTGTGCGGGTCTTTTCACCCGCAGCCTCGAGAAAGCCCAGCGATCGGATCCGGGTTTCGACCCGGACCACATGCTGCTGGAGTCCTTTGAACTTCGGCCTTCCGGCTATTCGACATTGCAAGGCATCGAGTTCGACAAGCAACTGCTGGCCAAGATCAAGGCCCTTCCCGGGGTTGAGTCCGTGACCCTGGCGGACTTCTCGCCCCTCAGTTACACCATCCGCTCCGAAGACATTGCAGTGGGGGGTTACGTGCCTCGACCTCACGAATCGATGGAAATCGATTGGGCCAGGGTGGGCCCGAACTACTTTCGGATCTTGCGCACTCCCTTAGTTTCCGGGCGTGATTTTACCGCTCAGGACGATGGAAATTCACAGTTGGTAGCGATTGTCAACGAAGAATTTGCCACCCGTTATTGGCCGGGTCAGGAGGCGATAGGGAAACGGATTCGGCTATACGACCGATGGCGCACCGTCGTGGGTGTGGCCCGCAATGCCAAGTATCGCCGCGTCATCTACAATGCGGAGCCTTGCTTTTTTGTGCCCTGGTTCCAGGACTACCCTCCCTTCGATGCGATTATCGTCCACACGCGGGTTTCGGGCGATCCGCTGGCATTCGCTTCAGTAGTTGAGAGAGCGATCCATGACCTCAACCCCGATTTGCCCGTCTTCAACGTGGACTCTCTCCGGACCAGCATGCAAATGGGCAGCCTTTTCGAGCGGATCGTTGTAACCTTTGCGGGCTCCTTCGGCCTGCTGGCGTTAGCGCTGGCGGCGGTAGGGGTCTACGGCGTGGTGTCCTATTCCACCCGCCAGCGCACGCATGAGATCGGCATCCGCATCGCGCTGGGAGCCGAGCGAGCGGACATCCTTCGCCTGGTTCTACGCCACGGGCTGCGGATGACGCTCGCGGGGCTGGGCGTTGGAGTCGCAGTTTCGTTGGCCGTGACGCGCTTCCTGCGCACGCAGCTTCTGGGCGTCGCGCCCACGGACGTGCTGACCTATGCGAGTGTGGCCCTGTTGCTCTCGGTGGTGGCGCTTGTCGCCTGCTACATCCCGGCGCGGCGGGCAACCAAAGTGCAACCCCTGGTTGCCTTGCGCTGCGAGTGAGCTTGCGGGCGAGTAGTACATCGGCCTTTCGGGTCAGGGTCGGCCAGGCAAAGCCCATGAGTATAAGGAAACCACTCTCTGAATGGTTGGCTATTTGGGCTGTGCTGGCCCTAACCGTCGATCTCTTTGCCGTCAGCCTCGTGTCGGCAGCGCCCGCCCCCGGAGATAATCCCGCAGAAGAGATCGACGGCTACGAAAAGGCAGATGCTTACATCGAACTTCAAATGGACCGCCTGAACGTCCCCGGCGCAGCTCTCGCCATTGTCCAGGGCGATAAGATCGTGCACCTGCGGGGCTTCGGCAAGGCTCGCCCGGACGGTGAAGTGCCTTCTCCCCAGACGCCTTTCTTCGTTGGCTCCGTCACCAAATCGTTTACGGCACTGGCGGTAATGCAGCTCGTGGAAGCCGGGAAGATGGAGCTGGATGCGCCGGTTCAGCGCTACCTGCCTTGGTTCCGAGTCGCGGACCCCCAGGCATCCGCCGAGATCACTGTACGCCACCTGCTCAATCAGACCAGCGGCCTGCCCCTGTTGCCGGGATGGATTACACTGGCTGATTTTGACGATCGTCCTGACGCCTGCGAACGTCAGACGCGCGCATTGGCAACGCTCCGGCTCAGCCGCCCGGTCGGCTCGACGTTTGAATACAGCAATACGAATTACAACGTGTTGGGGCTCGTCGTCGAGGCCGCCAGCGGTGAATCGTACGAGGCCTACATCGAGAACCACATCTTCGCCCCGCTGGAAATGACCCACAGCTACACCGCACGCGCGAAGGCGGAACAGAACGGCTTGGCGATGGGTCACCGTTACTGGTTCAGCTACCCTGTCAGCACACCCAATCTACCGGCCCCGCGCGGCTCGGTTGCGTCCGGACAACTCATCTCCAGCGCGGAGGACATGTCCCACTACCTGATCGCCCATTTGAACGAGGGACGCTACGGTAATGTCCAAATCCTCTCGCCCGAGGGCATCGACGAGATGCATCGCTCGGCTGTGAAAGCCAACCTGATGGGCGTAGTTGGGCAGTATGGGATGGGCTGGTTCACCGAGGAGGACAGCCAGAAGAGAATCATCTGGCACGACGGCATTGTTCCCGATTTTATGGCTTATATCGCCCTGCTGCCGGAGGAAAGGAGAGGCTTAGTCCTTCTTTTCAATGCCGACCATTTCCTGATGACCCTCGCGCTGCTCAAGGCCGGGGCAGGAGTGACCACTCTGCTTGCCGGCGATCAGCCCGGTCCGGTCCGGTTTCGCTTCATCCCATGGGTACTGCGCGGCCTACTGCTGATCCCATTCCTCCAGATCGTGGGCGTCGTTACCGCGCTGCGGTTTTTAAGCCGTTGGCGTCGAGATGTGAACAGGCGCCCGAGCCGCCGTCGCAAGTGGATGCGCCATATCCTTCTTCCCCTGATCCCGAACGCGTTGGTCGCCCTGACCTTGCTCCTTGTTGGCGGCCGTCTAGGCGGTTTCATTTTGCTCTACGCGCCCGACTTTGCGTGGATCGCTTGGATTTCTGGCACGTTTGCCGTTACCTGGATGTTTCTGCGCACCGGCCTGATCCTCTGGATTCTTCGAGAGCCCCTGCCCGCAAGACCCCTCGTTCAGCCAAGTGGCCTTTCGGCCTGAAGCTTGATTTTTCGGAATTTCGCCAGACGACCCGCCAACAGTTGCATTGGCCTCGCCGTTGCGCGGCGGGCGTCGCGCAGCGATCTTGTGACAGCCTGCGTACGGGAGAAGCAGTGAAAAAGTCGCACGTTTCTTTCAAGCTGCGGGAATGTGAAGTACGCCTCCGTCACGGCATCAGGCCAGCGAAGCTGCCACGCCAGCTCGGACTTTTGCGGGCGCCGCCCTCCTTGGAGCTGCGAGCGAAGCTGTCGCCTTTCTTGCCAATGCCGGCTTGCTGGAGGGCTGCGATCCGAGTGGTAAAGCGGTGGCTGCGGTGCCCAGCCAGGGTACGGACCTTCAGCTCGGAGGGCGGATCGAGAGGCAGGGAATTGGGCTTCTGGGGTACCTAGAAAGTATTTGCCTTCTCTAGAATCACATGTTATCTTATTACAGTGGGGTCCCGCTACCCAATCCGAAACTCGCGGGCGTACATTAATGCCTTGACGCACGAGCGGACTTGAAATTTCGTCAGTTCTATAGTTAATGTTATAGTGAATGATTACATTGACATCTAACCGTGGCTAAGACGATGGTGGAGGACCAGGATTGAGATTGCTCGGCGAGCCGCATCCCGCGAGGTGAATGGACCTCACTTATGCAGCCGCAAGGGCTAGGAGCATGTGGCGGCCGGTCGAATGAGCGGGGTCGTTTGGTGCGGGGCGAAAAGAAAGCGCTCGGAAGGAAACAGAGATCTTCCATGGATTCAGCGAATTATCATGCGATAGCCCTCCGGCTTCCTCGATTGCCGATTCGCGAAAGAGGAGGACGGTGGGAACTTTGCGGTTGCCCCCGGCGAGAAGCGAAATTGGAGTTGCAGTGAAAACCTGGGTTGAAAACTGCCAGATCGGGCAAGATGGGGCGTCTTCTTGGTAAAACCGTGATGTCCTCTATTTTTATAGGCATGAGGTCATGCGCATCACTTCCGATTGCTGAATTTGGAGGAACCTCCATTTGGAGACTGCGACTGGCAGTTGGGATGGGAAACGGAGTAACACGAGGCGAAAGCGAGCCAGGGCCGACCGTCGGTTTCGAGACCATGCATTTCTTCCCGAAGCTGGAAAAGGGAGGAGATGGAGCGCCAAACCGGCCAGAGTAAGTCAAGAGGAGAATGTCGCAGAACTGGATCAGAAAAAATGGGGCTCGCTGGCAAAGGAAGGATCGCGCTATAAGGCCAACTCGCTGTGTCGCGCGCCCGTGAAAGCGTTGGGTATTAACCTCCCGCCTCTAACTTCGACCTCTGACTCCCTTTCGCTTTCTAGCGAAACAAGGACAGACCCCTTTCCATTTTCCATTTTCACTTTTCAATTTCCGGTGATAGAATACGCCTCTTCACGGAAGGTGGGCTCGACTAATGACGATGCGATGCACCTTACCATCCTTCGACCTCGGACGCAGATCCTTTTTCCCAACCAAGGAGTGGAATCATGAGTCGGCGCAAAGATAAGTCGCGCAAGAAGGAATCGCCGGTAGCGCCTTTGACGCGGCGCGATTTTTTGAAGGGCGCGGGGGTAGCGGTCTCCAGCAGCATCCTGGCCGGCCACGCCGCGGTGGCGGCGGCCGCTCCGGAGACGCCAGTAGTGGGTCCGGGCGCCACGTCGGTCACGCTGCGTGTCAACGGTCAGCGCCGCGAGTTGAACCTCGAGCCGCGCGTGACGCTGCTCGACGCGTTGCGCAACGACCTCGACCTCACCGGCGCCAAGCGCGTGTGCGATCGCGGCGTGTGCGGCACCTGCACGGTGCTGATGGACAACAAGCCCGTCTATGCCTGCTCGGTGCTGGCCATCGAAGCGGAGGGACACGAAATCACCACCATCGAAGGCTTGATGCACGACGGCCAGCCGCATCCGGTGATGACCGCCTTCGTGAACAACGACGCGCAGCAGTGCGGTTTCTGCACGCCCGGCTTCGTGGTGGCGTGTGCCGCCTTCCTTCACAAGCATCCCAACCCCACGGAGGCGGAAGTGGAGAAGGGACTGGGAGGCAATCTCTGCCGCTGCGGTACCTACGTCGGAGTGCGGGCGGCGGCGCTGGAAGCGGCGAAGGCAATGACGAAGAGTTGAAGAGTCGAAGGTTTGAAGGTCGAACGGGCCCGGGTTCCTTTACTCTTTGGCCTTCAACCTTCGACTTTCGACTTTTCGACTTCTTCCAAAAAGGGGAGATGAACATGGCAGCATCCTGCAAATACGATTGGCCGGCCCCGAGTGAGCGTCACCTGATCGGCAAGCGCATCAAGCGCATCGACGGCCCCGCCAAATCCAGCGGCCAGGCCAAGTACACGTTCGACATCAACCGGCCCGGCATGCTGTTTGGCAAAGTCCTGCGCTGCCCTTACGCGCACGCCAAGATCACCGCGCTGGACGTCACGCCCGCCAAGAACGCCCCCGGCGTGAAAGCGGTGCGCGTGATTCAGGACGTTGGTAGCGAGATTCAGTGGGAGGGCGACGAGATCGTGGTGCTGGCGGCCGAGACGGAAGAGGCCGCCGAAGACGCCATGCGCATGATCAAGGTTGAGTACGCGCCGATGCCCTTCTTTGTGATGGACGAGGACCTCAAGGCCGCCGGCAGCAATGCCAAGCCACCTACGACAAAGAAGGTGGGCGACCCTGACCAGGCCTTTAAGGAAGCTGGTCTGGTGGTTTCCGAGGGCTACTACGGCCTTCCCGTTATCACCCACTGCTGCCTGGAAAGTCACGGGAACGTGGTGGAGTGGACGGACCCGCAAAGCTTCACGGTCTGGGCGTCCACTCAAGGGGTTTCTTCCGTGGGCGGCCAGATGGGCGAGGTCCTCGGAGTCTCTCCTAACAATATTCATGCCATCTGCCAGTACATCGGCGGCGGGTTCGGCAGCAAGTTTCAGGTGGACCGCTGGGGCATTGAGGGGGCGCGACTAGCCAAAGACACCGGCAAACCGGTGAAGATGATGCTGGAACGCGATTCGGAATTGCTGGTGGCCGGCGCGCGGCCGTCGTTCTGGGGTCGGGTCAAGGTGGGCGCCAAGCCTGACGGCACCATCACGGCCTGGGATTCGGAGACGTGGGGAACGGGCGGCATCAGCGGAGCCGGCGTTCCCGGCGTGCCTTATCCCTTGGAAAAGTTGCCCAACTACAAGCGGACCCACACGGCCGTCGCGACCAATATCGGCTCGGCGCGCGCTTGGCGTGCTCCCAACGATCCGCAGGCCTGCTTGCTCACCATGGCCGCGTTCGACGATCTGGCGGCGGCGCTGAAGATGGACCCGCTGGAATTGCTGGTGAAGAACGCCGACCTCGCGCCCAATCCGATCCTGGCGCGGACCTATAAAGAGGAACTGGCGAAGGCGGCGGAGCTCACCGACTGGCACAAGCGCTGGCACCCGCGCGGCGACAAGGCGGAAGGGCACATCAAGCGCGGCCTGGGAGTTTCCATTCATACCTGGGGCGGCGCCCCGCACAATGGCAAGTGCAACGTCACCATCCAGCCTGACGGCTCGGTGGAAGTGGCGCTGGGCAGCCAGGACCTGGGCACCGGCACGCGCACGGTGATCAATATCGTGGTGGCGGAAACGTTGGGCCTGCCGATTGAAGGGGTGAAGGTTACGATCGGCGACAGTCGGCTTCCGCCCGACGGTCCTTCCGGTGGCAGTACGACGGTGGGCGGCGTGAGCAGCTCGACCCGTCGCGGCGCCGTGAACGCCCGCGACCAACTCTTCCAGGCGGTGGCGCCGACGCTGGGCGCCCAGCCCGACCAACTGGAAGCCGTCGACGGGCACGTGCGAGTGAAGGGAGATCCTTCCAAGAGCCTCACCTGGAAACAGGCGTGCGCCAAGCTGGGGGTGAAGCCGATCGTTGCGCCAGGCGAACAAAGTCCCAGTTCGGAGTGCAAGCTGGCTTCCGGCGGCGTGGGCGGATGCCAGGTCGCCGACGTTTCGGTGGATACCGAAACCGGCATCGTCCGCATTAACAGCATGCAGGCGGTGCAAGACTGTGGCCTGATCATCGACCCCAAGACGGCGGAGAGTCAGGCGCTCGGCGCCATGATCATGGGCGTGTGCTATTCGCTTTACGAAGAGAAGATCATGGACGCGCAGACAGGCAAGATGCTGAATCCCAACATGGAGTTCTACAAGCTGGCCGGGATCGGAGACGTCGGAGATTTAAGGGTCCATTTCATGACCGGCGAATTCTATGAGGAGCGCGGCGTGATCGGCCTGGGCGAGCCGCCGGTGGTGTCGCCGGGCGCCGCGATCTCCAACGCTGTGGCCAATGCCATCGGGGTGCGCGTGGCGACGTTGCCGATCACTCCGCAGAAGGTGCTGGCCGCGCTGGAAAAAGGAATGGGGTGAAATAGTGAATAGTGAATGCTGAATGGTGAAAGGAAGAAGTCGAACGTTGAAG
>Ga0335081_10008091_pt1 | contig 16861 bp, 14 predicted proteins | sample Lox_Sample_35_FD_206713 | JGI IMG/M metagenome (GOLD analysis project Ga0335081, IMG submission 206713) | Soil microbial communities from Loxahatchee National Wildlife Refuge, Florida, United States - Lox_Sample_3.5 | ecosystem: Environmental > Terrestrial > Soil > Wetlands | place: USA... | reverse complement strand
CATTGCAAATACCTTCGACCATCTGACTATGATATCCCCACACTTTATGCAGATAATTTATACTGCCCGCATACAGGTTCAACCCAACCGATTCATATGCATCCCAATAAGCTTCGAGTATTCCAGTAACGAACGGATTATTCAAGCGGCTGTAAATTAACAGATGCAACGCGCGATGTTCTTCATGTGGCACCTGCACGAGCGATCCAAGCAATTTTTCCTGCGCCCGGGCAATCAATGACCTTAATTCCTTTTTATCTTCCTTGGTTAATTTCCTGACCGCTTCATCCCAATATGCGGCTTCAATGTGATTTCGTAGTTCCGAGAATTTTTGATAGTGATTCCCCTCGAGCATCAGAGCATACCCGAGGCTTTGCCTAATCGTGGAAGCAAAGGTGTAGGGTCTCCGCCTTATTCCCGTGCGCGGCTTGACTTCTACCAAACCCAGCGCGCGCGCCACTTCGAGTTGTTCCCGCAAGGTTGCCACGCTGATGCCCAACTCGCGGCTGAGTTCGGTGAGAGCGGGCAGGCCGCCCTCAGCTTCCTGGTGTGAAGCCAGATAGTGCAGAAATTCAGAAACTTCAATCGAAAGGCGTTTGCTTGACATAATATCAGATTAATCTGATTATTCTTAGGAATGTAGTATAATCCTGTGGAATGGATACGTCAAGGAGCGCCGCGCGGTCTTGTCCTATGTATTATCAGTTCATTGGATGAGGGTTGCAGAGGCTTAAAACCAAAGATAATTTTTCAAGGTAGTGTATAATTGAAAGGCAAGCTCTGTATTTTACGCAACAAGGATTCTATGGCAAGCACATTTTCATTACCAGCGGACTATTGGAAAACGCTCGAAATCACTCAGCAAGACGTCGAAACCCTGCATACTTATTTGTTTGAAATCGAGACTCCTTTAACGGCGCGCGAATTGGTTCCAGTCTTGATGGAAAGTCGCGTCAAGACCGAGGCAGATGCGGAACGGACAAAACGCGAGACGGGTGGAAAAATATATTTACCGAATGTCCGTTATTCGATCGGCGATGATGTTGTATTTCCAAGTTTGGGTTGGGCCAAGGGGAAAATAACGTCAACGCGCCCTGGTCGCAATCCAGAAGCGAGCGAGTTTGAGGTTGTGACTGTAGAAATGGAAGATGGGGTTCAGCGTCTTTTTGCTTCTGCGTTGGCGAATCATGCCTTGAATAACGTGTCAGCAGAATCATCCAACACGCTGAATCTAAATTCAGAAGCCATCCTTCAAGAACACGGGGAGGAGCTTGAGAAAAAGATCGAGACGGCTTTTTCAAATAATGCTGAGCTGGTAAAGATCGCAGGCCGCTGGTTCCCGCGCGGATTATTGATCGATATTAATGAGGGCCATCTTAATTTGGCGGAAGCTGTCTTGGATATGGCACAGGGGGAACCGCGACCCGCATCGATTTTGTTAAAAGATATTGAATTGCCAGCGGGTGTAAATCCAAAATTGGCTGAGTTTTCATTGAATTACGCGTTGCAGTCGGACCGACGGTTTGACGAGGTGGGTCCGGCAGGTGAAGTGTTATGGTGTCTGCGCCGATTGGAACCGGATGGGGTACGCGAACTCCCCTCATTCTTGCGCTACGACAAAATTGAGCATGACCGTTCGATGCTGGATGAATCCATGCTGAAGCTCGAAACGCAACTGGATGATGAGCTGAGTGAAGAGAATATAACTGGCCATAAGGACATTCGAGAAGTTACCATTAGTTTGATCTATCCGCATTTGCGCGCCGGCACTTTGCCTCTTTCCGCGCGAACGCGCTCGTTGTTCCCGACCGCTTACGAAACACCGCGCGTCCGATTCACATTAGTGGATGCCCGGTCAGGGATCAAGATGCCGGGATGGGTCGAGCGCGAACATGGATATGTGTTCGGACTCCGTGAATGGTACAAGTCTCATCAGCTGATGCCCGGAAGTCTGGTCGCGGCGCGGCGCGGACAGAAGCCCGGCGAAGTAATTGTTGAAGCCAAGACGCAAAGGTCTTCCAAAGACTGGGTGCGCACGGTGATCGTCGGTGCGGATGGCGGTCTGGTGTTTGCGATGTTAAAGCAGCCAATCACAGCAGAGTTCAATGATCGCATGGCGATTTACGTATCTGATTTCAAAGTGCTTGATCCGCTTTGGGAAAAGAAACGTTCCTTTGAAGATCTGGTGGTGACCGTCATGCGTGAATTAACCAAACTTAACCCTCAAGGCCACGTTCATGCCCAGGAGTTGTATGCGGCTGTGAATCTGGTGCGGAGGATTCCGCCCGCACCTTTGTTTGCTCTGCTGGTAAATCAACCGCGCTTTACTCATGTGGGTGATTTACATTTCCATCTGGAGGAGCAGGAATGAGTTTGTTGAAACCTGGCATCCAGACACCTTTTCATATTGACTTCGATTGGTGGAAACAAAACGAAAGCGATTGGCATGTATTTCTGCGCTCGCTCCTGTGTCCCGCGCATCAGCAATCTTTGGCAAACATTGAGGAGGGTGAGATGATCGATTGGATTGACCCGCAAACGGCGGAGGTCAAACCGGTGAATGGAATTCAACATGCGTTAATGAGTCACTGCGCGCTTCAACCTGATTTTGTCAGTGAGCATACCGCGATGGTGGAGGCGGTCTTCCGCATGTTTTTGGCAAATGGCAACCAACCGATGAGCCCGGAAGATTTGTCCAGCAAACTGAATCGCCCTGCGGTGACCATTCTCAGAACATTAAGCGGTCCGCGCATCTATCGAGGCTTGCGGCCGTTGGGTTTGGCAAAGCCGGAAGAAAATGTGGTGGATGAGGCGTCTACAATAGAGGCATGAGGGCGCATGCCCCTGTAGCTCAATGGATAGAGCACCTGCCTTCTAAGCAGTTGGTTGTGGGTTCGAATCCCGCCAGGGGCGCTGAGTTGGAAATAATTTATTGGTTCAGAAAAGGAGAGACGATATGACCACAGAACGGTTTGGTATATATAAAACTGGCGGCAAAGATGTCACCGTGATCGGTGATGATATCAAAGTGGGGCAGACCGCGCCGGAATTCACAGTTCATGCTTTGGATTGGTCGGTGAAACGCGGCTTGGCGGATACCGCCGGCAAAGTGCGAATTATTGCGTCAGTCCCTTCGCTTGATACCGAAGTATGCGACCGGGAAACTCGACGGTTCAATATGGAAGCAGCCTCCTTGAGCAAAGATATTGTCATCGAAGTGATCAGCACCGATCTTCCCTACACTCAAAAACGCTGGTGCGGTGCGGCTGGCGTGGATCAAGTAATGGTTCTGTCTGATCATATGACCGCGGAGTTCAGTGAGAAGTATGGAGCATTGGTGAAGGAACGCCGCATTTGCCGGCGTGCCGTGTTTGTTGTTGGCAGAGATGATAAGGTTGCATATGCGGCTTATATGCCAGCCTCGAACGAGGAACCCAATTACGCCAACGTAATCGAGGCTGCTAAGAAAGCATTAGGTTAACAAGCCAGGAGCAAGATTATGCCTACGGTGATACGCAGATCTGAGACGATCACACTGACCGAGAAACGCCGAGAAATTTTCCGTGCGGTGGGCTGGCAGGTAACGCAAAGCATCTGGAGTCCGCCGACGGATGTATATGAAACCGAGAGCGAATACACTGTGCGCGTCGAAATCGCCGGCATGCGCGAAGCGGATTTCGAGGTAGTCTTCGAAGATGGATTCCTGTTCATCAGTGGAATCCGTCCTGATGTCTTGGAACGACGCGCCTATCATCAAATGGAAATCCGCTTTGGAAAATTCTCAACGGTCATCGCGGTTCCGGGGCCGGTGGATCTGGATCGCTCCGAAGTGCAATACAAAGATGGTTTTATGACCGTCCTGTTGCCCAAGGCAAAACCCAAGCAAGTTAAGATTGAGGACTAATGCCCGCCTCCCGCTGGCAAACCAGTATGGCTGAATTATTTGAGTGGATGGGACAAGCCGACGATGAGCTGAAGATGCTTATGCCGTCGGTCTTTTCTCGGTTTGCAAAAAAAGAAGATTTGCCTGTAAAAGATGAATCTCAAAAGGACGAATCGCCAAAATATCCAGACGTGCTGCCTATCCTGCCGTTGCGCGGGGTGGTGGTTTATCCGCAGACTGCGGTGCCGCTAACCGTCGGACAACCACGTTCAATTCGTCTTGTGGACGATGTGGTGGCCGCCGATAAATTGGTTGGCCTCGTCGCCGCGACCAATCCTGAGCTTGAATCGCCGGGACCCAATGATCTATATAAAGTCGGCGTGGTTGCCACAGTCCATCGCCTTTTACGCGCGCCGGATGGGACGGTCCGCCTGCTAGTTCAGGGCCTGGATCGTTTTCGGCTCGGGGAGTTTGTCGCTGAGGAGCCATATCTAAAAGCCAACATTCTCCTCGCGCCTGAGATCATTGAAGAAGGCTTGGAGATTGATGCGCTGGCGCGCAACGCACGTGATCAATTCCAGGAAATCACACAGATGATTCCCTCCTTCCCGGAAGAATTGGTCAATTCGATCACAACCCTGGAAGACCCCTTGCAGGTCGTTTACACGATTGCCAACTTTCAGCGCATGGATTTGAAAGACGCGCAGGAAATCCTCGAAATCAATTCGGTGAGCGAGAAACTTCGCAAGTTGATCGGTTTGCTGGTGCGCGAAGCCGAGGTTTTGACTCTTGGACAAAAAATCCAAAATGAAGCGCGCGGCGAGATCGAAAAAGTTCAGCGCGAATATTATCTGCATGAGCAGATGAAGGCCATTCAAAAAGAACTTGGCGAGAAAGATGAACAAGCCGCCGAGGTGGACGAGTTCCGCAAAAAGATCGATGAAGCCAAGATGCCGAAAGAAGCGGATAAGCAGGCGCGCCTTGAACTGGATCGTCTTTCACATTTACCCACCGCGGCTGCTGAATATGGCGTGATTCGCACTTACCTTGATTGGCTGGTGACACTGCCGTGGTCAAAGTCGACTGACGACAATCTGGATATTAAACACGCCCGGGAAATATTAAACACCGATCATTACGGCCTTGAAGATGTGAAGGACCGCATCCTGGAATTTCTGGCAGTTCGAAAACTGCGGCTGGATCGCGAACTCGAATTCAAAGAACCGTCCAAAGATCAAATCCGACGCGAACGGGAAGGTGTGATCCTATGTTTCATTGGCCCGCCGGGAGTTGGCAAGACCTCTTTGGGGCAATCGATTGCGCGTGCCATGGGACGAAAGTTTATCCGCGCTTCGCTAGGCGGAACGCGCGATGAGGCGGAAATTCGCGGGCATCGCCGCACCTATATCGGTGCATTACCCGGACGTATTTTGCAATCGCTTCGCCGCGTAGAATCCAGGAATCCCGTCTTTATGCTGGACGAGGTGGATAAACTGACCTTTGATTTTCATGGTGATCCTGCTTCGGCGTTGTTGGAGGTCCTTGACCCGGAGCAGAACTCCGAGTTCCGCGATAATTATCTTGAAGTGTCCTTCGATCTGTCGCAAGTCTTTTTCATTACAACTGCAAACACTGCCGAGACCATCCCCAGTCCATTATTGGACCGCATGGAGATTATTTGGCTTTCGGGTTACACCGATAACGAGAAGATCGCCATTGCTAGGGGATATCTCATCCCGCGCCAGATTCGCGAGAATGGTTTGCGCACCGAGGAAATCAATTTCAGCGATGATGCATTGCAAAAGATCGTTCGCGACTATACGCGTGAGGCAGGCGTCCGTAATTTGGAACGAAAGATCGGTGCGGTCGCGCGGAAAGTCGGAACCCGCATCGCGGAAGGCAAAGGCGACAAGTTCAGCATCACGCCTGAAAATATAGAAGAGTTTCTCGAGCATCCAATTTATTTCGGGCCGGAAGAATTGAACGAACGCACCTCTGTGCCGGGCATTGTGCCGGGGCTGGCTTATACGCCATTTGGCGGTGATATATTATTCATCGAAGCGACGCGGATGCCCGGTGGACACGGCTTTCAGGTTACAGGATCAATTGGGAATGTAATGCAGGAATCGGCGCGGGCGGCGTTGTCTTATGTCCGTTCGCGAGCAGAAGCAATGAGCTTGCCGAATGAGTTCTTTGAAAAAAACGATATTCACATGCACATTCCGGCTGGTGCCACTCCCAAGGATGGACCCTCAGCAGGCGTGACGATGGCCACGGCTTTGGTGTCGCTGATTTCAGGGCGTAAAGTCAAACCGCATTTGGGAATGACTGGTGAGATCACGCTTCGAGGCCAGGTCCTGCCGATTGGCGGCGTCAAAGAAAAAATCCTGGCCGCACATCGTAACGGTCTGCGGACGGTGATCCTGCCGAAGCGCAACCGATATGATCTCGAGGATGTGCCGGACGAAATCAAGAAATCCATGGAATTCATCTTCGTCGAAACGGTTGACGAAGTATTGAACACCGCTTTGGAATCGGCGCCAAATTCTGTTCATAAAAAAAGGGCCATGATAAAAAAGAAATCAAGCAATTACCGAAAAAGGGTAAGGTGAATGGCAAACTTAAAAGTCATGCTGGCAGAAGACGATCAGACCATGATCAATCTGCTGAAAACGTTATTAAAGATGGAGGGCTTCGAGGTTACTGTACTCGACGTCGATCAGGATGTTGTGAAGGCGGTAAGCGAAGGCTGTCCCGATGTCCTGTTGATGGATGTACATCTTTCGAATCAAAACGGTTTGGAGATCTTGGATTCGATACGCAAGTCAGCGAACGGCTGTGAAGCGCGCATCGTGATGACGTCTGGACTTAATCTCAAAGAGGATTGTATGAGGCGCGGCGCCAATGGTTTTCTTCTCAAACCATTTATGCCCGATGATCTGATCAGTATGTTGAAGGGATTATAGTTCATCGTGACCCCCATGCCGGTAGCTCTCCGGGAATTTCTCTATCCCGACGACTATGATGAGGTGATGCGATTTTGGGAAGGCATTGAGAAGGGCATACATGTTGGCCCCTCAGATGCACTTGCCGAGATTGAAAAGAAGATCCAACGCGATCCGGATTTATTTCTCATTGCAGAGTTTAACCATGAAATTGTCGGTACGGTGCTCGGTGGCTTTGATGGACGACGCGGCATGATCTATCACATGGCGGTTGCCGCTTCCTTTCGCGGACAAGGCATCGGGTCTCGTTTAATGAGCGAAGTCGAATCGCGTTTGCGTGCGAAGGGATGTTTGAAGTGTTATTTGCTTGTTTTGGACGATAACCGGGAAGCAACTGCATTTTATAGACATCATGATTGGGAATTGATGGATCGTCATTTGATTTTCGGGAAAGAATTCTAATGAGTCTGCGCTTTGCTGTTCTTACGGTTTCCGATCGCTCGGCGCGCGGCGAACGCCCGGATGCATCCGGCCCGGCACTGGTTGAAATGATTAAGCGTCAGGGTTGGGAAATGATCCGTCAAGATATTCTGCCCGACGACTTCAACCTTTTGCGCGAATTGCTGGCAAGCTGGTCGGATGGTGATGATGTGGACGTCATTTTGACGACGGGCGGAACGGGATTTTCGCCGCGCGATGTCACACCGGAGGCGACGCGGGCGGTGATCGAACGCGACGCTCCAGGACTCGCTGAAGCGATGCGGTCAGCCAGCGCCGCGAAATCTCCCCATGCCATGCTCTCAAGAGCAATCGCAGGGATGCGCGGTAGCGTGTTAATTATCAACCTGCCGGGCAGTCCTAAAGCGGCTGTTGAAAATTTTCAAGTTGTGATTCCCGCGTTAGAACATGCGGTCAAGTTGTTGTGCGAAGATCCCGATGCGGAAAAAGGGCATTAGGAAGTTGTAGTATAATCCCGCCGCTTGAAACCTTTCATTTCATCGATTCTGTTTTATCCATCGGTGAAGAACTAATCCAAACAACAAGGAAAGATGTATGATTGATGTAAACGATCTTCGTAAAGGGGTAACTTTTGAACTGGATGAGGCACTCTTCAAGGTGCTGGAATATAGTCATAACAAATCTGGGCGTGGCAATGCCTCCATTCGCATCAAAGCCCGCAACATGCTGACCGGTTCCAATATCGAGAAAACGTTTCAATCCGGCGACCGCGTCCAGGATGTGAGTCTCGACTTTCACAATGTTTCCTATTTATATGGGGACGGCGAATTCTATCATTTCATGGACAGCGAAACCTTTGAACAGCCTGCCATTCGGGGCGATGTGCTCGGCGATGATGCCTTATATCTGAAAGAAGGGATGGAAGTTAAACTGACTTTCTACAAAGGCGAGCCGTTGGATATCGAGTTGCCGACCTCGGTGGATCTGAAAGTGGTTGAAGCCGATGTAGCCGTGCGCGGCGATACCGCCACGGGTGTAACGAAGAAAGTTAAAACCGAAACGGGACTCGAAGTTCAGTGTCCGCAATTTGTCAAACTGGGCGACGTGATCCGTGTGGACACCCGCACCGGCGAGTACGTAACGCGCGCCTGATACTCAAATTGCATATCAAAAGGATGGATGACTAACAGCGATATCGCCCAAGGATAAGCGCCTCTTCCTTTATCATCTTATGAAAACTCCTGCTGGCAAAGAATGCAAATATTTTTATGGAGATTATTTTCGAGGTCGGAACATCGAAGAATGTAATCTTCTTAAGGCCTCGCATCAAACTTGGTCTGCTGATCTGTGCCGTACTTGTCCGGTGCCGGGAATTCTGCAAGCGAATGCCTGTGAATTTTTGCAGTTGAACGTAGTGGTGAATCATCCATTGACTGCCGGATTTCAAAGGCGCGTTCAGGTTACAGCGTATTGCGAGAAGACACATAAAAATGTAAGTGAGCCACAAGTTGGTTGCGGAGAATGTCATCCACTTCCACCTGTATTTGAAATAAAATCAAAATAAAGATTTCATCACGATTTTCCATCTTGTACGCTTGAAGAAAAATTCAATATGACCCTCACGCTTCTTCTTGACCTTGATGACACCCTGCTTGAAACCAACATGGGCGTTTTTATCCCTGCTTACTTTCAAGCACTTTCAAAGCACCTTGCAGATTATGTTCAGCCCGAAACCATGTTGCCCGCGCTGATGAAGGGAACTGAATTGATGCTTGCTAGCGAAGACCCTTCGCGTACGCTGCAGGAAGTTTTTGAAAGTTATTTTTATAAGAAATTAGGTGTTCCGAAAGAACAACTTGGTCATGTGATCGAAAGGTTTTATGATGAAGTATTTCCATCCATTGGCAGCGTTACCAAGCAACGCGAGGGTGCAGTAGATTTGGTGGACTGGGCATTTAAAAAGGGTTATCGAGTCGCGATTGCGACCGATCCGCTTTTTCCGCGCAAAGCGATTGATCATCGAATTCGCTGGGCGGGACTCGATCCTGAACGCTTCGAATTGGTTTCGTCGTTTGAGACATTCCATTTTACAAAATCGCATTCTGCCTATTATGCCGAAGTCTTAGGCCGACTCGGCTGGCCCAATGAGCCGGTGCTAATGGTGGGCAATGACGCGGAACGCGATCTTAAACCCGCGCAAAGTTTGGGATTGAAAACATATCATGTGAGGGATGAGTCCGCCTCAGGGTCCGGACCTGAAGCGGTTGGCAGCGGCAAATTGTCTGATCTTCGTGCCTGGCTGGAGTCTGCCGATCCGGCGTTGCTTGAACTTTCTAGTCAAAATCCTGCGGCAATCCTCGCAGTGATGTCGGCCACTCCGGCTGTTTTGCAAAGCCTCACCGCCTCGGTTCCTGACTCAGTTTGGCCCCGCAAGCCTATTGCTGATGAATGGGCATTAGTGGAAGTCGTCTGTCATTTGCGCGATACCGAACGCGAGATTCACCATATGCAGGTAAATACACTGCTTGAGCAGAGTGATCCGTTTATTTCGCGCCCTGATAGTACGGTGTGGGCAAAGGAACGTAATTATTTAGAGGAAGACGGCCAGGCGGCGTTGCGGGATTTCACGTCTGCGCGCATGGAAACCCTGGCGAGATTGAATGGGCTGAACGATGCAGAATGGAAACAAAAGGCGCGGCATGCAATTTTTGGGCCAACTCATTTTCAGGAGGTCATTGGTTTTATGGCTGACCACGACCGTATGCATATTCAGCAGGCTTGGAATATATTAAAAACCTTCTAGGGCCGCATCGCTTTATCCTTTCGAGTGTTATCATTGCCATGAGCAAATAGGACAAGATTCACTTGTCCTATTTTTTTAGGAGAGTGTTATGACGAGACGAGTGGTTGTGACAGGTTTGGGGTGTATTAGCCCGGTGGGGAATAACGTTCCAGATACCTGGTCTGCATTATTAGCTGGAAGATCCGGTGCCGGTCCTATTACTCGGTTTGACGCGAGTAATCATAAAACAAAATTCGCCGCAGAAGTAAAAGGTTTTGACCCGTTGGCTTTGTTGGGTGCGCGCGATGCGCGTAAGATCGATCGCTATGCCCAACTGGCAATCGCTGCAGCGCAGGAGGCGTTGACGGAAGCCGGTTTAGTGATCGATGATTCGAATCGCGATCGCGTGGGAATCTTGGTCGGTACAGGGATTGGCGGGATCATCACTTTGATGGAAAATGTCGACACATTGAATTCGCGCGGCCCGGAACGCGTCAGTCCATTTCTGGTTCCCATGATGATCGCGGACAGCGCAGCCGGCCTGCTGGCGATTCGCATGGGTGCGCGCGGTCCCAACATGGCGATCACATCCGCCTGCGCAACCGGGACGAATGTGATCGGTGAGGCGTCCGAGATGATTCGACGCGGTGCAGCCGATGTAATGTTCGCGGGTAGTTCCGAGGCGGCCGTCGTCGCATTGACCATTGCAGGGCTGAACGTGATGACAGCTCTTTCCACACGCAATGATGCGCCGGAGAAAGCTTCGCGTCCCTTCGATAAGAATCGGGATGGCTTTCTCATGGGCGAAGGCGCAGGAATGGTTGTGCTTGAATCGCTGGAATATGCGCAGAAACGCGGGGCAAAGATATTGTGCGAATTGACAGGCTATGGGACCTCGGATGATGCATATCATATTACCGCGCCTGCTGAAAACGGCGCGGGCGCGGCAATCTGTATGAGGCAGGCGCTCGAAGAAGCGCGCTTGAATGTGACGGATATTGATTACATCAACGCGCATGGCACGTCGACCATGTTGAATGATAAAAGTGAAACTGCCGCGATCAAAACCGTCTTTGGCCAGCATGCGTATAAGATTCCCGTGTCGTCCACCAAATCAATGACCGGTCATTTGCTCGGTGCTTCCGGCTCGGTGGAAGCAGTGATTTGCGTCAAGGTCTTGCAGGAAAATATTTTACCTCCTACGATCAATTACGAAACGCCTGATCCGGATTGCGACTTGGATTACGTTCCAAATGCTGCCCGGCCGGTAAAGACGAGGCATGTCATGTCGAACACGTTTGGCTTCGGCGGCCATAATGCGACGTTGATCATGAGCCGCTTTGAATCGTGATTTGAACTTTGAAATGAATCCTGAAATTTATATTGGTTGACTGAAAAGGAATTCCTATGCTATATGCTCATATCACAGGGTGGGGAATGTCTGTTCCTGAATCTGTTCTGACAAACGATGATCTATCCAAAATGATAGAAACCAACGATGCATGGATTCGCGACCATACTGGCATTCGCGAACGACACATTGCGCGCGAGAATCAGTTTCCGTCCACGCTGGGCGTCGAGGCCGCCCTCCAAGCACTGGAGGTGGCGAACGTTCGGCCAACCGATATTGATTTAATCATTTGCTCGACTTCTTCACCTGAATATATTTTTCCGGCGACGGCTTGTTTGATTCAGGATCAACTTGGTGCGTCGAAAGCGGGGGCATTCGATCTTTTAGCGGCTTGCACTGGATTCATTTATGCGATGAATATGGCTGCTCAATCGATTCGTTCTGGCTCGATCAAGACCGCATTGGTTATCGGCGCTGAAACGCTTTCGCGATTTGTTGATTACAAAGATCGAAGCACGTGTATACTTTTTGGTGATGGCGCTGGTGCGTTTGTGTTGCAAGCCAGCGATCAACCCGGCGGAGTTTTATCAGCCGTGATGCACTCGGATGGTTCCGGCGGAGATTCGCTTTCATTGCCTGCAGGAGGAAGTCACTATCCCGCAACGGAAGAAACAGTGCATGAAGGAAAGCATTATATCCAGATGGATGGCAATAAAGTATTCCGATTCGCAACACGCGCCATGGGTCAGGCCGCCAAAGAGGCGTTAGATTTAGCGGGTTTGACAACCGATGATATTCAATGGATCATTCCGCATCAAGCCAATTATCGAATCATCGAGACCGCCGCCAAGTATTTGAAGCTGCCCCTTGATAAATTTGTTATCAATGTGGATCGTTACGGCAATACCTCCACGGCGTCCATCCCGATTGCGACGGTGGAAGCGATTGACAAGGGGGTAGTCAAACCGACTGATAAAATTGTGTTCGTTGGTTTCGGCGCGGGGCTGACGTGGGGCGCGCTGGTCGCCGAATGGACCGGACCTTTGCCACTTGAGCATAAAGTTCATCCTGAACGCTATCGAACTTGGGCACGCGCTCGCTCTATGTTGAATCGTCTGATCCGCGTTATCGAAGGGCTGATCTGGGGCCGTAACTCCTAACCTTGAGCTAGCAAAAAATCGAGTCCAAAGTGGACTCGATTTTTTATTCACTCCGATATATGAAATTGTTCTAACTGGGAAGTTTTGTTATTTCCAACTTGATACTTGAATCCAGTTGAGATCTTTATCAACAGTTAATAATGATCCAGGTTGGTAGATCTTACCGTTAATTGTTACAGTTTCCATAACCGTAATCCTCACTCCATATGATTTCCAGGGAGCCGTTTGCGTTTCACTTATGGGATATGTGCCTCCAGGGTCAACTTTAATTTGAGACTGGCCGTCACATATTAATCCACTTGCAAACACCCATATTCCTCCATCAGAGGTTATATATGAAACTTCCGCATCTGTACAACTATACTCGACACCCGGAGGATATGTACTAACTACTTCAGAATATGTTGGGAGTGTCGGCGGAACTAGAGTTGGTGTAGATGAAACGCTTGTTACAGTTGGAGCAGCCTGCGCAAATGTACTGCAACTCGAAATCAATAAGCTAATCACCAAGAAACAAATAAATGCAGTTTGAGGTTTTGCGTTCATTCTTCTCCTTCGCCGTCAGGGGCGCACCCGGCGGCTACTTAAAAGTGAACCGCATAAGCAGAGCATGGATTCACATTATGGAGTAAGTCGTTCTAACTTGGAAGAACGTGGATGGATTGTAAGATGCGCTTAAGAAACGTCTTGATTCGTTGGACCAGACCCGGGCCGGGAGTTGGATTCAATATCAAAGGTTGGCGCGGCGCCTGATTGAAATCGAAGTCCTGGGTGAGATCGCCAAGTATAGATACGTTCTCGCGCACCGTTGGACGAGGATCGGGACGACCATCCGTTTTGGGGTCAATGCGTTGACTTGACAGGAAGTCATCTTCGATGAATTTAACGTACGCGTCGAAGCTGAGAGTCTGGTGATCAATATAACCTTTCTTGGCGTAAGGACTGATGACGAGCCCAGGCACGCGAAAGCCATATCCGTTTTGGTCCACCACCGGTGGAACCACATGATCGTAAAAGCCACCCCAATCATCCCATGCCAGGAATATGGCGGTGCTCGACCAATCCGGGCTTTGCATAATGGCGTTGATCAAACCCGTCACATACGTTTGCCCAACCGTAACGGATGACGGTGGGTGCTCACTGGTTCTATCATTTGGAATAACCCAAGTTACATTGGCAAGAGTGCCGTTGTGGGCGGCGGTGTAGAATTTATCCAGATTCTGAATATTGCTCAACTGCTTATCCGCTTGAACCGTATCGAAAAACGGAAGCGGATTCCAAATCTCTGGAGTTACATTACTCTGGGGCTTGGGAGTGCAGGCTATCGGGCCAGTCTCTTCATCGCAATCGGGCTGGGTTCCGGGAGCCACATAGTAAGCCCATGAAACATTGTTCTTATACATCAGGTAGGTTAGATCCGTCCAGGCATAAACCGGCGTCACGTATGGTTTCACGCCAAGGACAATATCGTCAGGTTTATCTATCTCGCTGACGCAGCTCATCGGATCGTGGCTAGCGCATTTGGCGGACCATTCCGAAACCATAAAAAGATGCGATGGAAGACTCCACGAATCAGTTGGTTCAAACATATGATCCTGAAGCACAAAATTTTTCGCATATGCCCAGTAGTTGGGAATCTCACGCGCATCGTGATAGCCCATCACGTCAGGCATACTTCCGATCATGCCTTGGGCGCAATTCGGATCATCGTTGTGCTGACAATAGGTTTGGACTGCATCTCTTTGAACTTCAATAAACCCGTCCATCTTCCCGCCATCGAGGTCCGTAAGAGCAGCACCCCATCCATGTCCGCCGCCGGTGTTGACAACATCTGGATCATGATACGGCTTGACACATTGTTTGGTTTTCGGGTCCGGCACGCAAATGGTCGGGACTCCGTTTTTCATCGGAATTCCATCTGCGCCCGGATAGGTGCCAAAGTAAGAATCAAAGGAACGATTCTCCTGCATGATGATCACAATATGCTGGATTTTATGGATGCCTTGCAGATCGTTTGAAGCAGTGTTCGGCTGGGATTTGGAAACCGCACATCCGGCCGTGATGAAAAGAATCATCACCGCTGAAATGATTTTATGCTTTATGTTCATTTCTCTCCGTTTTCAGGCTGATTTATTTTATAAGAACATTATATTACACATAAAAGCTTAACCTGAAATGAGCAAAATAATGTCTGGCCAGATTCCCTTTATAGCAATTTTTCAAGTTCCTGAATAGAGTTGATGGGTTGCTTGCAAACGAAATGCTCGCAAACATAAACAGTAGGTTTGTTTTCTTTTAGTGGGCGATCCATTAATAATGCAGGCGCGTTTTTCGGCGGGGGATAAGCAGAGGCCGCGATAATTGCGTTTGGCCTATATTCTGATTGGATGAATCGAATCATTTCCTGCGCGTCTTTATCCTTCGCTTCAAACACGACTGCAATCTGTTTGCCTTTATCCAAGGCAAAGTCCGCGGCTGAAAGCCAGCGCGCGAATCCCATCGGGTAGCGTAAGGCTGAATCCGTTATCAAGCGAAATGCTTGCTCTGCCACGTCGCGATATTCAGTTTTGTCAGTGAGGGCTGCCAGCTTCAATAAGGCCTCACGGGCCAGTGTATTGCCAGATGGTGTTGCGTTGTCTTGCAGCTCTTTTGGACGAATCAATAAAGACTCTCCGTCATTCGGTGTGTCAAAAAACCCTCCGCTTGGATCGCCAAAACGAAGGAGCATATCATTGGCTAATTCAATCGCCGATGCAAACCAACGATTGTGAAAGTCGGTTTGATAGAGCTCGAGTAAACCGATAATCAGCGACGCGTAATCTTCGAGAAAGACTTCATCAGTTGTTTTTCCAGCATGCCATGAGCGATGTAATTTTCCATTTATGTATAGGTTGGACAACAAGAAATTTGCACTGCGGGTAGCCAATGTAAGATATTCAGTTGCTTTCTGCTTATCATCCAGTACACGCGCAGCTTCAGCAAAGGTGTGAAGCATCAGCCCATTCCAAGCAGTCAAGACCTTATTGTCAGTATTGGGACGAACACGTTGAGTGCGCGCCGCGAGCAGCTTGGAATGGCAATCCGTTAATTTAACGGCAACCGCTTTTTCGTCTAATTTGAAGCGGGCGGCGAGAGATGCATCATCGAGGGCGCGTTGTAAAACATTTTTCCCTTCCCAGTTTCCTTTTTCCGTGATCCCATAGGCCGCGTTGAAAAACTCGAAATCCGAATCGTTCGCGATGGCTTCCTGGATTTCTGATTTGGTCCAAACATAAAATTTACCTTCTTCACCCTCCGAGTCTGCATCCAATGATGAATAGAATCCGCCATCGGGATGAGTCATTTCACGCATTACAAAATCAAGTGTTTCGATGACAACGCCTTTGAAGAAAGGTTCGTGAGTAATTTGCCAGGCGTGAAGATAAGCAAGTGCAAGCTGGGCGTTGTCGTAAAGCATCTTCTCGAAATGCGGTACGCGCCAGAAGTTGTCGGTGGAATAGCGGGCGAAGCCTCCGCCGACTATATCGTACATGCCGCCGCGCGCCATGACTTTGAGCGCATGAAGTGCTGTCTTTAGAATTTGTTCTTTGTACGTTGGCTCCGATTGTGACCGGTGCAATAGATATTCAATCGTCATCGGTTGAGGAAATTTTGGAGCTGGGCCCCAGCCGCCATAGCCCCAATCATAATTATCAAGCATTGCGATTGTTATTTGGTTTAAGTTTTCCTGCGAAAGACCGGCGTTCAGGGTTTCGATTGATAAAGTCTGTTGCAAGTGCTGAACCAATTGATTCCCCAGGCGATGAACCTCTTCTGGTTCATTTGTCCATGTATTGATAATGCCAAGCAAAACCTCGCGAAAGGATGGCATGTTGTAACGCCGTACTGGAGGAAAATACGTGCCCGCATAGAAGGGCCGCAAGTCCGGTGTGAGAAAAACGGACATGGGCCAGCCGCCGGAGCCGGTCAGCGCAGTTGTGGTTTGCATGTAAATGCTGTCGAGGTCCGGACGTTCTTCGCGATCCACTTTGATGTTGATAAAGTATTCATTCATGATTGCGGCGATGGCTGGATCCTGAAAGGATTCATGTGCCATCACGTGGCACCAGTGACAAGCGGCATAGCCGATGCTGAGGAAGATCAGTTTGTTCTCGGTGCGGGCTTTGGCTAAAGCTTCTTTACTCCACGGATACCAATCAACTGGATTATTTGCGTGTTGGAGCAAATAGGGCGATGCGGAATTTATGAGATGATTCATGTGTGCTATTACAAGCGAACCAT
>Ga0335081_10008090_pt1 | contig 16861 bp, 12 predicted proteins | sample Lox_Sample_35_FD_206713 | JGI IMG/M metagenome (GOLD analysis project Ga0335081, IMG submission 206713) | Soil microbial communities from Loxahatchee National Wildlife Refuge, Florida, United States - Lox_Sample_3.5 | ecosystem: Environmental > Terrestrial > Soil > Wetlands | place: USA... | reverse complement strand
TGATCCTTCCATCCACGAAAAGATTGAAATTCTCCACCTCATGGAGGCGCTCGGCATCAACATGCTCGACCTGGGCTTGCCCGGAGCGGGGCCACGCGCGGTGGAGCATGTGACAGCCCTGGCGCGCGAGATCGTTCATCACAGGATGAGGATCAACCCTAACTGTGCCGCGCGCACCCACGAGAACGACATCCGGCCGATTGCGGACATCGTGCAGAAGACCGGGCTGCGGATCGAAGCAGCGATGTTTCTGGGATCGAGCCCAATCCGCCGCTACACGGAAGGCTGGACCGATGACTTCCTGCTGCAGACCACGGAGAAGGCCGTGAAGTTCGCAGTCTCGCTGGGATTGGACGCAATGTACGTCACCGAAGACACTTCGCGCTGCGATCCCGAGACGGTAAAGCGGCTTTACTCGACGGCGATCAACTGCGGCGCGCGCTCGATCGTCATCTGCGACACGGCAGGCCATGCTACGCCGATGGGGACGTTTGCCTTGATGCGGTTCGTCATGGACGAAGTCGTGAAGCCCTCGGGCGAAAAAATTCGCGTCGACTGGCATGGGCACTGCGATCGTGGTCTTGCGATCGCGAACTCGATGGCCGCGCTGGTGGCCGGCGCGGATTGCGTGCATGCGACCGCCTTGGGAGTGGGCGAGCGCGTCGGCAATACGCAGATGGACCAGATGCTGGTCAACCTGAAGCTCATGGGGATTCCACCGTGGGCGGGCCAGGATTTGACCCAACTGAAGCCCTACTGCCAGGCGGTGGCGCATGCCACCGGTGTCCCGATTCCGGCGAACTATCCGGTCGTGGGTGAAGATGCGTTCCGCACGGCGACGGGTGTGCACGCGGCGGCGGTGATCAAGGCGTACCGGAAAAACGACATCGAACTGGCGAATACGGTTTACTCCGGAGTGCCCTCGCACGTGTTTGGTCTGGAACAGATCATCGACATCGGCCCCATGAGCGGCAAATCCAACGTGCATTTCTGGCTGGAGCGGCATGGCTTCACGATCACGGATGAATTGGTGGAGCGCATCTACAAGTTCGCCAAGGCCTCGGACCACACGCTGACCCAGGAAGAGATTATGGGGTGTGTGCAGGGCGCGGGGCAGGGCGCGAACGATTAGATGGATGCGTCCGCCGCTTTTTTTGATTCCCGGCCGAGTTTGCGTCAAAACAACATTCCACCACCCGTCTTTCTGTCATTCCGAGCCCTCGGCAGCCCGCTTGCCCGGCAAGGACATGCGAGGAATCTGCATTCGTGTCGCTTCGTAGTGCGTTGGATCGCGACTCCAGTGCCTTTGACGATCTGAAAGGCTTCGGTGCCAATCCACGTTGTAATATGACAAGCTGACTCCTCATGGCTCCCACCTCACGCACTGAAGCGCCGGAAGTTTTCCCCACAATTCAGCAGGAAGTTGCGCGGCTGGCCGCGGCGCCTGAAGTCCGCTCTGCCTACAACTGGTTTCGGGGACAGGAGCCGCAGCTCGCACATTGGCAGGTGGAGATGGCGCGCATTGCGGCCCCACCGTTCGGGGAAGCTGCGCGAGGGGCATGGCTAGCCGAACGCTTCCAGGAAATTGGCCTGGATGACGTCCACACCGATGACGTGGGCAATGTATTTGGCACCCATCCCGGTTTCGGCCGCAGGTACGTTGCTCTGAGCGCTCACATCGACACAGTCTTTCCTGCAGGCACGCCACTGAACATACGGCAGCAGGGAAGCCGCTTGTATGGGCCAGGCGTCTCGGACAACAGCGCCGGAGTGACGGCGATGCTGGCCATCGCGGCGGTGATGCGCGCGGTGCGGCTTCGCCACGCGGCGCCTTTCCTGTTCATCGGGAATGTAGGCGAAGAGGGCGAAGGCGACCTGCGCGGCATGCGGCACATTTTTTCCGCGCCGCGCTGGAAGGATGCGATCGCGGCCAGCGTAGTGCTCGACGGCGCGGGGTCGGACACCATCGTGGCGGAAGCTCTGGGAAGCCGCCGGTTTGAGGTGATCGTACGCGGGCCGGGCGGGCACTCGTGGAGCGATTTTGGAGCGCCCAACCCGATTGTTGTGCTGGCCCGGGCGATCCGCACATTCGCTCATACGCAGGTGCCGGCGGCGCCGAAGACGACGTTCAATGTTGGCGTGATTCGGGGCGGGACCTCGGTGAATTCGATCCCTGAGTCTGCCAGTATGCGGGTCGACATCCGTTCCACTTCGATGGCCGAGATGGAGCGCTTGGAAAACGCCTTGCGCCTGGCGCTCGATCACGCTATGGAAGAAGAGACGCGGGCGTCGGAGATCAGGACGCAGTCGCGACGAGCCCAAGGAGTCACGCCGGAAGTGGTCGTGATTGGCAACCGTCCCGCGGGCGAACTGGAGCCGAAGGCCCGCATTCTGCATGTGATTCGCGCCGTCGACGCGCAGCTGGGAAATGTGGCGCAGGTGCAGCGTGCATCGACCGACGCCAATATTCCTCTTTCGCTGGGCCGCGAGGCTATTGCGATCGGCGGCGGAGGGTCCGGAGGCGGCGCGCATACCTTGCAGGAGTGGTTCGATTGCAGCGGCCGCGACGTAGGGCTCAAACGCATCCTGTTGACGCTGCTTGCGCTGGCAGGCGCCGCGGAATAACTGTCCTGTTAGTCTTCCAGTGTGTCTCGCTCGCTAAAAGCCCACATTCTGCTGGTAATGATCACACTGATCTGGGGTGCCACATTTGTAGTGATCAAGAATGCGCTCGCTGATGTCACGCCGCTGTTCTTCAACGCTGTGCGAATGAGTGTGGCTGCGGTCACTCTGGCACTTGTATTTCACCGGGAGTTGCGGCGCTTTACCACGGGGGCGTTACGCTATGGCGCGATCATTGGCGGTCTCTTGTGGGTGGGCAATGAGCTGCAAACGAGCGGCCTGCAGTACACCACGTCCTCGAAATCCGCTTTTCTGACCGGGCTTTCGGTGGTGCTCGTGCCGAACCTGGCCGCGGTGTTCTGGAAGAGCAAGATCAGCCGCTGGAGCATGGCCGGAGTCGTGATGGCTTTTGCCGGGCTCTACCTGCTGACGATTCCCGCGTCCAGCGCCGGGGGCCTGATTCTGAAAAGCGGGAACCATGGCGACTTGCTGACGCTGGGTGCGGCCTTGGTTTTCGCCTTCCACATGATTTACATGGAGCACGCCACGCGGGATGAGAACTGGCGTCAGATTGTGGTTGTGCAAACCTCCGTGGCGGCGCTGCTGATGATCATGGCCGTACCGCTGGCGGAAAAAGTTTCGGTGGTATGGTCGCCGCGCGTGATTTGGGGCGTGCTGATCACTGGCTTTTTCAGCCTTGCACTCGCATTTTCGATCCAGGCGTGGGCGCAGCAATTCACTCCAGCAACCCACACCGCGTTGATCTTCTCGCTGGAGCCGATGTTCGCCTGGCTGACGTCGTTTGTCTTTCTGGGGGAGCGATTAGGAGGCCGTGGAATGGTGGGCGGGCTGCTCATTTTATGCGGAGTGCTGATCTCCGAAGAGAAGGGCAGCGCCGAATCCATGGCGGTCGCCCCCGACCATGCCGGCGTGCCGCAAGCCATCGCAGACCGTGCAGGAGCGCATCCCAACACTGCGGGGGTTGCACGGTAACGCTTGGCACGGTTTTTGCGTCTAACAATGCAGGCCGCTGGCTTTGCAGGTAGTCTCGCCGCGTCGCGACATGCAGGTATAATCTTGCAGTACAAGTGTTTTTCGGAGGAAGGTAGCCTATGGACCCGCGCGCAAGCGCTTTTTGGGTGCGTTTGAGGGCGAATCGCGTCGCCTACACCCTGACCATTCTAGTCACATTGGCAGTTGGCATTCTTATCGGAACCGTAGTTTCCTACGGCGTCAAGGGTAAGGAAGGGCAGAAGTCGGCCGATGCCACTCCCTTGAGCGTCCCCGCGCCCCAGCAGCTGTCGAATGCGTTCTCACAGATTGCGAAGCAACTGGAGCCGAGTGTCGTCAACATCAACACCGAATCGACCATCAAGAATCCTCATCGCCGCGGCCAGCGTGGCGCTCCGGGGGGTTCGCCGGACGACGAGAACCCCTTTGAGGATTTCTTTGACCGCTTTTTCGGAGGCCAGGGTGGACCGGGCGGTGGTGGCGGTAGCATCCGCGAGCACTCGCTGGGCTCAGGCGTGATCGTCGATGCCAAGGGCTACATCGTGACCAATCGGCACGTGGTGGAGAAGGCGGATCGCGTGCGCGTCCGTCTGCAGGATGACCCACCGGGCGTGCTGCATGATGCCAAGGTGATCGGAAGCGACCAGGAAACTGATCTGGCGGTCATCAAGATTGATTCCGACAAGCCGCTCCCCGTAGCCAAGCTGGGCAATTCGGACGGCATGCAGGTCGGAGACTGGGTGCTCGCGATCGGCAGCCCCTTTGGGCTGAATGCCACCGTCACGGCGGGTATCGTCTCCTACAAGGGGCGGAACATCGTTCCCAACCGGCAGTTCCAGTCCTTCATCCAGACTGATGCGGCGATCAATCCCGGCAATTCCGGTGGTCCGCTGGTAAACATGCAGGGCGAAATCATCGGCATCAACACGGCGATCCTGACCGACACCAACGCTTACGCTGGGGTGGGATTTGCCATGCCCTCGAACACCGTAGCCCAGGTTTACAACCAGTTGATCGGCCCGGACCACCGGGTTTCTCGCGGCTCGATCGGGGTTGAGTTCAGTGCGCAGCCGGTGCCCGCGATTGCCCGCGTCTACGGCGTGCAGTCAGGCGTCACCATTTCTAACGTGGTGGCCGGAAGTCCCGCGGACCAGGCGGGCCTGAAGGTCGGAGACACGATCACGGCAGTGGACGGCAAAGATGTGAAGAACGGCGACGATCTGGTGGGAGAGATCGCCGGCCGTAAACCAGGCTCGAAGGCCAAGGTGAACTTCACCCGCAACGGCAAGAAGGACGAGACGACGGTCACGATCGCGGATCGCGCCAAGTTGTTCGCCGCACGGCTGGGCGAGGACGAAGCCGGCAACGATTCCGAAGAGCCCAAGCAGAGCAAGTTTGGCGCTACGGTACGGGCCCTCACGCCGGACCTTGCTGACCGTCTCGATATCCCCGCCGGTAAAGGGGTGATTGTCCAGGACGTGAAACCCGGTTCGTTCGCGGAAGATCTCGGCCTGAACCGCGGTGACGTTGTGCTGGAGATCAATAAGCAGACAGTTAACAGCACCGACGACTTCACCCGTATCGAAAACAGCCTCAAGAGCGGCCAGGACGTTGTCCTCCTGGTACGGCCCCGAGGCGCAAGCCGGCAGGATGGCACCATCTTCCTGGCCGGTACACTTCCGTAACGCAAAACCTGCCCGACGGGCACTGGCGCTCAGACCCTGGATCAGGGATGATCTGAGTGCCAGTGGTTGGGCTTTTCTTTGTCTGCCGGGCCGCGTATAGTCGGCGGATTGTTTTGTTGTGGTTGCCGCGTGGGAGCACTTTTTTGAGGATACTGATTTGAAATCTGCCACTTCGATCACGGCGAAGTTGATGAGCGTCGTCTGCATGTTTCTGCTGGCGAGCACCCTGACCCTGGCTCAAGGTAGCGATTCGACCCCGGCGGACAAGAAGTCAACGGCGAATTCCGGCACGCCGCAGAGCACCAGTGCCGGAACCAATAGTGCGGCCAAGAGCAGCGTGAAGAAGACATCCGCGGTTTCCCACAAGAGTTCGAGCAAGGGGAAGAGAACGAAGAAGTCGGCCAGTTCGCGGCATCGCGGCCAGCAGAAGATCGATTCCGAGCGTACCCAGGAAATTCAGCAGGCTCTGGCGCGGGAACATTATCTGACCGGAGAGCCTTCCGGCAAATGGGACGATGCCACCCAGAAGGCTCTACAGAAGTACCAGGCCGATCATGGCTGGCAGAGCAAGACGGTGCCGGATTCCCGCGCCCTGATCCAGTTGGGGCTCGGGCCCAGTCACGATCATCTTCTGAATCCTGAGAGTGCGATGACTGGCAATCCGTCATCGAACAACCTGCCGCCCGCAAATAACTCCTCATCGTCGTCCAGCGGCACGCAAGGTCCCTCCAACCCTTCCAATCAACCACAGTAAAGACATCGTTGTTGGGTTCTAGCGCTCAGCCAGTTCCCTGAAGTTCCTGCCCGCGAATCGAGGCGCTGGTCCATAAGCCGCAAATTTGTTTGAAGGGACCAATCCATCACCTGGCGGCAAGCCCGACTGCATTTCGAACTTCCCCCAGGGCGAGTCTTGGCCAGCGCGGTTGAGAGCTGTTCTAGGTATAACTTCCGGTTTGCCCGTGACTCGCTCAGAGTCGTCCGTAACGGTCCTCCGTTGCGCCTGTCGGTGAGCGACCCGGCGATTTTTGCGCCAACTGAGAGTGCCTCCGGAAGATTGCCAGATATCCGCCTATTCGGCTCTCAATGCTTGCATCGGATCGAGGCGCGATGCACGCCACGCGGGAACGATACATGCGAACGCGGCCACTGCGAGCAGCGTTGCGGCAACTGCGGCATAAACCGCTGGATCGAGCGGTTTGATCTCATAGAGCAAGTCGCGCATCAGCCGGCCGGCTTCCAGGCTTGCTGCAAGTCCCACGACAAGACCGAAGACTGCGGGCCGCATTCCATCCAGCAACATCTTTCGCATCACCTGTTCGCGCTTTGCGCCCAGCGCCACGCGGATGCCGATTTCGGTCGTGCGCTGCGCCGCGATGTATGACATCACGCCGAACAGGCCCACGGCAGCAAGGACCAATGACAGCGTAGCAAAAGCGACCAGCAGCGCCGTGTTGGAGCTCTGGTCCAGGGTCGATTTGCCGAGCAACTGGTTCATCGTGAGCACATCGGAGACCGGCAGATCGTGATCCATCTCCGAGACAATACGCTGTACCGGCAGCGCGAACTGCTCCAAACTGTGGGTGGAGCGAATCACAAGCGTGCCAACGTTCTCCACGCCCGCATCCAGCGGGTAATATTGCACCGGCCGCGGTATTTCCCCGATGTCGTAGCGCGTATCGCCCACAATCCCTACAATAACGAAATCTTTCCCGCGCACGCGGATGTGCCGGTCCAGGGGATCTTCGCCGGGAAAGAACTGGCCGGCGAAGGATTGGCTGATGACGACTTCGTCGGCAGCATCTAAACGTTTGCCGGCGTCAAATGTACGCCCGCGCAAAATCGGAATGCCCATCGCGTTGAAGTACTTGGGGTCGGCCCAGCGGCTTAAGGCAAACAGACCGCTGCCTTGCGGCAACGGCGGATGCTCTACGATGCTGAAGCTCCAATCCATCTGATAGCCTTGCCCAGGGACAAACGTCGCGAAGCCTGCCGCGTCCACTCCGGGTAGAGCGCGTACACGATCGAGCAATGTGTCGTAGAAGTTGGCTCGCTGGGCCGGTGTCGAATATCGTGCATCCGGGATGCCCAGATGCATGGTGATCACATCTTGCGTGAGGCAGCCCATGTCAGCAGAGCGGAGCCGTTCATAGCTTTTGAGCAGCAGTCCGGCGCCCACGAGCAAGATCACAGTCAATCCGACTTCGAGCGTTAGTAGCACTTTGCGCAGCGTGGCCCGCGCGCTGCTCCCGCTCACCGAACGCGACGTTTCATGGAGCGCTCCCAGAATGCCCTTGTTGCTGCTGCTGAAGGCAGCGATGAGTCCGGAAAACAGAGCGCACAGAACGACAACGCCGACTGTGAACGCCGCTACCACGCCGTCGAAGTGAATCGATTCGACGCGGCTCATGTCGTTGCGAGTTTGCGTCAGCCAATGAAGAGCGGCGAAGGCGAGTAAGAGTCCCAGCACGCCGCCGGAGGCCGAAAGCAGCAGGCACTCCATCAGCCGCTCGCCGATCAGACGCAGCCAGCCCCCTCCGAGCGCGGTGCGGATGGCCAGCTCTTTGCGCCGTGCCGCCGCGCGCGCCACCAGCAGATTGGCCACGTTCAGGCAGGCGATCAGCAGCAGGCAGCAGGTCGCCTCCAGCAGCACATAGAGTGGCTTCTTGATTTCGCCAACTATGTGCTCCAGCAGTGGACGACTACTGGCGCGTGGAAACACGAATGGATCGTTGAGGTGCTCATTGTGGACGCGCTGGGAGATGATGCTGAGATCGGCAACGCCTTGCGACGCGCTAACTCCCGGTTTCAGCCGCCCTACAACGCGAAACTGGTGATCGCTGAATGAGGTCATCTGGTCCTCGGGCCTGTCGTGGTAAACCGGCGTCCATAGCTGGGTGGACGAGTCGGGAAAATCGAACCAGGAGGGCATCACGCCGATCACGGTGTATGCCTGGGCGTCGAGAAAGATCGTCTGGTTCAAGATGCCCGGGTCGCCGCCGAAGCGACGCTTCCACAGGCCCCAGCTCAGTAACACCGTGCCGTTGGCTCCGGAATTGTCATCGGCCTGCGTAAAATCGCGGCCCAGCGCGGGCTGCACGCCCAGCGTGCGCAGCATGTCCCAGGAAAACAACGCACTCGTCAGCTTCTCCGGCAATTGCCCGCCTGAACCGGAAAGCCCGACCCGAATCTCCTTCGTCAGCGCGAGACTGCTATAGCTGCGATTCTGGTTCTTCCACTCCGCGTACATGCCGCCGGAGACCACGTTGAAAGCGGTCGTGTCGCCTCCAAGAAAACCCGCCTCATAGAGCATGACGAGGCCACCCGGATCATGGAACGGCAAGGGCTTGAGCAAAACGCCACGAACTACCGTGAACAGGGCGACGTTGGCGCCAATGCCCAGCGCCATCACCAGGATGGCGATGACGGTAAAACCGGGGGTGCGGCGAAGCGTGCGCAGACTAAAGCGCAGGTCGCGCACGAGGGACTCAGGCCAGTTCCAGGACCAGACGGCGAGGGTCTGTTCTCGAATCAGAGTTGGATTGCCGAAGGCGCGCAAGGCCGCGCAGCGAGCCTCTTCTTCCGAAATGCCACCTTCCCGTTGCTCCTCTTCCTCCAATTCCAGGTCGGAACGCAGCTCTCGCGCCAGGTCTTCGTCTCTCTTCTTTTGCAACCGGACGTTCTGCCACCAGCTCATGTCAACTCTCCTCGGCGGCGGGCCACATCACGCGGGCTACGGCTTCGGCCATCTGCTTCCACTGCGACTCTTCGGCCACAAGTTGCTTTCTGCCTTTGGGAGTTAACCGGTAGTATTTGAATTCCCGATTCTTGTCCGGCGCAGTCTCCCACTTGGAGACAACCCATCCCCGCTTCTCCAGACGATGTAGCGCGGGATAGAGCGAGCCGTGCTGCATCTGCAAGAATTCATTCGTAGTCCTCTGAATGTGCTTGCCGATCTGGTGACCGTGAGCAGGTCCATAGAGAAGCGTTCTCAAGATGAGCATGTCCAGCGTTCCCTGTAGGAGCCCGGCCCGTTGTCGCGCTTGCTTCGCCATAGAAGACATTCTACCCTCAATCTAAAACCGATGGTAGACATTCGACTGTCGATTGTCAACGGACGAAGCAGAGTGCGGATTCTCGAATGACGACTTCATGCCAACGCACTCATGGACAAGCGAAATCGAGCTTACTTTCCGAGTTCCGGGTGGTTTGTCGGCAACAGAAGTATTCCGGGAATCCTTCAGGGCTGCGTCGTCGCGGTCCGGAAACGAGCGTCTGGGTAGTGGAGACGGCTCGGCGCTCAAACCGCTTAAGTTAACGCCTATGGGCGCTGGTTCGTCTTAAAGTACGGGCGGACTGGGTCGTCATTCGTGAAGAGCGGGCTTTGGAAAATACGTTAGGGGCTGGCCGGTAAGGATCGCTTTGGGGTTGCCTTCGACGAGGGCGTCGGCTACGTCAGCGCCGACGATCTCCGCTACGGCGTCGCGGCCCGGGGACAATCTTGGCACTCGATGCTTGGTGTCGTGAGCGTCGGTAGCCAGTACGTGCACCGCTTCATGGTCAAGCAGCCAGCGCGCGATCTGCTGGACCTTCTCTCCCCAGGATCCGGTGAACGCGGAGGCCGTAACCTGCACCACGCATCCCTGCTCGGCCCACTCCAGCACCCGTTGCGGAGTGCTCTGCAGGATCGGATTGCGCTCGGGATGCGTGAGCACGGGAGTAAGTCCGTGGTCGCCGAGCTTGTGAAAGCAGTCGGCAATCTGCGCCGGGACGCTATAGTTGCTGAGCTCGACGAGCAGATACTGACCCTTGTCGATGACGTAGCGTTCCGGGTGCTCGTAGGCCGATTGCAGATTTTCGTACGAAAGGTGGAAGTCGCAGCCCAGAGCCAGGCGGGGCGAGTCACCCGCTTTTTCCTGAAGCTGGCGCAGCGTGGCCTGGAACGTCTCGCGATCGTAACGGTAGCGGTCGTTGGCATGCGGGGTAGCCACGATGTCGGTGATGCCGTCTGCGGCGGCGATCTGGCACATCTGCTGGGCGATCTCCCACGATTTGGCGCCGTCGTCGACCTCGGGAATGATGTGGCAATGGATATCGATCACGTTGCGAAGGCCGTACGAGCCTGACTCGATTTAATCAAATTCCCCGCAGAAAGACCAATCGCACAGCGGAGCGGCCAGACCAGTCTGCAGAATGCGCCGACAGCGGGTTACCGGTCACGCGTAAACACCGCTGAACGTGATTCGCGTCACTGCCATAAGTCCGGAAAAGTGGGATGTAAGAGGTGCGAGGTGCGCCATGACCGATAGTCTGTTCCTTGCCACCTTCGATCCCCTGTTTATCAACGCTCCGGAGGCATGCACGATCTGCATTCTTCAGCCTCCGATCCTTAACTACGAATACGCCACGGAAGGCGAGAGTGGCAGGACTTATCTGAAAGGTTTCTGTTGCGCGTCCTGCGCTACGGATTTACTCAGGAAGCTGCAAGACGCGGAAGCGCAGGAGTGGGAAGAAGAGGAGGCGGCGCTGGAGGCGGATCAGGTTGACGTGACCGACTTCCAGAAGCGGCGGCTGGCGACTTTTGGGGCCCATCACTGACGGGCGCAAGCGACAAAAATTCAGGGCCATGCGTTAACGGCAGAATCGCTGCAGACGAGGCGGGGGCGGCAAGGGGACATCATCGAATTCCCCGACCCAGCCGGTGCAGCCCCGGGCCGTGACGGAGCGTGAGAACTTGCCTTCTAGCGCGCGCGCCCTGCTTTTCGCCTTCTCCACCTGGTCGGTCGTCAGCTTGCTCTCGATGTCAGTCAAGTCGACGGTCGACGTGGCGTTGGCACCGTCCACTGCGATCAGGAACCAGACGTAAGCTTTAAAGCGATCCTGCGGGATGCCACGGCCATCCTTCAAAGCCACGGCGTAGTGATACTGCGCCTGCGGCAGTCCCTGTCGCGCGGCCTTCAGGAAATAATCCGGCGCCTTGGTGTAGTCGCGGTCCTGCATGACGCGCCCTAGCAAGTAATTGGCGAACGGGTCGCCCTGTTCGGCGGCAGGTTTTAGCCAGCGCTCGGCCTCTTTGTAATCCTGTCGCGGACCGTTGCCCAGAAAGTACAAACGGCCGAGAGACCACTGCGCTAGCGGATCGCCCTGATCCGCGGCTTTGCGATACCAGTCAGCCGCCTCGTTCTGATCGCCCGCAATGAGCGTGCCCGTATCGTAGAAATAGCCCAACACAACCTGCGCCGGTGCGTACCCCTTCTGCGCGGAGCGCCGGAAAAGCTCGACCGTATCGGAGTCATTGCGGGTGACGCTCGACCCGGCCAGCGCATTCATGCCGTGATCGAAGAGTTCCTCGGCATTGGCATTCAGTGGTGGGCCCTGAGCGGAAGTGGTCGCCACCACGACCATGAGCAGGATACAAAGCGGCATCATGGGGCGCATAAGCGTGTCCAATCCACAGTCATTACGTGCTTTTTCAGGCTGCATGTCGAGTGACGAAAGGAACCTCGCCACGCCCAGGCGTCCAAAATGGGAGCCAGTGGGATGCATGCGCAGCTATTTGTACCGCTGCCGTAGGAACTCCGCGATGCCCGTATAGGCCGCGGTCAGCGTTTTTTCGTCCGGCAGGAACACGATGCGGAAGTGTTTTGTGCCCGGCTTCTGGCCGAACCCGGAGCCGTGCACCGTGAGCACATGCTTCCGAATAATGAGCTCGCGCACGAAAACGTCGTCGCCTTCGGGGATGTCAAGGCGCGGGTACGCGTAAAACGCGCCGCGGGGTGAAACGCAGCTCACATGCGGCGTGGAGTTGCACCACTTCACCGTGAGATCGCGCCGCGAGCGTAGCTTCTCGCGAACTTCGATCAGGTGATCCTGGGGGCCGTCCAGCGCGGCTTTGATGGCGTATTGCTCCGGGTGATTGGCGCAGAGCCGGGAACGAAGCAGCTTGCCGATCCCTTCCACATAGGGTTTCAACGCCGACGCGTTGCCGCTGATGATGCCCCATCCAATGCGCCAACCGGGCGCGAGATAGTTCTTCGAAAGCCCGCCGAACGTGACCACGGGAACGTCGGGCGCGACGGCTGCCATCGAGATGTGCTGATCGTCATCGAGAATCAGCTTGTCGTAAATTTCGTCGGCGAAGACCACCAGGCTGTGCTGGCGCGCGAGCTCGGCAATCTGTTCCAACATCCTGCGCGAGCAGACAGAGCCCGTCGGATTGTTGGGGTTGATCAGAACGATGGCCCGCGTGCGCGGCGTGATCTTGCGCTTCACGTCTTCGAGGTCGGGCTGCCAGCCATCTTCTTCGTTCAGGTAATAAGTGTTCAGGTCGTTGCCCAGCTTGGCCAGCACGGCGGAGTAGAGCGGGTAGTCGGGGCACGGTGTCAGAATGTCCTCATCGGGGTTGACCAGCGCGGAGAGGCAGAGGTCGACGGTCTCGCTGACACCCGTGGTGACGAAGACGTCCTGAATGTTGGTGATGCCCTTGCGCGCGGCCTCCGCGCGAATCGCATCCAGCGCCGGTTTGATCCCCTGCGACGGCGCGTAGCCGTTGTGCCCGTCCTTCATCGCCTTGTAGACGGCCTCGATGAGGTGAGCGGGCGTCTGAAAATCGAAGGTCAGCGGGTCGCCGATGTTGAGCGGCAGAATCTTGTGGCCCTGGACGGCGACTTCGTCGGCGATGCAGGCCAGATCGCGAATGGCGTAGCGGACATTCTCGAGCCGGGCGGCGGCAGACACTTCGCGCGTTTGGGTTAACGGCATGTGCGGACCCCGCTGTCGATTCTACCGAAAACCACCGGCGAGGCGGCGGACTATTGAGGGCGGGACGAGGGTGGAGCCAGTCTCGCCGCCGCAAAGCGGCAGGAAATATGTCGGTGCGGGCGAATTCACGGCGGTCTAGTGTTCCGGGTTGAATTCCACGCTGACGTGTACCTTGCTCGAGTAATCTGCGGGAGCGTACTTCCACCGTTTCACCGCCTCCACTGCAGACTGCACCAGGATGGGATTGCCCCCCGTCACCTCGACATTGTCGACGCTTCCCTTGGGCGAGACCGCGAGGTCGAGTTGCACCGTACCACCGATGCGGGCGCGCTTCAGATCCCATGGATACTGCGGTTCTACGCGATGAACGATCTTTCGGGGAGCCTTGCTGCTGTCCGAAGCTGCTTGTTGCGCCAGCGGCGCGACCGGAAGAGAGAGAACGACGGCGGCTGCGGCAACCAGAAGCAGACTCGAGCGCCGTTCACGGAACGCGGTCCGGCTGCGGGACGGGAGGTGAAACCATGCGTTTAGCACTTTTACCCCAATGCACAAATGTGGCGGGAATACTGAGGGCCTGCCCAAAAACTAGGCGATGCGGGGATTACCAGCAAGATTACAGACGTAACAAAGACGAGCGCCCAGGCCGTGGCGCGGTCGCAGCAAGACAGGACGGACAAGGTGGGACCGCTCTCTGATCAGAGAATGCCCACGCCGCGGTTCCCATGCCTACAGCTCAAAACCGAGAGCTGAAAGCCAAGCGCGGTCAGCTTCAGTCCACTCTGTCGATCTGCGCCTTCTGCAGTTTGTCGGAGTAATCGACGTAGATCGACTTCCACTCGGTATAGAAATCGATGGCGCCGATCCCGCCTTCCCGGTGGCCATTGCCGGTGGCCTTGGTCCCGCCGAAGGGGAGGTGCACTTCGGCTCCAATAGTCGGGGCGTTGATATAGGTGATCCCCGCATACAGATCGCGCATTGCCTGGAAGGCCCGGTTCACGTCTTTGGTGTAGAGCGCGGAGGAGAGGCCGTATTCGATGCCGTTGGCGATTTCGATGGCGTTCTCCAGATCGTCGCAGGGAATGATCGAGACCACGGGCCCGAAGATCTCTTCCTGCGCAATGCGCATCTTCGGATCGACGTCGATGAATACCGTCGGCTCCATGAACCAGCCATACTGGTAGTGGCCCTTCTCCAGGCGATTGCCGCCGCATACCATCTTCGCGCCTTCTTCTTTTCCGATCTCGACGTAGCTGAGGTCGGTCTTCAGCTGAGCTTCGTTGACGGCCGGACCCATGTCCACGGTCTCATCCAGTCCATTGCCCACCTTCAGGCCCTTGGCGCGATGCACGTAGCGCTCGATGAATTCGTTGTACACACCCTTCTGCACAATGATGCGGCTGGTGGCAGTGCAGCGCTGGCCGGTGGTGCCGAAAGCGCCCCACAGTCCGCCTTCGATGGCGAGATCGAGGTTGGCGTCGTCCATGACAATCATGGGGTTCTTGCCGCCCAGTTCGAGCGAACAATGTTTGAAACTCTTGGCGGCAGTCGTACCTACGATCCGGCCCACGGCGGTTGATCCGGTCAAAGACACGGCGCGAACCTCCGGATGCTCGGTCATCGGGGTTCCGACCGACGATCCGAAGCCGGTCACGATGTTGATGACGCCTTTAGGTACGCCGGCGTCGACGAGCGCGCGCACCAGATTGAAGGTCGAGAGTGGAGTGTCCTGGGCGGGCTTGATCACGCAAGTGTTTCCGCAGACCAGCGCCGGCAGAAGCTTCCAGGAGGGGATCGCCATGGGGAAGTTCCACGGCGTAATCATGGCGCAGACGCCGAGCGGTTGCCGCACGGCCATGGCAAACTTGTTGGGGAGCTCGGAAGGCACGGTCGGGCCAAACAAGCGGCGGCCTTCCCCGGCGTTGTAGTAGGCGGAATCGATGGCTTCCTGCACGTCGCCGCGGGTTTCCTTCAGGATCTTGCCCATCTCGCGGGTCATGTCGCGCGCATATTCTTCCTTGCGCTCGATGAGGATTTCGGCCGCTTTGTAGATGAGCTCCGCGCGCCGCGGCGCGGGGACCAGGCGCCATTTGGCGAAGGCGCGGCGGGCGGCATCGATGGCATTCTCCACATCCTCCTTGCCCGATTTCTGGAAGATGGCGACCACGTCGCGAGTGTCGGCGGGATTGCGGTCTTCAAAAGTCTCGCCGGTCAGGGAATCGACCCACTCGCCGTCGATGAAGTTCTTCATTACGCGGGTCTTGGTGGTCGCGCCCTGGATGCTGGGGCCGGTCATGATGTCGGTTGCCATGGTGTGTCTCCCTATCAGGTCCGTAATGATTGCTCAAACACTCCATGCTACAGCCCCCAATTGGCTGCGGCAAGTCAACCAAGTGCTCGGTAGTGTCCTAATTTCGTTTCCGAATTAGGACACTACCAAGTGCTCGGCACTCCTCCTCGTCACACGCTATCTGAACAGATAGAACCCGAGCCGTTCGGTTAGCCACAACGGGCGTTCCCACCACTTTCACGATCGGCGCGCAATCATGTGCCCCTCGCATCCCGTTTAGTTCGCGGCGCTTAGCCTGCAGGTGTTTGCTGGCAGCGTGGACCAGCGGCTGGTACTCCGAATGCTGGAGCATAAGTGCCGGTGGCTCTGAGGGGGATCGAGCTGCAGGCTAAGGAGTGTTTATGCGGCTGCGAACACTCGTCGGGTGGATCATCGCGGCAAGCTTCGCGTTGCTGCCCGCGTGCCAGACAGTGCACGGAGCCTCCGGCCAACCCGAGAAAGTAAGCATCGCAACCGGAGCGGAAGGCGGGTACTACCAGAACCTCTGCGTGGCGATCCAGGCGGTGGCGAAGGAGCGCGACCTCGTCGTTCACTGCAAGACCTCCGAGGGCTCGCAGGACAACATCTATCGCCTGGACCAGAACGAAGCCGACTTCGCCCTGGTTCAGAGCGACGTCGCCCACCGCGCGTGGCGAGGGGAATATCCTTTCGAAGAGGACCACCCTGGCATCCAGCTGGTCGCGCCGCTCTTCACCGAGAAGGTGCACGTGCTGGTGCGGCCTCACCAGTACATGACTTCGCTCACCCAACTCAAGGGCAAAAGAATCTTTCTGGGCGGAAAAAACAGCGGCAGCCGTTTCTCCGCAGTTGCGGTAATGATGGCCGCAGGCATGACTTACGAGGACTTGAGGAAAACAGCTAAGTCCCTGGATCGTCAGGAAGCGCTTGCCCTGATTCGGGCCAACCACAAGTCGCCCGTGCTCGACGCCGTGATCGACTCCAAAGTGTCCAATACGCTCGCGCTTTCGGCCATGCTTCAGTCGCTCGGGATCAAGCGCTTCGACGTCGCGGCTGGGACCCACCGGGCCGCGATTCTGGTTCGCCCTGATTTGGAGATCAACAATCCATCCGAGCTGAGCACGCGCAATGTGGTGATGGGAGAGGGATGCAGTGAGCCGCAGGCCACCGCGCTGGCCATCGCGGGACTGGTGGCCCATGCGCCGGATCCGCGGAACCAGGAATCTCCTCTGGCACAACTGCGCGGACGCAAGATCGATGCCCTCATCGAGCCCGCCGAGCTCAGCCCCAAGCTCGTCGCGGACATCCTATGGGCGCACGGCAACCGGATCCTCAGCCTGGGACCTGACCCCAGAACGCACGGCAAGGACGACCTGGAAGTGTTGCTCCGTCCCGGCCTCGACATCTCCTCTCCCAGCCAGCTGGCGGGCAAGAAGCTTTGGTGGCCGCAGGAGAACGAGGAATTCGACCACGTCATCAC
>Ga0335081_10008088_pt1 | contig 16863 bp, 16 predicted proteins | sample Lox_Sample_35_FD_206713 | JGI IMG/M metagenome (GOLD analysis project Ga0335081, IMG submission 206713) | Soil microbial communities from Loxahatchee National Wildlife Refuge, Florida, United States - Lox_Sample_3.5 | ecosystem: Environmental > Terrestrial > Soil > Wetlands | place: USA... | reverse complement strand
CCCGGGCTGTCCCCGCGGGACCGGCTCCGTAGGTACGCGACCTGGTGCAACGCCGTCGAGGGCAATACCACCTTCTACGCGGTACCTGCCCCCGGCACGGTGAGATCGTGGGCCGGGCAGACCGATCCTGACTTCCGGTTCGTCCTCAAACTGCCGAAACCGATCACCCATGAGCGCCGCCTCGCCGACGCCGACGTCCCGCTCCGCGCCTTCCTGGCCGCGATCGAACCCCTCGGGCCGCGTGCCCACAGCCTCTGGGTTCAGCTGCCGCCGTCCTTCAGCCCGGCCGATCTGGACGCTCTCGCCGGATTCCTGCACCGCCTCCCGCACGAGTACCGGTATTGCGTCGAGGTGCGGCACCGCGCGTTCTTCGAGGACCCGCGATCGGAACACCAGCTCGAGAGGGCTCTCGGGGACGTCGGCGCCGAATGGGTGACCTTCGACACCACCGTCCTGTTCGAGAGCCCTCCGGTCAGCGACGCCGAACGGGCGGCGTGGCGGCAGAAGCCGCGCGTACCCCGCCGGTCACGGGCCCTGACTCACTATCCGGTCGTCCGCTACATCGGCCGGGACGACCTGGCGCGCACCGTCGCGGGATGGCAGCCCTGGCTCGGCACGGTGGCCGGCTGGCTGCGTGAGGGGCGTTCCCCCACCGTCTTCATCCATACGCCGGACAACGTCCGCGCGCTCGAGCTGGCCCGCCGGTTCCACGACGATGTGCGAGCCCGGGTGCCCGAGATCGAGCCGCTCCGGGAGCCGATCCCCGCCGGACCGCCGACTCTCTTCTGACCCGGCGCCGTGGTCAGTTCCGGCTGCCGCCGGGTCGGCGAACACGTTTGCCCGGTCAGTCCGGCATGGCGGCGAGGATGTGTTCCCCGCTGAGCGGCAGGGTGCGGACCCGTATCCCGAGTGCGTCGTACACGGCGTTGCCGATGGCAGCCGCCGTGGGGCCCTGTGCTGCCTCCCCGATGCCGAGCGCCGGGTTTCCGTGGCCGGGCAGCAGTTCGACATCGACGGCCGGCACCTCGGAGAACACCAGGATCGGATATGTCTCCCAGGAGTCGCTGGTCACGCCGTAGCGATCGAAGCGCACCTGCTCCTTCAGCGCCCAGCTGGTAGCCTGGATCGCGCCGCCCTCGACCTGGTTCTCGGCGCCGTCCGGGTTGATGACCAGGCCGGCGTCGACCGCGATGGTCAGGCGTCGCACCCGGATCTCGCTGACCGCGGCTACCTCGGCGACCACGGCACAGTACGCGCTGGTATTCTTGTAGCGGGCGAATCCGATGCCGTGTCCGACAGACTCCGCCGGCGGCCGGTTGCCCCAGCCGGAGCGGCGGGCCGCCGCCTCGACCACGGCCCGGGCGCGCGGGTCGGTGAGGCAGGCCAGCCGGTACTCGACCGGGTCCCGGCCGGCCGCGGCCGCGAGCTCGTCCATGAACGACTCGGCCGCGAACACGTTGAGGAATGCGCCGAGAGAACGGAGCGCGGACGTGCGCAGCGGCATGTCCAGCAGCCGGTGGTTGACCACCTGGTACGCGGGAAAGTCGTAACCCGTGACGGAATTGCGGCCCGCACCGCCGCCCCGGGACATCGGCGGTTCCGCGGCGGGTTCGATGTCCCGCCCGCCCGCGCGGTGGCCGGCCGCCAGCAGCGCGACCGAAGGGTTCGAGCCGGGCCTGGTGCTGTGCCCGTTCCCCCAGATCTGGTGCCGCCAGAACAGGACGTTCCCGGTCTTGTCCACGTCGGCGGCGACGCGGACCAGGGCCGCGGGGCCGAACGGCGCCCAGCCGAGTTCGTCGGCCCGGCTCCAGACGACCTGGACGGGCCGCCCGGGTACGGCCGTGGCGAGCAGGGCAGCGTCCAGGGCGGCATCGTCGGCGCCGTTGTGCCCGTAGCAGCCGGCGCCCGCAACGTGGGTAACCGTGATGTCGTCTTCGGCGATGCCGAGGGCGCGGGCGAGTTCGGCGCGCAGCGGGTAGTGGTCTCGGCGGCCGCGGAGCGCAGGAAGGCCGGCAGCTCGCCGGGGTCCGGCAGGGTCGGGCGCTGCTCCCAGGCGGCGTGGGCGCGCAGCCGGTCGGCGGCGCGCAGCGCGACCTCCTCGCGCTCGGCGGCCACGCCGAGGAAGCTGCCGTCCCGCACCACCGCGAGCACGCCGGGCAGGGCGAGCGCCGCCGCCGGGTCGAGGGCGGCGAGCGTCGCGGCACGCGAGGGCGGGCGGACGATCCGGCCGTAACACAGGCCGTCCGGTGACAGGTCATGGGTGTACCGCGGGCGGCCCGTGAGCTTGTCGGGCAGGTCTAGCCGGGGCGGGCTGGTGCCGACCAGGCGATACGCCGAAGCGGGCTTGGGCGGGTAACCGCCGGCGGTGGGCTGGTCGAGCAGCCTGGCGTCGGCCAGTTCCCAGTAGCTGCTGGCCCGGCCGTTCGGCGCCAGGATCTGGCCGTCGGCTACGGTCAGCTTGTCCGCGGGCACGCCCAGCCTGGCCGCGGCCGCGGCCAGGTACCGTCCCCTGGCCTCCGCGCAGACCAGGCGGAGCGCGGCGCCGGAGTGCTGGATGGACAGGCTGCCCGAGGTGTAGCCCTCGTCGGGACTCAGGCCGGTGACCGCGGGCATCATCCGCACCCGTGCGAGGCTGACGTCCAGTTCCTCGGCGGCCACCTGGGCCAGCGCGGTGAGCACCCCCTGCCCGAGCTCGACCTTGCCCGGGCTTACCTCGATGACGCCGGCGGGCAGCACGCGCAGCCAGTCGCCGAGCCGCGGGTTCGCCGCGGCCGAGGGCGGCAGCGCGATGTCCCGGGGCGGGTTCATGCCGTCCCCTCCGGGTCGGCCCGCAGTTCGGCCGCCGCATCCAGCACGGCCCGGACGATGCGGTTGTGCGCGCCGCACCGGCACAGGTTGCCGTCCAGGGCGGCCCGGACCTCGTCGCCGGACGGATCGGCGTTGCGCCCGAGCAGGCCGACCGCCGCGATGATCACGCCGGACAGGCAGTAGCCGCACTGGGCGCCCTGTCTCGCGATGAGCGCCCGGGTGACCGGATGCGGCTGGTCCGGGGGGCCCAGCCCTTCGACCGTGGTGATTTCCTTGCCCTGCACGGCCCACAGCGGCGTGTCGCACGAGTAGGCGACCTGGCCGTCCACCAGCACCAGGCACGCCCCGCACAAGCCGAGCCCGCAGCCGAACCTGGTCCCCTTCAGGCCGAGGTGATTCCGCAGGACGTACAGCAGCGCGGTGTCCGGCTCGGTGCGCACCTCCCGTCGCTGCCCGTTCACCAGGACCGTGGCCGCCAAGCCGGCCCGCTCCTCGTCCATGGCCTCACGCTATCCCCACACGCGGCACTGGGCGATACCCGAGCCTGGGCGCAGCAGCACCCGAAGCTGACGGCCGCGTTCATCCGGGCGATCGAGCAGGGACAGGTGATCGCCAACCACGACGCCTCCGCGGTCCAGGCCATCATGGCCCAGAGCGACAAACTCCCGCCCCAGGGACCGCCGCCATGGCGCTACCGGCTACATACCCGGTCGGCCCCGTAATCCAGGCGACCATCCAGCGTGTCGCCAGCGCCATGCTCGAGTTCGGTGTTATCGGCCGGCAATACGCGGCCGAGATGAGGCAGGGGACCTTGGTCCAGTCGATGATCGGTCCAGTGCTCACCGCCGGGTAAACACGACGTGGGCGGTGAGGGTGCTGGTCGCCGCGACCATCCCCAGCCAGTTCCAGGTGATACCGAAGTCGGCCCGGTTGATGCGGACCTCGGCGTCGAGCCGGATCTCGCCGTCGCCCTGGACCGAACCCACGGCATCGAAGGACAGGCGCCGGGTACGGCCGCGCACGGCCAGCATGCCGGTCACGACGACGCCCCGGCCAGAGGCCCGGATATGGTCCGCGGTGAAGGTGATGTCGGGATGGTTGTCGCTGTCGAAGAAGTCGGCCGAGCGCAGGTGCGTGTCGCGCCGGGTGTTCTTCGTCTCGATGGACGCCGCGGCAACCGTGAGGGTACCGCTGACCTCGCCGTCCGGCGAGACGGTGCCGTGCCCGCTGACCTCACGGAAGACGCCGTTCACCGGAACTAGGCCGATGGACTTGCTCCTCAGCCGGATGCTGGACTTGCGCGGATCCAGGGCCCATTCCCCGGCCAGGGCCCCGTCTTTCAGCAGAGCCTGCACCACGGGTGCGGTCATCTGTCCAGACGGTGCGTGCATGATTATCTCCTTTGTCTGCTGGAAGGTGTTGGTCGTAATAGTCCGACTGCGCAGCCCGCCGGAATGTGAGGCGGCGCGCCCGGCTCACATTCCGGAGCGGTGTTTCGTCGGACTGGGTAGGGACAGACGCGACCAATGGAGGCACGGGCACGATGAGCACCCGATCCGGGCCAGGAGACAGCCGGACCGACCCGAGCCTGAGCGCGGTCATGAGCGAACGGCGCCGGCTGATCAACCTCGCCTACCGGCTGCTCGGCTCGCTGGCCGAGGCCGAAGACGCCGTCCAGGAGACCTACGCCCGCTGGTACGCCATGCCCCGGGAGCAGCAGGAGGTCATCGAGTCCCCCGGCGCCTGGCTGACCACCGTGGCCAGCCGGATCTGCCTGGATCTGCTCGGCTCGGCCCGGGCCCGGCGCGAGCGGTACGTGGGTGAGTGGATCCCCGAGCCCCTGCCCGGCCAGACCGGATGGGCCAGCGCCCGGCCCGGCGCGGACCCCGCCGACCGGGTCACCATGGATGAGTCGGTCAGCATGGCCTTCCTGGTCGTGCTCGACTCGATGCCCCCCGCCGAGCGCGTCGCGTTCATCCTGCACGACGTCTTCCGCTACTCCTTCGCCGAAGTGGCCGAGATCGTCGGCCGTACGCCCGCGGCCTGCCGCCAGCTGGCCTCCTCGGCCCGCCGCCGGGTCCGCGCGATGCAGGCTCCCCCCGCCCCGGCCGCCGCGCAGGCCGGGCTGGTCCGGGACTTCAAGCGGGCCTGGGAAGCCAAGGACATCGGCGCCCTCATCGGCCTGCTCGACCCCGGTGCCACCGTGATCGCCGACGGCGGCGGCCGGGCCGCGGCCGCGCTGCACCCGATCAACGGCGCCGAGCAGATCGCCCGCTACGTGGCCGGCGTGGCCGACCAGGTCCTCGGCCTGACGCTGCTGGAGCGCATGGTCAACGGCCAGCCCGGCCTGATCGCCCAGCAAGACGGCGTCACCGTGACCGTGTTCGCGTTCGAGGTCGCGGGCGACCGGATCACCCGCATCTGGGCCGTCCGCAACCCGGACAAGCTCCGGCCCTGGACGGCCGATTAGCCGGCCTTGCGGCGCTCGACCCGTCAGAGGGATGCTTCTGGGGCTGGGGTTTGGGCGGGTCGGCCGGGAGGGGCGATGGCGAGGCGCAAGTTCTGGGGCTGGGGGTTGGAGGGCGAAGGGCTGACGGCGAGCGAGATCGAGCAGCTCGGGGCCGTCTTCACCGAGCGCCTGGGAATCGACGGCGTGCGCGTGCAGGAGCCGCCCCGCGTGGCCGAGCTGGACCTGCCCGCGCCGCGGCTGGTGCCGCCGGCGTCGCTCGATCCGGTCTTCAGCACAGATCCGTACGACCGGGCGGCCCACACGTACGGCCGGTCGTTCCGCGACCTGGTGCGTGCCTTCCGCCGGGACTATGCGCATGCGCCCGATCTGGTGGCCTTCCCCCGCGGCGAGGACGAGCTGGTGTCGGTACTGGAATGGTGCGGCGATGACGGTGCCGCGGCGATCCCGTTCGGCGGCGGATCCAGCGTGGTCGGCGGGGTCGAGCCCGATGTGGGCGACGGCTACCGCGGCGTGATCAGCGTCGACCTTCGCCACCTGCAGGGCGTGCTCGAGGTCGACCATACCTCGCGGGCCGCGCGGATCGCGGCGGGCACGCTGGGCCCGGCGCTGGAGGCGCAGCTGAAGCCGCACGGCCTGACGCTGCGGCACTTCCCGCAGTCGTTCGAGTGGTCGACGCTGGGCGGGTGGATAGCGACCCGCGCGGGCGGCCACTTCGCGACGCTGCACACGCACATCGACGAGTTCGTGGAGGCCGTCCGCGTGGTGACGCCGCGCGGCGTGCTGCAGACCAGGCGGCTGCCGGCCTCCGGTGCGGGCCCGTCGGCGGATCGGCTGTTCTGCGGTTCCGAAGGCACGCTGGGCGTGATCACCGAGGCGTGGGTGCGCCTGCAGCCGCGGCCGCGGTTCCGGGCGGGCGCCTCGGTGCTCTTCGCCGACTTCGCTGACGCGGTGCAGGCGTCCCGGGAGCTCGCGCAGTCCGGGCTGAATCCGGCCAACTGCCGCCTGCTCGGCCACGACGAGGCGCTGATGTCGGGCAGCGGTGACGGGTCGCACGCGATTCTCGTGCTCGGCTTCGAGTCGGCGGACCACGAGCTGGGGCCGTGGCTGGCCCGGGCGCTGGAGATCTGCGCCGGCCATCGCGGCCAGGCCCGTGGCGGGGCCCGTGATGGGCAGAGCGGCGGGGAGAGCGACCCGGCCGCGGTCTGGCGGGCCGCGTTCCTGCGCGGCGGGCACCTGCGTGACGGCCTGGTCCGGCTCGGGCTGATCAGCGAGACCTTCGAGACGGCCGTTACCTGGGACCGCTTCTGGGAGTTCCACGAGGGTGTGCTGGCGGCCACCAGGCAAGCGGTGCACCAGGCCTGCGGCGGCGGCGTGGTCTCGTGCCGTTTCGCGTACGTGTATCCGGACGGCCCCGCACCGTATTACTCGGTGTTCGCGCCCGGCCGGCCGGGCCGGCAACTGGAGCAGTGGGACGAGATCAAGCTCGCGGCTTCGGCGGCGATCGCGGCGCTCGGCGGCACGATCACCCACCACCATGCCGTCGGGCGCGACCATCGCCGCTGGTACCTGGCCGAGGTACCGCCGCTGTTCGCCGCCGCGCTGCGCGGCGCGAAGGCCGAACTCGACCCAGCGGGGATCATGAACCCAGGAGTCCTGCTTGAGCCGACAGGAGGCAGCCGATGAGCGAGGCGCTTTCGCCAAACCCTGGAGGACCCGGAGCCGGAGCCGGGGCGGGCACCGCGTTCCGTTCGGAATTGAACCCGGTCGATTTCCTGTACCGGGCCGCGTACATGTACCCGGACAAGGTTGCCGTGGTGCACGGCAAGCGGCGGTACAGCTACCGGGAACTGGCCGAACGGTCCTGGCGGCTCGCTAACGCGCTCAGGTCGGCGGGCCTGGCCAAGGGAGAACGCGTTGCCGCGCTGCTGTTCAACTCGCCGGCCATGCTGGAGGCCCACTTCGGCGTGCCGGCCGCGGGCGGAATCCTGGTGGCGGTCAACAACCGCCTGTCCAGCGCCGAGGTCGGGTACATCCTGCAGCACAGCGGCGCGAGGTACCTGCTGGTCGACGCCGCGCTCGAGGCACACGCCGACGTACCCGGCGTGACCGTGATCCGCTGCGACGACACCGGTGTCCCCGGGGACCCGTACGAGGAGTTCCTGGCCGGCGCCTCGTCGGCCCGGCCGCCCAGCTGGCTGGAGCACGAAGAGGAGACCATCTCGATCAACTACACCTCCGGGACCACCGGGCGGCCCAAGGGGGTGCAGTACACCTACCGCGGCGCGTACCTGAACGCGCTGAGCGAGGTGATCGTGGCCGGCCTGGGCACCGACTCGGCCTACCTGTGGACGCTGCCGATGTTCCACTGCAACGGCTGGTGCTTCCCGTGGGCGGTCACCGCGGTCGCGGCGCGCCACGTGACCATGCGCGCGGTGGACCCCGAGCTCATCTGGGAGCTGATCGACGGCGAGGGAGTCACGCACTACAACGGCGCCCCGACCGTCCAGCTGATGGTCCTCAACCATCCCCGGGCGCACCCACTGGAGCGGCCGGTGACGGCGATGGTGGCCGCCGCCCCGCCCTCCCCCACGCTGCTGGCCCGGATGAGCGAGCTCAACTTCCGCGTCGTGCACGTGTACGGCCTGACCGAGACCTACGGCCCGATCACCGTGTGCCCCCAGCAGGAAGCCTGGCGCGACCTCCCGGTGGAACAGCGCGCGAGGTACCTGGCCCGCCAGGGGCAGGCCTACCCCTCGGCCGATCTGGTCCGGGTCGTCGACGCCGAGATGAACGACGTCGCCCAGGACGGCCAGGTGATGGGCGAGGTGATCATGCGCGGGAACAACGTCATGAGCGGCTACTTCAACGACGAGGCCGCCACCGGCAAGGCGTTCGCCGGAGGCTGGTTCCATTCCGGGGACCTGGCCGTCTGGCATCCCGACGGCAACGTCGAGCTGCGCGACCGCGGCAAGGACATCATCATCTCCGGCGGCGAGAACATCTCCAGCATCGAGGTCGAGCAGACGATCGCCGCCCACCCGGCCGTGCTCGAATGCGCCGTCATCGGGATCCCGCACCCGCACTGGGGAGAGCGGCCGAAGGCGTTCGTCACGCTCAACGAAGGCGCCACGGCCACCGCCGAGGAGATCATCGCGTTCTGCCGGGAGCGGCTGGCGCACTACAAGTGCCCGGACTCGATCGAGTTCGGGCCGCTGCCGAAGACATCGACCGGCAAGACGCAGAAGTTCGTGCTGCGCCAGCGCGAGTGGGCGGACCAGGAGACGCAGGTAGGCGGCGTGTAGCCGATGGATCACGAAACCGCGCTGGGCTACCTGGATCGTGTCGGCGTTACCGCGCCGATGGCTGGTGACGAGGCGGGCCTTCGCACGCTGCACCGTATGCACCAGATGACGGTGCCGTTCGAGAACCTGAGCATTCACCTGGCCGAGCCGATCTCGCTGGAGGAGCGCGACCTGATCGACAAGATCGTGCGCCAGCGCCGCGGCGGCTTCTGCTATGAGCTCAACGGGGCGTTCGCGCTCCTGCTCGAGGCACTCGGCGCGCAGGTGAGCCTGGTCGCCGCCCGGGTATACGGGGAGGGCGGCCTAGGCCCACCGTTCGACCATCTGGCGCTCATCGTGCGCCCGGCCGACGGCAGCGGGCCGTGGCTCGCCGACGTGGGTTTCGGCAATCACAGCGACTATCCGCTGCTGCTGGAAGCCAGGGACGACCAGGACGATCCGGCCGGGCGGTTCCGGCTCGCCAACGCCGACGCGGGAGACATCGACGTCCTGAGGGACGGCAAGCCCCAGTACCGTCTCGAGACGCGCGAGCGGTCGCTCGCCGACTGCATCCCGACATGCTGGTGGCAGCAGACCTCGCCGCTGTCGCACTTCACCCGCAGCACGATTTGCTCCAGGCTGACGCCGGGCGGCCGGGTGTCCATCAGCGGCCGGATGCTCATCCAGACCCAGGACGGGACCCGGACCCAGCAGCAGCTGGATACGGACGACGCGCTGCTGGCGGCGTACCGGGACCACTTCGGTGTCGTCCTGAGCCGGGTGCCGGACAACCCGGCGGAGTGACACTGGGCTGGATGACAGGCGTCACGGTGGGCGGAATTTCCGGCGAAGCGCCCTTCACGGCGTGGCTCTACTTAGGTAGAGTTTGGCGCATGCCGCGCCGGACTTCCTTCTCCGCTCAGGCTCTCGCGGTGCTGGCCGCGCTGGCCGCGCGGCCAGCTGACTGGCGGCACGGCTATGACCTGGCCCGCCAGACCGGGCTGAAGTCGGGAACCCTGTACCCGATCCTGGTCCGGCTGGCCGACCGGGAGATCGTCCAGGCCTGCTGGGAGGAAGGTGAGCCCGCCGGGCGGCCCAGGCGCCATCTGTACCGGCTCACCAGCGATGGGCTGGCGACGGCGGCGGCGGCGGCACTGGCGGCGGCGCCTGCTCCGGCAGCCCGGGCGCCGCGGCCGGGCCGGGCCGCGGCGTCCCGGCGGCTGGCTCCCGGGGGTCCGTGATGGAGCGGCTGACCTGGATGCTGGCCGGGATGCTGCGCCATGTGGCCGGGTTGCTGCCGCCCGGGCGGCAGGAGTGGGCCGAGGCGGTGCGGGCCGAGGCCGACCAGGTTCCGGCAGGCTGGCCGCGGGCGCGCTGGCTGGCGGGCGGATTGTGGCTGGCAGCGAGGGAGGGAGCCATGATGACGATAGGCAAGGTCGGGTACCGGCTCGGGGCCGTGGCGGTGGCGGCTGTGGCGGCCTGGGCGGTGTGGCTGAGCTGGCGGGCCTCGCCGGCCGCCGACCCGCAGACCGTCACTGACCGGGTCCGGGTCCTGGTGGGGGCGGCGGCGCTGGTCGTGCTGCCGTGGCTGGGCCGGCGGCGCGGCTGGTTCGGCCCGGTCCGCGCCAGCATCACGGCGCGGCTGGTGCGCCTGGCGGGCTGTGCCGCGGTCTGCGCCCTGGGCATGGCCGTCGTCCGGATGGATGCTCACCTGGGCCTGGGCCCCCATGGCCCGGGTCCGTTCAGCCTGCCGCGTGAGATCGCCGCGCTGGCGCTGGCCGGCGTCGCGCTGGCCGCGCGCGCCGTGGGCAAGGCCAGATGGCCCGATGCCGACCCCGTGGCCCTGTGGACCGGTCCCGCGGTTGCGGGTGTGCTCATGTTCGCTGCCGTGCCGCTCCAGGTGCTCGCGATCGTGTACGTGGCCGGGATCCTGGCCGTGACATCGTGGCGGTCGCCGGCGGCGAACGTATCCCTCGGCGCGGGCGCGATCGCCGGCCTGGCCGCGGGCCTGGCCGCGGCCCTGGCCGTTTGGGAGCTGAACAGGCCGGACGATCGCTATGTCGACTGGATGCTCCTGAGCACGATCGTCCTGACGTTCGGGCTCGCCGCCCTCGCGGGCGGCGCGACGGCCTGGCTGCTGTCTGGTACCGGGGACCCGCAGGAACTGCGAGAGGCACGAATCCGTCAGGGACTGCTCGCGGGCCTGGTGGCCGGCGCCGCCTGCGGCATGCTGCTCACGTACCTCTTCGTGGTGGCCGCGTTCATGCTGATCCTCGGCCCGCTGCTCGGCGCGGCAGGCGGCGCGCTCGGCAGCGCCGTCACGGCTGACCACCCGCACCGGTCACGACCACCCCGTTCCTGGTCCGCCGGGCTATTCATCTCGCACTAGCAACAGGCAAACCCCGCGACCGTCCACAACCGCACCGGCCTCCGGAGAACGGGCAAACGTTGCCGGTCACGGCACTATATCGGGTACCAGGTGGGCTCGGTCTGGTACTGCCGCCCCGACGGGGTGGTCCATTGGAAGGTTCCGTCGGGGAGCTGGTCGACCGTCCACTTGGGGTGCTGCTTGAGCCGATGGTCGTGGCGGCACTTCGGGCCGCCGTTGCACAGGCAGGTCCGCCCGCCCGTCTCGTACGGGGTGTTGTGCTCGAAGTCAGCCTGGGCGGCGGGCCGTCGGCAGACCGGGCTGGTGCAGGTGGCATGCCGAACCTGGGACAGGTGCCGGAGTCTGACCCCGGGGTCGTGGCCGCGGGCCTGGTGGCGGTGGTCGCAGGGATCGGTGGTGAGGGGGTCCAGGGTGACGATCAGGTCGGGCCCGGATCCGGGGGTGCGCAGCCGCCAGGTGCCGTAGCCGCTGGGCGGCCCGCCCCGGCTGACCCGAGTGAAGGAGAACCCGGCCCGGCCCGGCGGGCCTGGCCCGGCGTGTTTCCTGTGGCTATTGGGTTCAGGGCGGGCGCAGCCGTGCCCGATGGGCGTGCCCGTGCTCGTCGGTCACGGTCACGCACCACGTCGTCTTCGGGTTCCGAGCGGCGGCGGCGGCCAGGTCGCGAGCCAGCCAGGGGTCGACCGGGCCGAATCCGGCGAGTTCGCCGGGCCGGCCTGCCAGATCGGTCAGGGTGACCAGCGGGGCGGTCAGGTTGACCCGGCCGACGAACCCGGCGGGAACCACGCCGCCGACCAGCCCGCCAGGGCCGTCCTGTCCGGATTTGCCGGACTGGGGTTGGCGGCCTGCGGGCCAACGGGGCGGGGGCAGGGGCGGGAGTCTTTGCCCAGGAGCAGGTCGAGGTAGGCGCGGGCGCGCAGCTGGTCCATGCCGCCGTCCATCCCCACCTTCTTCAGCTCACCGGCCCACCAGGTGATCCGCTGGTCCGCAGCTAGGACCTCGTCCGGGGGGAGCTCGCAGCCCATCAGGGCGGCGTTGCCGGAATCCTCGAGCCACCGCCCCACCCGCGCGTCCTTCGCGGCCTGCTCCCGCCGCTGCCTCGCCTTCTCCGGAGCGACCTCCATCACGGCGCGGGCGATCGCGGCGCGCAGTCCGCCCGGGGTCAGCCGACTTGCGCGGTCCAGCACCTTGGCCTCGGCGGCGGCCGCCTCGTCCGCATCCAGTAGCGCAGTGGCACCCGCGATGGTCTCGGCCTTGTACCGGGAAATCGTCCCGTCCAGCAGCGCCGCCTTCGTGCCGGGCAGCCGGGTTTCGAGGGAATTGTGTGCCCTGGCCGAGCATGACCGGCAATCGCCCGGCGCCGCCTGCGGTGATCTCAACCCGGTACCCGGCGCTGGCCATGAACGGGAACAGCGCCAACTTCTGGTGGATCCCGGCCTGGTTCGCGGGCCTGATCGTGGCCGGCGCGCTGCTGTACTACATCCCGCGCTTCATCCGGGCCCGTCGCGGCATCAACGTCAGCTTCGTGTCCAAGGAGCTGCCGCCCGAGTAATGCTCTCATCCCCGCCAGGACCTCGCGGTAGCGTGCCCGGTAAGCGTGGACGGTTCGGCTGGGCGGGGTGGTGGCATTGACGGCTGAGGGCTCCGATGACGGGCGGACGGATGTTCCCGGCGGCCTGACGAGGCCGGTCGAGCGCGTGCTGGTGGTCGGCGCGGGGATCGCGGGCCTGACAGTCGCGAACGCCCTGGCGCGGGCCGGGACCGAATGCGTCGTGCTGGAGGCCAGGGGCCGGGCCGGCGGCCGCCTGCACACGGCAGACCTGGCCGGCTCGCCAGTCGATCTCGGCGGGTCGTGGATACACATGCCGGCCGGGAATCCGATGAGCGCCTTCGCGCGACAGGCCGGCGTTCCCTGTCACAGCGCGAACCCCGTGCCCGAGATGGCCGGCTTCGACTGCGCTGAGAGCCGCCGCCTGTCGGCGGCCGAGGCCGAGGCGGTTCTCGCCCTCTATGATGAGGTCTTCCCGGAGGCAGCTGGCCACTTGGCCGCCGGGCTCGGGCCGGATGCGTCCGCGGCGGACGGGATCGAGGCGTTCGTGGCCGCGGCTGACCTGGCACCGGGCCCGGCCAGGCGGGCGCGCCAGATGCTGTACGGGGTCATCGAGGCCGAGTCCGCCGACCTGGCTGAGCGGCAATCGCTGCGGTGGATGTGGAACGAGATCGAGCCGAAGATCTTCAGGTACTCCTGCCTGACGTCCTCGATGCTGCGCAGCACCAGGCCGCGCGCCGGGACCTCCCAGACGATGTCGTCGGTGTAGACGGCGATGGCCGCATCGATGGTCTCGGGCGTCTCGCGTTGTGGAAGTGCGTCTCAACCGCGGCCAGGTTGCGGGCGATGAGGTCGTCGCGGCGGCTGGTGTCGGTCTGAGCGGTCATGGGCAGCCTCCTGGCTGGCTTTCCCGCACGTTAACAAATATATGTGATAACGGCAATGACGGGGGCTCAGCGGGCGGCGTGGGCGCCGGTCATCATGGCGGCGAGATCGTCGGGGTGCAGGAACGACGGCGGCGGGGGCGGGCCCCAGGAGAACAGGCCCCAGGCGCCCTCGAGGTCCTGGGGCGTCCAGAGCTGGTCGTCGACGATGCAGTCCATGTCGCTGTAGTACTCGCTGAAGTTCCCGGCCGGGTCCTTGAGATACCAGAAGAAGTTGGACCCGCCGTAGTGCCGGCCGAGGCCCCAGACGTGCCGCTCGGGGTGGTCCTCGAGCATGGCGTGCGCGCCGCGGCCGACGTCGTCCACGTCGTCGACCTGCCACGACGTATGGTGCAGGAACGAGACCGGCGCGCCGAGGACCAGCACGTTATGGTGGTCGGTGGAGCAGCGCATGAACGCGCCGGCGCCCTTGATCCGGTCGCTGATCTTGAAGCCGAGGCCGGTCACGAAGAAGGCTTCGGTGGTCTCGGGCTCGGGGGAGCCGAGCACCGCGTGCCCGAGCTTGCGGGGCGCGACGCGTTCGGTGCGCAGGATCCCGGGCGCCCGGGTGCCTGGCCGCTCGGTCCGGCCCGGGCCGTTGTACGGGGTGGGGGCGACGGTGTCCTGGTGCAGGCGGCCGGCGATCTCGAGGTAGGCGCGGGTGCCGGTGGCCTTCTCTACCGCGCTGATCCAGCCCGGGCCGCGTTGGGTGTCGATGCCGAGCCGGTGCAAGTTGTCCGCGGCCCGGGCCAGGTCGTCGGCGTCGTCCACGCCCACGTGCAGGTCGACCAGCCGCCGGGTCGGGGCGGGCACGATGCGCAGCTGGCGGCCGCCATCGCCGGTGCTGAACCAGGCCTCGCCGCCGGAGGCGTCGTCCGGCTGGAGGCCGAAGTCCGCGTAGTACGCGGCGGTCTCGTCGACGTTAGGGACACCCATCGTGATGGACGTGAGCCGGTGCAGGGCCATCGTCAGGTTCCTTTCCGAACGGACGGGGTGGCGGCGAACCGGTGCCGCATGTCGCCGATGCCCTCGATATGACTGGTCAGGACGTCCCCGTCGGCGAGCCAGCGCTGCGGGTCCCGGCCCAACCCGACGCCGGACGGGGTACCGGTGAAAACAATGTCGCCGGGCAGCAGCGGGAGGCTGGCTGACAGGTTCGCCACCAGCGCCGGGACGCCGAAGATCAGCTGGCTGGTCCGGCTGGACTGCACCGGCTCGCCGTTGATCTCGCAGCCGAGGGCCAGGTCGCCGGGATCGGCGAACTCATCCAGGGTGACGAGCCAGGGCCCGACCGGCCCGAACCCGGGCAGCGACTTGCCCAGGCTGAACTGCGGCGGCTGGGCGGCGAGCTGCAAGACCCGTTCGGAAATATCCTGGCCGACCGCGTAGCCAGCGACGTGATCCAGGGCCCGTGCGACCGGGACCCGGTGGGCGCGGCGGCCGATGACGGCCACCAGCTCCACCTCCCAGTCGACGTGTCCGGCCGGCGGCAGCTCGATGTCGCCGTACGGCCCGGTGATGCAGCTGGGGAACTTGGTGAAGACCGGTGGATCGCCCTCCGGCACCGGCAGGCCGGATTCGGCCGCGTGGTCGCGGTAGTTCAGCCCGATGCCGAACACCTGGCGCGGCGCCGGGGCCGGCGAGCCGAGCGCGGCCGGCCGGACCGGCACCCCGCCCTCCCAGCGGGCGCCGGCCGCCCAGCTGGTGAAGGCGTCCCAGTCCTCGTAGACGGCCTGCGGGCCGGGGCCGAACCGGCCGTTGCTGTGCTTCTCGACGTCACGGGCGAGCTCGCGGCCGGCCGGGCCGGTGACGACGACGAGGCGGCCCTCGTGGTTGGCGATGCGCATGGCGGGCTCAGACCAGCGCGGCGGGACGGTGATCGGTGACAGCAGTCATGTGGGATCTCCTTCGGGACGGCAGCGCTTGACGATGGCAGGGTGCGCTCAGCGGCTCGATCATCCTGACTCCCTATTTCATACGATGATTATGCCGATCGTCCGTCAGCGAACCTGGACAAGGAATCCGCGGCCGCCCAGCTCGTTGCCATCGCCGGGAAGGCCGCGCCCGGCGACCGGCCGGGCTCGAAGGAGGAACTGCGGGCCCGCTGCGACCAGGACCGCGCGCTCGCGCTGATCGCGCGGCACGGTCGTCGAGCCGCGTACCGCGGTCTCCCGGGCGCGGCCGCGGTGCAAGACGGTCAACGTGCGATCGATGCAGCACCTGCGGCGCTGGGGCATCGCCGGGCGGCTGCGCGACCGCGCCCCGCTGTCGCCGGCCTGGTCCCAGGACGCCGTGTTCTGTACCTCGCTGGCCGGGCGCGAGCTGTCCCGGTTCACCGGCGTGCTCGGCCTGGCACCCGACGGCGACCGCTTCCCCGAGCTCGGCCAGCAGGCGCCGCAGTACGTGCTGGAAGAGCTCCTGCGCGACGTGGTCCGGGAGCTGCCCGCGTGCCAGCTGGCGACCGGGTTCACGGTGACCGGCGCCGGGCAGGACGAGGGCGGGGTGCGGGTGACGGTAGCCGGCCGGGACGGGCGGACCGCCGTGGTCGCAGCGGACTACCTGGTCGGCTGCGACGGCCCGCGGAGCGTCGTGCGGGACCTGATCGGCGCCGCCTACACCGGCGAGGCGGCCCTGCGCCCCAACTTCGGCATGGTCTTCACCGCCCCGGAGCTGTGGCGGCACGTCAGGCACGGGCCGGCCGTGCATTACTGGATCATCAACCCGGCCGCGCCGGCCCTCATGGGCCCGATCGACCTGGACGGAACCTGGTGGCTCATCGCGTTCGGCGTGGATGCGGAAACCGGTGGGCGGGAGGCGGTGCGCCTGATCGACGCCGCCGCGGGAGTGCCCTCGGGCGCGGTGGTGCGATCCACCGACCCGTGGACGGCGCGGATGCAGATTGCCGACCGGCTGCGCCGCGGCCGCGTCTTCCTGGCCGGGGACGCGGCCCACCTGAACCCGCCGTTCGGCGGGCACGGGCTCAACACCGGGCTCGGCGACGCCGTCGACCTGGGCTGGAAGCTGGCCGCCACGCTGGACGGCTGGGGCGGTCCGGCGCTGCTGGACAGCTACCAGCTCGAGCGGCGTCCCATCCAGGAGCGGGTGATCCGCGAGGCGACCGCGAACATGGCGGTGACCTCGCCCGAGCTGCTGGCGAACAACCTCGACGCGGACGGCGCGGACGGAGAGCGCGCGCGCCGCGCCGCCGGGGAACGCATCCAGCAGGCCAAGCGACCCGAGTTCCACTCCCTGGAACTCGTGCTGGGCATCAGGATCGAGGACTCACCGGTCATCGCCCGTGAGCCGGAAGCGGAGGCTCGGCTGGAGGCTCAGCGGGGGGCCCGGCCGGGGGCGCTGCTGCCGCACGCCTGGCTCGGCCCGGGCCGGTCGCTGTATGACGAGCTCGGCGCGGGGTTCACGCTGCTGGCGTGCCGTCCGGGCGCCGG
>Ga0335081_10008086_pt1 | contig 16865 bp, 12 predicted proteins | sample Lox_Sample_35_FD_206713 | JGI IMG/M metagenome (GOLD analysis project Ga0335081, IMG submission 206713) | Soil microbial communities from Loxahatchee National Wildlife Refuge, Florida, United States - Lox_Sample_3.5 | ecosystem: Environmental > Terrestrial > Soil > Wetlands | place: USA... | reverse complement strand
AGGCAACGCTCAGCGTGGCCGATGACGCTTCCCGCCAGTGGCAAAAACATCAGTGATAGCGAAAATTCATAGGAGGTATTATGCCAGGTGCAAAAGCTGCCGTAGCGCCAATGAAGGTGGCGCAAGTTTCTGGTCCGGGAGCGGATTTCCAAATCGTTGAGCGCGAGATTCCTAAGCCGGGTATGGGGCAGGTGCGTATCAAGGTGCAGGCTTGCGGTATTTGCCACAGTGACGTGCTCACGAAAGAAGGCCAGTGGCCTGGGATTCAGTATCCCCGTGTTCCAGGTCACGAAGTCGCGGGCATCGTCGATGAACTCGGTGCGGGTGTTTCCGAGTGGAAGCAGGGACAGCGCGCCGGTGTCGGCTGGCACGGCGGCCAGGACGGCACGTGTCGCGCGTGCCGGCGCGGAGATTTTCGCAATTGCCGGAACCTGAAAATTCCGGGCATCAGCTATGACGGGGGATACCAGCAATACATGTTGGCTCCGATCGAGGCACTGGTGCCAATACCCGAAAGTCTGAGCGCCGCCGAAGCAGCGCCGCTGCTCTGCGCGGGAATTACCACCTTCAACGCGCTGCGGCACAGCGGCGCAATGCCCGGTGACCTGGTTGCGGTGCTGGGCATTGGCGGTCTGGGTCACCTCGGAGTTCAGTTCGCGAACAAGTTTGGTTACAAGGTAGCGGCTATCGGGCGCGGGCCTGAGAATGCGGCTCTCGCAAAGAAACTGGGAGCGAGCGTATACATCGACAGCAAATCGACCAAGGCGGCAGAGGCATTGCAAAAACTGGGAGGCGCACAGGTAATTCTGGCGACAGCCCCAAGCTCCAAGTCGATGTCCGAGCTGATCGACGGTTTGGCGCCGAACGGCAAGCTCATGGTAATCGGTGTAACATTCGACCCCATCGAAGTCACACCGGCACAGCTCATTACCGGAAGTCGAACGATTCAAGGCTGGGCGGCGGGAACACCGGCCGATTCCGAGGACACGCTGAACTTCGCCGAATTAACCGGCGTGCGCCCGATGATTGAAACATATCCGCTGGAAAGAGCGGCCGAGGGTTACGCGCGCATGATGAGCGGCAACGCGCAGTTCCGGGTCGTTCTGACGATGTGACGTTAGCGGAATCTGGGCGGACAGGCGAAATTCGGAACGGACCCGCAAACCCGCCGCCAGTCCTACCAAACTGTATCGATGGCTTACGGAGCTGGTGGGACAGGCGTGCAGCCTGTCCGGACATCTGCCACGAAAGGGTGGTTTCGATGCGATCTGACATTGTTCCGGGGGCGGTTTTCCCCGACTATGAGCTTTCCGATCACACGGCGAAACGCCGGAAGCTCTCTGAATTGCAAGGACAACATCCAATGGTTCTGGTCCTCAGCCGCGGCGGCTACTGCCCCAAGGACCGCCGGCAGGCTGAAGGGCTGGTCCAACTCCATCGTGAAATCGAGGTCTCCTATTGCCGCCTCGTCACCATCAGTACGGACAACATCACTCAGACGAATGAGTATCGAAGCGGAGTCGGCGCCCACTGGCCTTTCCTCTCCGACGCGGGCCGTGTCGTCCAAAAGGATCTCGACATCGCCGAATACACCGATCCTGTCAACAATCCCATGATCCCCCACGTGATTGTTCTCGAACCCGGTCTTGTCATTTATAAGATCTACAACGGCTACTGGTTCCTCGGCCGGCCCACTCTGGAAGAGCTCCGCCAGGATCTCCGTGCCGTTACCAAAAAGTGCAGGCCGGATTGGGACATCACGACGCCCGAACTCAAAGCGGCGTGGCGGCAAGGCCGCAAGGAACTCTTCTACCCTTACGGCAAAACGTACGCCCAAACTCTCGGCGAGCAGGACTAGGGGCGCGGAACACCGTGGTTTCCCGGAGCGATCCTGGCCGACCGCTGTGTTGGTTCCGGACGGGGACATTAGCCAAGATTTCCACGCTGTTTACGGACGTGCTTTTCGCTTCCAATCCGCCCTGCGGCACCCCCAAATGCCAGGGTCTGATCCCTTACCCAGGTGGGGGGCAACTGTAGGGGGCAGCTATTGCTTACCTCCGTTCATCCTCGGGATATTCGCCCAGGAAAATAGGCTCGGCGGAGCATCAAACTTCCTTTGCAGTTTCGCCGCCCCTCGCCATCCCGCCGCGCCAGTCTAAAGTCTGTCGTTACGACTGCCGATGTAATCCTGTGGTATGTGTTCCACGCGATGAGGCGGAAGCTCCAATCCAACCGCGAGGACCGCGGGGCACCGGCAAGGCTACAAGCGCAGTTCCGAAAAACCAGGACATTCAGATCACGCCTTCCGGCTCTGAGATAAAGAAATAGGAAACGTCCGCTGCCCGCGGCGGCTGCGTTCTCATAAATATTGCTAATCGAAATGCCAATTCCATAAATCCAGCTTATTCCAGTCCGGTTTCGCGCCCTTCTAGCTCCTATCCCCCGTTCATCCCCCGTTCATCTCCCTTTCCCTATACTATTGTTTTCCATGCGGCATTCCCGTTTCCTCGCGGCTCTCTGGCTGGTGGCCGCCTGCCGGGCGCAGACCCCGCCGCCTGCCCAGACCGCGGCCCCCCCTGCGCTCAAGCTCACTCTCAAAGACGCGCTCGACCGGGCGCGGCAATTCGGCCCGCAATTCCTGCAGGCCAATATCGCGGCGCAGTTGGCGCGCGAAACCGCCTTGCAGGCCAAAGCCGCGCTGCTGCCTACGGCCATCGGATTCAGCCAATTCATCTATACGCAACCCAATGGCACCCCGAGCGGCATTTTCGTCTCCAACGATGGCCCGCACGTCTACAACGACCAGGCGATCGTGCACGGCGATATCTGGGCGCCCGGCAAGCGCGCGGATTATCGCGGCGCGCTGGCTGCCGAAGCCGTGGCCCGCGCCAGGATGGATGTGGCGGCGCGCGGTTTGTACGCTACCGTGGCGCAGGATTATTACGCTATGGCTGTGGCCGGCCGCAAAATTGTCAACGCTCAACAGGCATTGCGCGAAGCTCAGGATTTCATGGGCATCACGCAGAAACTGGAACAGGGCGGCGAGGCCGCGCACTCCGACGTGATCAAGGCGCAGATCCAACTTGAACAGCGGCAGCGCGATCTCCAGGATGCGCAATTGACCCTCGACAAGGCGCGCATTGGTTTCGCCATTCTGCTGTTTCCGGATTTCCGGCAGGATTTCACTATCGACGACGACCTGGAAACCGTCCAGCCGCTTCCCGTCTTTCCGGAGATGCAGGCGCTGGCGGGCCGCAACAACCCCGATATCCGCGCCGCGCAGGCCACCGTCCAGCAGCAGCAGTACGCTATCGAATCCGCCCGCTGGGCCATGTACCCTTCGCTTTCCTTCGATTATTTCTTCGGCCTCAACGCCAATCAGTTCGCACTCCACAATTACAACGGCCAGAACAACCTCGGCTCGGTGGCGCAGGCGCAGTTGAACGTCCCCATCTGGACCTGGGGGGCCGCGCGCAGCAAGGTGCGGCAGGCCGAGCTGCAACTCCAGCAGGCCAGGAACGACCTCAGCTTTACCCAGCGCCAGCTTCTTTCAGAGTTGCAATCGTTTTATGAGGAGGCGCAGGTGGCCGCCTCGCAGGTGGATTCGCTGCGCCGCTCCATGGAGCAATCCATCGAAAGCCTGCGGCTTACGGAACTGCGCTACCGGGCCGGAGAGGTCACCGTCCTGGAAGTGGTGGATGCGCAATCCACGCTGGTGCTGGCGCGCAACGCGTTCGCCGACGGACTGGCGCGCTACCGGCTCGCCCTGGCCAATCTTCAAACTCTTACGGGGGTGTTCTAGCCCATGTGCAACCGATTCCTACTGCCCCTCACCGCCGGTCTTCTGCTGGCCGCAGGCTGTGCCAAGAAAGAAGCGAAGGAGGCCGAACCCATCGCGCCCGTCCAGGTGGCTCCCGTACGGATGGATAGCATCCGGCGCATCGCGGAAGCCGATGCCGCGCTCTTTCCTCGCGATTTTTCCAACGTGATGCCGAAAATCCAGGCGCCCGTGCAGCGCTTCCTGGTGAACCGCGGCGATCATGTGAAGCAGGGGCAGCTACTGGCCGTGCTCGAAAACCGCGACCTGGTGGCCGCCGAAGCCGCCAGCAAAGGCCAATTGGACCAGGCGCAGGCCAATCTCTCCTCCACCGCCAACGCCGTCGTTCCGGAATCGGTCGTCAAAGCGCAAACTGACGTGCAGTCCTTCCAGGAACAGTTCGACGCCGCCAAGAAAGTGCTCGAAAGCCGGCAGCAGCTCTTTAAGGAAGGCGCCCTGCCGCGCAAAAACGTGGACGACGCCCAGGTTGCTTACGCGCAGGCCAAGGCGCAGCTCGAAACCGCCCGGGAGCATCTGCGCACCTTGCAGAGCGTCGGCAAACAGGCTCAGGTGGACGCCGCCAAAGCCGCCGTCGCCACCGCAGAAGGGCAGTGGCGTTCCGCCACGGCGCAGGTGGGCTACTCCGAAATTCGCGCCCTGATTTCCGGCGTGGTTTCCGACCGTCCCGTCTACCCCGGCGATATGGCCCAGCCCGGCACGCCGCTGCTCACCATTGTGGATATTTCGAGCGTAGTGGCGCGCGCCAACGTACCGCAGGCGCAGGCCTCCCAAATTAAAGTCGGCGACCCCGCCACCATCAAGATCACCGAGACCGCCGTGGAAGTTCCCGGCAAAGTTACGGTGGTGAGCCCGGCCACCGATCCCGCCAGCACCACCGTGCAGGTTTGGGTTCAGGCCGCGAATCCCGGCGAGCGCCTCAAGCCGGGCGCCAGCGTGCACGTCAGCATCGTGACCGAGACTCTCAAGAACGTGGTCGTGGTTCCCTCTTCGGCTATCCTCCCCGGTGAGGATGGCGGCACCGCTGTGCTGGTGCTGGGCGCGGATAACACCGTCCACCAGAAAAAAGTGGAAGTAGGGGTGCGCGAGGCCGACAAAGTACAGATCCTGAGCGGCGCCTCGCCCGGGGACCAGGTGGTGACGGTCGGCGGCGTCGGTCTGGACGACAACGCCAAGGTGCGCGTAGTCGAGCCCGGCGAAAAGGACGAAGACGAAAAGCCCGCCGACGAGAACCCCGCGGGCGGCGCCAAGAAAGACGAGAAGGACTGAGCCAGAGCCCATGAGCGACGTTGCCACACCCCCGCCGGCGGTTACAGAAGCCGAATCCGAACACTGGACTGCGCGCCACGGCAAGCCGATCGTTTTTGTCATCCTCACGCTGGTTGCGGTGGGCGTCTACCTGGCGCTCGGCGTTCCCGTCTCCGTGTTTCCGGAAACCAACTTCCCGCGCATCGTCATCGGCGTGGATAACGGTGTTTTCCCCATCGACCAGATGCTGGTTACGGTTACTCGACCACTCGAAGAAGCAGTGAACGTAGTTCCCGGCCTGGATCATCTCTGGTCCATCACCAGCCGCGGCTCGGCCGAAATCGATCTCTTCTTTAACTGGAACGTGGAGATGTACCGCACGCTCGACCTGGTGAACGCCGCCATCGCGCGCGTGCAATCGTCGCTGCCCAGCACCGCCAAAATCACCACCAACCGGCTGACCTTCGCGGCCTTCCCCATCATGGGCTACAGCCTGACATCAGATACGGTGCCGCAGACGCGCATTTGGGAGATGGCCAATTACGATCTGAAGCCGCGGCTCAACCGCACCAACGGTGTCTCCATGATCGTGCTGCAGGGCGGCCAGGTCCCCGAATTCGAAGTGCAGCCCGACCCTGGAAAACTGGTGCAAACCGCCACCACCATTCCCAATATTCTGGACGCCATCGGCCGCAGCAACATGATCGATTCGCCCGGCTTAATCGAAACCAATCACCAGCTTGTGCTCAGCCTGGTGAGCGGTCAGACCCGTACCACGGGAGAGATTGCAAACATTGTGGTGAAGACCACGCCCACCGGTCTGCCGCTTCACATCGGCGACCTGGGCCAGGTGCGTTCCTCGGTGATGCCGGTCTACACCATCGTTACCGCCAACACCAAACCGGCCGTGCTTCTCAATATCTATCGCCAGCCGGTCTCCAACACCGTGACGGTGGCGGATGCCGTGCACAGCCAGATTGAAGAGATTCGCAAAACTCTGCCGGCGGGAATCCAGCTACGGCCGTTCTACGACCAATCGGAAATCGTCACGGCCTCCATCAGGAGCGTGCGCGACGCCATTCTGATCGGCCTGATTCTCGCTTCTTTCATCATGGTGCTGTTCCTGCGCGACTGGGGCACTTCGCTGGTGGCCGGCCTGGTGATTCCCGCCACCATCGCGGTCACATTCATTGCCATGCGGGTGATGGATATGAGCTTCAACCTGATGACGCTGGGAGGCTTGGCCGCGGCGGTGGGACTGGTGATCGACGATGCCATCGTAGTGGTGGAAAACATCGTGATGCACCGCGACCGCGGCCAATCGCGCGCCGAAGCCATTCGCTCGGCCATCCGCGAACTGCGCGTGCCGCTGGTAGGCTCCACGCTCACTCCAATCGTGGTGTTCCTGCCGCTCATTTCCATCACCGGCGTGGAAGGCGTCTTCTTCCGTTCGCTCGCGCTGACCGTTGCCATGGCGCTGCTCACGTCTCTGGCGCTGGCGCTCACCTGGACGCCCACCCTAAGCCACTTCTTCATCCGCAGCCGGTCCGACCGCAATCTCTTGGAACATCAAGAAGTTCCTCCGCGCCTCATGCGAGCGTACGCGCGCGTGTTGCGCTTCACCCTGGAGCACCGTCTGATGTTAGGCCTGTTTGCGGTGGTGTTGATCGGCGCTTCGTATTTTTGCTATACCCAGCTTGGCTCCGACTTGCTGCCGGAGATGGACGAAGGCGGCTTCGTTCTGGATTACCTGATGCCGGCGGGTGCGTCGCTGGAGGAAACCAATCGCGTGCTACTGCACGTGGAGAAAATTCTGCGGGACACGCCCGAAGTGGAAAGCACCTCGCGCCGCACCGGGCTGCAACTTGGCCTGGCGGCCGTTACCGAAGCCAACCGCGGCGATTTTCTGGTGAAGCTTAAGAAGGATCGCGACCGTGGCGTAGACGAGGTCATTGCCGACGTCCGCGGAAAAGTCCGCAAAGCCGAGCCGGTGCTCGATATTGAATTCGCCCAGGTGTTGCAAGACATGATCGGCGATCTCACCAGCGCTCCCGAGCCCTGCATCATCAAGCTGTTTTCCCCCGACCCCGATCTACTTCGCCAATGGGCGCCGCGAGTCGCCGACCGTATCAAGAAAATTCCCGGCGTGGTGGATGTCCTAAATGGTATCGAAAACACCATCAGCGGTCCCGCCACCACGTTCAACGTGGACCCGGTAGTGGCGGGGCGGGCCGGATTTTCGCCGCAGGAAGTGGAACTGGATGCCAGCGCCATGTTGCAAGGCGAGCCGGCAACCACTCCCGTGGTGGTCAACGACCGGGCCTATACAATTCGCGTGCGCTTCCCCGAACAGACGCGCGCATCCTTCGAAACCATCCGCAATACGCCCATCGTCAGTGGCACAGGCAAGACAGGCACCATAGGGTCCTTGGCCACGCTCCAGGAAATCCCCGGCCAGACCGAAATCCGGCGCGAAAATTTGCAGCGAGACGTGGAGGTTACAGCGCGTTTCGAGGGACTGAATCTGGGCGCTGGCATGGCCCAGGTGCAGGACGCCGTGAACGAGTTGCACATCCCATCTAACATCCGCATCGAATATGGCGGCCAGTACGAAGAGCAGCGAAACTCATTCCGTGAGTTGGTGATTGTTCTGATTCTGGCCATCCTGCTGGTGTTCATCGTGCTGCTCTTCGAGTTCGGCAACTTCGCCCCGCCCATGGCCGTCATTTGCTCGGCCCTGCTTTCCACTTCGGGAGTCTTCGTGGCCCTGCTGGTCACCGGTATCACCTTCAACCTGTCTTCCTTCATGGGACTGATCATGGTGGTCGGCATCGTGGCCAAGAACGGCATTCTGCTGCTGGATGCCGACCAGAAGTTCCGCGCCACCGGCATACCCGCCGAAGAAAGCATGATCCAGGCGGGCGAGCGCCGCCTGCGCCCCATCATGATGACGGCGCTGGCCACCGTCGCCGGTATGACCCCGCTGGCGCTCGGATTGGGCGCCGGATCGCAGATGCTGCAACCGCTGGCCATCGCGGTGATCGGCGGCATTCTGGCTTCTATGGTGTTGTCCCTGGTAGTCACGCCGGCCGTCAGATTCTATCTGGAAGGGCGAAATCAATAACGAAAAGGAGCAACTCTCATGAAAAAATTCGCGTGTATCGCGCTGGCCGCCGCTGCGGCCTTCGCCGCCGAAGGCTATAAAGTCCTGGACAAAATTAAAATCGGCGGCGCCAACGGCTGGGATTACGTGGTCGCCGACGGCGCCAATCACCGGCTCTACGTGTCTCACGGAAGCAGCGTGGAAGTGGTGGACACCGCCAGCAGCAAAGTGATCGGCACCATCGGCGAACAGCAGGGAGTGCACGGCATCGCCGTGGCGCCGGAGCTCAACAAGGGTTTCATCAGCAACGGGCGCGCCAACAAAGTCACGGTGTTCGACCTCAAGACGCTCAAGCAGACCGGCGAAACCGCCGAAACCGGCCGCAACCCCGATGCCATCTGCTACGAGCCGAAGACGAAGCGCGTTTTCACGTTCAACCATAGCGGCAACAGTTCCACCGCCATCGACGCCACCACCAATGCCATTATCAAGACCTTCCCCATCGGCGATGCGCCCGAATATTGCGCCGCCGACGGCAACGGTATGATGTACGCCAACCTGGAAGGAGCGGGCGAGGTGATCGAGATCGATGCCTCCAAGCCCGACGTCACGCGGCGTGTCTCCATTGAGCCTGGCTGCAAAGGCCCTTCCGGCCTGGCGATCGATACCAAGGACAAAGTGCTGTTCTCGGTTTGCGGCGACACCAAAACCATGGCCATCACCGATTACGCCAACATGAGAGTGCTGGGCACCGCGCCCATCGGCGCCGGACCGGACGCCGCCGGTTACGATCCGGGCACCGGCCTCGCGTTCAGCTCCAATGGCCGCGACGCCAACCTGACGATTGTCAAGAAAGTGAACGGCAAGTGGGAAGCAGTCGACACCGTGCAGACCGAACGCGGAGCCCGCACCATGGCGGTGGACGACAAGTCGCACAAGATCTACTTACTGGCCGCCGAATATCCTCCGCCCTCCGAACAACCGGCCCAGCCCGCGCAAGGCGGTCGCGGCCGCGGCCCGCAAGCGCTGCCCGAAAGCTTCCATGTGCTGGTGGTCGGAAAGTAGCTGGGAGCTATGAGCCTTGAGCCATAAGCCACCGGCCACCCTGCGGGCCGCCCGTTGGTTTTAGCTCATATATAGCTCACGTCTCAAAGCTCAATTCTCCGTTGGCGTCTTTTCCGCCGAATCCACCACGATCACGTCCAGCGGGCCTTTGCGGGGCTCCAGCTTGAGCCCCAGCAGTTCCACGGCGCTGTACAAGGAATCGCCGGACATGTATTGCAGCACTTGCGGAGGAAGACTGACGCCGTTGTTCACCGCCGAACGGATCAGCATGGCTCGATAATCCTCTTCCGCAAGCGGCACCGCGAATTCATACCGGCCCTTCAGTCCGGTCAAGTCCACCACCGGCCGGTCGGCAAAAAGCGCCAGCATATCGGCGAGCCGCGCCATGGGCAGTTTTTTCCCTTCCAGCTTGTTGTTGGCGAAACCGAAGTAGGCGCCGCCTCCCAGGTCGACGTTCACGCCATTCGGCCCGCCGGCCACGTTTACGTTGACGCTGGACGGCACGGGCTCCGACGCCGGAATCTCCAATTCCTTCATTTTGATGCCGCTCTTCCCGACCACCAGGGCATAGATCGGGAACTCCTTCTTATCGTGGTGCAGTTTGACCTTGAACCGCTCCTCCAGCAGCGCCTGCAACATGGCCGGCACCTGTTCGCGCGAAGCTCCCTCCGGTATTCTGGCGGTAACCGCATACCGCTCCTGCGTGATCCAATCCGGCCCCAGCACCTGGAATGGCTTTACCTGGTACGCATAACGCAAGTAATCCCGCAGCGAGTAAGAGGTGCAACTGAACTGTGCTCCGTCGATGCGGATCCCAATTCTGACCTCCGGCCCGGCCACAATCTGGCCGGCCGGCTTGACAGAAGCCACCTCGAACTGCGGGCGCTCCTGCGCTTGCCCGAAAACTGCCATGGGGACGGAGAACGCGAGAATACTCCACCGAATCGAATGCATAACTCTAGATACGGTCCCGTCTCAAAAAATGTTCCCTTACCGCTTCACCACCGTCAGCGTAACCGCCGACGCATATTGCCGCGAATGATGCACCGCGTTGTGCGCCACCACCCCTTTGGTTTCGTCGTAGTTGTTGCCGCCGGTGTTCAGGTTACGGTCGAACCGCGGGAAGTTACTGCTGGAAACCTCGACGCGGATGCGGTGGCCGGCGGCAAAGTAGTTGCTGGTGGTCATGGGCTGGAGCGCCACTTTATATACGTGGCCCGGCTCCATCCACGCCAGCGGCTTGTCGTAGCCGTTGCGGTAACGCAGCCGCTGGATGGTCTCGTCCAGGTTGTATGCCGTTCCATCCGGATACACGTCCAGCACTTTGACGGTGAAATCAGTGTCCTTCGCATCCGACGAAACGAACAGCGTGACATCGATGGGGCCGCTAGCTTCGATGCCCTCTTTCAGCGGCTCGGAGGTGTAGACCAGAATGTCCGGCCGCGCCTCCATTTTGCGCTGGTCCATGGCGCCGCCGGTTACCGCATTGCCCGTGCAGCAGACGTTGCCGCCGTAAGAAGACACTGGGTCCATGGGATCGTAGGTGAAAGCATCGGTACTGTCCGCGGAAGGCGCGGCGGGCGCCAGCACGCCATCCCCGTTGAGTGTGTTCGCCTTACCGGCGCTCGCAAGGTAGAACGTCATTGGCTGCGCGCCGCGCGGCGGCCATGTGTCCGACGACTGCCACTTGTTCATCCCCATGGTGAAATAGCGTACCTTGGGCATGTTTTCCAACACGTGGTTGTCTTCGCCTTTCAGGAAGTGATCGAACCAGCCATAGGTGAGCTCGTCGTAATTCAGGCGCGCATCGCCCATGCTGCGCTCACCCACAATGGTGTTCTCCGTGGCCCGCTTGTATTGGCAGTGCAGCGTGGGCGCTATCACCGCGTACTGCTCGTTGGCCACTTCCGGCCGCGCCGTTTTGCGCACGTGATTGTAAGCCGCCAGGTTCGGCCCGATGGAAACGTCGTACCAGGACATGAACCAGAAGCCGGGCACGTTGATGGTCATGTTGTCGTGCCACAACCCGCCCCGGTACCACGCCGGATCGTCGGGTGTGCGCTTGATCATGGCGCCGCCGGTCGAAACCTCCATACGGTCGGCGAAGATGCCGTCCGGCCCGCCCACGGCTTTGATGATGTCCATTTCGGGAAGGTGCCGCAGCGCCTGCGACCAGTCCACCGGCGGCATCTGCGCCGCCAGGTCGAACATTTTCGACGCGCGGATCAACTCCTGCTGCGGCGTGTTGGGCGGAAACATCGGCCTCACCTGATTCTGTTCGCCATAGAGCCACGCGATGAACAGCATCTGCACGGCACCGCCGCGGTACCAGTTGCCCTGCTCATAATAAGGCGCCACGCGTCCCACACCCGCGCCGAATCCTTGCGGGATCATGGCGGCGAATGCGGGGTTCCCCTGCGCGGCCACGCCCAACTGCCATTCGGCCGTCGAAGAGCACCCGATGGTACCCACCTTTCCGTTCGACCACGGCTGCGCAGCCATCCACGAGATGGCATCCGTGCCGTCGGTGAGCGGCGGTCCGAGAATGTCGTAGCTGCCTTCGGAGAAGAAGTGGCCGCGCTCGTTCATCTCTACGTAGGCGTACCCGCGCTTCACGGCATCCAGTTCGGCCGTCATGTCGCGCGGCGCGCCGTTGCGCACATCCCAAAAGTTGAAGTTGTACGGCGTGCGCACGAAGATGATGGGGTACTTCTTCGAACTGTCTTTCGGCCGATAGATATCGGTCGCCATGCGCTTGCCGTCGCGCATCGGCACCATCACCTTGCGCTCGACGACGGCGATTGACTCGAGCTCTTTTTCGATACCGTCACGCTTGGCGATGAGCTCCTTGTTCGCAGCTCTAGGAGGCTGCGCCTGCATGGAAACGATCAGGGTTCCGGCCAGGCCGGCCCAGGCCGCGGCTAAAAGAAAACGGGAAGACATAATGGGATTAGTGTATCGCGCCTGAGGCCCCGCCCTAGCTCGCCAGTTCCGCCAGCGCCTCCGCCAGCACCAGCGCGCCGGCGGCGATCGCTTCCGGAGCCGCGTACTCGTCGGGCCGATGGCTCACTCCGCCCCGGCAGGGAATAAACAGCATCGCGGTGGGCGCGACGCGCGCCATGAAAAGCGAATCGTGATAGGCGCGGCTTACCATGCGCCGGCACGGCAAACCGCGGGCGGCAGCAGCGCGCTCCAGCACCGTTACCACCGCCGGGTCGCATTGCGCCGGTGCATCCACGTTGATGATTTCCGTCTTCACGGAAATACCGCGCCGAGCCGCGACATCGTGCGCCACATTCTCGACACACTCGAGCACGCCATTGCGCCGCGCCTCATCAATATCGCGAATGTCGATTTCAATCTTCACCCGGCTGGGAATGCTGTTGATCGCGCTGGGAAAAACATCGCAAACGCCGACCGTCCCTACCGTGTCCGCCGCACCCGTCGCTTTGGCCGCCGCTTCTACCGCGAGCACAATTTCCGCCGCCGCGCACAGGGCGTCGCGCCGCTCGGGCATCAGGACGCCGCCGGCATGGCCCCCGTCACCCTCCAGCCACATCCGCAGGCTGGCCGGCGCGGCAATCGCCGTAACGATCCCCAACGGAATCGCCGCCCGTTCCAGCAGCGGCCCCTGTTCGATATGCAGTTCCACGAAAGCCGCATAATAGCCGGCAGGCAGCCGTACACCGGCAACGTCGCCCATGAAACCGGCTGCGGCGCGCCACTGGTTCAGCGTGCGATTTTCGGAATCGCGCAGCGCGTCGCCGGCCGACCCATCCAGCGTGCCCGCCAGCAGGCGGCTGCCGAAACAGCCGATACCAAAGCGCGTCGGCTCTTCCGCCGCGAACACCACCAGCTCGATCGGCCGCCGCGGCCGAAACCCCGCGCGCTGCAAGGCGCGGATCGCTTCCAGCGCGCCCAGCACGCCGACCGTGCCATCGTACCGGCCGGCATTGGGAATGGCATCGATGTGCGATCCGGTTCCCACCGCGGCTTCGCCCTCCGCGCCGTGCCAGCGTGCGAACAGATTTCCTACCGCATCCCAGCGCACTGCGAGACCGGCCAGCCCGCACAGGCTCTTCACGTATTCCCGCGCCTGCCGGTCGGTCTCGGAGTAAGCCAGGCGGGTCACCGCCGGCGCGGGCGCATCCGAGAACGAGGCCAGCGTGTCCAGCTCCGTGATGAGCCGTTCCCGGTCAATTTCGAGCTTCATCGGTTCCAGTCTTTGTAGATAAGATATTTCGCCGGCGTTTTGCCCAGCGCGCCGAACCACTGCGGGCACCAGGGCGCCATCCAGATAAAATCGCCCGCATCCACCGGGTACCAGCAGTCGCCCAAGCGGTAGATACCCCCGCCCGCGAGCATCAACAGGCCGTGCTCCATCACGTGCATCTCCACCATCCGCAGCGCCGCGCCCGGCTGGTAGGTCATGGTGTTCACCGCGAAATCGAAGGCAACATTTGCGGGCAACAGCGCGCGCACGCTCAGGTCCGGGTCCCCGTCCAGAGGCTTGGTTTCGACCGAGTGCTCCTCCCCGAACAGCAGGGCTGGAGCGTGAACGCCATCGAGCGGCAAGTACGGCTTTTCGATCACCGCCGCGCGGCTGGCAGTTGCGGCCTTGATGTCGGTGTGGCAGCCGGCCGGAAAGTAAGCGTAGTCATCCGCTGCGAGCGCTCTCCCGTCCACGTGCACTTCGCCTTCTAGTACATACAGGAAGCGCTGCTCCGCCGCGGGTCCAAGCGAACCGCCGGTTTCGAATTCGGCCGTGTACTGGGTGAAGCGCGCGCCGGCGGCCGGCGTCACGTGTACGATGGCGGTGGCCTGGCGCATGCCCGGCAGAGGCGTTCGCACGAAGGTATCGGGCGTCAGCAGAAAGTGGTCGGCGCGCCGTGCGCTACGCGTGTGTCCGAGATGCTGCATAGGTTGTTTGTACCATTCTCCCCGGCACCTCGGACACGATTTTTCCATCCAGGAACACGGTTTCGCCGCGCAGCACCGTGCGTCTCACCGTACCCTGAAACGTGGCGCCCAGGTAGGGACTGAGCCTGTGCCGCTGAAACAGCGATTCCCGGGTGACGGTGTGCGGGCGCCGCCTGTCCACCAGGACGAAGTCGGCATCGTTGCCGATGGCGATGGCGCCCTTGCGTGCGACGCCGAACCGCGCGGCGGGATTGGCCGCCATCACCGCCGCGATTCGCTCCGGCGGCGCGAACAACAGCACACCCAAAGTCGATTCCACGCCCGCGATGCCTCCCCAAATGGCGAAGAAATCGTCGCCCTGCTTCATCTCCAGCGGCGCGGGCGAGTGGTCGGAGCCAACGATATCGATTTCGCCGGCCAGCAGCGCCCGGCGCAATGCCTCCCGCTCGCACGCACTGCGTAGCGGCGGCGCGCATTTGGCAATGGCTCCCATCCGCAGAACGTCTTCCTCGGTGAAATACAGATAATGGGCGCAGGTTTCTAGGGAGATATCCACACCCCGCTTGCGGGCAGCGAGCGCCGCCGCCACACCGCTTCCGGAACTGATGTGCACGATGTGCAGCTTGGCGCCGGCCTCGCCGGCCAACCGCGCGGCGCGCTCGATCGCCTCCACTTCGGCGGCGACGGGCCGCGAATCCAGGTAATCGCGAATCCCGGTCCGGCCCGCCGCCCGCGCTCTTTCGCCCAATTCGCGCACCTGCGAGTCGTTTTCCGCGTGCACGGCCACCGGCAAGCCCAATCGTGCGGCTTCACGCAACCCTTCGAATAAGGTTTCATCGTCCACCCTCGAAAATTCGGGCAGACCGGAATCTGCCATAAACGCTTTGAAACCGATGGCGCCGCGCTCCGCCAATTCCGCCATCCTGCCGCGATTCCCGGGGACGATTCCACCCCACAAACCAAAGTCGGTAACGGAGGCCCTTTCCAGCGCGTCGCGCTTGGCGTCGAACTCCGCTCCGCCCACGGTACACGGCGACGAATTCAGCGGCATATCGAAAAACACCGTCCCGCCGCCCGATGCCAGCGCACGGCTGCCGCTGGCCGCGCCTTCCCATTCCGTCCGTCCCGGCTGGTTGAAGTGGACGTGCACGTCGATCGAACCGGGCAGCACGGTCAAACCGCGCGCATCGATTTCACTCGCCGCCCCGGGCAACTCCGGCCCAATCGCAGTGATTCGGCCCTCTTCCACCGCGATATCGAAATCGTCCCCGCGCACCACCAGGTCAGCCATCGAGCTTCTCCCATTCGTCCAAAAACCGCACGCCCACCTCCAGCGCGGCTGCGACATCTTCAGGCAGCACCGTTTCGTCGGGATGGTGGCTGATGCCGCCCGGGCTGCGCAGAAACAGCATGGCGGCCGGAGTCCGCCCGGCCATTACCATAGCGTCGTGCCCCGCCCCGCTAGGCATGCGATGCACTGGATACCCCGCGGCGGCAGCAGCGCGCTCCAGCGCCGCAACCATCGCATCATCCATCGCCGTTGCCGGTTGCTCCAGCAGCCGCACAAATTCCACATCGAGCCCGCGCCGCGCCGCGATGCGCTTCCCGGCATTCGTCGCCGCATTGACGCACAGCCGGCGCACGCGGTCATCCGCGTGCCGCACGTCCAGGCTCGCCCGCGCCATCCCCGCGATCGCATTCGACGCGTTCGGCTCAACCTGCAACTGCCCCACCGTCGCCACTAGCCCGGCACCTTGCCGAGCCTCGCATTCCACCGCCGCGATCCATTCGGCCGCGCCCGCCAGCGCGTCGCGCCGCGAATTCATCGGCGTTGTTCCGGCATGGTTCGCCCGGCCATGAAAGATCACCTGCATTCGGGTGATCCCCACAATCGATTCCACCAGCCCCAACGGCAGCCCCAAGTCGTCCAGCACCGGCCCCTGCTCGATGTGAAATTCCAGGTAGCCTCGGATGCAATCCGCCGCGCAAGCGTAATTCAATTCCGCCGGATCGAGCCCGTATTCCCGAATCGCGTCCAGCACCGGCGCATCCATCACGGGTTTTCCCGCCACAGCGCGGCTACCGATGAACGGAATGCCGAACCGCACACCCTCCTCGTCCGAGAACGCCGCCACCTCGATAGGCACATTGGGCCGCGCCTCCACCAGCGCGATCCCCACGATCACGCCCAGAATGCCATCGAACGCGCCGCCGCGCGGCACGGTATCGAGGTGCGAACCGATCATGATCGGCCGCAATCCACTGCCCGATACGCCGCGCAAATTGCCCGCGGCATCGAGGTCGGCGCTCATGCCGGCCGCTTCCATCCATTCACGCACCAGCTTGTGAACCTCGCGCATGGGCGGCGAAAGAAAGGTACGGGTGGTGACGCCCGGCTCTTCGGAGATTTCGGCCAGCACGCGGCAGCGGCGAATGATTTCGTTCGCGTCCATCACGATCCCCGGTAGGTGCTGTAGCCGTAGGGCGAAACCAGCAGCGGCACGTGATAATCGGCCGCCGCGTCGGCGACGCCGAACCGCACTACCACATCCCCCAGAAAAGGCGGCGCGGCCGATGCCTGAAAGTATTCGCCGACCGAAAAAGTCAGCTCGTAAATACCTGTGCGGAGACTGTCGGCTTCGAGCAAGACGGCGCGGCCGTCGGCATTGGTCGTGGCTTGAGCCACGGCCTCGC
>Ga0335081_10008084_pt1 | contig 16867 bp, 11 predicted proteins | sample Lox_Sample_35_FD_206713 | JGI IMG/M metagenome (GOLD analysis project Ga0335081, IMG submission 206713) | Soil microbial communities from Loxahatchee National Wildlife Refuge, Florida, United States - Lox_Sample_3.5 | ecosystem: Environmental > Terrestrial > Soil > Wetlands | place: USA... | reverse complement strand
GATCGTCGGGTGAGCTGCTGAAGCAAACAGCCAGCGCCGTTCAGGCGGCCGGCGGGGAGCTTGCAACTCTGACATCCGGTCTGATCGACAAAGCGAGCGGCCAGATTGAACGTGCGGCTCAAGCAGCGTCGGAGTCGCTGGCCGAGGAGAGCAAGCGGATCTCCGAGTCTCAGGTCGACGCCACAGCGAATCTCGCGGCGACGCGGCAGCAGGCGGAAGCCGCCCTGGAGGCCAAGGTCGCGGAAGTCTTCGCCGCTCTGGAATCCATCGATTCCTCCGCCGCAGACGCCGTATCCCGGCTGCGAGCGGCGCAAGAGGCGGTGGGAGCCTCGCTGACGGCTAAGATCGAGGAATCCGAGCGGCGTCTGAGCGACCTCGCGTCGAGCGCCATCGGCACGATCGAGGAAAAGTCGGGCACCGTTGGTGAAAGCCTGAGAGAGCGCCTCGCAATGCTGGAGCGGTCTTCGGGTGAGCTTCTGGAGCAGAAAGCCAGCGTCGTCCGAACGGCGGGCGAAGAGCTTGTGACCCTGACGACCGATCTGATCGATGACGCGCAGCGCCGGATCAGTCATGCTGCGCAAACAGCCTCAAAGAAGCTCGCCCAGGAAAGCAAACTAGTCTCCAAATCACAAACCCAGGCAATCGAGGTTTTCCAGGAACAGGTGGAGGCCGCTTCCAGGAGCGTCGCCGACGCGACAGCAACTCTGGCGTCGACGCGGCAGCAGGCGGAAGCCGCCCTGGAAGCCAAAGTTGAGGAAGTCTCCGTCGCTCTGGAGTCCATCGACTCCTCCGCTGCCGAGACAGTATCCCGGCTGCGAACCGCGCAGCAGGCGATGGAGTCCTCGCTGACGGCTAGCATTGAGGAAACCGAGCGGCGTGTAAACGGCCTCAAGTCGAGCGCCATCGCCGTGGCGGAGGAAGATTCAAAGACCTTTGCCGAGAGCCTGAGAGAACGCGCACAAAGCATCGGCCTCGAGATGCTGGCGCGATCGTCGAGTGAGCTGCTGAAGCAAACAGCCAGCGCCGTTCAGATGGCAGGCGACGAGCTTAGGACCCTGACGGACAGGCTGATCGATGAGGCGAGCAGCCGGATCACCCGTGCTGCTCAAGCAGCTTCAGAGAAGCTCGCCCAGGAAGGCAAACGAATCTCCGAATCCTCAACGGCTGTGGGTCTCAAGGAACAAGCCGCGACTACTCCCCGGATTCCGCCCGATGCCATGGCGAGTCTGGCCGCGACGCGGCTGACGGAGGCGGCTCGGGAAGCGCAGGCCGCGGAAGTCTCCGTTGCTCTGGAGTCGATCGAGTCCTCCGCCACAGAGGCCCTATCCCGGCTGCGAACCGCGCAAGAAGCGATAGGGTCCTCGCTGACGGCTAAGATCGAGGAAACCGAGCGACGTCTAAGCGACCTCGTGTCGAGCGCTATCGCCGGCATCGAGGAGAAATCGGGCACCCTTGGGGAGAGCCTGAGAGAACGCGCACTGAACGTCGGCCTCGAGATGCTGGAGCGATCGTCGGGTGAGCTGCTGAAGCAAACAGCCAGCGCCGTTCAGACGGCCGGCGACCAGCTTTCGACCCTGACGGTCGGCCTGATCGATAAGGCGAGCGGCCAGGTTGAACGTGCGGCCCAAGCAGCCTCGCAGTCGCTCGCCCAGGAGAGCAAACTCATCTCCGAGTCGCAAGCCCATTCCTCCCGGGAGCTAACTGCCCAAGGGGCGAACGCCGTGCGCGCCGCCGGCGAGGATCTCCGATCTTTGCAAGCCCAAATCGTGGATGAGACCGCGAACCACCTGCGCCGGGCCGCTGAGGGCGTTCTCGCATCTCTAGCCCGCGACAGCAAACAGATGCTGGAGGAGCATAAGAATCGTGCTTCCCAGATGCTGGGCGAGCAAGCCCGAGCCTTGGCTGGTAATGCCGACGCCGCCGTCGGTCGCTTCGACTCGACGCAGGAGAGATTAACAGCGGAACTTCGCAGCCGGATCGCCGAAAACGAAAAATCCCTCGGCGCTCAGTTGAATGCCGCGATCGAAGCCCTCAATCGTAGCCAGGAGGCCCTTCTCAACGGCTCGCACGACCAAATGGCACGAGAACTGTCTCTCCTCAGTCAGGAGGCCACCCGAACTGCCCAAGACGAGATGCGCGCGAATGTAGCCGGTGCTCTCCACGACTACGCGCAGCAGCTTCGGCAGCAGACCGAAGAGGCGAGGCACGCGGCGACCATCGAGTTCGCTGCCTCGCGCGCGGAGTTCAAGGACCAAGTGACGAAAGAGCTGTCCGATCTCACACGCGCAGCTCTGGCCTCACTCACCGATGAAATCCGCACCCTGACAACGGAGCAGGTCGACGAGTTTCGCCGGAGGGCCGATTTGATTGGGGACCAAAGCTCCCATGCTCTCGAAAAAACCCAAGGTAAGTGGCTGGCAAAGCAAAAGGCAATTATCCGCAAGGATCTTGGCCGCCATCAACGAGAAGACTTCCGGAGCCTGCTTTCCCGGCTTTCCTCCACCCTTACGACGGGGGCACGAATCGTTGTCCAGCGCCTCAGGTTGTCGATTGCTGTAGCCGGGATTATCGCGGCCATCGCCCTAACTGCTTTCTCGGTGCGGCCTGTCCGGCGCTTGAAAACCACACCCCCCGACGCGTTTTTCGACGAGTATTACCGCGTGGCCGAACGCGGCACCCTGCGCGCCGCGGAACAGAAGCTGGCCCTGGCTTACTGGGAATGCGCGTTGCAACAGGTACAGCGCAAATACCCCAGCAACGCCGACTTGCCGGAGAGTCCGCCGCCCGAGTTCGAGGTCGACGTGAACGAACTAGCCCTCGGCCGCTTGAAAGAAGACGCCGATACGCGGCTCGGCTACTGGCAAAGGCTCCGCGCCGTTTGGGCCTCACCCGATACGTGGAACAAGTCGTACGAGTGGAACACGGACTGGGCGCACCGTCCGCCCTCTTCAGAAAAGGCGAACCCTTCTCGTTGACTCCCAGGCTTCACGAGCGATCCTCGTCCGCGTGCTGGCAAAGGGGCGTCCGCAAGGGCCTCCGAAGCGCGCCGATACTCCAGAAGTCAAAAACTGAAATAGGGAGAAGTGCGCGTACAACGCACAGGTACCCACTGTTCCACGAGGCCGGGTAACAGGATGTAGGGGAAGAGATGGCGCAAACGGGGTGAAAGGAGTTCGCAAACCGTTGGTCACGTAGACCTTTCTAAGATCTCTTTTGCCCACCGTTCCCGTCGCCCTGAAGGCAGCCATCTCCCGCTCGGATCTCCTTGACACTCGCACGATGTTTGGCTTAAGATTTCCCATCGACATCGATGGGAAGGGCGATGGGAACGATCGAGAAAGACCGATCAGATTAGCGCGGATTACTTTCGCACGCTGGGCATTCCGCTGCTTGCCGGACGCACCTTTCGCCTTAGCGACGCCGGAGCGAAGATCGGGGTGGCGATTGTGAATCAAGAGTTCGCCCGCCACTTTGGACTGGGGACGAACGTGATCGGCAGGCAGATCGCCTGGTCGGAGGGGCCTATCACGATCGTCGGCATGGTTGGCACGGTCCGGACGCGTCGCCTGGAGACCAAACCGTCTCCCGAGATTTACTTGTCCTCGATGCAATTCTCCTGGCCGAATGTGTATCTGCTGGTCCGTTCGGCGCTCCCAACGGGGCAACTGCTGAAACAGGTGAAGACGGCGATTGTGTCTGCCAACCCCGATCAGGCCGTCTTTGCTGTCCAGACCATGGATGATCTGATTGCGGATTCGGTGACCGAGCCGCGGTTTGACGTCTACCTGATTGGCGCCTTCGCGGTCCTCGCCGTTGCCATGGCGGCAGCGGGGCTGTATAGCGTGATCTCCTTCCTGGTCTCGCAGCGGACCAGCGAGATTGCCATCCGCATGGCGCTGGGCGCCGGTCGGGGCGCCATTATCAGGACAGTTCTGTGGATTACGAGCCTTTGGGTGCTGGTGGGCCTCGCAGCCGGTTTGGGCCTGGGACTGGCCACCGGCAAAACCCTGCGGGCGCTTACTGAAACGGAAACTGCCGCATCGCCGCAGGTGTATGCGGCCGTGGTGGTGTCCTTTCTCGCGGTGGCACTCGTGGCCGCCTATCTCCCCGCCCGTCGCGCCACTCGGCTGGATCCCGCGACCGCTCTGCGTTGCGAGTAGAGGCTTACCTTGCAGGTTCGCCCCGGCTTAAACGGCGTCGGCATTTACATGCGTATAATATGCGACACAATCGAATATATCGCACGCCCCGTCTCTGCCGGATTTCTCGCAGCCCAGCAAGTGTAGCGGCCCTTGTTTTGGCTTCGGCTTGCCAAGACCTCGGCCCTCCGGTTGCCGTGCAGGCTGCGGAGACTTGACTCAACACCGAGTGCATCAACGGCACGTAACGAGCGGCTGCGGCTTCCTCGACCGCGGCGGGCCTTCAGCATCGTGAAGCAGCATCGCACGTCGAGGTTCAGGCTCCAGCCCACTCCCCGCCGGCTCCTCAGGCCGTGCCCTCAAGCGGTCTTCAGGCCGGCGGTGTGACTGGGTACGGCTGCCGGCAGATGAGAACACCCGGATTTGAGCCGAAAAGGGCGACCAGGAAGTACCGCGAACCTAAAAAGCAGGTTTGCGCTACCCTTGTTCCGGTTGAATAGTGGGCAACGGCCCCGCGTTTCCTCGACCGTTTGGAGTCACCGGGAGGTGCAGGCGTCAAAGCATGGATAGGGTCGTGGTGTCATCTTGGACGTTGTGTGACGGAGCGCTCGGAAATAATCCACCTGGCCGTATAACGGCGAAACCGGATACTGACGGCTGCGGGTGGCTCCTGGTTTCTGGCCGCTTCACGGCTGCCAGCGGGATTTGGCGATATGTCTGCTGGTAACACTTTCGTAGATGTTTGGCAATAAACTTGCTGTCTTGACAAACTCCAGATAGCCTATTATGATAGATGCAGATCCTAAATACCTAGCGTTGTGACCTCTGCCGACGTACGTAGGCTGGAGAAGACGGTTGTCGGTTATCGGTAGTCGGTTATCGGTCGACGGTGGTCAGTGAAAAGAGGCGCACCTGTAACCGAGTACCGACTGCCGATAACCGACTACCGACAAAGGAGATTGCATGTCGTTAGTACATGGCAAGGTTTCGCCCAAGCGGCTGGCGGCCAATCGGTCCAACGCCCAACGGTCGACGGGGCCCAAGACTCCGGAAGGCAAGGCCCGCGTCGCCCTCAACGCGTTGAAGACCGGCGCCTACGCCAAAGGAGTGGGCGCCTTGCGTCAAATCCTGCTGAAAAGCGGCGAGGACCCGCAAGAACGGGAAAAGGTGGAGCGGGACCTGATGGAGTCCTGGCAGCCCGACGACACCATGCAGGCTATCATGGTGCAGGGCATCGCCGACAAGACCTGGGACCTGTTGCAGTTGCGCGGCCTGCGGCGGCAGAGCCAGTTGACCGCCTTACTCATCGGCCAGATCCAGACCGAGCGGCAGCAACTGCTCTCGCGACGCTGGCTCCCCGGCTGTCCGGCGGTGGAGAAAAGTGCCCAAGGCCTGTGGCTGGCCAAGGACTCTGGGTCAAAATTCAAAACCATCTTTGACATTCTGGACGACCTCCAGAAATGGTTCGAGAATAACGTATGCCCCGACGAGTATCCGCAGGCGATGCGCGATCTTTACGGCGAATGTCCCAGCCTGGCGGGCGAGAAAACCCGACTGCTGTTTATCGAGTTCTTTAACACCGACGACGAGACGGCGGCGGAAAAGGCCGCCTTGGAACTGCCCAAGTGGATCGCCCAGGAAAGACGTGACGTGCAGCAGGAACAGGAGCTTTACCGGCGTGAGAGGGAGCTACAGGCAAAAGCGCCCAGCCTGACGGAGGAGCAAGCGGCAGCCAAGGAAGCGATGTTGGAGCGCCAGATCGGCGAGCAGACGCGGCTGTTGCTGCAATTGAAATCCAAGCACCCCCTGTGGCCCGCGCAGTTTGAGGCGGCCGAGGCGGGAGTTGGTCCTCGGGAGGGAACCGTTGCCCAGAGCGCGAGCGGCGCGAGCGGGAAGAGCCCGAAGGAGAAGGACTCGAAGGACGAGGAAACGGTTGCCGGTGGCCCGACGGAGGCCGAATACGTCCAAAAAGGTCAAACAAAGCCACCAGGTCATGCAGAATCAACAACATGACTCAAAAAACAAACCCATTTCAAACCCAAAACAAAGCCACCAAGTCCTTTAGATTCGATTTGGCCTTTTGGAACAAAGCCAAAACAAAGCCACCAAGTCCTTTAGAACGGATACCCCAGAAAAACAAAGCCAATCCGAAAAACGATGGATTGGAAGCGTTACTCCCGGCAACCGGGGTTCGCGATTCGGGGTTCGGGGTTCGCGATCTTGACTAGTGAAAGGAGCTGAATGCCACCCCAAGGTAGTACGGCCACAACAGAATCGCCAGGACACCCTTCCAAAAAGTCAGGTGTAGGAACCCGATGGTGAACAGCCAACCGCAACACCACAAGCCCCCTGCAAAACTGTGCTGCTCGATTTTTATTTTGTCCATGGGAGCCAGTATACACCCGCCGCAATCAAGAAATCATAGCGTTCCTAACGACCGCCAACCAGGAACTGCCAATTGCAGATGGAAGATTGACGATTGGAAGAGAACCATTGACGATTGTCAGCGCCTATTGAAAAGCCGTGCGGCTTGCCTTTTTCTTTCAATCGTCAATCGTCAATCTGCAATCGTCAATTCTTCACTTTGTCAAAAATTTCGATGTTACAGGACACTAGCCACTGCTACTGCCCTGACAGGGTTATTGACTTTCCGCGGCGAGGTCCGGTACCATATAAGTGGGTTAATGCTTCGATCATCGATTTCGAGCCTCGTCGCTTTGAGCCGGACCGGCCCCACGGTCTGTTTAGGTCCCTGCCTGAATCCTATCCTCTGATGTTCAGGTCTCGCGAGGTGCCCATTTCCGTATGAAAACCAGCGTGAAGGTCGAAAAAGGCGTCCAACAACTCTTTGGCACGTTCGACGAAAACCTGAAGCTGCTGGAGAGGAGTTTTGACGTTACCACGCACCTCGGGGACGATCAACTTGAAATCGAAGGTGCGGAAAGCAACGTGCAGCGGGCGCAGCAAATGGTGGGAGACTACGCCGACCTCGTCGCCCATGGCGCCCGCTTTGAGCCAGGGGACGTGCAGTCGTTCCTGCGCATCCTGGCGCAGGATCCCACCGCGACCCTCAGGGGTCTGGCGGAAGCCGGCCGCCCGCGGGCCTTCGGCAAGAAATCGATTGCACCCAAGAGCCTCAACCAGCGCCGCTACGTGGACGCCATCGAGCGGCACGACATGGTGTTCGGCATCGGCCCCTCCGGCACCGGCAAGACGTATCTGGCGGTGGCCATGGCGGTGGACGCGCTGCTGACCAAAGAAGTCAGCCGCATCATTCTGGCGCGGCCGGCCGTGGAGGCGGGCGAACGGCTCGGCTTTCTGCCCGGCACGCTGCAGGAGAAGGTGAACCCCTACCTGCGCCCGCTCTACGACGCTCTTTACGACGTGCTCGATCCCGACCGGGTGGAGCGGTACATTGAAAAGAGCATTATCGAGATCGCGCCCATTGCCTTCATGCGCGGCCGGACGCTGAACGATGCTTTTGTGATCCTCGACGAAGCGCAGAACACCACCAGCGAGCAGATGAAGATGTTCCTGACGCGTCTGGGCTTCAACTCCAAGGCGGTGGTGACGGGCGACATCACCCAGATCGACCTGCCCAGCGAGCGCCGCTCCGGCTTGATCGAGGCTATTGAGGTAGTCTCACGAGTGGCGGGCATCGCCTTCGTCTATTTCACCGAGCGCGACGTGGTGCGCCATAGCCTGGTGCAGCGCATCATCCGCGCTTACGAGGAGTTCGACCAGTCGAAGGCGGCCGCTGCCGACAACGGGCGGGAATCGAAAATGGAAGTTCGAAATTCGAAAATCGAGATTCGAAACTCTTAGAGGAGCCGGATTGGCGCACTAACTTCGCCCACATTTCATTCTGAGCGCAGCGAAGAATCTCTCTTTGCCCTCATTTCAAAATGAGAAGAGAGATTCTTTGCTGCGCTCAGAATGAAATGCTGGGAGGTTTCGGGCATTGACCTGTGGCGTTGCGAATCGCTTCCCGTTTCGAATTTCGCGGCCCTTCCACGATTTTCGACTTTCGAATTCCGGGCGACGAAGTGGTGATCAATCAACAACGCCGGGTGGCGATCGATCTTCCCGCGGCACGCGCTTTCGTGCGGCGGCTTCGCGCCGTGATGAAGTTGGGGCAGCGCGACTTCAACGTCTGCTTCGTGGGCGACGAAGAGATGGGGCGACTCAACGCTGCGCATCGTGGCCAGGCCCGACCCACGGATGTGCTCTCCTTTTCGTGGCAGGCAGACGGCGAAGTCGAGAGTCGAAAGTCGAAGGTCGAAAGTCGAAAAACGCAAGTTCAAGACCAACAGCCCAGAGGCGTTCGTCACCCTGGTCTAGACGGTGGAGTTTCGATTTTCGATTTTCGAGTTTCGAACCGCGAGTTTCGCGGCTTCCTGGGCGACATTGTCATTTCCGCCGAGACGGCTCGGGCGAATGCCCGGCGGGAAGGACACTCGACGGAGAACGAGATCCGTTGGCTGATCCTGCATGGGCTTTTGCACCTGCTCGGCTACGACCATGCGACGGACAACGGTGAGATGACCGCGCTCGAACTATCGCTTAGGGAACGGCTCGGCATCTCTGAAGAGAGCAAGACAAAGAAGCGATGACAAATGGCAAAAGGCAAATGACAAATGGGAAGAAGAGCTAGAATCCTAGGGTTTTTCGTTTTTTCCATTTGAAATTTGCTATTTGTCATTTGCCATTTTGAAATTCTGTATGCTGCTTATTCTTCTCTGGATTCTCGCCCTGGGCATATTGGTAGGGGCAGGTAGTGTGGCCTCCTACCTGCGCCTGCTGATGCGCCGGCTGCCGTCGGTGGCGGGGCGCCGGCTTTTTCAGCCCCAGCCCGGCCACCGCTTTCAGGCTGACCGCGAGCGCGTGGGCGTTTCCATCTCGACCTTACACGGGGCCCTCATGGCTTTCTTCGCCGTCGGCCTCACCGGGCTTTTCTTCATGCTCCAGCCCGGCCGCTTCTGGTGGAATCTCGGCGTAGCGCTGCTGGCGGTTCTGTGCGTGGTGGCCATCGTGGACCAGTTGATTCCTTTCCTCCTGGTGGCGCGGCACGACGAACCGGAAGTGATCCTGGAACAGTGGCTGCCGGTGCTGCGGGTCGCCGTTTTTGCCGCCGTGCCGCTCACGTTCCCCATCCTCATTTCCGCCACCATTGCGCGCCTCCTTGAACCCGAGGAGACCAAGCCCGAAGAACCCGGGACGCAGGAGGAGTTTGAGGACCTCATCGAAGTGGGCGAAAAGGAAGGGCTGATCGAAAAAGGGCAGGGCGAGATGCTGCAATCGGTGGTGGAGTTCGGCGACAAGGTGGTGCGCGAAGTGATGACCCCGCGCCCGGAAATCGCCGCCCTCGACATCAATCAGCCGGTGGAAGCGTTGCGCCAGCTCTTCCGGGAGACCCGGCACTCGCGGTATCCCGTCTACGCGGGCGACCTCGATCACGTGGAAGGCATCATCAACGTGCACGACCTGCTGGCGCTGCCCACCGAAGAGCAATCGAAAGCAAGCCTGCGGCAACTCGAGCGCCCCGTGGCCTTCGTGCCGGAAACCAAGCGCAACACCGAGTTGCTGAAGGAATTGCAACAATCGACCAACCAACTCGCGATCGTGATCGACGAGTATGGCAGCGTCGCCGGGCTGGTTACGGTGGAGGATCTGGTGGAAGAAATCGTCGGCGAGATTCGCGACGAGGGGCAGCCCCACCCCGACGACCTGGTGCAAGAATCGGAGAACACGTATCTGGCGGCGGGTACTACCGAGCTCTCCCACGTCGCCGACCGTCTCCACGTCGACGTGGAGGGCCGCGACTATTCCACGGTCGGCGGCCTGGTCCTGGCCGAACTGGGTCACGTGCCGGCGCCGGGTGAGACAGTCGAAGCGGACGGGTTGGCGATCGAAGTGCTCGACGCCAACGAACGGACGGTGCTCAAGGTGCGTCTGAAGGTGACGCCACCCACAGAGCCCGTTACGGCGCTGGAGTAAGCAGTCGACAGTGGGCAGTTGGCAGTAGGCGGTAGGGCTGCTCCGAGTTCCTTCTCTTTCGCCAGAAAGCAGAAAACAAGAAAGGCAAAGGGCAAAGGGCAAATGGCAAAAGTGAAGACCCCCGCAGACGAGTCTCGAGTTTTGACTGCGGACTCGCAGGGCACAGCTCCCGATTCCCTACTCCCTACTTCCGACTCCCGACTCCCGACTCCCGACTCATCCCACAAGTCCGGCTTCGTGGCCATCGTGGGCCGGCCCAACGCGGGCAAAAGCACGCTGATCAACGCCCTGGTAGGAATGAAGGTCTCCATCGTGACTCCCGTGCCCCAGACGACGCGCAACCGCATTCTCGGCATCGCCAACCGGCCCGGTGCGCAGATCATTTTCATGGATACACCCGGCATCCACAAACCGCTCTCACGCCTCAACCGGCAGATGATGGAGTTCGTTCGACAGGCCTTGCAGGAGCGCGACCTGGCGCTCCTCATTGTGGACGCGGCGGAGAACTTCGGCAAAGGCGACCAATTCGCGATCGAGTTGCTCAAACAATACTCGCCGACCACCATCCTGGCGCTGAACAAGATCGACACGATCCACAAGCCTCGCTTATTGCCGGTGATCGACCGCTATTCGAAGCTGCACGACTTTGCGGAGATCATTCCCATTTCCGCCAAGTCCGGCGCGGGTCTCGATGAGCTCCTCGAGGCGGTGGTGAAGCTGCTGCCCGAAGGCCCGGAGTACTTCCCGCCCGACGTCTACACTGACCAGCCGGAGCGCTTTCTCGCCGCCGAGATCATTCGCGAGAAGATCATCAACCACACGCGGCAGGAGATGCCCTACGTCACCGCGGTGCTGATCGATCAATTCGAGGAGACGCCGACCCTGACGCGGATCAGCGCCACGGTGGTGGTGGAAAAAGAATCGCAGAAGCCGATTGTGATTGGGGCCGGTGGCGAGCGTCTGAAGCAGATTGGCACTGAAGCCCGGCTGGAACTCGAAAAGCTGCTCCCACCCAAGGTGTTCCTGGAACTTTACGTCAAGGTGGAATCACAGTGGCGCGACAACCGCGCCGTGGTAGCCGAACTGGACTACCGAAACGAAGCGGGAGAGTGGAGCGGGGCGGACCGGGGGGAGGAGCCCGACCTATTCTCCGACGAGGGTCAGCAGGAATTGGATAATGGGAATGGCGAATAGTGAATGGTGAATTGAAGACAAGACGACCCTCCGATATCTCCTTCAATTATACACATATATATATGCACCATTCAATATACTTAGTCACTATGTGCCATTAATCCGATCTCCCTTTACTGAAACCGGCGACTGTGGTGAAACGTCTTAGAGAAATGGTGAGCAGTGAATAGTGAACTGTAGGTGAAACTCCGACCGACGTCTTCTTTCGCTATTCACTATTCACGATTTACAGTCGACCAAGCTAAGGAGGATAGAATGCGACTCAGCATTGCACGAGCTCTGCGACTTTGCCTCTTCCCGCTGATGGTCGTTGCGACTGTCGCCGCCGCCGGGCCGCCCGAGGGTGGATATCATCTCATCAAAAAGGTGACGCTGGGGGGCGAGGGATTCTGGGATTATCTGAAGGTGGACCCTGACGGGCGCCGGCTCTACATTTCGCGCGGCACACACGTTATGGTGGTCGACGCCGATACTTACGCGATAGTGGGCGACATTCCCGACACTCAAGGGGTTCATGGCATCGCCATCGCGGCGGATCTCGGCCGCGGTTTCACGAGCAACGGCCGCTCCAACACCGTTACCATTTTCGATCTCAAGACGCTCAAGGTGCTGGGTACGCCGGCCACTGACGAGGGCCCCGACGCCATCGTGTACGATCCCGCCTCGAAGCGCGTGTTCACCTTCAACGGTCGCGGCGGCAGCACGACCGCAATTGATGGGGCCACCGGCAACGTCGTCGGGACGATCAAGCTCGACGGGCGTCCTGAGTTTGCTGTGCCGGACGGCAAGGGTCACATCTACAACAACCTTGAAGACAAGAGCGTCGTGGTGGAGATCGACACCCAGGCACTCAAGGTCACCCAGCGATGGCCGCTCGCTCCGGGCGAGAGCCCCTCGGGCATCGCCATGGACACCGAGCATCGCCGCTTGTTCAGCGGCTGCCACAACAAGATGATGGTGGTAATGGACGCCGACAGCGGCAAGGTGATCGCCACGCCGGCAATCGGGCAGGGCGTGGACGCCAACGGTTTCGATCCAGGGACTGGAAATGCTTTCAGCTCCAACGGCGACGGCACTCTGACGGTGGTACACGAAGACTCAGCCGACAAGTTCACGGTGGTGGATAACGTCCAGACGCAGCGCGGCGCCCGCACCATGGCACTCGACGAGAAAACGCACAACGTGTTCCTGGTGACGGCGGAGTTCGAGCCGGTGCCGGAGGGAATGCCGCCCGGCGAACGCCGCCGTCCGACGATGAAACCTGGCACCTTTACTCTGCTGGTAGTGGGACAGTAAGATGGCGTAGCTCCCTGTGTGGGCTGGAGCGGCGGGTCGGAACGATCGACCTTACCGTAGCGGACCTGATCAGGAAAGGTCGGTCCGCTACTTTGTTGCCAGGCGGTGCGACGTGAGATACGCCTTGATGAAAGGATCGATGTCGCCATCAAGGACCCGGTCGGCGTCGCCCACCTCGAACTTGGTGCGGTGGTCCTTCACCATCCGGTACGGGTGCAGCACGTAGGAGCGGATCTGGTTGCCGAACGCGTTGTCACCCTTCTGCTCGGCCAGCTTGTCGGCCTCCTCGCGCCGCTTGGCCAGTTCGAGTTCGTAGAGTTTCGAGCGCAGCATCTTCATCGCCATGTCGCGATTGCGGTGCTGCGACCGCTCGTTCTGGCACTGCGCCACGACCCCTGTGGGAACATGAGTGATGCGCACGGCCGAGTCCGTAGTGTTCACGTGCTGCCCACCCGCCCCCGTGGACCGATAGGTTTCGATGCGCAGATCCTCGGGCTTGATCTCGATCTTGATGCTGTCGTCGATCTCGGGGCTGACGAAGACCGAGGCAAACGAGGTGTGCCGTCGCGCCGCCGCGTCGAAGGGCGAGATGCGCACCAGACGATGCACGCCGCTCTCGGAAGCGAGCAGGCCATAGGCGTAATCGCCGCGGGCTGAAAACGTGGCTGACTTCAGGCCTGCTTCCTCGCCCGCTTGATACTCCATCAACGTGAACTTGAAGCCGTGGCGCTCCACCCAGCGCTGGTACATGCGCAGCAGCATGTCCGCCCAGTCCTGCGATTCGGTCCCGCCGGCGCCGGGATGCAGCGTGACGATGGCGTTCAGCCGATCGCTCTCTTCGGGCAGAAGCGTGGCGGTCTCGAGCTGCTCCAACCTCTGATCAAACTTGTCCAGCTCGGCCGCCAGTTCCGCCGTCACGCTCTCCCCCTCGCGGGCGAGTTCGAAGTAGGCGTCGAGGTCGGAGAGAGAGCGGGCAAGACCAGCGTCGGTTTCGAGCTTCTCTTCCAGCCTTCGCCGCAGAGGAAGAATCTTCTGCGACGCTTCCTGGTCCTGCCAGAAATCCGGGCGGGCAATCCGCTCCTCAATGGCGGCTAGTTCCGCGCGCGCCTTGGGAGCGTCAAAGAAAACTCCGTAGCTCGGCGGTGCGCCGCTGAAGTTGTTCGTGCTTCCGCTCTAGCTCTTCGATCACGGTTCCCTCGTTTCTTGCTTGGAATTACTCTTCAACACCAGACGCCCCAGCATCAGCGTGGTCACCGCTACGCACAGCCACGCAAAAACGTCGCCGTGCCGCGTGTAAAAGGTCGACTCCTTAACAAACGCGAACCGCGCCGACAGTACCCGCTCAACGTGGCGCGGCAGGCTTTCCACAATGCGCCCGTAAGGATCGATCACCGTGGTAATCCCGTCGTTTGTGGCGCGCAGCAAATAGCGGCGGTTCTCGATGGCCCGGAAGCGCGCCGTCTCCAGGTGCTGCCCAGCCGCCGGCGAATCGTCGTACCATGAATCATCCGAAATGGTCACCAGCACACCGGGCCCGGCCGGCGTCAGCCGCCGCACCAGTTGCGGGAAAATGTCCTCGTAGCAGATGAATACTCCTATCCCCCCTTTCGGTGACGAAGCTGTCCGATACTCCGAACCCGGGACGAAGTCGCCCACCTGAGCCGTGATCTTGCCGATCTTCCCCGGAAAGGCCCAGGCAGGCACATACTCACCGAAAGGCACCAAATGTATCTTATCATACTGCAAGAGCTGTAGCCCGGTAGGGCCAAGCACGATGGCGCTATTCTTCGGTAACGTGTAATCCGCACCGGCGAACGTCACGGTGTTGAACACCACGTAGGCCTGCGCCTGGCGGGCCAGCGCGGTCATCGCCGTCGTAAAGACGGGATCGTGCGCGAAGTAAAACGGGGCCGGATTCTCCGCCCATACAACGACGCGCATCGGCGCGGCGTCAACCGTGCTCGCGTACTCTCCACTTGCCGTCGAACCCGGGGTCAAACCCGGGGCGGAACCCTGGCTCGGGACGCCGTTCGCCGGCGCGTGCATTTCGCTACGCACCGCGTCGAGGCTAGCCGTCACCAGCTGATTCAGCGGTCGAGGATCACGCCAAGGCGCCCACTTCTCCTGGACCCACTCGTCGAGGGGAACGTTGGGTTGCAAGAGGTAAGCCAAGTCGGAGCCGGACTTCACCACGGGCGGCGTCAGGAGCCGGTTGGCGATCAGCAGCAGGACTATCCATCCTGCAGCGCGGGATGCCGCCAACCACAGATTACGCCGTCCGGCGGGTCCGCCACTCCGCCACACCGCAACTAATACGGCGCTGGTGGCCACGGCAAGGAAAGAGAGACCATACACCGCCGTGACCGAAGCCAGTTGGCGCAACCCGTCGGCGGCGACCGCGTAGCCTAGAAGGTTCCAGGGGAAACCGGTGATCAGATAGGTGCGGGCCAGTTCCGCCGCCACCCAGGCGAAAGGGCTGAGCATCAGCCCCCACCCAGGCGAGCGCTGCGCCGCCCAACCCACCGCCAGCCCGAAGCCAGCAAAGAAAAGGGCGAAGATCAGAGCCAAAAGCGCCACCACGCCCACGGAAAGCACCGCTTCGAGATGGCCGTAGCGCTGCATCACGTAGACCAGCCAGTAGCAGCTCCCGGCCATGAACGCGACACCAGTTATGTAGCCCAGAGCAAAGGCCTGGCGGAGGTGGGGGGCGGCGGTCAAAGCCACCAGCAAAGGGGCGATCGCCACCCAGACCAGGAAGTTCCAACGCAGGCCCGGGAAGGAGGCCACCATCAGCAGGCCGCTGAGGACGCTGCCGGCGTAGCGCCACCTGACTGTCGGCCAACTCATCATTCTTTCACACCGGCTTCCACTCTGGGCGTGAACCCTTCGAGTTGTAGCCGGGCCACGGCTTGTTGAGCTTCTGCGCGAGTCGGGTACGGACCCACTCGGACGCGGAAAAGCTTTCGCTCGGCACCGGGAGGAGCTGAGGCGGTGGGCAGAACGGGATAGCCCATATTCTTCAGAATCCGAGCCAGATCCTCGGCTTCCTGCTGGGTAGCGGGCGACGCCACTTGAACCTGGAAGCCGCGGTCAGACTTCGGAGCGGAGGGCGGCTTTGAAGTCGTCATCGGCGCGGCCGAATCCGGCTTGGCGCGAGTTCCCTGATCCACTTGAACCGTGGCGCCGGGCTTCGCGGCTGCCGTTTCGGCCGACGCGGTCGAACTGAGCGCGTCGAGCTTTGTCGGAAGGGAAGGGCTCGCCAGGGACGGGTGATCCGGATCCAACCTCGCGGGTCGTGCCCGATGGCCCGCCCAAAACCCCAAGGCCAGAAAGAGGCCGCCCGTCGCCATTCCTCCCAGAAACACACCGAACAAGCGGACCGGGGCGGATTGGGCGAGGACGCGCCGGCCAGGCCTCAAGTCTGCGCGCTGTCTGGCAATTGGATTCGGTTCGAGATTCCGTTGCTCTGGCGCCGGCGGCTCGGCACCGTCCGGTTCGTCGTAAACATCCAGACGCTCCCCATGGGCGATCAAGTCACTCATCAACCCCTGGAAGCTCTCATCCTGACCAGAGGCGGACTTCACCCGGCCCGGTGCGCCTCGCGTCGGATTTAACAGTTTCTCCTCGTCGCTCAGAGTGGCCCTTCCTGCTCAGAGTGGGGTGACCTGTCAGTGACGCACGAAGGGCTTGAAACCATCCGCCACCAGCTTATTGCGAATGCCTATCGCCTCGGCGTCGGTTTTGTAGGGGCCCACCTGGACACGAAACAACTTGTCGCCGGCACCGGCCGCCTCCGGCGTCACCAGGAAAGCTGAGTAGCCTCGCGACTTCAGCAGATTCACCAGCGTCTCGGCGTCCTGCCGGACCCCCACGGCGGATACCTGGACGACGATTCTGCCGCCCGTGGCCGGGGCGGCCGCGTTTGGCGCCCGCGGGAGTTGGGAGGCTGCGGAAGGAGTCGGAGAAGAGACCGGTGCCGCGGGCAGACGCTTCGACTCGCTCTTCGGCGGCGTCTCCCGCACCCGAACGGGCGGCGCGGGAGAGGGAGCAGCGGGGGACGCGGATACGCCGGAACTCGTAGCCGGAGCGGTCCGCACAACGATGCCGCCTCCACTTGGCGCGGGGGCGGGACTCGTGTCCTGGCTCGTAGTCGGCCCGGCCGTGCTATTCACCGGTGTAGGCGCCGGCGACGGAGGCGGGACCGACTCGGTGTTCGACTCCGCCGACGCCGTCGGGGCCTG
>Ga0335081_10008083_pt1 | contig 16868 bp, 14 predicted proteins | sample Lox_Sample_35_FD_206713 | JGI IMG/M metagenome (GOLD analysis project Ga0335081, IMG submission 206713) | Soil microbial communities from Loxahatchee National Wildlife Refuge, Florida, United States - Lox_Sample_3.5 | ecosystem: Environmental > Terrestrial > Soil > Wetlands | place: USA... | reverse complement strand
CGACAGGTTGCCGAAATTCCTCAACTTGAAAAGCCAGAATTTGCTCGTCATGCCAGACGCGCCCTTTCAACCGGCCGGCGTCGTGCGCCTCGGCGTCCGCCGGGCCGGGGTCTCGGAGAGAAGCTCTCCGCGAGGCCTAACTACCAGTTCTGTTTATCGGCGGGTCCCGGAGCTTTCGTTAGGCTCTGAACTATAGGGAGACGCGAAGGGACTCTTCCGCCATCATGCTCCGCACGCGGAGAGCCGATTATCCTCATGACCGATGCGGCCGGAAACTGCACGGCAGGAGAGGAAACGATGCACTTACGAGGCGCAGCTGGCGCAGCGACGGGCGGCCGGATATCCGGGTGGCCGTCCCGTTACCGGGTTTTGCCAAGCTCGAGAGGGCTTCTGCTTCTCCTGGCGGCTACCGTCCTCACCGGCGTCGCCCCGCGCAACCTGCGGGCGCAAGAAAGAGAATCGGCGCCCACCGTGCTCGATCTCGGTTTGGAAGCCCTGATGAAGGTCAAGATCGATTCGGTATCGGGAGCGTCCGGGTACAAACAAAAGGTCACCGAGGCGCCCGCTTCCATCACGATCGTCACCGCGGACGACATTCGAAGATACGGCTATCGCACCCTGGCCGACATCCTGCGCAACGTCCGCGGCTTCTATGTGACCTACGACCGCAATTACAGCTACCTCGGGGTGCGCGGCTTCGGCCGCCCCGGCGATTACAACAGCCGGTTTCTGCTGCTCGTGGACGGCCATCGCGTCAACGACAACATCTACGAGCAGGCCCTGATCGGCACCGAATTCCCGGTGGATGTCGACCTCATCGACCGCATCGAAGTGATCCGGGGCCCGAACTCTTCGCTCTACGTCGCCAGCGCCTTTCTCGGCGTCGTCAACATCATTACGAAACGAACGCAACCGGCCCGCCACTTGACCGCCTCCGGCGAGCTCGACAGCTACGGTACCTTCAAGACCCGCCTCACTTACGGAAACAAGTTTGCGAACGGCCTCCAGATGCTGCTGTCGGGCACCTACTACGACAGTCAGGGCCAGGACCAGCTCTACTTCAAGGAATTCGACTCGCCGGCCACGAATAACGGCATCGCCCAGAATGCGGACGGCGACCGGTCCCGCCAGCTCTTCGCCACCGTCTCCTACGGCAACTTCACAGTTCACGGCGTTTACGGCTCCCGCGACAAACAGATTCCTACCGCCTCTTTCGGCACCGTGTTCAACGACTCCCGCACCCAGACCGTGGACGCCCCCGGCTGGGTGGACGTGCAGTACGACCGGCGCCTCGCAAGCGGCTGGGGCCTGAACACCCGCCTATACTTCGACAACTACACGTATAACGGCACCTACGTGTACGACGATTCAGATTCCGGCGGTCCCTCGCGGGTGATTAACAAGGATCTCGGTTACGGCCAGTGGTGGGGCGCGGATCTCTTGCTTTCGAAGAGGTTCGCCGGCCGCGACACCGTTACCTTTGGCGCCGAGTACCAGGACAACTTCAAGCAGGACCAGAAAAACTACGACCTCCAGCCTTTCGTGGTCTACAACGACGACCGCCGAAGTTCGTGGATCGGCTCGGCGTACGCTCAGGGCGAGTTCCCGCTGCGCTCGAATCTCATCCTGAATCTCGGGCTGCGCTTCGACCATTACTCCACCTTCGGCAACGCGGTGAATCCGCGCGCGGCGCTCATCTACAACCCGTTTGAGAAGACCACCGTAAAGCTCATGTACGGGCAGGCGTTCCGCGCCCCGAGCGTTTATGAGCTCTACAACAGCGGCCCCGGCTCGGAGCCCAATCCGCGGTTGAAGCCTGAAACCGTAAAATCGACCGAACTCGTGGTGGAGCAATACCTGCCGAAAAACCTGCAGCTTTCAGTGTCGGGTTTCTACTTTCCCATCCGGGGGCTCATCAGCGAAGAGCCGGGCGTGGTACCTGGCGACGTGATCTATCGCAATAGCCAGCGCGTGAATCTCAAGGGGGCGGGCGCCGAGCTGAACTGGAAATCGCCCGGGGGTTTTGAAGCGGGCGTCGGCCTCAACCTGCAACACCTCGACCTCGAAGGCAACGGACCGCCGCTGACGAATTCGCCCAGTCGACTGGGCGTTGCTCACTTCAGCGTGCCGTTGTTCAAAGGGAAGATTTCCGCCAGCGTGAATGCGCAGTACGTCAGCCGCCGCCGGACGCTGGCCGGCAATTACGCCCAGGCCTACGTCATCCCGGACTTCACCCTGTCGAGCCGCGGCCTTGCGCGGCGCTGGGACTTCTCGGCCAGCATCTACAACGCCTTCGACCGTGTTTACGCCGATCCGGGAGGCGAAGAGCACTTGCAGGATCTCATTTACCAGGACGGGCGGACCTTCCGCCTGAAGTTCACCTACCGTTTCTAGTTTTCGCCGGGTGGCAGGCGCGCACAGACGGCCGTGGACCATGACATTTCGCACGAGGCAGTCCCGGAGGGCAGCAAGAAAGTTCGCCGTGGGGCGAGCTCTGGCGCTCTTGTTCCTCAGCTCGGCCCTGCTGGCGCTGCCGCACGACCTGCTCTCGCAGGACGACCCGCCGGACGAGTACCAGGTGAAACTGGCATTCCTTTATAACTTCACCAAGTTTGTGGAATGGCCCGAACAGGCTTTTTCAAGCGCGAAGACGCCCTTGGTGATCTGCGTGGTGGGAACCGATCCGTTTGGCAAGGCGCTTGAAGACGATCTGGCCACGCGACGAACCGCCGGGCATCCGATCACGGTCAGGAGGCTCGGCGTCGGCGGCGACTTCAGTGGGTGTCACATCACCTTCGTTCGCGCCGAGGAACGAAAGCACCTCGCTGCCATTCTCTCCCGTCTCAACGGCCACGACGTTTTGACCGTGGGTGAAATGTCCGGCTTTCTCGAGGGCGGCGGCCAGGTGAACTTCGATTTCACGGCCCAGAGCCTTCACTTCAACGTAAACCTCGTCGCCGTCCGGCAGACGCGGTTGAAGCTCAGCTCCAAACTCCTCGCCCTGGCCAGAAATCTCGCAAATCCGTAGGCCGTCCCGGCAACGCTTCGCCCGCGTCCACCCGCCTGCAGCGCTACCTGCCTCCATCTGCACAGGCGGAGGATAAGCTCGCATCGGCGCGGGAGAGACGGCCGTCCACGGTCCTGCGGGGGAATGGCGGGGTCTCCGGCCTCGAAACCTCCGACACCGTGGTCGGTCTTTTTGATGGCGCCACCTACGACGAATCGTCCATCGCGATGCATCCGGCCGATATCTTCGCCGCCTTCAGCGACGGCGTCACCGAACCCGAGAACGAGTCGGGCGAATTCGGCGGGGAACGTCTGATCGAGCTGATCCAGGAGCATCGCTACCAGCCGCTCTCCCGCATCGGAGACGCTGTCACCAGTTCCGTGGCGGACTGGATCGGCGGCGCCGAGCAACCGGATGACGTCACCGTGGTTCTCGCCTGCGCCAGCCGGCCAGCGTCGGGGCAGTGCGTCTTCGAGGCTGAGCTGTTGCAGTCGGCGAGCGGGGCGTCTTTCGGGCCGAATTCTCAGGGATTCAGGAAGCGTCACATCAGCAGGTATGTGCGGCTCGTTCTCATGGTTCCAATACGGGCTCGCGCCTCTCAGGCGGGCGCAAGTTTTTGGCGCGTCTTCCTTTTGCCGCCGCGATCTTCCCGAGTGCCCGCAGGTAAGCAAGAAGCGCTTGGGGGACGGCTTGGCTGTAAACAAACTGCCCTTTGCGCCGGCAGGTGATGAGTCCGGCTTCGTTGAGGATTTTGAGATGGTGAGAGACGGTCGCCGGCGTCACACCTCGCATGGAGACGATTTCACCGCACGTGATCTGGCTGGCTGCCGAGATCGCCTGAAATATCCTGAGCCGGGTTTCGTCAGCCAGCGCCTTCGATACCTTTTCAACCTCAGAGAGTTTCATATTCCGTCCTAACTGTAGCGAACCGGCACACTTGCTGGCCACACAATTCAATTCGGTCTCCCAAACCGGAGGGCGCCTGTAACCGATCATTTAGACGATCATCTAAATGTCGAAGTTGCTCAGCTTCCCGCCCGCGAAAGAAAAGCTGGAGGTTGAGTGGCGATGTTCTCGAAAGGAGACTCACATGAAGAGACTTGAAGGAAAAGTGGCAGTAGTGACTGGCGGAAACAGCGGTATCGGTTTGGCCACGGCGAAGCGCCTGCAGGAAGAGGGCGCCAAGGTCGCGATTTCAGGCCGGAGCAAAAAAACACTGGATGCAGCCGAGAAAACGATCGGTAACGGCGTGCTTGCGGTGCAGTCGGATGTCTCGGAGCTTGGTGACCTCGACAAGTTGTATTCGGAAGTCTCGCAGAAGTTGGGCAAGATCGATGTGTTGTTCGTGAATGCGGGAGTGGCCAGGTTCGCACCCCTGGCCGAGACCTCCGAGAAACTCTACGACGAGCAGTTCGACATTAACATTAAGGGAGCGTACTTCACCATCCAGAAAGCGCTGCCGTTGTTGAATGACGGCGCCTCCATCATCTTGAACACCAGCGTGGTCGACAGCACGGGTACGCCCGGGGCCAGCGCCTACGCTGCAACAAAGGCAGCGCTGCGCTCGCTGGCAAGAACGGCGGCATCGGAACTCGTCGGGCGCGGCATCCGGGTCAACACGGTTGCGCCCGGCCCGATTGAGACGCCGATCTTCGAGAAGACCGGACTGCCCAAGGATGCGTTGGAACAATTCGCGAAGGAAACAGTTGCCGACATCCCGATGAAGCGGTTCGGACAGCCCGAGGAGGTGGCGGCCACCGTGGCATTCCTGGCCTCGCAAGATGCGTCGTACATTACCGGCGTGGAGATCAACGTAGACGGTGGGTTGGGGCAAGTGTAAGTCGCCGGCAGGATGGCGCAGCCCTTCGAAGATCTGCGCCATTCGGCAACCGCCTTGGGCCGGGGCGGGCATGGCGCACGGATCGCACTGGGTTAGTGTCGAAGCCGCTCAGAAGCGCCGCCTCAACCAGCTTCCGGTCGGCGGTCAGAAAGGCGCGGCCTTGCGGCGCGTCTTCGCACCACTCAAGCGCGGCCGCCAATTGCAACGAGTCTGCCGCCCGTCACGGTGCCGCGATTATGATTTTGGCGTCCGGGTGCTGTTGCGCTTTCGTCCGCCGGGCGGACGTTTGCCGGGCGGTGCGGTCTGGTTGAGAAACCGCCCGGTGGAGCGGCGGCTTTCGCGCACGAGGTTTACCACCTCCTGGCGGGAGAGGCCGGCATCGACTCCCGGCACGTCGAGAGGCGAGCCTGACGGATTGGAGGGACGCACGACGAACACCCGTCCGTCCCGGCGGCGGACCTGCACTTCGCCTTCGCGCCAGGCGCGGCTCAGCAAATCCGCAAACTCCCGCCGGGCCTCCGAGTAGGTATACACTCTCATCGCTCAACCTCCATCAAGCGCAGGCCAAGGCGCGCGGCGGCACGTGCTAGTCCGCGGTCCAGCGTGAGCAGGGGCAGCCGCTCGGCGCGCGCGGTTTCGAGCACGTAGCCGTCATAGGCGTACAGCCCGGCCTCGATGGCCACGCTGAGGGCGCGCCCGGCGTCAATACTGGCCAGCCGGACCGGCACGGCCTGATAACCTGCCCAGGCCTGGCGCACGTCCGCGATTGAGAGCCGGGTCCGCCGAACACCCGCCATCAACGCATTGCCGACTTCCCAGGGTAACGACGGTGCACCGACCAGGCTGAGCCCGTCCGTGGCACGGATCAGTTCCGCGCGGGAGGGTTCATTCAGCAGCACCGCGAGGAGGGCCGAGGTGTCGATCACAACGGGAGCCATCTTGTACAATTGTACGTCCCGGCCCAGAATTTAGCAAGCGGCGGTCCCGGGCTGCCGGGCACCGCCAGTTTAGCCTCATTCGCCACCCTGCGCCGGCCCCCGCCCAGAAAACTTCAAATATAGCTTGACACGTTGGTAAAGATCAGGGTATTGTTTCATAGGTCATTAAGGACCGAGATAGATGGCCGCCCGCGGCCCGATGCCGCGGCCGGCGGAGCAGCCCGATGCCGTTGCGCAAATCCCCTCCACTGACGCCCGCCCTGATGGCGGCCAACCGCCGCAACGCCCGCCGGTCCAGCGGGCCGCGGACCTCCGCCGGCAAGCAGCGCATCGGCTTGAACGGGCTGCGGGACGGGTCTTGCGCCGGGCGGTTCCTGGAGGCGCTCAGCCGCCAGAGCCTGGCGCGCCAGCTCGACTTCAGCCGGCTCTACGCTGCCCTTTTCCGGGCGATGTTTCGCGGTCCGGAGACCGGCGCGCGGGTGCTCCCGGTGGCCATCAGGTTGTGGCGGGCGAAGCGTTGGGCCGAGCGCCAGGTGCGCAAGCCGGAGTTCCGCCGCTGGGTGGCGGCTCACGGCGGGTTCCTGCCGCCGCCCCTGCGCCTGCTGAGTGCGTGCCAAGGCCCCCCGCACGTGACGGTGACCGTCTGCCTCCGTCCCGGCCGCCGGGCAGGGTGCGGCGGGGCGGGCCGCAAGGTGCAGTGGGACGGCTGCGGCGCAATCCATGTGGCGGTGCTGATCTATCGCTCGACGGAAGACGAGTTGCAACGATTTGGCGTGGCCGCCGAGCGGTCGGCCCACCGCCTGGAAGGGCCCCCGTTGGGCGAGCCTCCCGATGCCGGGCCGGCGGCGGGTTGGGGCGGCTTGGGCGGGCTTTTAGGACTCGTTCTCGGCTACTTTCGCGGGGCCAGTTCAAAGCCGGAATGTGGCGTGAAATGAGAGGCTTACAGATTTACACCCCGGCCCTTGAGGCCTCTCAACCGGCCGGCCGCACCGGCGGCGCCGTCGGCCCGCTTTCGCCGGCCCGGCCGGATGCGACTCAATAGAGCCGGAATGTCGTTTGGCCTCAAGAGTTTGAGGATTTGCACCCCAAAACGTGAAACGGCCAGTTCAAAGCCGGAATGTGGCGTGAAATGAGAGGCTTAGAGATTTACACCCCCGTCCTTGAGGCCCCTCGAACGGCCTCGGTGCGGCCGTCAGAGTGTCGCCCTGCCGCCGCCGGCCGGCCGGATGCGGCGCAAAAAAGCGGGAATGTCGTTTGGGCTCAAGGGCTTGCGGATTTGCACTCCAAGAACGCGAAACGGGTGGTTCAAAGCCGGAATGTCGAGTGTTTGGTATCACTTACAGGTTTGCAGGTCAAGGTTTGCGAGGCGATCGATCTGCCGCTGAGGAAGCGCCGGGCGCGGTCCTCCCTCCAACTCCGTCAAGGCGTTACTGGTGGATCCGGTCGCCGCCCCGAGCGTGCGCCCCGAGCGTCACGCGCCCAGAGGCCGGTAATATCGCTCCCGGAAGGCGGGCTCGCGCAGAAGAACCGCCTGCAGGAAGTAGTAAACGTCCGCCAGGTAGCCTTCGTAGCCGCACGGCTTGCCGTCCCAGGTGGTCCAGTCGATTCCCCGGTTGCCGGCGTTCTGCACGCCGTTCTGAAAGCCGCCGCCCTGTTGCCGGCCCAGCATCGCGTGAAGCACCCGGTCAGCCTTCTCGCCGTGGCCCACGCGGTAATGGGCGGCCAGGAAGTGCAGAATCTGCCCGCCCGTGATGCCGCCGTTCTCGTATTGCTGGAACGTGTCTCTTCCGTCCTCGCGCTGCGGGCAGCCGAAGCCATCGGGTTGGAGGTAGTCCGATCGGTGGATGGGCTCGAGGTTGGGCGGAATGCCCAGGTCGAAGCGATCGAATCCCGCCGCCTGCATTTTCGCCCACAGCCGGTCGAGGATTTTGCGCCCCACCGCCGGCTCCACCAGGCCGTACTCCACGGCAAGGCCGTTCGCCACGGGGCTCGCATAGTCGTGCAGCCTGCCGTCCTCGCTTCTCCAATCGGCAATCCAGCCGGTGGCAGGGTTGAGGAGCGCCGGCGCGAAGGCCGCCTTGAGTTTGTCCGCCAGCCTCGTGTATTTCTCGCGCTGCTTTTCGCGGTGCAGTTTCGCTTCGAGATCGGAGAGGCAGCGCCAGGAGCGGTAGATCAGCGCGTTGGCGTAGGCGTCTTTATGGCCGTGATTGACCGCGTCGAACCAGTTGCAGGACCGCTCGGGCTGGAGGAGCGTGCCCGCGTTGCCGCTTTGGGTGGCCTCCACCATGCCGTCAAAGTCCTGGTCGCGCCGCGCCAGAAAATCCGACACGAACTCCAGGTTCTCGATCCGCTTTTCAAGCCAGGCGAGGTCGCCGGTAGCTTCCACGTAGTCCCAGGCGACGACCACAGGGCCCGTATTCGCGTCCAGAAAGTTCAGGTAGTCCCAGTAGCCCACCACCTCGCCGCTCGAGTGGGTGCGCCGATCAAGCCAGAACTCGGTGGCGCGGCGCACCAGGCCGGCCACCGAAACGCCCTCGGCCACCACCGGCGTCCACAGCATGTGGTCGGCGTAAAAGACCAGGGAGAAGCTGGCGGGGTCGCTGATGACGTTGTTGGCCAATACGCCCGGCGGAGCGCTGAAGGGGCGGTTCTGCGGGCCCCAGCGCGCACTGGGCTGGAAGGCGTTGAACCAGGCGCGGCGCGCCACCCGCCACAGCGCCTGGTCCCCAAGTCCGGCCGGCGCGGCGAGCGTGACGGGCGTAAGGCTCAACGAATATTCGCGCGACCCACTGAGATGGGGCAGGTCCAGGATGAGATCGACAGTGTGGTTCTCCCGGCTTCCTTCCAGGTGCCCGCGCACGTCGCCGGCCGGGGCAACTCGCAGCAGCATCTGCCCGAAATCCGGGGCCGAGATCACCATGGGTGCGTCGAAACCGCCGTCGTCGCGCCAGAGGCTGGGAAGCACCGTAGTGGGCGTAACCCTGGGGTCGAACGGGAATACCATCTCGACGCTGTCCGGCGGGAGGGCGCCTGATCCTTCGGCGCCCACGGTCATCGTCAAGCCGCTTTGCGAGGTCGTGACGTCCCAGCGGAGCGCGCAATCGGATGCGACGTGCACACGATAATGGGTTGAATCGCCCGAGCTGCGAACGTCCGCCGGCAGCCCGGCTCCGTCTCGCCACTGGCCGCCGGTGCGGACTCGCAGTCCGGCGCCCGCGCCGCGTCGCAGCAGGCTGGAACGAAGGCGGTCGCCTCCTTCGGTGTCCCAGCTCAGAGCGGAGATGAGGGGGCGCATAGCGTCAGACTCCAGGCGCAGAAGAGGGGTAGGTGAAGCGGCGGGCGGGGGCCATTGGCCGTACGCCGACAGGGCCGCGCTAAACCCTGCTGCCGTGAGTCCTGCCGCGCAGGTTCGAAGGAATTCGCGCCGGTTGTTTTTGGACGGCTCGTTCATTCCGCGCCGGCTTCGTCCGTGCGTCTCCACCGCCGGCGGAAAGATCATACCGATGACGGGCGCCGTATACAATCCGCCGTACCACCGCCACAAAGTACCGGCAGCATTTGGAAAGCGGCCGGCGGCCTCGTTGGGTAATCGGGGCGGGGTGCCAGGCGTGCGTGTGCGGGGCATGCTGGCGTTCAGGCCGTCTGTGCCAAGCCCCACTTCGCTTGCATGCGGTGCTCAAGCCTGTCGAAGATCACGCGATCCACGACGTAGCCGATGGCCATGATCAGAAACATGACGGCGATCACCTGGCTCATGTCGTTCAGGTCGCGGCCCATTATCAGGAGCTGGCCGAGGCCCAGACTCACGAAGATCATTTCTCCGGAGATCAGCGAGCGCCAGGCGAAGGCCCATCCGTGCTTCAGCCCTGAGACCAGGTGCGGCAGGCTGGCCGGTACCAGAACGTGAAAGAACATCCGGTGGCCGCGAGCGCCCAGATTCCGGCCGGCCATAAGGTAAATCGTGGGGATGTGACGAATTCCCAGACTGGTGTCCATGGTGACGGCCAGCAGCGATCCCATGATCACGACGAACACAATGGCCTTCTCGCTCAAGCCAAACCACAGCACGGCCAGCGGCAGCCAGCAAATGCTGGGCAGGCTTTGCAGGCTCATGACCAGGCTGCCGAGCGTGTCTGCAATCAAGCTGCTGGAGGCGATGAGAAAGCCCAAAACAACGCCCACCACCACCGAAATAGCGTAACCGGCCAGCACCCGCTTCAAGCTCACCGCGAGCCCGATCCAGAAAGTATGGTCCACGAATCCCTGGCGGAGCGCGGTCAGCACTTCCCCGGGCGAAGGAAACACGTAGGGCGGCCAGATCCTCAACTTGTAGAGCGCATCCCACAGCAGCACCAGCCCGGCGTAAAAGCACACCAACCTGAAGGTCTTTTTCATTGTTGCAATTCCTCGAGCATCGCTTTCTCAATCTCTTCTCTTAACAGAGCGAGGACGCTGGTGGCCGCCACTGCAACCTCCGGGTCATCCATCGGCCGGGGGCGGGGGAGAATGATCGGCAGGTCCAGTTTGATGCGCCCCGGGCGAAAGGTCATCAGCACAACGCGGTCACCCAGGCGCACGGCTTCGCGAACGTTGTGGGTGATAAACACGATGGTCTTGCGGGTCTCCGCCCAGATGCGCTCGAGTTCCTCATGGAGCATGTCGCGAGTCTGGGCGTCGAGCGCTGCGAAAGGCTCATCCATCAGAAGCAAGGCGGGCTCCATGGCCAGCGAGCGGGCCAGCGAGACGCGCTGCTTCATGCCCCCGGAGAGCTGGTGCGCGTAACTGTTTTCGAAGTGCGTAAGGTGGACAAGGCGCAGATAGTGCCGGGCGCGTTCCTGCCGTTCTTTTCTGGGCACGCCCTTCATGCGGAGGCCGAATTCGACGTTCTCGCGCACCGTGAGCCAGGGAAACAGGCCGTGTTCCTGAAAAAGCAAAATGCGGTCAACTCCCGGACCATTCACCGGACGGCCGTCCAGCAGGATCTCGCCGCGGGTCGGGCGATCGAGCCCGGCAATGAGGTTCAGCAAAGTGGACTTGCCGCAGCCCGAGGGACCCACGATGCAGATGAATTCGCCCTCCCGGACTTCGAGATCGATCTCGTGTACGGCCACGAGCTTGCCCTTGCTCGCCACGAAATCGCGCGAGACGCCGCGCAGCGTCAGCTTGGCGCGCGCGTGGTTCCGAAGGTCGATGCGGGAGCCAATAACCTCAACGAGCGCCGCCATGTTCACTTCTCCCTTCAGCTTCAGCTAGCCGTCCGCGCTGGAACTCATCCGCTCGCGCGCTGGAATCTGCGCCTGTCACTCCACCGGCTTCAGACCCTTCGCCTCAAGCACCGCGTTCAGCAGCGAGAGGTCGTACAGGCCGGAAAGTTCCGGCCGCTCGCGACCCAGCAGTCCGAGGTCGAACGCACGCTGGGCGGAGACCCGCAGCGTCGATCGCAAGGGGTCGTAGGTGGCGTCAAGGCGCGAAAATGCATCTCGAACCACGTCGTCCGGAAGGGAGGCGCTAGTCTCCTCTCGAATCTCGGCCTCGATGATGCTCCGGGTCTCGCCTGGATGCTGGTTGATCCACACGGTTAGCGCAACGTGCGCTTCCAGGAAACGCTTCACAAGGTCGCGATGGCTGTTGAGGAATTTCGTGCTCACGATAACGTTTGTGGTTACGAACCGGCCCCCGGGCCAGAGCGTCCGTTCGTCGAGAAAGAGCCGGCAATTGGCCTGGTGAATCAGCCGTGAAGCCCAGGGTTCGGGCGTCCAGGAGGCGTCGAGCTGCTTCTGGAGGAACAGTGTCACCTGGTCGGCGTTCGCGATGGGATTCAGGGAAACGTCGCCGCCCTTTTCGCGGAGCTTGAGATCGTGGCCAGCGAGCCAGGCGCGCAGGGCCACGTCCTGGGTGTTGCCGAGTTGCGGCGAGGCGACGCGCTTGCCGTGAAAATCCTCGGGTTTATTGATTCCGGCATCGTTTCGGACCACGAGGGAGGCGCCGCCGCTCATCGCCCCTGCGATCACCCGCAAGGCTTCGCCATGGGACCGGACGTACCCTGTAATGGTGGGATTCGGCCCCACGTATGCGATGTCGAGGTCCCCCGCGAACAGCGCCTCAATCACCGAAGGCCCGGCGTTGAACGCCTTCCACTCCACTCGGGCCTGCGGCGCCAGGGCCTGGTCAAACGCTCCGTTCGCCCGGCCCACCAGTGCCTGGGCGTGAGTAATGTTGGGAAAGTGGCCCACTCGGACCACGAGGGGTTCCGGGGCCGCGTGAACCATCGAATCTATGAGCGCCAACACGAGAACTGCTCGTGCAAAACATGTCGCAAGCTTTCTCATACGTTCCTCATTCCCCAGAGAGCCGGTGCCTTCAACGATCTACCCAAGAACCCGGATTCGCCCTGGAACCGTCTTTCGGCGTTAGAACTTGTAGTCGAGGAAAACATACGGGTAAGAGGCATTGCCGCCAGGGGTGTTCTGCTTGAGAAACCGTCCGGCGTATACATGCCCGAAACCGACCCCGAGCTGCAGCCGCCGGTTGACGTCGTAGGTCCCGTAGACATCACCTTCCTTACCAATGTCCGTGCTGAGCGCGCCGCCCTTTGGAACCTTCACCAGCACGGCTCCAGTACTGTCATACAAACTGTCGTACTTGCTGGCGAGGGACAGATCGCTCAGGGCGAAATACACCTTCATCTTCTTGGCGGGTTTGAAATCAAATTGCGGTTTCAGGTCCTTGATGTTCTCCTCGCCGAACAGGTCGGTGGTGCGTTGCCACTGGTGAGTGGTGGGATATAGGAGGTCAAAGGTTCCCCGCACCGGACTGCCGATCGCTTTGTTTCCGCTCGCGTAGCTGTATTCGATCGAGAACCGAGGCTCGAACCGGCTCTTTGGAATCGTGTACCCGAGGACGGTGTACCACCCCCAGGCGTGGATCGAATTATCAGCGAAGTGGCCCGACTGGAACGAGTAACGCGCCCGGTAATCGAAACCCCCTGGAAGGGTGCCGGCCCACCGCAGCCCCGTGGTGTAAAGGCGTTCGTTGCCCTTCACATTGTCCACGCCGGTCACGGATGGAACTGTCTTTAAGTAGACGTAAGGCTCGAGGGTGGCCTCCGGCACCAGCTTGGTCAGGGCGAGGTTCGCTCCGTAGAAGTTGCGACCCGGCTGGACCTGGTCAAAGCTCGTGGGATAATTCTTGACCACCGAGGCGGCAAAGACGTCGAGGCGCGCGCCGTAAGCCTGGCTCCGAAGCATCAGCCGGGCGGCGTCAAATGACCGGGGGGCGTTCGACCAGTTGCTCCTGTCAATGAGACGCCCGTCTCCAAAGATAAGCTCCTGGCGTCCCGCCTTGAAGCTGAACCAGCCGTCCTCGCCGTTTCGAAGTTCGATGTAGGCCTGACTGAGGTCGAAGACGTCCTTCATGGAGCTGGTCACATTTTTCGGATTCGCCCCGAACACTTCCGAATCCCGGGCCTGAACGAAGGCGCGGAACCACGAAGTGGGAGTGACATCCAAACCCAGCCGAAGGCGCGTCAGCCCATAGGCGTCATCCTTGCCCGGCTTGAAGCCGTAGCCGGTGCGTCCCTCATCCCGATTCCGGAATTCCCCGCTCAGGCGCAGCCAGCGAGGCAGCCACGAGTTGACGTAGGTGGCGGGCGTCCAACCGGCGTCAGCGTTGGGCCGAGGCTTTGACGAAGCCGCGCTTTGGGAACCAGCCGCCTCTGGAACGGCACGGTAGTGACTGCTGGATACCGCGGCGAGAGGAGGGGCGCCGACATCCGCTGGCTGTGACGACTCTTTCTGCTGGTTCGAGGAGCCCGCAGTGGACCCCGGCAGCACGGAAGGCAGGGGACCGATCGCGGAGCCCTCGTCATTCGACGGCGCCGGAAGCACCGGCTGCCAACTGGCGATCGGCGCCAAGTTTGGCAGCGCGGCGCCAGTCTGCTGCGAGGCCTGGTTCGTTTGCACCGCAGGCTGCCTCTGGTGGTTTCCGAGCCGCTGATTCGACGTGACAACCTCGCCGTGCTGCGCCTGGGTGGCAACGGCGGCGAGCTTGCCAGCCGCCCGCCCCGCGGTAGCCCTACGGCTCGCCGCGCGCCTCCTGGCCAGCGCTGCAATCTGCAGAGGCTGCGCCCTGCGATGCCTCGCCGAGGTCCGGATTACGCCGCCTTCGGCGCGCGGCTTGTCCGGCTGGACCTCCGCTTGCGCTGCCCGGAGGGCGCTGGCCGAGATCAAGCCGATGCCGGCCAGCATCACGCCCACTCCGGTCAATTCAACGATTCCTCGCCTGACAGCACTACGTGTGCGGTCCCACATAATCACCCCTTGGGCCGTCGGCCTGGCCGTCCGCCCCTCCCACCTCTCCCGGGGGGGGGGCGCTTCGAAGGCGCGCCCGTTCGTCGCCGACTTGCTCTATGTACTCCATCAAGATAGTAGACTATAATTCCAGACGCCGCTTTGTCAACAGAAAAATGCCTAGTAACCCTATCCAACTGATAGGCTAACTGGCTGGTTAACGCCAGAGGGCCTCCCGGGTGGGTGGCGAGCCGCTCTGTTGGCATGGACATTCGCCTTGGGGTTTCGCCCGACCGTGTAATTAGTGCATCAACCCGATTGTCATACTAGGCTACCAGCGTTCTCCGGCAGTTCGTAAAGGGTTTGTTGCCGCCGAAGGTTGACCCGGCAAAGGCGTGCGGCCTCAGGGCCCGCCGGGCCCCAGATGCGGCCACCGGCCATCGGCCGGCAGTGCGCTCCCGAAAGCGCGGTCGAAGCGCCTCGAGCTGTTAAGTTATTGATTGCGTTGACGGTCAGGGCATCTTAACAGAAATATAACATCCGTGTGACGGTGGCTTAACAAGCAGGCTGCACCATAGTGCTTTGCTCGGCCGTAGGCACGGACCGGCATTAACCATCACACTAAAACTCTATTCAGAGGGGTGAAGAATGCAGAGACGCAGAACTGGACTGGGATGCCTGCTGGTGGCTGCGACACTTTGGGCCGTCAGCGCGATTCCCGCGTTTTCGCAAACGGCGGCGCAGGCAAGCCAGACGGGCGCCGCCGGCAGCTCGACGGACGCCATCTCCACGCTCAAACAGCAGCTCGCCGCGCAGCAGAAGCAGCTCGAACAAATGCAGGCGGCGATGGCAGCGCTTCAGAAGAAGCTGGACCAGGCCGACCGTAGCTCCGCGGCGACCCAGTCTGCGCAGGCGCAAACGGCCAAGGCCACTCCGGCGGCGCAACCCAGCGCTTTCCACGTGCCGGGGCAGCCGGCAAGTCTCGGCCAGGTGGCCAGCCTCTCGCCCGTGGTACCTCGGGCGCCGGAAGGCTCGGCGGCGCAGCCCGCCGTTCCAGTACTGGCAGACCCCGGCTTCTTCAACGGGGCGTCGCCCGCTGAAGAACACGGTGAGAGCCCCCTTTCGGTGAAAATCGGTGGAGCCGAATTCACACCCGGCGGTTTCATGGACTTCACCACGGTCTTCCGCAGCACCAACGTGGGCAGCGGCATCGGCACGTCGTTCGGCGGCGTGCCGTTTTCGAATACGCCCCAGGGCCGCCTTACCGAGACGCGCATGAGCATGCAGAACTCGCGGGTAAGCCTAGACGTCAACAGCAAGTTCCAGGGCTGGGACCTGCACGGCCACCTGGAGGCCGACTTTTTGGGCAACGCTCCGGCGAACGTTTTTGTGGGTAGCAACTCCAACACCCTCCGGTCCCGTCTGTACTGGATCGACGCACGCAAAGACAAGTTCGAGTTCATGGGAGGCCAGTCCTGGAGCCTGATCGTCCCGGGCCGCGACGGCATCTCGCCCAATCCTTCGGACATCTTTTACAGCCAGAACATGGATACGAACTACCAGGTGGGCCTCACATGGTCCCGCCAGGCGCAGTTCCGAATGGTCTACCACCCGTCGAAAACCATCGCGGCGGCGATTTCGATTGAAGACCCACAGCAATTCGTAGGCGGCTCCACACTGCCGTCGACGTTGCCGGCCAACGAGGTGGAAACCGGCGGCGGCAACACCGCCACGCCCAACGTTTTCCCGGACATCATCGGCAAGGTGGCGTTTGATCCCAAGAAGGGCGGCTTGCACCAGCACATTGAATTTGTCGGCATGCTGACTTCGGCAAGAATCTACGATCCGACCGCCAATCAGAAGAGCAGCGCCGAAGGCGCGGGCGGTTCGGTGAATTTCAACCTGCAGTTAACGAAAAGCCTTCACTTTATCCTGAACACTTTTTACAGCGATGGCGGCGGAAGGTACATTTTTGCCCTGGGCCCGGGATTCGTGGTTCGCCCGGATGCGAGCGGCATTCTCGGCCCGGCGATGCTTCACTCCGGCTCCGGTATCGCGGGTTTTGAGTGGCAAGCCAACAAGAATTCGCTGGTTTACGTCTACTACGGCGCCGCCTATTTCGGGCGTTACGTCGCTACCGATCCCGTCACCGGCAAGCTGATTGGCTACGGGTACACAGGATCGTCGAACAGCCAGAATCGCGCCATCAACGAGCCGACGATTGGATTGACCCAGACGTTTTGGAAGAATCCCCACTATGGGGCCCTGCAGCTCCTCACGCAGTACTCGTATGTGACGCGGGCTCCGTGGTACGTCAGTACGGGTTCTCCCAAAGACGCCCATTCCAGCATGGCGTGGGTCGACTTGAGATACGTACTGCCTTAAGGCCTCAGTGGTTGTCGTAAATTGTGGCGCGGCCGCGCGGTGAACATCCTGGCGGTCGTATCATTTTGCACCGGGACGGGAGCCAGCATCGGCCTCCGCCCCGGCACTTTAATCGTCATTCCGCGCTCCGTTTGCGGGGAGCGTTTTCCCTCCTTTTGAGCTAACGCTTCTCCGGTTGCTGCAGCCGTTTTGGGCGATTGATTACGGCAGCGCTGTGGCCACCGGCCGGGGGGCGCCTGATCGGGTCTTGGAACTCACTTCGACGCGCCGGGAGGGCGCCGGTCCTGTCAAGCCATTGAAGAATGTAACTTTCAAGAGAGCCGTCAAGCCATCAGAAATGTAACTCTACGGGGTGGCCGTAATCCTTTCTCTGGAACGCCGGTAAAGCGCTCCGGGGCTGAGGCGCTGGT